>Ga0207417_1000002_pt1 | contig 360512 bp, 287 predicted proteins | sample MalvirmetagMSP82_FD_184225 | JGI IMG/M metagenome (GOLD analysis project Ga0207417, IMG submission 184225) | Marine viral communities from the Deep Pacific Ocean - MSP-82 (SPAdes) | ecosystem: Environmental > Aquatic > Marine > Oceanic | place: Pacific Ocean | collected 2011-04-19
ATTCCGGATTCGCTCCATTATTCCAACTTACAGTTAGAATTTCAGACTTCCCAACGTAGAAGTTTCCTGTCTTTCCTTTATCTGTGATTTTCTTTAATTGCATTTCGTTTTTCAGCTTGCCGCTAACGGTTTGGCTATGCGCAGTATCCCGAAGGGTATTGCGTATAGCTTATGTTAGCCACATTAATTATTAAGCAAGTCTATAATTTTTTTACTCCCAAACTTTTCTGCAACGCTTTTTGGTGATTCTCCTTCCAGCGTAAAGTCAGTGTTGATGCCAAGTTCTAAGAGTCTTGAAAGACATTTCTCACTGTTTTCCCTAGCAATCACCAATAGGGCTTTTTGAATGAAATTGGTTCTTTGTGCATCTGAAAGGCTTTGAACGTAGGCGTTAAGCAAAATCTGTGTGGCGTCCGGGTTGTTAGTGGCTATTGCATAGGAAAGCACATCACTGCCAGCGATTAATACTTTTTTATCCAACCCACTTGTTATGAAAGGAGTCAAAATTTTGTCATTTGAACTTTGGACTGCCGCCTGAATTTCTGATGAAACATCAAAAAGCAGAGCGTTATACAGCAATGGGTCTGTTACACCTAATGCATTTGCCTGGATCATGTATTCGAGCGCAATAACACTGTTTTCTTCCTGATAGTACCTTGCTAGTGCCTGATAGTTCTTAGCACTTTGATTCAACGTCAAAGCCTTGGCAGCATAGGAAATGGCTCCTTTTCTTAGTTCAGATAATCCAGTTACTTCATTGCGAGTGGCAATCGGGATTCTTTCAAACATGGTAAGCTTGTCATCGAAGTACCAGATCGTTATTCCATCCCTATCTCTTGAAATAGCATCCCGTATGATTTGTGTACTTGCTTCATTCAGGAACGGTGCTCCGTTTTTGTAGTCATATATAAACCAGTGGAGTGTTTTCTCATCAGGATTGGCTGGCATCACATTTTTGTACACTTCTTTTACCTCATCTTTCGTAAATAGCACATCGTCAATGGCGTTTATCTGATAGCCTTCTCTTATACCTACAGCATATGCAGGACCTTTTGGATCAACATTTTTAGCAATAACCTTTGTTCCAAATTGTTCCTTCACATATTCGAAATCCATACCAATACCCCTCGATAGTGACCTATTTTCTAGATAGATTCGGTACTTTCTTGCAGCTATATCTGATGCCAGCTTTTCTTGAGACACCAGGTTGTTGGGGATGGCCTTACCCGGCTTTGTGGGAGCAGGGCAGTTGTTGGTAAGCCAGTGCGTGGAGTTTATAGACCAATTATCAAGCATGCTCTTTTCGTAGCATTCCAAATTATCGATCAGATCCAAGTAATAAGCTTCCATTTTAGCATCACCTACATAAGCAGCCATGTTTTCGAATTCTTTCTTCTGTTGCTCAATCTTCCGTTTTGCATTCCAGTAGATTTGACTCATTCGTGATCTTTGTTGCAACCTGAGCTCTTCTTCTCTGGCTTTCGCTTCTCTTTTCTTTTCCCCTAGGTCATACAGACTTGCCAAAGCCCCAATTCCCTGATACAAACTGGTTTGATTATTGTATTTAGCTGCATTGGCAATATTTTCTATCCCTTGAGATACGGAATTGACCTGTGCATCTTTAATGTCTGATTCGACATAATTGACATCTCTCATTTTGGAATTGAAGTCTTGTAAAAGGAGTTCCGGATCGGATGTCTGGATTAGTTGTCCTATCTCACTCAAACGGTCAGAGAAGCTTTGAGCCAGCGCATCCAGTTGGTTTTTGTAATCCATCACCTGCCTGTAATCAGCCTCTATGAAGGGAGAGGTATTGCTGTTAATGCCTGCTCCGTTTCCATCACCAACCATGCAGTTGGGTATTACATCTGTTATTCTGCCAATGCCCTCACAAGGTGAACCGTAGCTATTGTAGCTCGATTTAATTTGCTCTAGGGTAGCCTTTAAATTTCTTGCTTGTTCTGCTGTTCTTGGTTTGTTCTTGCATGCACAGAGGTAGGCGTAGAACTGAGCAGCATTAGCACAGACCGGACTGCTGCCCCGTTTGCTGATGTTGTTTTTAGCCTGTTGAGCTTTTGGGTCTTGTGTGCAGTCCTGTCCGAAAAGACTAGAGGTGCAGAATGTTATTAGTAAAATATAAGCTATTTTCTTCATTATGCAGTAAAGTTGTGGCTAACGGCTCGGCTATGCGTAGTGCGGGATTTCAAGGCACTTCATTTTCCGTACAGCAGTTAGTTTATTTAATGTAATTACTTTCATATCAGCACTTTCGCCCGCATTAGGTATAGCCATTGTTGTGCGGTCGTACTTTTTTTTCGGTCGTCTGTCAGCGTTGGCAAAGACATACTCTTTTGCAATTTTTGGCTTGTGGTCGGCTGGTGCGAATTGCAAATGTGTATGGCTTTAGCGTTTGGCTCTTTTCTCAATTAGTTTAATTATTTCCTTAAACTCTTTTTTGTTCGTTTCGTCAAGTCCATCAATAAATTTTTCAATCCGTTCTTTCGTGTCATAATCTAAATTTAGACCATTGAATAAATTAACATCCTTTTCAATGCTTTCAGTAAATAGGTCGGCTTTATTTTCTTCTTCAATGCTTAATAGTTTGGCAAAACGACAAAATTGTCCTACTTCGAAATCAACATCTAAAATCAGGTTGTATTTACCTTTTGTTAAAGTCTTTTGCCTGTCAATTCCTTTTATAGTTCCAACTGATAAAGTTTCAAGATAAACCTTGTCGTTAGGTTGAAAACTATCACTTTCAATTTCTGCAATTGGTTTATACTTATCGTTTTTTACTGGACTTTTAAGTTCTGCTCGGCTTTCAGAAATTTCAAGTAAACGAATTGAAATTGCGTCTAAATAGTCAATGTCTTGAACCGTTTTCCATTTCGATGGAATTATTGATTGACCGTGTAAAGCACCGATTAATCCACCTGTAAAAGCGGCAATACTGTCTGTGTCTGTACCAATTGAGTTCACAGCTTGCTCAATGCCTTTTAAGGGTTCCTTAGAGTATTTGCAAGTCAAATAGATACCTGCAATTACCGTTGATGTTCCTGAACCTTTTGTCTCATTTTTATAACACCCAAGTTTGGTTAAAGCGTCAAAATCAGATGTATTATTCATTAAAAGCTTATAAGTGACTCTAAGGTACTCTTGGGTTTCTTCAATTATTTCATTGAATAAATCTCGAAATGGCTTTAATGTCCCTTTATTCCATTCTGATTCCCAACTTGAAAACTTTTGACTAGATAAAAAGTCAATTGAGAACTTTTGCTTCATATCCTTACCCAATTCGGTCAAGAATGATGTGGAATTGAAACTTTCAGGATTAAATCTCAAGATTGTGTCAATAGAGTAGCCGTAAAGCATTGCACCTAAAATGGCTCTCGGATGTCCGTGAGTTATGATGCTATTGCCAAATATTTCTTCTTTGATTTTATCAGGCTCTCCAAAATTTGCTAGTGCTATTGGTAGAATTCTCATAGCAGCACCATTTGCACCACTTTCACGATAATCAATAGTCGTCTTTCCTGCTTTGAAAGTGAAAAAATTCTTGTTCCATTTAGCAGATTTTCTTTCGATTTTGCGTGCTGCATTCTTTATTGTTCTACCTGCTCCTCTTGAATAGAGTAACCATTCTGGTAGTTCCTTTTTGGCAAAATACTGTTGGTCAACAAAGCCATCTGATTTAATAGACCGAGCAACTGAAAGTAGTAATTGTGTATCATCAGAATAAGAACCCGCTTTTAATTTGTCCACATAACCATGAAACCTGCCACCAACGGTCTTTTCCCAATCGTGAAACGTATTTATGTAGTCTGTACCAAACTTTTTGCGAAGTGCATCTTTTGACTTCTCAAATTCAGTCATCCAACCTAAAGCATCTCCAATGGCGGCTAGTTTTAAACTTCCTTTGTATTTTGTTTCTGCTTTCATTTCGAACGATTTGGTGAAAAGATTTCTTTATCTACCACAAAATTGCTTGTATCAAATGACGACATAGCGGCTTTTGCTTCTGCTAATTTTTCTTCAGATTCAAAGCAGACCTCAATAATACTTTCGGATGGTATAATGTCTCTCACTAATATCTCGGCTTGAACATCTGTTGGATATTTTGGATGAACTCCATTTCTATTTATAGAACGCACTCCATTAAAAGTATTGATATTCAATTGGTCATTGAATAACATTTTGAATTTTTCTAAATCGCCTGTGATACCAAATTGTCTTTTTGCTGCATTTGATGCCGCATTTGTTACAGCGAAAAGTGAGTTTTCATCGTAAATATGTTTTGGGTCTATTTTTAGAACACACCAATTGATGGTGAAATCATCTTTAGTTTTTTGTCTAAATCTTGAAAACAAGAATGTGTTTGGGGCAGATAAAGAAAGATTGATATAGTTCTTGTCATCATACCTGACATCATCAGTAAATTGTACATAGTCTAAAATGTCAAATTGCTCAATATCTAGACTTTCCAATTTTGCTCTGCTCATCAGTTCTTGATTTTCAAGGATGCTGAATAAATTGATTGTTGGCGTAAAATGAATCAAATACTCGATGCCACGTTCCGCAATTTCATTTTTAAAGACTATATGGTCAGGTTTAACACTCATATCAGGAATTAAAACGGTAAATCATCATCATAATTAGATGATGCGGTTGAATTTGATTTTGGACTTATATCATCCAAAAGTTCAGAATCAATTTCTTTTAAGTAACGAGAAGGGTTATCCTTATCGCTTGAAAAAAGGAATAGCTTATTTCTTGCCCTTGTCATACAGGTATATAGTAATCTTCGTTCTGTAGAAATATGAAATTCATCGTCTTCTTCGATGAAACCTGGTGGATAAGGAATTATATCATCGTTTAGGTCAAGAATAAATACATTGTTGAATTCCAATCCTTTTATTGAAGACATAGTACAAATCTTAACGCTATCACTACCGTAATTAACTGGCTGGCTTGATTTGACTAGTTCGGTTGAAAATCCGTTGTTGTCGAGAAAGCTTTTGATTTGTGAAACTCCATTTCTCGAACGATGAAGTACAACCGTACTTTGAATATTATCGCTATTTCTTAAAACAGTTAATTGGTCATCAAGATGAGAAAGCTGTTCATCGAAATCAGAATAGTAAGCTATCTTAGGTTTTTCTCCACCTTTTAAGGCAGTTTCAACATTTGTGAATTCTGACTTGTCAATTTCCTTATCCAAAAGTGATAAGGCGGCTCTCGCTATATGAACTGAGTTTCTGTAGTTCTTTTTAAATTCAATCGTTCTACCACCACGAACATTGATACCTACTTCACTCCAAACAAAACCACTTTTGAAAATACGTTGGGCTGCATCAGCTATTATGGAAAGACTGTTAGTCTCATTGTCGACTAACCTTGATATGACAAGTATTTGAGCTTTGTTCAGGTCTTGTGCTTCATCAATTATTATGTGAGTATATGGTGGAACAAAAGTTGGGTCGCTTTCAATTTTTCTAAGTGCAAGTATGGCATAATCGTCAAAATCAACCTTTCCTCTGTTTCTTAATTCTTGGTTGTATTTTTCATAAACAACCCAAATCACTTCTTTATCTGTTTTTGTAACTCGGTCAGAAGTTCCTCTGCCTTTTCTAGCTGCTTCAAGATATTCCGATTTATTTTTAAAAAGCTTTCCTTTCATCCAAGAGATTTCTTCTTGGAAAAATTCAGGGCTTTTATCAAGAATATTTGATGTGCTTGACGAAAGTCCGTTTATAATGTTCTCAATAACCTCTACTTGAGTCCATTGCATTATAGTTTGGTCATATTGAATACCTGCAAAATGGTATGCCCAACTATGAAAATTTACAATTTGAACATTAAGTCCGTCTGGTGTCTTTGGTTTTATTTCGTCACTATCTTTTTGATAACCTCCGTTAATGTAAGGTTTGATGGCTCTGATATATGCGGCTAGAGTTTTGTTATAGGTGAAGATTACAATTTTAGTCTCTTTGAAAAGATTTGCCTGAGTTTCTAAAAGGTGTTTTGCTCTGTAAAGTGCAACTGTTGTTTTTCCGCTTCCCGCTACTCCTTTAATCTGAATCGGGTTGGTCGGTGGTAAGAACAGTACTTTTTTCTGTTCGCCTTTTAGTGTAATTCTTTTTAGCATTTCATTTCAGTTTCAGCGTTGGCAAAAAACAGCTCTTTTGGTTTTTCAGCGTTGGCTTTTGTGTTGGCAAAAACCAAATGTGCTGTTTGTGCGGTGGGCTTTTCTTGTATGCCGCACAACGGTCCGGGTATGAAACGTAGGACATTTCGAAGCACTTAACTGTCCGCCCGAAACCAAGCTTGCTAAGAACCCTAAACTTGCGGAAACCACTGTCCGCCCTATGTTTTATACCCATTGTTGGCATTAGTTATTTATTTTTTCTTGTACTTCTTTAAACGTCAAACCTTTTTCATTTACCCATTCAGTAAAGCCATTGGAGTTTCGTCCAAGAACCATATTCGATGCCGCACTCGGACTATTAAAGACAGCATCTTCTGCGAAAATGAGTTTGTCACCATTTTCCACCATAATTTTTGTCTCAACGAGTTTCCTTCTCATATTTATGTATGTCTCGGTACAAGAATTTGAAAGACTCTTTTTGGCTTCACTTCCTTTAGCTACAATGTAACCTTGGTCAGTCTCTGTCATAGTGGCTTTAAAGGTTCTTGTTTTAATGAAGTAAGTTTCATGTATTTTACTCTCTTCATTAGTCTCAACAGGCCTTTGGTCAGCTGTTGAGGAGATAAGGAATTTAAAACCCATTACAGGTAAAATCAGTTTAATCTGCTCAAGGAAATATTCCATGTCAGAAATATCTGCTTCATGAAGTGTTGGTAGGCTAGGAGAGTTTCCGTTGTCAATTTGTGCAGTTTTCGCAGCAAGAGCAAGTTGAACTAATCTTGATTCTAAATATCTAATTTGAGTTTTAGTAAGTAATTCGTCTTTGCTAACGAAGAAAATGAGTTCTTTAAAATCCTTGTTTGGGTCACTCAAATGTTGCTTTAGTCGAGACTTTATGTTTTCAGCTTCTCCGATGTATATCTTTTCATCAAAAGCATCGTCTGTCGGGTCGCCTTTTAAACAATAAATTCCTGGGTTATCAAATTCTGGTCGATTCATGATTTTGTTAACCGCTGCTCTTGGTGAATAAATGGCTTTACCTACCCAATTGCCAATTTCGCTTAATCTCGGTCCATAAGCGGTTCCGTCAATCATGTATACTGTCAGTTTTTTTCCCATTCAGTTTTGTTGTTTCTAATTAATGCCAACGTTCCCGCTATGAAACGTGTCCCGAAGGGCATGTTTTATAGCGATTGTTGGCAACTGGCTTTTTATATTTTTTTAAATGCATCTCTCAGTCTCTCTTGAATTGACTGGTCTATTTTTGCTGATAATTCAGACTTTTGCTTCAAACCTTGTGCCTGATTTATAGAGTCTATCTCAAGTTCCTTTAATCTGAAGTACTTGTAAGTATATTCTCCTTTATCACTATTATTTACGACTTTATATTTTATGAGCTTTTTGTCATTGTCAATTCTCTGTATATACTCTAAATGTTCAAAATAATCGTCAGCGTTCGGGTGAATGAACTTATATTGGTTTGAGTCCTCGTGATTATTTGCAGCAGCGTTTATGCTATAAACAAAGTCCGTTCTGGTTCCTTTTACGTTCATATTACATCTTTTACAAGCAACATTTAAGTTGGTCAGAACAAACATAAATTCTCTAAATTCAGGTTGACCCTTAGGTAAGATATGTTCAATATCAAGGACCATTTTAAATTCCCCTTGTGAGTTCTTCTTACAGTAGCAACACTGTTCATTACCACGAGTTCTATAGTATGCTTTTACTCTATCTTTAAAGTCTTTCACTTGAGGGTTATTCCAAATATCCCCACCTTCTTCAACGGCAGTCTCAATATTCTGTATATCCTGTTCAGTCAAATTCATCTAATTATTATTTGAAACGATTTCTTGTGCTAGATTCTGAACAGAAGTCAATGCTTCGTTTTGTTCTTCTTGATATGACATACTTTGTATTTGGCGAATTTCTTCGTTAAATGCACTTAGTTCTAGCTTTCCTTCCGCAAGTAAGTTTAGAAGCCTGACTAGTCTGTTCGATAGGAAACGGTTTTCGGGCGTACTTAGGTCGAAAAATTTGTAGTATAATTCTTCTATGTTTAGGGGCTCTTGACGTTGTAAAGTGAAAGAAAAATTGTCCGACTTAAAAATCTTTGCTGAATCTGAAAAAATTTCAGCTCCGTTTACAACTAAAGGGGAATGAGTAGCGATAATGATTTTGGGTTGGTAGAAGTAGAAAATATCAAGTAAAGTCTTTGCATATTCTTTCTGCCAAAGGGGGTGCAAGCTATTCTCAGGTTCATCAATTAGAATTACAGTATTATCTGTAATAATGGTCGCCAAATAGACTATTGAGGTAATTAGTGCTAATTCACCTGAACTTGCACTAAGCATCGAAAGTTCAGTACCTTCTTTTCGAAGATATACTTCAATTCGAGAAATTACTTTTTTCTTTTTTAGATACGACTCCCAATAGAAAAGTTCAGTTAGGTTTAGCTTTTCTAAATCATTGAAATTTAAGTATTCGGTTTCGAGCCAAATAATTTCTTCAGAGCGAGCTTGACGCTGTGTTGTTTCAATTAAATATTGAATTCTCTCAAATTCATTCCGAGTTATTTTTTCTTCCTCCGAATATTCTAAGTTATGCGGTGTGAATCTCTCAAGTCTAAAACCTATCATTGGGTCAAAACCTACATATCCTAATGCAGTGGTCGCACTTTTAAGTCTATTTTCTTCTTTTTCTTTTCCAACGGCTTCTAATGCTTTCTTTATTGTTGTTCGGGTTTGTCTTCTTCCTGAACGACCCCGCAAAGTTTTGAAATTTCTATGTTGGCTATCAAATTTGTCATGGATTGAATTTGCTAAAGCAATTACATTTTTATGATTCCTTAGATAGTATTTGGACAACTCATTAAGCAGTGTGCTTTTACCACTTCCATTTTGACCAATCAGAACATTGACATCATTAGGAAAGTTGTCGTAGTTCCTTAGTTCATCTGGTATATTACCTCCGTAGTAGTACATATATTCTTTTTAATATGCTAATTCCCAAGACCTCTGTAAGGTTTCGAATATTATTGGCATTTCATTTTCAAATTGGTCTTGACTAATATTTTCTCCAACATACTTGGCAAGTTGTTTTTTTCTGTGTCCCGTGAAAGTCTTTCTTCCTGCTGGATTTACAGCATCAAGTTCTGCTTGCGTTTTTCTCCAATTGCCATAGGTTTCATCAACTTGGTCAGGATAATACTGTTCTAAGTCCCTGTGTGGTATTTGAAAAAACTGATCATTCTGTGTCAATGCAGGGTTACGCTGTAAGAAGTCAGTTACACCGCCTTGTGTTTGAGCACTTGGCGCATCAATCAAGATTACTTGTTTCTCTCTGTATATACTTGATTTTAATGGTGTGAATGCCTTCTCAATGGCGTTTATTGTTCTTTCAGCTTGGTCTATATCTCCGTTCGCTTTAATAATTTGAATGCTCGGTCTGTCGGAATAGAATCTCCTAATGACTCTTGTCAAAAATTCAAATTCACTAAGTCCTTCTACAATCAAAAAGTTTCTTGGTAGCAATAAATCGGACGGACTTCCACCAAGTAACTCGAATACTATGTATGGCTTGGTTAAGTCATCCGTTGGTTCTATTTCGGTTTCACCCTCATTCTTTTCGGCTTTAAAAATTTTCTGATTTGGAAAGTTGTCTGCAACAAAAACTGAAGAATGCGTATTTATAAATACTTGGTCTGTAGATTGTGATAGTTCGTGCAGTACGTTTTTCAAGTTTCTCTGTGCAGTAGGGTGTAAGTGCAGTTCCGCTTCATCAATGAAGAATAGAAATGATTTGCCTTCATCTGCACTTTCCTTTCGAAATTCAGCGAATGTTTGAATTATGGCAAGCATCAATGCTCTTTGCATTCCGTCACCCTTTTCTTCTGCTGTTGTTTCTATTCCGTCATCAACTGTAGTTTCAAAATTTTTGAGTAAGTCATCAAATACAGGTGGTGTTACTTCAAAATTGACTTTTGTAGTATCTGGGAATTGTTTCTCTAGATTGACTTTTACTTTGCCACCAACTAAATCGAATTGGGTTTTGATTTCTGAATCATCACCTTCGAACAATTCTTTAAATCTGTTTTGAAAGTCAAGGTACTGCTCATTTGATTCTAATATCGCGGACAACACACCTGAAAGCATTATTCCAATGGGTGTTGTTTTACTATACTTGGCTACAGAGTCATAGTATTGTTTAGTGTTTATATATTCAAACTTTGGCAAGAAATCATTTAATGCAGCGTCAAATCCTGTTCCTGGATTTACTTCTTCTCCGTTTACAAAAACCTTTCTTTTTTTAGGATTTGAGCTACTTCTAGAAATTGTAACCGAGTCTGATTCTCCTAAGACATTCTGAATTTTAGTCTTATTCCCTTCGTGTTGCATTTTATCAGCTCCATCTTGAGCACCTGAAAATTCAATTTCTACTAAAATTTCTAAGTCTGACAGACGCTTATGTTTTAAGTCATTTGACAGTCCGCCACGTCCTGCTCCGTTAAAGAAAAATTCAACTGCTTCAAAGAAGTTTGTTTTTCCGCAATTATTTTGACCTACCACAATATTGAAATTATCCGTTTCAAATTCGGTCGCTTTGATAGACCTGAAATTTTCGATTTTAATTCTGGATATTTTCATCTGTTCGTTTTTTCAGCTTGTTGCCAACGGTCTCGTGTATGAGTAGTAGCGGATTCCCACTCATAAACCTTTCAGTTTTGCACTGACCAATGTTTTATATTTATACTTTCATTTTATCACTTAAACCGCTATTACTTATACACAATGTTGTGGGTAGTTATTAATCTATTTTTTATTTCTTCAACCGTTTTATCATAATCAGAATCTATCTTTTTTTTGAAGTCCTTTTCCGCATTATTCTTTTCGGTATAATCAGCACCCCATCGATATATGTCCATAACGATTGGAACAAGGTCAAGACCTTTTTTTGTCAATGAATATACATAAGCAGACTTATTATTAGAATCAATCTCCTTTTTAATAATTCCGTTTGCTAAAAGTCTGTTTAGTCTATCCGTTAGAATATTTGTTGATATACTTTCTATACTAACCAATTGATTGAAATGGCGATTGTCAAAAAAAATGAAATCTCGAAGAATTAGTAGAGTCCACTTATCTCCGAAAATGTCCAGAGATAATGTTATCGGGCAGTCTGACCTTCTTTTTTGTTCTTCCATTTTTCAAAGTTACAAAAAAGTGCTTGCATAATAAAAGTTCTTTTGTATATTTGTACTTGTAAAATGCAAGCACTAATTAAAAAATAAAATTTATGTCTTATTCTACAAGTGTATCAATTGAAGCAAGTTCAGAAGCTGTATTTAACGCGATAGCCCAGTCAGTTCAAAAGTGGTGGGGCAACACTAATTCAGCCGTTTCAAAACTAGGTGATGAGTTTACCACAAGTTTTGATAAAACATTCTGGAAATTTAAAATTTTAGAATTTAAGCCGAATTCGAAAATTGTTTGGCAATGTATTGATGCAAAGCATATCCATACTGGTTTCGATGGAATTGAAAAGGAATGGATTGGAACAAACGTTGAATGGAATTTGGAAGAGAAAAGTCATAATGAAACCATTCTAAATTTTGCCCATAATGGACTTGTTCCTGAATTAAATTGTTACGAAATATGTTGTCCTGCTTGGGAAAGGTTTGTTACGCAAAGTCTCAAAAGTTTTGTCGAAACTGGAAAAGGAATGCCGCATTTGTCCTAATTACCCACAACGGTCTTGTGTATGGCTCGTTGCGTGCAAATTAGCGATTATTTTTCGGTTGAGCCACAAGCCATATTTTTAAATTTTACTATTTATCTTTATTCTTGGAAATCAGCACATTTAAAAATTTGGCGACTTTCCAAATATGCTTTAATTTCGGTTTAAGCAACTGACCAGCAATGAGCTATACACGTTGTTGGCAACCGTATTTATTCGATTATTACTTTGTCAATCGCCATATTTATTTCCATTAATTTTCCAACTGACACTTCTTTTTCATTATAAATTGGGTTTTTATATTCACAATTATCAACATTGGTCAGCTTGATTGTTACAAAGTAATTTTTCCTTTTCTTATTAGTTGAAACTACAGTTCCTACCACAAAGCAATCGAAGTCTCTTGAATTTTCGACTGTGTACAAATAATTCTGCAAAGTAGTTCTATCTGTTCCGTCATATCTCCATCCGGTTTCTCCTGATAATGGAACTTTAATTACATCTCCAATTTCTAATTCTTTAAACTTTTTCTTTAGGTTTTTACTTTGATTTTTTATTCCGTCCCAATACGATTTGTAATATTCTGTTTGTTCGTCCAGTTCAATAGGTTTATTGTTTAAGACTCTGTGAAAAGAAGTCAAAATTATTGAAGACATATCGTCTGGATGTGAGATTCCTTTTGATTTGAAAAATCTTGATATTCGGTTTTTGCCTTTCCATAATTCCCAACCATTTCTTATTCCCATTCCAGTTCCGAAATGTAATTCGGTTACAGCATCGCCTTCTTCTTTATTTTTGAATTCTGTTTTATCAGCTTCCGACCATTCGCAAGTCAAGTATTCAATTGCATCGTTCAGATTTTTAGGAATATAGTTTTCCTTATAATCTTTACAGTCATTTTGTGAAAAGACTGTTCCGAAAACAAAAAGTAATATAATTGTGATAATGTTTTTCATATGGTTGCCAACTTATGCATACACGCATTGCGTATATGCCTGTCTTATTTTATTGCGTATATACATTCTATTTATTTAATACACGAATGTAGCTGATAAAATTATATGTTACAAAAAGCAATAGCGTAGAAAACTCCGGAATGCCATCGAAGTTGTCATTTCAATCCCGACAAATCGGGAGAGAAATCTAAGAATCAGCATTAAAGACGATCTTTAGATTTTTCAGTCGGCAGGACCCTTCGAAATGACAAAGTTGATGCTGCTGAGCTAAATCCACTTGATAGAAGAACGAGGTATCGAGGTAAATGTCAGACGTGTGCTGTCACCCTGAGCGGTCCAAATTTATTTGTAATTTAAAAAGTGTAATACGCCGAAGGGTCTCAAATCAAAAATGTGGACAGATCTATCATTTGAGATCCCTCGTGTTAAAAGCTATTCCTTCAACTAAGCATTTCCATTCGGGATGACAACTGTTTTGTCATTCAGAGCGAAAGCGAAGAATCTGCAAATTTGGTTAATCTGAACATGTATGAGTTTGTGCAGATCCTTCGGAAGTATCCTCAGGATGACATGTTTCCAAACCTTGTCATTTCGAACGGATGTGAGAAATCTAAGAATCAGCATTAAAGACGATCTTTAGATTTCTCAGTCGGCAGGCTCCTTCGAAATGACAAAGTTGATGCTGCTGAGCTAAATCCACTTGATATAAGAACGAGGTATCGAGGTAAATGTCAGACGTGTGCTGTCACCCTGAGCGGTCCAAATTTATTTGTAATTTAAAAAGTGTAATACGCCGAAGGGTCTCAAATCAAAAATGTGGACAGATCTATCATTTGAGATCCCTCGTGTTAACAATTGAAACTTCAACTAAGCATTTCCACTTCGGGATGACAGCTCTTTTGTCATTCAGAGCGAAAGCGAAGAATCTGCAAATTTGGATAATCTGAACATGTATGAATTCGTGCAGATCCTTCGGAAGTATCCTCAGGATGACATGCTTCCAAACCTTGTCATTTCGAACGGATGTGAGAAATCTAAACGTATTTTTAAAAGCTATTTTTAGATATCTCGTTCCACTCGATATGACAAAATCTTTGAATTATCATCGAAGTGGCTTAGTTATTAGTGCAGATTCTTCGTCCCGATATTTCGGGATCAGGATAAATGCTTTATGATGAAAATGAATAAGCAAAGAGATGTAACATCAGTTGCACCAATCCATAAAGCTCCTCATCTTCCATCGTACAATTCAAAAAATTATATCCATGAGAAAAGTTCTAGCACTTCATTATTCAATATTCCTTGTTGGATATTCAATATTCGCCACGAATGTGGCTTCCGCTCAAACCCATAATCAGTACGAGATCTCATTCGAAAATGCGGTTCATCACGAAGCAGAAATCTCAGTCACCTTTCCGAATGTAGAAAATAAAGTGCTGGAAGTGAGAATGAGCAGAACATCTCCTGGACGATATGCACTTCATGAATTTGCCAAGAATGTGTACAATGTAAGCGCAGTAGATGGTAGCGGAAATGAGTTGGAAATTACACGACCAAATCCGCATCAATGGAATGTAAGCGGTCATGATGGAACCGTGAAATTCAGCTACACTTTATACGCGAACAGAGGAGGAGGGACGTACACCGGAATTGATGAAACGCATGCGCATATGAATATGCCGGCAACTTTTGCGTGGGCAAGAAACTACGAATACCGTCCGATCGAGATCACCTTCAACAAAAGAGACGATCTGAATTGGGAAATTGCTACTCAGCTAAAGCATGTGGAAGGAAATACCTATTACGCTGAAGATCTTCAGTACTTTTTAGACAGTCCGACCGAAATCGCAGATATGCATTTCCGTGAAGAAAAAGTAGACGGACAGAATATCCGTATGGCTTTACACACTCCGGCTTCAGATAAAGAAGTGGATGAATATTTCGGGAAGGTAATGGCGATCGTAAAAGCTCAGAGAGATATTTATAGCGAGTTGCCGAAGTTTGATTACGATGAGTACACATTTTTGACTTGCTACATGCCCAACGCCAGTGGCGACGGAATGGAGCACAGAAACTCGACGTACGTAGTGAGTTCAAAACCATTAGACCGACCTTTGGGAGAAACCAGTATCGGAACTATTTCTCATGAATTCTTTCATGCATGGAATGTAGAACGAATTCGTCCGGCTAGTCTGGAACCTTTCGATTTTGAAGAAGCGAATATGAGCGGTGAGCTTTGGTTCGCAGAAGGATTTACGAGCTATTATACAGGCTTGACGCTTGCCAGAGCTGACATCAGAACAGATAAGCAATATGTAGAAGGATTGGACGGCGGATTGAATTACGTGATCAATTCTCCGGGAAGAAATTACTTTAATCCGATCGAGATGAGTTACCAAGCCCCGTTTGTAGATGCGGCTCGATCCGTAGATCCTGTAAATCGATCAAATACGTTTGTGTCTTACTATACATACGGAAGTGTACTTGGATTGGGATTAGATCTTTCACTTAGGACAATGGATAAAGGCTTGAATCTGGATGATTATTTCAAGCTAGTTTGGATGAAATACGGTAAGACAGAAGTTCCGTACACCGTTAAAGATCTTCAGGTTGCTTTAGCAGAATATGCCGGAAAAGAATTCGCGGATAACTATTTTGAGAATTACATCTTCGACAGCAAACTTCCTGATTACAAATCATTATTTGCGAAAGTAGGAGTGAATCTTGAAATCGCAGAACCGAACAAAGCCAGTTTAGGCGAAACCATCAGAAAGCGAAATGATGAATGGAAAATGACTTCGAATGCAACGGTTGGAAGTCCGATCTACAAAGCAGGAATAGAATCAGAAGATGTATTCATATCAATTGCAGGAACGGATCTGAATTCTGTAGAAAATGTGGATGAGATCTTAGCAAATCACAAACCCGGCGATGTAATTAAAGTAGTCATCGAAAGATGGGGTCAGGAAAAAACCTTCGATGTGACACTGGAAGCTTCTAAAACACTACGAACTACTCTTGATGAAAATGCTGGAAGAAAAGAGGTGGAGAGAAGAAATGCTTGGTTGGGGTTGAAGAAGTGACAGAGTTGTTGAGTGACAAAGTGGATTAGTTATTGGTGGATAAGGGAATAAGTAATAGGTGTGGAAGCGGCTAACTTAGTTTTTCGTTGTAATCTCATAATTGATTTAAACCTTAAACAAGGAGACCCTTCAGGGTCGGGGAGCAGGCAGCGTTCCTGTCATGTCGATCCCGACAATTCGGGAGAGAAATCTACAAATAGTGGAGTAGGTTTCATAGATTTTTAGATTTCTCGGTCGTTCAGGCTACGCCTTCATTCATCTCGAAATGACAAAATCGACTCTGTCATGTCGAACGGATGTGAGACATCTAAAGATAGTCGATGTAAATTAGTAGTTCTTTAGATTTCTCGGTCATACAGGCTGCGCATTCATTCATATCGAAATGACAAACTCGACTCTGACATGTCGAACGGATGTGAGACATCTAAAGATAGTCGATGCAAATTAGTAGCTCTTTAGATTTCTCGGTTATTCTGGCTGCACCTTCATTCATCTCGAAATGACAAACTCGGCTCTGTCATGTCGAACGGATGTGAGACATCTAGAGTTTGTTTTTCTTGTATCTAAATCTGTAGACTTCTCACATTCGTTCGAAGTGACAAGATGGTTTTCTATCTTCTGCTTTTGATATTCCTTTCATCAGCATAATCACCAAAAGGGTATAATCCCAGTTCCTTATTAAGAAATCTCCATTCAGGATTTACTGAATTAATTAATTGCTCTTTCTTGTCTCGACGCCATTTCTTGATTTCTTTTTCTCTTGCGATAGCATCATTTACATATTGGAACTCTTCGTAATAAAGAAGATTAAAGCAATGATATTTTCCCGCAAAAGTTTCGGGGTTTCCGGCGTTCAATCCATGTTCTAATATTCTGGATGGAATATCATTTGTTATACCAACATACAAAGTAGTTTTGCTAGAATTGGTTGTTATGTAGACATAGTAGGGCACAGTTGATAATTGCTTGGCTTTTTAAACAACGTTTTTGTCATGTCGAACGGATGTGAGACATCTAAAGATAGTCGATGTAAATTAGTAGTTCTTTAGATTTCTCGGTCATTCAGGCTACGCCTTCATTCATCTCGAAATGACAAAATCGATTCTGTCATGTCGAACGGATGTGAGACATCTAAAGATAGTCGATGTAAATTAGTAGTTCTTTAGATTTCTCGGTCATTCAGGCTACGCCTTCATTCATCTCGAAATGACAAACTCGGCTCTGTCATGTCGAAGCGAAGGGAGACATCTAAGGGTTGTCTTTCTTGTATCTGAATTTTTTAGACTTCTCACTTACGTTCGAAGTGACAGAATATTGATCATAGAAGAGAATCAACAAACATTCAGCGATCTGGAATCAGCGATCAAAAAAAAGAAGCCCCTTATCCAGAGGCTTCTCTTGTTGTTAGCAATCTATAGCTGTCTCACAAAGTGAGCAGCAACTATAATCCAGTAAAAAAATCATGATTCATGAGACACCTTTCCCAAGGCAACTCAAAAAATCAGTAAACCAAAAACAGATCAATCCATGATCTTGCGCAAGAATGCGGGCTGATCAGAATCGTCTTTCTGAATACGCTCAGTTCTACTTTGGAACGGAGCGATATTATCTCTGCTTTTTGTTTCTTGCTTAGGCTCTTCAGCGCGGTAACTATTTTGTTCATGTTCAGTTTCCTGCTCTTCTTGCCGTACAGAAAGATCACGTCGCAGATAAGAAGGCGTATCTAATTTCTTGAGATTTCCTTCTCCCTTGTAATAATCGCTAGGAGTACGAGCAATTCTACTTGGAACTCCTTGTGGTTTTACTTGCTGATTATTTAAAGCGTTTTCTGCTGCTTTGTTTAAACCTGCAGTAGCATTAGGAGCAACTTTTGCTGTAGTTCTATCCTCAGCTAAGTCGAAACCGGTAGCAATTACGGTAACTCTGATCTCATCAGTGAATGTTTCATCAAGAACAGTACCTAGAATGATCTCGGCGTTATCACCCGCTTCCTGCTGAACAATACTGGTAGCAGTAGTGGTTTCACGCATACCAAGAGCCGAACCGGCGCTGATATTAACAAGAACGCTTCTTGCTCCGCGAATACTAACTCCATCCAATAACGGAGAGTTAATAGCAGAACGAGCAGCAATTTCAGCTCTGTCAGGACCTTCAGCAGTTGCCGATCCCATGATAGCAGCTCCACCATCAGTCATTGTTGTTCTAACATCCGCGAAATCAAGATTGATCAAGCCGGGCATTAGGATCAAGTCGCTGATACCGCGCGTTGCGTTATATAAAACTTCGTTTGCCAGAGCGAAAGCATCCATTAATGTGGTGTTTTCGTCGGCGATGTCCAGAAGTCGTTCGTTTGGAATAACGATAACCGTATCACAGTTCTTTTTGAGTTCTGTGATCCCTTCCAGTGCAAATTTCTTACGGATCTTACCCTCGCAATCGAATGGAGTAGTTATAATTCCTACAGTAAGAATTCCTTTACGTTTGGCCATTCCCGCAACCACAGGTGCGCCTCCGGTTCCGGTACCGCCACCCATTCCTGCAGTCACGAAGATCATATCCGCAATTTCGATGGCTTCTTCAATTTCATGGCGGTTTTCTTCAACCGCTTCTCTGCCAACTTCCGGGCGAGCTCCTGCTCCTAAACCGTTAGTAAGTGAAGTTCCAACCTGAATTTTTACATCAGCCTGGCTGTTTTTCAGTGCCTGGGCGTCGGTGTTAAGTGCGATGTATTCCACACTGTCGAGGCCCATATTTATCATATTGTTGATTGCGTTTCCGCCGCCGCCGCCTACGCCGACCACTTTGATCTTTGCGTTTTCTTGGCTTTGTTCGTCGAAAAAGAATCGAGTATTATGGTTAGCCATGATTACTCCTTGTTTTTGTATTTATTTACTGGATTGTTTTTTGTAGATGATTGCTGTTTGCTAAAGTTCTTTGAACCAACTTTTCATACGGTCGGCGATCTTATTCATCACCTGTTCCATATTTTTTCCGCCTTTTTGTGATGATGGCATCATTGCTTGATTGTTGCCCATGCCTGTTTTTAAGGCATGAACCACAAGACCAACACCAGTAGCGTAAATTGGACTATTCACTTCTTCCACTAAGCCGCCTGTGATTCCCAATGGAATCCCGATCTTGGCATCTATTCCTAAGATCTCGTTAGCCAATGGACAAATATTCTTGATCAATGATCCGCCGCCTGTAAGAACTACTCCTGCACTAAGTGCTTCTGAGTATCCACTGCGTTTGATCTCGATCCCAACTATTTCCATGATTTCTTCCATTCTTGCTTGTATGATCTTAGCAAGAATGCTTTTTGTAATTTCTTTTGGTGGACGTCCTGCAATTCCAGGAACGGTGATCACTTCATCTTCCTGGATCATATCTGCATAACTTTCACCGTGCTTTCTTTTCAGTGTTTCAGCCTGATCGTCAAGTACACTTAGACCTAATCGGATATCATCCGTTACTTTTTGTCCCGCAATGGCGATAACCGCTGTATGTCGAATAGTATTATCCTGGAAAATGGCTACATCTGTAGTTCCACCTCCGATATCCACAAGAACAACACCTGCTTCTTTCTCTTCCTGATCAAGTACAGAATAGGAAGAGGCGAGAGGTTCAAGGATGATGTCTGCGACCTGATAACCAGCTCTTTCCACACATCTGTATATATTTTTTGCAGCAGATACAAGTCCGGTAATGATGTGAACTTCAGCTTCCATACGCATTCCACTCATCCCAACAGGGTCATTGATTCCATCTTGTCCATCAACTACAAATTCCTGAGGAATTACATGAAGGATTTGCTGATCTGTTGGGAGCATTATTCGCTGGCAATCTTCCAAGAGACGTTCTACATCGTGTGCTGTGATCTCATTGTCCTTGTTATTAATTGTGATCACACCTTTGCTTCTCATACTTCGAATGTGATCGCCGGCGATACCTACATTCACAGAATTCACCTGAATTCCGGAAGCGAGCTCCGCTTGAGCTATAGCGTCTTTAATTGCGTTTACGGTCTTATCAATATTAACAACCACGCCACGATTCAAACCGTCACTTGGAGCTTTACCAACTCCTAGGATGTTTATTCTTTCGTGCTCGATGGAAGCAACGATTGCGCAAATTTTTGTAGTCCCAATATCGAGACCGACCATGATATTTTCTTGTTCAGACATTATTGATACCGCTTTTTTTGATGATTGCTAAAATTGATCGCAGGTTTTTTTGTGGAACCTGTATTTCCTGACCCTCCTCTTAATCTCCTCCCCGGAGGAGAAACTCGTTGCTCTTTCTCTGATTTAGACCAAAGAGCTTCCCCTCCAACGGAGGGGATTGAGGGGTGGGTTCCTTGATCTCTAAAAAGAGAAAATGCTTTTTGTATATGAAATTGATTGAAACTCATATCTTAACCTTCCCTTGTTACCACTTGATTGGTAAATCTGAGATCTACCTGTTGCATGGTTTGGATTCCTTTTACCCGAATTACTTCTGTGTAAAAAGCTTCCCAGTTTTCAAGCTTGATTCGGAAGTCATTACTTCCGAATAGTAGCTTTACTCCGTTTTCCTGGCTCAGTGCTACAACACCTTCTTCTTTGTTGTAAGCCACTTCGCTGATGGTAATCCATCCAAATTTGTTCTGTCTTGCTTCCGTTAAAAAAGTGCTTATTTGCTTGAATGCTTCACTTTTAAGAGTGTCAGAATTAGTTGAAGCATTAAAGCCATAAACCAATGGTAGGTTGAATGTTTTTCCTTCAAAAATGGGAAGCTTCACACCTTCAGCGTCCACGTAGACTCTATTCCCATCTTTAATGAGAAGAGCGATTGGATTTCTTTCCTTTATTTGGATATTAAGTTCACCATTTGGCTCAATGTAAGGAGTCGCGCTTTTTACATAATCTACTCTTTCAATCCCTTCAACGATCGCACTCAGATCCAGGCTGTCGGGGTGCACTCCAAATTCTACATTTGCTGCTTCGGTGAGAATTTCTGTCTCTGTAATTACATTTCCGGAAAATGTAAGCTCATCAACAGTCACATTTCTGTTCCAGTAAATAGCGGCAAGCACTGCAACTCCTACAATCAGCATTATCGCTGTTGCCCAGGGGAGTAGCTTACTCTTTTTCACTTCGTTATGTGTAGTCTTATCCGACACTAATTATTGATTTCCTGTTTTATAGTTTCCGCTGTTTAATTCGTTTACAAATTCTTCACCGTATTTATAGATATCGCCGGCGCCCATGGTTATGATGATGTCTCCGGATTTAGAAATCTCTTTGAGGGTATTAGTTACATCCGCTTTGTCTTCGACATAGATCACATTTTTATGACCGTATTGCTCAGCAGTGTCCGAGATCAATTTTCCGGTTACACCTTCAATCGGTTTTTCCCTGGAAGGATATACATCTGTGATCACCAATACTTCTGCATCAGAGAATGACAAGCCAAATTCCTTATACAGATCCTGAGTTCTGGAATACAAGTGAGGTTGAAACACTGCTACAATTCTTCTATCAGGCCATCCTTTACGAGCTGCGTTCAATGTTGCGGCTACTTCTGTTGGGTGATGTGCATAGTCATCGATCACCATTACACCTTGTTCTTCAGCTTTTTTCTGAAACCTTCGGAACACTCCCTGATAACGTTCTAACCCTTGTTTGATCAGTTTAAAGTCTATATTTAACTCAATTCCTGTAGCAACTGCTGCCAGCGCATTTTTCACATTATGATCGCCCGGAGCTTTTAAAGTGATCACACCAAGTTTCTGATCATCATTCATTACAGTAAACGTACTTGTAAACTGATTCATTTGAATATCTACTGCACGAACCTGAGCTTGAGGGCTTAATCCATAAGAAATGATTCTTCTTTCCAGATCAGGAAGGATACTTCGTACATTCGGGTCATCAAGACAAACAATTACAGCACCGTAAAAAGGAACTTTGTTTGCATAGTCGATGAAGGCTCCTTTCACATCTTCCAGATCATCGTAAATGTCTAGATGTTCAGCTTCAATATTGGTAATAATTGCAATAGAAGGGGTAAGACGAAGGAATGTTCGGTCAAACTCGTCTGCTTCCACAACGATCACATCACCTTTCCCTACAACAGCATTGGTTTTATCAAAACTGTGCACTTTTCCGCCAACCATGATAGTCGGATCGTAATTTCCATCCTGAGTCACATGACCGATCATGGTAGTTGTAGTAGTTTTTCCATGAGTTCCTGCTACACCGATTCCGAACTTCATTTTCATCAATTCAGCAAGCATTTCAGCTCTTTTGATGGTAGGAATGCGATTTTCTAAAGCAGCTTTAGTTTCTTCGTTTTCAGTTGCTTTAACAGCACTTGTATAAACCACAACATCAGCACCTTCAATATTTTCAGGAGCGTGTCCTTGGTAAATAGTCGCGCCAAGTTCTTTCAGGCGATCTGTAGTTTCGTTTGACGCGCCATCAGAACCGGTTACTTTATAACCTCTTTGAATCAAGATCTCAGCCATCCCGCTCATACCAATTCCACCGATTCCAACCATGTGAATATGTTTGGTTCGTCCAAATACGGGTTGTGTTTGAATTCTGTTTTCCATCAACTGTTCTTCGATTTTGCGAGTTCTAGAATTTCTTTTGCGATCATCTTTGCTGCATCCGGCTTAGCGAGCCTTAGTGCGGCTTTGTTCATTTCCTTCAATTTTTCCTGATCTCTGATCAATGAATGCACCAGTTCAGGTAAAGCATTTACTGCATCGGCATCTTTCAATAATTCAGAAGCTCCGGCATCAACCATGCTTTGTGCGTTTTGTGTTTGATGATCTCCGGCTACATTGGGAGAAGGAATCAACACGCTTGGCTTTCCTGTCATCATAAATTCAGAACATGAACTTGCTCCGGCCCTGCTTACTATCAAATCTGAAGCGGCGTAAGCTTCCGGCATATTGTCTATGAATGCTGTTAAACGAATATTCTTGTTGCTTTCTAAATCAACTTCTTTCATCAAAGCATCAATGTACCTGCTTCCACATTGCCAGATCACTTGCAGATCAGACAGCTTATCTAAATTTCCTTTAATAGCTTCATTAATCGTTTTAGCTCCGCCGCTTCCTCCCAGAACCATGAGGACAGGTTTTGAATCATCAAAATCAAAAGATCTAAGTCCGACCTCTTTTTCAACTTTATCTAACGTGTTTCTGGTTGGGTTTCCGGATTCCACGATCTTATCAGAAGGCAGATATTTTGCTGCTTCCTTGAAAGCTGTAAATATTTTGGATGCGAACTTAGCAAGCATTCTGTTTGTGACTCCGGGGAAACTGTTTTGCTCCTGAATAACAATTTTTACTCCACGCTTTCCTGCAACCCAGCCAACCGGTCCCGCTGCATATCCGCCACAAGAAACCATAACCTGAGGCTTGAAAGAGCTCACTATTCCAAAACTCTGAACTATACTTGTCACAAGTTTTAACGGGAACAACATATTCTTTAAAGTAAGTCTTCTATGAAAGCCGCTTATCCAAACACTTTTGATCTTATAACCTGCTTTTGGAACAGCTTTCCATTCCATATGATCTTTGGTTCCTACAAATAAGATCTCAGAGTCAGCATTTTGATGTTTAATGGCATCAGCAATAGCAATGGCAGGATACACATGTCCACCGGTTCCACCTGCAGCAATTAAGATTCTCGGATTATCCATAATACAGAGTCCTCCGATCTTTATGATGTTTCGAAATATTCAATAAGATTCCAACCATCAATCCTGCAAAAAGCATGCTTGTACCGCCATAACTTACGAATGGCATGGGAAGCCCGGTTACCGGCAGTAATCCACTTGCTACAGCTGCGTTTACAAATCCATATAAAACGATAGTGAGTGTACAGCCAATTGCCAGAAGAGAACCAAGAGTGTCTTCTGCATTTTTGGATATGAAAACCACTCCTCGGAATAAAATTAGAGTGAATATGAGTATCAAACTCATAGCTCCGAAAATGCCGTATTCTTCAGCAATGATGGCAAAAATAAAGTCATTATAAGGAGCAGGGAGGAAGTCGCGCTGAGAGCTTTTTCCAATACCAACTCCGAAAAATTCTCCTTTAGCGATAGCTATGTGAGCTTGTTGAGCTTGATAACCAGAACCCTGAAGAATTTTACTGCTTTCAATATCTTTTACCTGAGTGATGTAATCGTCAATACGGCTCTGGCGATTTTCAGATTGATTCAAGAGTATCATTCCACCAAAAACACCGATCAATACAAGTGTTCCCAATTGTAAAGTACTGGCTCGGCCTATAAACATGACGATCAAACAAATTCCGAATAGTATTCCGGCGCTACTAAAATCCTGAACTCCAATCAATGCACAGGTAATACTTACCCAAACCATAATGGGAATAAAGCTTCTTTTGAAATCCTTGACGTAGTCTTGTTTTTCCGATAGCAATACACACACATGAAGTAACAAGGCAACGGTTGCTACTGTGGAAGGCTGGAAAGTAAATCCGCCAAGGTTTAGCCATCTTTTGGCACCAAACTGTTCAGTTCCAAACATGAGAACGGCTACAAGAAGCACCCAACTTATTACCATACCAATACGGCTGAATTTTGCCAGAGTATGATAATTGATCTTGGAAACGATCAACATAACAATGAAAGCAATCCCAAGTTTTATAATATGTCCGGTTATTAAAGCAAACGCAGTTGTAGATTTTGATTCTGCGAAGTAAGCGATAGATGAGTACACGGCTAAAACACCAAACATCATAAGCGCAACAACGGCCATCAGCAAAAAGCGATCACTGCCTTGCGTACGATTGTCAATATCCTCAGGGCTGGTGCCTATGATATTAGATAAGTTGCTATGTGGAGACGTATATATCACTCGTAAATTTCAATGTTCAAATAGCAAATTCCATAACCTGCTTCTGTAAGGCTTTTAGAATGTGGTATTTGAAATTTGTTTGTCATTTGAATTTTGGGTTTTGTCATTTAGCTCTTTAGAGCTTATAAACTTCTTCTTTAAATACTTTTCCTCTGTGCTCGTAATCGTCATACATATCAAATGAAGCACATGCGGGGCTCAGAAGTACAACTTCTCCTCGTTTCGCTACTTTTTGAGCAGCACGAACAGCTTTCATCATACTTTCAGCTTTTACAAAATTCGGAACCACATCGCCGAGTTGATCTTCAACTCTATCCTTGGATTCTCCAATTGCAATGATCGTATGAACTTTATCTTTGATCTGATCAACAATCTCGCTGTAATCATTTCCTTTGTCGCGACCGCCAAGAATCAATGTCATTGGAACCTGAAAACTGTCTAAAGCAAACCAAACAGCATTTACATTAGTGGCTTTGCTGTCATTTACATATTTCACGCCGTCTACATCTCTTACTTTCTCAAGACGATGTTCAACGCCCATGAAAGATTGCAGACTTTCGCGAATAGCTTCGTTTTTTATTTCAGCCGCACGAGCAGCTAAAGCCGTTGCTAATCCATTGTTCAGGTTGTGATTTCCACTAAGGCCTACTTCATAAACTGGCATAAGCGTTTCTTCCTTGTTATTGAATTTGAAGATGATATGTTCGTCGCGTACAAAAGCACCTTCCGGCACCTCATTGTTGTATGAAAAAGCCCATAGCTTTGGAGCGTCTTCTTTTTTCTGAAGTGTTTCCACGTGGCTTTTTATAATTGGATCATCATAATTGAAGATGAACCAATCCTTTTCCGTCTGATTTTCTGTGATTCTGAATTTCGAAGCAGCATAAGCTTCTACACTGTTACCGTATCTGTTCAAATGATCTGGGGTAACATTCAGCAACAAGCTTATGTTTGGCTTGAATGTGTCAATATGGTCAAGTTGGAAACTGCTGATCTCAAGTATGAAGTCGCCATCTGATCCATCAACAACATCTGAAAAAGCCACTCCTATATTTCCTGAAACAGAATGATCTTTTTTAGCTGTTTTCCATACATGATCTAACCAATTAGTAACGGTAGTTTTTCCATTACTTCCGGTAGTTGCAATAATTCTTAGATCTGTGAACCAACTTGCAGCTTCAATTTCTGAGTAGACTTTTTTTCCTTGATTCAGGTAGAATTGAATAATTGGTGACTCCGTAGGAACACCAGGACTTACTACTGCAAAATCAGCTTGCTTTGCTTTTTCCGTATGTCCGTTTTCTTCAAATTTGACTTGGGCATCTTCCAGATTCTGTTTCCATTCTTCTTTGATGGTTCCATAATCAGACACAAAAACATCAGCGCCTTTTTTCTTAAGAAGAAGCGCGGCTGCAATACCACTTCTGGCAGCACCAATAACTACGATATGTTTGTTGTTTACATCCATTATCTGATCTTCAGTGTTAGAAGGCTCAAAATTCCCAGCATTACTGTGATGATCCAGAATCGAACTACGATCTTTTGTTCAGACCACCCTTTTTTCTCAAAGTGATGGTGGATCGGTGTCATCAGAAACACTCGCTTTCCTACGCCATACTTCTTCTTAGTGTACTTGAAGTAGGTAGTTTGAATGATCACAGAAAGCGTTTCAAAGAAAAATACACCGCAAATGAAAGGGAGAAGCAGCTCTTTGTGGAGCATCAGCCCCAAAGCTCCAAAAGCTCCACCAAGTGCCAAAGAACCGGTATCGCCCATAAATACGGAAGCGGGATTGGTGTTATACCACAAAAATCCCATACAGCCTCCGATCAGTGCAGCACAAAAAATAGTGAGTTCACCGGCGCCCGGTAAATACATAATGTCTAAATATCCTGACAAGTCAGTTCTGCCTGATACATAAGCAAAAATTGCGAAAACAAATCCACAGATCGCAGAAACGCCGGAAGCCAATCCGTCCAAACCATCTGTTAAATTTGTGGCATTACTTACCGCAGTTATCACAAAAACGGCAACAGGGATAAATATCATCCAGCCGAGGTCTTCTCCAAAGAAAGCGTAATCTATATTCACGTTTTTGAGGAAAGGAACGGTTGAAAGTGTGTTCACATCAGCAAAATCAGGATGGAAATACAATACAGCTCCTACTACTATACCAACACCAACCTGACCAACTATCTTAAATCGTCCGGCTAGTCCACTTTTGTCTTTCTTCACAACTTTGATGTAGTCATCCACAAAACCAACAAGCCCAAGTGCAATAATTACAAAAACGATCAACCAAGCGTATACGCTATCCATTTTCATGAACAGGATAGAAGGAATAATAACCGCAAGCAGAATAATAACCCCACCCATTGAAGGAGTTCCGGCCTTAGCTTGATGATGATCCAGACCAATGTCCTCACGGATCACTTCTTTAAGTTGCATGCTACTCAGCCATTTGATAATTCTTCGTCCAATGATCAGGCTTATGATCACAGAAGTAACAGCAGCCAAACCTGTTCTTGTGGAGATATATTCAAAAGCTCCGGCCCCGGGGAAGTCAAATGCAGTGTCAAGCCAGGAGAATAATTCGTATAGCATCAGAATCCTCCTTTGGCTTTAAGTTCAAGAGCTTCTTTTGCAACTAATCGGTCATCAAAAGGATATCGTTTACCGTCAATTTCCTGATAATTTTCATGACCTTTTCCGGCAATAAGAATAATATCATTTGATGAAGCTAATTCAACAGCTTTGAAAATGGCATTTCTTCTGGAGGTTATCGAAACTACATTGTCAGTATTTTCAAACCCATGGAGAATATCAGCTATAATAAGGTCTGGGTTTTCAGTACGTGGGTTATCGCTCGTTACAATAATTTCGTCAGCAAAATTTGAAACTGCTTTAGCCATTTCAGGTCTTTTACCGGAGTCTCTGTCTCCACCTGCTCCAAAAACACAGTAAACAAGTTGATTTGGAGCTCTTAGGTCGGAAAGAGTTTTAAGAACATTTTCAAGCGCATCAGGTGTATGAGCATAATCTACAATTACCTTTGGCAGATGTGCTTCTGAGCCTAAACTTACAGATTCCATTCTTCCGGGAGCGCCCGGCACAGCTGATAAAGCAGATGCAATTGCTGAACCATCAAAACCAAGTTCATCGCAAATCAAAAACGCTTGAGTAATATTAATAGCATTAAAATGACCAACTAAAGAAGATGAAATTTCAATGCCGTTTACAGAGATTTTTAAACCTTCGGCTGAATTACTAATTATCTCTGCGTTTTTTCCGAAAGCGAGTTCAGTGATTTTAGCAGAAATTCCATTCTTCATAAAAGATCCATAAGAATCATCCATATTAATTATAGCAGATGATTCCGAATTCAATCCGGCAAAAAGGATTTTCTTTGCAGCGGCATATTCTTCAATAGTCTCGTGATAATCGAGATGGTCCTGAGAAAGATTTGTGAAAGCAGCTATCGAAAATTTAAAACCGGCTACTCTTGCCTGATGAAGTGCATGAGAAGACACTTCCATAACTAAATACTCAGAGCCTGCCTCAACCATTTTTCTCATATCATAGGCAAGTTCAATAGGGTCAGCAGTGGTTAACTTACTGTCTAAAGAGTTGCCCAATATTTTTTTCTCAACAGTTCCGAGAAGAGATATCTTTTGTCCGAGCTCAGTAAGCGCCTGATATACTAAAGTTGCGGTGGTGGTTTTACCGTTTGTGCCTGTGATTCCAATGATCTTTAGTTGATCACCCGGGTTCCCGGCCATTTTCTGAGCTAATGGTCCGATTAAAGAACGAGTATTTTCAACCTCAATAACACAAACATCAGCATCGGTGTAATAAGATTCTTCACAGATAATTACTTTTGCTCCGCGATGGATGGCATCTTCCAAAAACATATGCCCATCTACTTCAGTACCACGGATGGCTATGAAGACAGAACCTTCTGTAACCTGACGCGAATCCTGAACAAGCGGACCAACCTCACCTTCCGGTTTAAAACGGGAAGTATTTAATGGATTGATAAATTCTATGAGATCATGTGTATTCAATCTCTCTCCTCCACGGCTACAAGTTCGAGTGATTTTGCTTTGCCACGAATAGTAACTGAGTTGCCAAGTCTCATGAATTCACCCGCTTTTGGAAACTGACGTTCAATAGTTCCGGAGCGATACGTTTCAGGTTTTAACCCAAGTTTCGTTAATATGGTTATTGCCTGGCGCATGCTCATTCCTCTTAGTTCAGGAACTTCTGCAAAGCCTTCTTTAACCTTCGAACTGTCAACGGGTAAATAGGTTTCCGATAAAGTGAGAATAATTTCTTGCTTTCCTTCTAATACTGAACCTGGTTCAATATTCTGTGAAACGACAAAACCTGATTTTCCTTTAAACGAATATGGGATGTCGAATTTATTTAGAATATGTTCACTTACACTTTTTTCTATTCCGATAAGAGAAGGCGCTTTTGTAATAAACTCTGAATCTTCTGTTGGAGACATGCTTCTTTGTATATCACGGTCGAGCCCGGCTATTCTTTTAGCAGTTTCCCTGAAAATAGGTCCTGCAGTATAGCCACCATATCCACTTGTTTTAGGTTCGTTAAGCATAATTAGACACACATACTTAGGGTCTTCTGCCGGAAAAAAACCTACAAATGAAGCGAGATATTTATTCGAATATCGACCTTGATAAACTTTTTTGGCAGTACCTGTTTTTCCTGCAATTCGTAATCCGTCGATCTGTGCCCATTCCCCTGTTCCGGAATCCGTAACAACGCTTTCAAAAATCGGCAATATCTTTTGAAGTGTGTTCTTTCTGGCAACTCTTCTTATTTCAACCGGGGTATTATCAAGAACAATGTTGCCGTTTTGATCTTCAATCTTATCCACTAGGTACGGACGCATCAACATTCCCTCATTAGCAAAAGCAGCATACGCTTGAGCTACTTGCAAAGGCGTTGCAAGAACTTCGTAACCATGACTCATCCAAGGAAGACTTACTAAACTCCAATCATACGGTTTGTTTAAAATACCGGCTACTTCACCTGAAAGATCAATATTTGTTTCAGCACCAAAACCAAGGTTTCTGGCATATTGATAAAAGACCTCTGGTTTTAATCGCATCGCAATCTCTGCAGTAGCAACATTCGAAGATTTTTGGATCACTTCCTGAAAAGTCATGTTTCCAAGCGGATCGTGATCTCGAAGGGTTAACCCATGAATCTCAACTTCACCGGATTCAGGTGTTTCAAAAACCTCATCAAAATCTACTTTATTTTGCTCTACTGCAGCAATTGCAGTAACTAACTTGAAAGTAGAACCCGGCTCAACCATATCAGAAATGGCAAAGTTCCGGCGATTTTCATTTTCATCACTTCCGGGGTAATTAGGGTCGAAAGTTGGATAGTTCGCAATCGCTTTAATAGCACCTGTTTTAGGGTCAATTATGATACCAGTTCCATATTCTGCTAAATGTTTATCAACACCTTTCTTTAGCTCGTCTTCTAAAATAGCTTGAATGTACGAGTCGATAGTTGTGTGAATCGAATGGCCGTTTTCCGGCAGCTTTTTAGGGGCTCCCAAATATGCAGAAATTTGATTTCTGGGATCTCTTCGAACCTGTTGAACTCCGTTTTCTCCTTTTAAATCAGAATCATAATAAGCTTCCAGACCTGTTTTTCCATCCATGTTGTGGTTCACAAAACCTAAAGAATGGGCTGCAAGAGAACCAAACGTATATTTTCTGCTGAAACTTTCCTCAATTATAACGCCTTTAATGCCCAGTTCTTTAACTGCATCTTTTGCAATAGGAGATAGGTTTTTAGCAAGAACTATATACTGAGAATGTGATGGAGCAGTACTTATTCTTTTCTTGAAATAAGAAGGAGGTTGATTTGTTTGCTTAGCTAATGTTAGTGCTAACTCATCAATCTGGTCTTTAGTTACAGATTTTCCATTAGCATCCTTTACTTTTGGATCTAATGCAATTAGATAATTAGCAGCATTAGTAGCGAGTAAAGTTCCATTAGCATCGTAGATATTTCCACGCTGAGCAGGAATGGGAATGGTATCAATAGCCTGTTGGCTCCATAAATTCCGGAGATCATCACCTTCCAGGTAATTAATACGAATTAGTTGGAATGCCAATACACATGGGATCAGTAGAAGCAACCCGAACACTAAAAACATTCTGCTTAATATGGCGGTTCTTTCCGTCATCTACTTTTTAACCTCAATGAGTTTGTCTGCAGGGCCGCCGTTTACAAAGCCGGCTTGTTCTGCTTTTTGGTAGATTTCAGCCGGACCAACCATACGGTCGTACTGTAATTTTAAGGCGTCGTGTTGTGTACGTGCCTTATTGTATTCGCTTTCAAGTTTTTGAACTTCTTCTAACAGTTTCTGCGTAGCAAAAACATGAGTTAGATAAAGGAATCCAAATACTCCAATGGCGATGGTCGCAAGAATAACTTTCCATGGCTTAATATCACGGAGTGTTTTGCTTACCGACTTTCCTGCTTTTTTACCTGAAGATCTTTTTCCTTTGGGGGATGAAGATGGGGATTCTATGTCAGGTAAAGGTACTTTACGGAGGTTAGGTCGGGTTTCGCGCTGTTTTAGTGGGGATTGCACGATCATTGACTACCTCCGCCGGTTTTTTCAGCTATTCGAAGTTTAGCGCTCCGGGCAGCGGGGTTTTTAGCAACCTCTTCGGGGGAAGGGGTTATGATCTGTCGATTGACAGCTTGTAGTGGGGAAATGATATTGCCGTAGAAATCTTTTTCGAGCTTTCCATCCAGATTTCCGGCTTTAAAGAATTTTTTTACTATTCGATCTTCCAGAGAATGATAAGACATCACCACAATACGTCCGCCTGGCTTTAAAACTTCTAAAGATTGAGTCAGAACGTCTTTTAGAACATCTAATTCACGGTTTACCTCAATTCGTATACCCTGAAATACTCTTGCCAGCGATTTTACAGCAAATTTAGCAGGAACTAATTCCTTTATAATAGCTGCAAGTTCACCCGTAGTTTCAATTGGTCTGTTATTGATAATTTCTTTGGCGATCTGACGACTTGCACGCTCTTCACCATAATGGAAGATCACGTCGCGAAGTGTTTCATAGTCATAATTGTTAACCACCTGATACGCAGAAACCCCTGAAAGATTCCCCATTCTCATATCCAGAGGTCCATCTTCTTGAAAACTAAATCCGCGTTCTGCTTCTTTGATCTGATGAGTTGAAACCCCTAGATCAAGTAGGATTCCGGCTACCTGTCCTTTTACAGGGGGAGGTAGAAGTGTTGACAGATAGCCGAAATTGCCTTTTATCGTTTTAAAACGTTCATCTTCGCCGATACGAGTCGTGGCTGCAGCAATAGCTTCATCATCTTGATCGATACCATAAAGTGTTGCACTTCCGCCAAGACGAGCAAGAATTTCTTTTGAATGTCCGCCCCCGCCAAGAGTTGCGTCTATATATATACCGTTATCATCGGTAATTAAGCCTTCCATACATTCATTCAGCATTACCGGTATATGCTCGTGATATGTAGCCATCTCAATCACCATCGTTTTCAAGATCTCCCCCGAGCACCTGCTCAAAGATTTCTTCGATTGATTCGGCGCTTACATTTTCGTCTGCTTCTTCTAATTTAGCAGGGGACCAAATTTCTATATGTTCGCCCATTCCGATAAAAACCACTTTTGAGTCAATGGCTGAATATTCGATATGATCGGAAGGGAGGGCGATGCGGTTTTGTTTGTCGAGGGATAGATCCTCAGCAAAACGGAGTAAATATCTTTTAACTAAACGGCCTTTTTTACTGAAGGAATTTACCTTAGAAAGCTTTTCTTCAACAGCTTGCCATTCATTTTCCGGGTATAAATAGAGGCACTCTTCAGATTGTCCGCGCACGATAGTAAACCTCTCTTGTGCGTCGGGATTGAGATTTTTGCGTAGTTTGGCAGGGAAGGCTACACGACCTTTATCGTCTATAGAATGCTCGTATTGTCCTTTAAAACTAGGCAAGATTCCCTCAGAGGTATTGAAGATTGCTAAATTACGCGATTTGAGAGTAGTCCCCACTATCTCCCACATCACCCCACAATGTACCCTAAAAATATAATATGTGTCAAGAAATTTGTTTATGAATACTTAAAAAGTTTTCCACAGTGTTTTTAAAGCTACTTTTCAGTTTTTAGGAACGCAGGTGGGAGAAGGTGGAAGAGGTTATGGACGGGAGTACAAATATTAGAAGTAAAATTACTTCTGTCAGTACTTATCAAACTTCATCTAATGGTTTTCTATTTGATGATAGGAGCTTTTTGAATTGAGTTGGGGTAAGTCCGGTTTCACTTTTAAATTGATTTGATAAATATTGAGTACTGCTGTAACCCAATTCAAAAGCTATCTCGCTAATTGTTTTTTCCCCATAAATGAGAAGCTCTTTAACACGCTCAATTCGTTGCTGAATAGAAAATTTTTCTATGGTTCTTCCTTCGTTTTTCGAAAATGTAGTACTTAAACTGGAATAACTTTTGCCGATTTCCCTTTCCAGATAATCCGTAAGATTGTGAAACGTTTCTCCATTTTTATGATGATGGATATGATTAATCACAGAAATTTTGATTCTGGAGATGAGCTTGGATGTTTCATCGTCAATTAATTCAAACCCTTCATCTTCGAGAGTTTTTGAAACCTTTTCTTTATTTAGTTCTATAGGCTTCTCAAAAACCACCTTTCCTAATTCTATATGCTTAACAGGTAGGCCTATGTCTGTGAGTTTTTGGCGCACCGCTTTTATACAGCGTTCGCACACCATGTTTTTTACTCGAATTTCAGATGTAGTACTCACAATTACAATTTCATTAATTCTGATAAATGTAACTAAATTTTATAGAATAGAATTCATAAGATTATGACCTGCTCATCAATAATAAAAGTGTTATCTTTTGGCGAACTTTAAAACTTGATTAGACTATGAGCGATTTCAGAATTGAAAAAGATTCTATGGGTGAAGTTAAAGTACCAAAGGACGCACTTTATGGAGCCCAAACCAAACGTGCACAAGATAATTTCCCAATAAGCGGTATACGATTCAGCCGTGAGTTTATTCAAGCATTGGGATATGTTAAAAAATCTGCAGCTCTTTCAAATTCAAGTTTAGGTCTTATTGATGAACATATAGCAAAAGCTATTTCTGAAGCATCTCAGGAAGTAATTGACGGGAAACACGACAAAGAGTTTGTCATCGATATCTTTCAAACAGGTTCCGGTACATCTTCAAATATGAATGCAAATGAGATGATATCCCGTAGAGCGAATCAGCTTAGCAATGAAACGCTCGGAATTCATCCCAACGATCATGTAAACTTTGGGCAAAGCTCTAATGATGTGGTTCCTACTGCTATCAGGATTTCTGCAGTTCTTGCCGTGACAAATAATTTAGTTCCGGCTTTGGAGCATCTTAGAGATACCTTCATCAGCAAAGGAAGAGAGTACGCTGATGTTGTAAAAACTGGCCGTACACATTTGATGGATGCTATGCCGGTAACTATTGAGCAGGAATTTGGCGGTTATGCACGACAGGTTGATTTGGGAATTGATCGTGTTAAATCGGCGCTTAAAAGAATGACGGAATTACCACAAGGAGGAACGGCTGTGGGAACCGGAATTAACACTCATGCAGATTTTGGGAATAAATTTGCTGCAAAAATTTCTGAATTAACGGGTATAGATTTCAAAGAAGCAGTAAACCATTTTGAGGCACAGGCTACAGTTGACGCACCTGTAGAACTTTCAGGGCAGCTGAAAACAATTGCAGTTGGTTTGATGAAGATAGGTAATGATCTGCGCTGGATGAACTCAGGACCGAACGGTGGTTTAGGTGAAGTTCAACTTGCAGCTTTACAACCGGGATCATCCATTATGCCTGGTAAAGTAAATCCTGTGATCGAAGAATCTTTAACGATGGTTTGTGCACAGGTAATCGGAAATGATTCTACAATTACTGTTGCCGGGCAAGCCGGGAATTTTGAATTAAATGTAATGCTTCCTGTAGTAGCGCATAACTTGCTCCAGTCTATCGAAATATTGGGTAATGCTGCTAAAAATCTTGCAGATCGTTCTGTTTCAAGGTTAGAAGTACGTAAAGATGTTATAGCTGATATGGTTGGTAGAAACCCGATACTGGTTACAGCACTTAACCCAATAATCGGGTATGATCTGGCAGCAAAGATCGCAAAAAAAGCGTTTGCCGAAAGCAGACCTTTGAAAGAAGTAGCAAAAGAAATGACGGATCTTTCAGATGAGGAACTGGATAACGCTCTGGACCCCATCAAGATGACAAAAGGTGGATTTACTGAGTAAATCTTTTAAAAATTGTATTTATGAGAGGAGTGCAGATCAGGCATTAATTAATGTTCTGTTTTTGTAAGAAAAGCGCTTTTCCCGTATTATTGAGGCCTCGATTTAGGCTCTACTTTATTTATTTTTTGAACGACTTAATTTTTGATAATGGCAGAAACAAAGACAAAGAAAAAAACCTCAACTTTTAGCGCAGCAAGAAAGAAAGAAATACTTTCTGACTATAAGCTGGGTTGGTTGAGCCGACATATGTCTTTGATTGGCAGAAAAGAAGTACTTACCGGAAAGGCCAAGTTTGGTATTTTCGGCGACGGGAAAGAAATGCCACAAATCGCTATGTCAAAAGTGTTCAAAAATGGTGATTTCAGATCCGGATATTATCGTGATCAAACATTTATGCTCGCAATTGAAGGTGTTACTCCTGTACAGTTTTTTGCCCAGCTTTATGCTACCCCTGATACGGAACTAGAACCGAACTCAGGTGGTAGACAAATGAACTCACATTTTGCTACCCGTTTGTTAAACGAAGACGGTACATGGAAAGATCAAACCAAAATGAAGAACACCTCAGCGGATATGTCACCAACTGCGGGACAAATGTCCAGATTGCTGGGGCTGGCTCAGGCTTCCAAAGTATATCGTAATGAGAAAGCACTGAGTGGAAAAGAATGGAGTAAATTTTCTAACAAAGGAAATGAGATCGCATTTGGTACCATTGGTGATGCGAGTACTTCAGAAGGAGTATTTTGGGAAACCATTAATGCAGCAGGTGTTTTACAGATACCAATGATCATGTCAGTTTGGGATGACGGTTGGGGAATTTCCGTTTCAAAGAAATATCAAACTACAAAAGAAAGTATTTCTGAAGTGCTGAGCGGATTTCAAAGAACTAAAGAGCAGCCAGGGTATGAGATCTTTAAAGTTAAAGCTTGGGATTATTTGGGATTGATCGAAACCTATGAAAAGGCTGAAAAAATCGCCCGAAAAGAACATGTTCCGGTTTTGATTCATGTAACCGATGTTACCCAGCCACAAGGGCACTCCACATCCGGATCTCATGAAAGATATAAAGACGAAGAACGGCTCAAGTTTGAAGAAGAATTTTGTTGTCTCCAAAAGACAAAGCAATGGATCCTTGAAAATAAGATCGCTCCAGCAAAGAAATTAGAAGAGCTGGAAGAAGAAGCTGCCACAGAAGCCGCAGACGCCAAAAAAGAAGCTTGGGATAATTATAGTACACCAATCAAGGAAGATAAAAAACAGATGCTTGAATGGTTGACGGGGCTTAAAGAAGAAACAGGTGAAACCGGCATTGATAATTTGATCAAAAGGTTGAAAATGGTTCAGAGCCCTTTTAGAAAAGATGTTTTATCGGCAGGTAGAAAAGCTTTGTATCTAACAGCCGGAAAAACGGGGTCGATCAGAAATACCATTAAAAACTGGGTGCATGAAAGTGCGGAAGCAAATAAAGACCGCTTCAATTCCCATCTGCTGAGCCAAAGTCAGTATTCCCCGCTAAAGGTGGAAGAGATCAAGCCGGAGTATTCTGAAGGTTCAAAAAAAGTAGACGGACGTGTTGTAATTCGGGATAATTTCGATAAGATATTTGAAAAATATCCGAATACGCTGGTTTTTGGTGAAGATGCCGGAAAACTCGGTGATGTGAATAAAGGTCTGGAAGGTATGCAGGATAAATACGGCGAAATTCGTGTATCTGATACCGGAATTCGTGAGGCTACTATTCTTGGGCAGGGAATAGGGATGTCGCTACGTGGACTTCGTCCAATTGCAGATATCCAGTATTTGGATTATGTGCTGTACTGTTTTCAAGGGATGAGTGATGATCTTGCTTCACTCAGATACAGAACTAAAGGAGGTCAAGCTGCACCATTGATCGTAAGAACGCGAGGACATCGACTGGAAGGAATCTGGCACTCAGGTTCGCCGATGGGCGTTTTGATCAATGGATTACGAGGGGTTCATATCTGTGTACCAAGGAATTTAACCGCGGCTGCAGGCTTTTACAACACATTGATTCAGGGCGACGATCCCGCGATGGTGATCGAGCCGTTGAACGGGTATCGTTTAAAAGAAAAATTACCTGATAATTTAGGAGAATTTACTACACCGCTCGGGATTCCGGAGATCGTTAATGAAGGCGATGATATTACCATAGTTTCTTATGGTTCTACATTCAACATTATTGAAGGAATGATCCCTCAGTTTCAGGAAGCAGGAATTTCTGTTGAATTAGTAGATGTAAGAACGTTGCTTCCGTTCGACAAAAACCACATGATCTTGGAATCCATAAAGAAAACAAATCGATTATTGGTTGTGGATGAGGACGTACCTGGAGGTGCAGCAGCATTTATTATGCAGCATATTGTAGAAAAACAAGGCGGTTACAAATATTTAGATTCTCGTCCACAATGTTTAACAGCACACCCTCATCGACCGGCCTATGCCACGGATGGAGATTATTTCAGCAAGCCAAATGCAGAAGACATCTTTGAAGCGGTTTATGGCATTATGCAGGAATGCGAAAAAGATCGATTCCCTGAAATCTATTAAAGTTTAAAAACGCGAATGTCTGAACATTTCTCTCTCCCGGAACAATCTAAAATTCTGCAACAGGTAAGCGCTAAATCGGCCTTCCGTATTATTGTGGGAGTGAGTTTGGCTGCACTCTTATTTTTAGTATGGCTGATCTATTGGAAAGAAGGAGCAGAAACTTCCTATTCATGGGTTCCGTATTTGCCTGCACTGAATGCAGCATTCAATTCTCTAAGCACTGTTTTTCTTTTGTTGGGATTAAATGAGATCCGAAAGCGAAATTTCAGCAGACATATGAAGTTCATGACTTCTGCTTTTATCGCTTCTGCGATGTTCTTAACCAGTTATGTGATCTACCATCACTTTCAGGGAGATACCAAATTCCTGACGGAAGGTATTATCCAATATATATATTACACGATTCTTATCACTCACATTGCACTTTCCGTATTTGTAGTGCCGATGGTTCTCTCCAGTTTCTATTTGGCACTCACCGGAAATTTCCAAAAACACCGCAAAGTCTCCAAATGGACATTCCCCATCTGGTTGTACGTTTCCATTACCGGAGTGGTGATCTTTTTTATGCTGAAGTTTATTGGGTGAATTTTATTCTTTCACTCCCTCCTAAACTTTGTAACCAGATTATTAACCGGTGATTGTGTTTTCAGAAATGCATAAATAGCACTTAGCTCTTCTTCGCTCATATTGCTGTAAAATCGCCAAGGCATTTCGGTATTAAAATCACCGGGTTTTACTGCATTTTTGTTGATCACATTGCTTGTATCCTGAAAACTTTTAAAACGAGCTATAAAAGCTTCTTCCGTCCAGCTGCCAATTCCGGTATTAATATCAGGGGTAATATTAGCTGAAGTTACAACTCCCCCTAATTCAAGTTCAAATTCCATTCCTCCGGCAAACTGCATTCCTTCGATAGGATTTCCCTGTTCCATTGGCGTATGACAATCGGCACAACTTGCAGCGGTAACCAGATATTTTCCATAAGCTATTTTGTCGGAAGGGTCAGGTCGTTCCGTAAAATCCGGTTCACCCGGAATAGTGTTTATAATAAAGTTCATCGGGAAATCAGATGAAGATTCCGGAACATCATTTTCTATAGGTTCCAACGTTCGCAGGTATGCAATAATATCATATATATCTTCCGGATCAACTCTTCTGTAATTGGTGTACGGCATAATGGGAAATAACGCATTGCCTTCCTTGTCTACTCCGGTGGTAATCGCTCTGAAAATTTCTCCATCAGTCCAGTTACCCAAATGATATGGAGTCAGGTTCTTTGCATAATAATCGCCCGGCAGACCCATTTTTGTGCCAAACAATCCACCGCCTTTACCCTTTGTTCCCTCTACGACAGATAATCCGAATTTGGTGTAATCTTTATCAGAATGGCAATCGATACATGCAAATACAGTATTAGCGAGATATTCACCCCGTTGTATGCGATCGTCTGTGAGTTCTATTTTAAGGTCCGGAGCCGGATCAACATTTGGTAGTGCAGTGCTAACATAAATGAGTAGTCCACATATCCCAATTACAATAACACCCAGTAACCCTCCGAGTATTTTCAGTAGCTTTTTCATAATCCCAAATTTTTGTTAAGAGGTATTTTCCCCTTGCAATCCCTAATACCTCAGAAATGACATCTGATAATTTGTTTAAATAAAATGAGAAAGTCTATACCGTTCCAAAATATTGTTTTATAGCGCTTTTCGTTTGTAATCTTTACAGTTTAGAAAATGCCCTGTTTTTGCTTTTTAATCGGTTAATTGGGGTTCATTGTAGACTGGACTTCTTGCTTTTGAAAAACGCTATTGTATTCACTGTTCAATTTCTTATATTTAAGACAATAAACTCTTAAATAGAAAGTATGTTGTTATCGAAATCTTGTGTTTATGGGCTGAGGGCTTCTATATATCTGGCATCAAAAAGTGATGAAGAATTTAATTCTATTAAAGAAATGAGCGATAAACTTGAGATTTCATTTCACTTTTTAACCAAGATTCTTCAACAGCTAACAGCTGAATCACTCATGGAATCTTATAAAGGTCCGAAGGGTGGTATTCGTTTAACAAAGAAGGGTAGAGAAGCCACATTGTTGGACATGATGATTGCAATAGATGGTCCTGAATTATTTACTCAATGTGCTTTGGGTTTACCCGGATGTGGATCAGCAACTCCTTGTCCACTGCATGAAAGTTGGATTGAAACAAGAGCATCTATTAAGGGGATGTTAGAACGAACTACGTTAAATGAGCTTGCAAGAGAGGGAAAGCAGAATAAATTTAGGTTAATGGCTGATGGAAGTTTTAACTGGAATTAAAATTAAATAAACATACTTCATATGAAGTTCATATAAATAAGATAAAATAGTCTTATAACTTTAATAAAGTACACATGAAAGAATTAACACAAAAAACAGTCGGTGAAATAGTAGCAGAAGATTACAGAGCTTCTCAAATATTCAGATCCAGAGGGATGGATTTCTGTTGCGGTGGCAAGAAGACATTGTCTTCGGTTTGTGAGGTAAAAAACATTGAACTTGATGAAGTATTAGGAGAGCTGAATCTACTTCAAGATCTGGAAGCGGAGCAACATAACTTCAATGACTGGAATTTAGACTTTTTGGTAGATTATATTGTCCAAAACCATCATAACTTTGTTCGTAAAATGTTACCCGAATTAAATTTTTATGCAGAGAAAGTAGCTCGGGTGCATGGAAGCAATCATCCTGAGTTGATTGAAATTTTTGATAAGGTTAAGAAGCTAAGCTATGAGTTGATCGATCACCTGGAAAAAGAAGAAGAAGATTTATTTCCGCAGATCAAAGACTTGGTTCAACAGCAAAAAATTGGTTCTGTTAAGGAATCTCTATTGGATACTTTAGAGTTTGAGCACGAACAAGCTGGTGAGCTGATGGCTGAAATCGATTCCCTTACGGAAAATTTTACGCCTCCTGAAGGCGCGTGCGCTTCGTACCGTGTGCTATTTCAGAATCTAGAGGGCTTCCAAAAAGACTTGCATAAGCATGTTCACCTTGAGAATAATATTCTGTTTCCTAAGGTACTGAATTGGAAAACAATTGCGGTATAAATTCAAAAACAACACAATTCCGAAACTAAAGCAACAAATAGATAAGTTAGATTTATATTTAAGACATCTTCATCTTAAATTCATATTTGTTGGATAAATTCAAAGTGAATCAAACGATTCGATAATAACTAAGATAAAATTGTCTTAAATCTTAAATAATAAATCAATGAAAAAAATAGCATGTACTTCAAGAACAGTAGGGATGTTGGCAATAATTTTGGCTTTTGCACTTCAATCAAAGAATGTTTTTTCTCAGGATAAAAGCGACAACTTGAAAGCAAAATTCCAGGTAGAGGGAAAATGGTATGGTTTAGAGGAAGCCAAGCTTTTTACCGAAGACTATAACGGTGCTCCTGTAGTGGGTGAATTTTTAACAAAGCTTCCATATATAGCCCCACTGCCGGAAGGGAATAGAGTGCACAAAGTAAGGGTGGATATTTTGGCTCAACAAATTGAAGTCGCAAATGGAGTCAGATACGATGCATGGACTTTCGGAGGAACTGTTCCCGGTCCGGTACTGCATGTCCGTGAAGGTGATAAAGTAATATTTACTATGAAAAATCGAAGCGATACAGCAGTTGATATCACCAAGCCTATGAAAGGTGCTTCTCCATTTATGGAACAACTGGCACTCTCAAATATGCAGAACCCAAATGGAGTAGAAATACCTATGATGCACTCAATGGATTTTCATTCTGGAACAGTTGCAGCCGATGACAAATGGCGCGCAGTTCCTCCCGGAATGTCAATTACTTTTGAATGGATCGCAAATTATCCGGGTGTGTATATTTACCATTGCGGAGTACCTCCCGTTTTGCAACATATGGCAATGGGACAGTACGGAATGGTAATTGTCTCCCCAAAAGAAGGATACCCAACTGATACTGTCGTTGACAAAGCGTTTGCTGTAGTGCAATCAGAACTGTACCTGAAAGAAACCGAGGACTTAAAAGATCTTTACGAAATGGATTTTGATGCTGCCATGTTGAAACAACCTTCTTTAGTGGTATTTAACGGCCATCAGGATGCATTGGTAGAAAACCCAATTGAAGTTGAAGTAGGAGATCGTGTTAGACTTTATATGCTAAATGTAGGACCTAACGATGTTTCCAGCGCCCATGTTATTGGAGCTATATTTGATCGGGTATGGTACGAAGGTAATCTTGAAAATGAATGGAAAGGGATGCAGACCGTATTGCTGGGTTCAAGCAATGGAGCTGTAATGGAATTCATAGTTCCAGAACCCGGTCATTACGTACTTGTAGATCATGAAATGGCTGATATGCAACTTGGTGCAAAAGGTCTTTTCATAGCTAAGCCTAAATCTAATTAATCTGTTTTAAAATTAAATACAAAAACCATGAAAGCACTTAAAAAAATACTCATATTCAGCATATTTTCACTGATAGCAAATAATATTACTCTTGCTCAAACAAACCCAAGATTAATTGAAATCACTGGAACAGATAACATGAAGTTTGATGTGTCAAGTATTGAAGCAAAACCCGGAGAAACGCTTAAAATTGTACTTACAACAGTTAGCCGAATTCCAAAACAAGCCATGGCACATAATATAGTTTTTCTGGAAATGGGAACTGATGTAAAAGCTTTTGCTAATGCTTCTGCAAAAGCAAGAGACAATCAATATATAGCTAAAGACCTCAAAGATAAGGTTATCGCATTTACATCTTTAGCTGGTGGTGGAGAAACTGTTGAAGTAATTTTTACAGTACCCGAAACTCTCGGGGAGTATGAGTATATATGTTCATTTCCGGGGCACTATTATGGAGGAATGAAAGGGATACTTATTATAAATTGATATCAACTTAAAGTACTAAAAGGTAATTCTTTGGTTGGGATTACCTTTTTTAAATTTTAAGCGTTTGTATCACATTCTTTACAATTCAATAAATAACCTAATTTATTACGTCGCCCCACTTCAGTTAATACCCATTCACGAATTAGCCAAGGCGGATTGTGGCGAACATGTTGTTGATGCCCACATTCTAATTCAGCAACCCAATCATCTTTTTCGTCTTTATGAAAACCGACAATAGCTCGCTTCATTGATCTTTTTTGGATGCTAGTACTTTGGTTAGATCCAGGTTCTGAATGGCGCTAATGGCAGCTTCAACAGCTCCTTCATGGCATAAACCACTTATGGAAGCATCTATAAACCCTTCTCTTGCAGCAGATATACAAGCCTCGCGAATTATTTCGGCTTCTGTAATACTTTTGTGAGGGGATTGATCAGAATTCAAAGACATAGCATAGTAATTTATGAAAGATCAGGCTTTGATAGGTATTAAATATTGGTGAGATAATCCAATCACGAGCGGTTTTATTTTAAAATTAGGTCAGCTAATCTAATTACGTGATATAAAAAAAGCCCTGCTGTTTGGCAGGGCTTTTAACTTCAGAATAAGAGTGATTTATTTGATCAATGTCATTCGTTTAGTTTGTACGTTATTTCCAGCCATTATTCTGTAGATATAAACACCACTAGCCAGGTTACTTCCGTCAAATGTAACGGCATGTTCTCCGGAACTCATTCGGCTATTAACCAAAGTTGTTACCAACTGTCCTGTAATCGTAAATACATCAAGTCTTACTTCACCTGATTGAGGTAGCGTAAACTGTATTGTTGATGTTGGATTAAAAGGATTAGGATAGTTTTGGTTTAGCTTGAATGTTAACGGTAGTTCTTCCTGCTCGTTAGAAACACCGATCATGGTGGTGAACGAAATAGCATTGGAATTTTCAGCCATTCTGGTAGAGTCAGAAGCCACTGCCATTACGGTCCACTTTAGATCTATGCTTGTTCCACTAAGTACACCCAGATCTTTCAAGGTTGAATCAATAACAGCGTATGTTCCTGTTAAGGAAGTCGCTGAACCATCATCGTCAGATTCGGTTATAAACAACGGATTAGAGAAGTCAGCATTAGCTGAGTCTAACATGAATACATAGGTTACTTCAGCATTTGAAGTAGCTTCTTCCCATGTAAATGTAACTTCTGTCTCAGCGCCTGTTCCTAAGTCAAAGCTGGAATCATCTGCCGGTAAAAGTACACTGAAGGCATCAATGGTAATTTCAACATCAGCCATCAATTCAACATCACCTTCAAAAGCACCTTTGTATGGAGCAACTAAACTTCTGGTGGTTCCGTCTATATCAGAAAGTATACTTTGAGTTGGAGTACCAGCCAGATTGTTATCACCAACAGAACTTCCTGTTAAGCGTAGATCAGTAGTAGAAACAAACTCTACTGCAACTTCACTGGAATTTGCATCAACACCGGATGCAGTTTGCCAGTCAGCTAGCGTGCCAGCATCTGTTGTGTTAAATAAACCCAAGTTAGCTGATGCTCCACTCACAAAATAGTTATTGAAGTCAGCATCTAATTGAGCATTGCTATTGATTGGCCAGTAAATTGCATTTGCATTAGCTGCGTCCTGATCAGACACAAAGATGTTATTTCTCAGATTCCATGTTTGCGCAGTGCTGGATTCCTGATGTGCACCAAATCCTGCATGTATCCCTGTTTCTTCACTTGAACCAATTCGTACTGAATTATGATAAATAGAATTTACAGAGTTACCTGCTGCATTGTCGAAAGCGATTCCATATACATCATTTCCGGTAGCAGCGCCAATATTAGCGAAGTTATCTACCGCAATCATATTGTTAGCAACAAGAACAGTATCTAATGAAGCATTAAATAAAATACCTGCAGCAAAACCGGCTGATGTGGTACGGTTTATTTGAAGTCCAACGATCTCATTACCCGTTACGACAGTTTGTCCTCCGTTCAAAGCTAGATAAATTCCTGCATATCTGGATCGGTCTGCTCTCGGACTATCAATAGAGACAGTGTTATTCATAATGGTGTTATTTAAACTCCACCATGTTGTAACACCTCTGTATGTAGCATGAATTCTGTTACCCGTTACGGTTGAACCATCAGCCATTACAGAGCTCGTACCCCAAAGTCCTACACCATTTTGGAAGTCACCATTCTCTGAACCAATTTGGTTATTGATAACAGCGAGACCAATAGTACCATTAGGACCTGACTCATTAGTTACAATTCCCGATACACTTACGCTTCCACCTGTATATGTTAGAATACTATTTGCAATAGTAGTATTGGTAGTTCCATAAGTGTAAATAAGAGCAGAAAAAGTTGTGTCTGCACTGGTGATTGTTAGATCACGTGTATCTCCACCTGGTGAATTTGAACCATCAATGGTTACATAGTCAGTATTGTTGATCCAAATACCATCGCCACCGGAACCACCCCAAACTTCTATAGTTGGTGTTTCTCCTGAAACAGGCTTTATAGTAAGTCCTGTAAATTCGGTTAGATCATCACGATCAATTTTTAGTTCATTGGAAGTTTCATCTAGATCACCTGTAATATATAGATTGGTTGCAGATGATAAACCTTGTGTATTAACATAATGAATAGCCTGATTTAGAGAAATAAACCCTTCGGCATCAGTAGTACGTTGTGGAATAAAGTAATCTCCGGCAAGTGCTGCTTCAGCTTCTGTAGCTAAACCAAGATTCGTGAATATATTTATATTTTTTATGATCCATTCACTATCGTCGAAATTAGTACCAAAAGAACCTAGCGGAGTAGTATTACCGGTAGTAACACTTGCTTTTCGAACTAAGGTGAAATTCTGAGTCCCTTTTTCAACGCCGGCAACTTCCCAACCTGAACCGGGATCATTGTCAGGATCACCAAATACATCTACCCATGTGGTGTCTCCACTTTGTGAATCAATATGGATAATACCACGTGCATCGTCTCCATTGTGGTGAACTGCACTTGGAAAACTTAATACTTCATCAGCGTCGGCTGCCGCAAAGAAGCTTGCATCTACAGCATCATTAAGTAACACATATTGTTCGCCCGCAGCAATACTGGCATCCGTAGTAAATGTATGATAATATTCCCATCCGCCACCATTAACAGATTGTACAATTCTATAATTCTGAAGGTTAACAGTTGAGTCTGTAAGGTTCGTAATTTCAATAGCTTTATTGTTGCTTGAACCTTCAATATACTCTGAGAAAATCAAGTTGGAAGGATCGTCTACAACAGGTAGCGCACCGTTTGTAAATGTAGCCAAGCCATTAACACCTTCTAAAGCATATACATTATAAGTGCCATCGCTATTCAGTGAAACTTTAGCATCTCCATAAATAGAACTAAAAGTATCTGTGTCGTTACCCATTAGAGGAGATTCAGCAACGATTGTTGGTGCTGTAGCATCAGAAACATCATAGATATAAACTTTCCCGGTTTTATTTCCACCACCAGCTCCATCTGCTCTGTAAGAATAAACAGCTAAATGATCTTTGCTGTCGTAAGTAAAAGCTTGCATGCCATTTCTTGAAGCAGAAGCAAGTGCGCTGTTATCAACATAAGCTCCGGTACTTGTGTATCTTGCCGGTGCAGAGCTGTTTCCACCAATATAGAAATCGGAGGTTCTTCCTATTCCTAATGGAGTAACATCAGCATTGCTTCCAACTACCACATTTGTTCCAGATAAAGTAATGGTTTCTGTATTCCAGGTAGCTCCCTGATCTGAAGTAGTTAATACATAAATAATACCAGGATCACTACTTGCAACCGGAATCCAAACTTCAACTGTGTTATCAGTTACAGAACCAACAACGGTAAACTTATCTCCTAATCGTTGAGCTGTTGATGTGGTAATAACTAAGGAATCATTATAAGTTCCACCTTCACCTGTCCACATATATAAATGAAAAGGGGATGTAGAAGCATTGGTCGTTAAGTTTCCTAAGAAAGCCACTCCATCATCCGAGAAAGCAATATCATTCATTGCATAGGTGCCACCCGCTACTCCGGTTAAATCGTATGGAGTTGCTAATGTAATGTCAGCACCTGTTGATGCATTTAATACTCTGATCTGTGAATTGGCTCGGTCTGCTGCATAAAGATTATCTCCATGGGGGTCTAGCCCTCTTATCGAACCAACTGTAAACCATGAAGGTAGGCTTGCTTCAGCTCCGGTACGAGAAGTTCGTTCCCAAAGAGTATTAAGCTCCTGAGCTTGTATCGAAAAGCTCATGCCCATAGTTAATAATAAAACTGCTGTTGCTTTCAGCAGTAAATTTTGTAAATGTTTTTTCATCCGTTTTATATTTAGTTTGTAAATAAGATTGGCATGAAGAAAGGTATATATTCCGTAATTTTATAATTGTGTCCATTATGTATGGTAATTTTAAGGATATATTCAGCATATATTTTAATCAAAATTTGATTATCGATGATTAATTACGCTTGATATCAAAGTTTGATTTCAATTTTAGTTATTAAAACAGACTCCTAAAGTCTTTTATTTACCCACTAGTTTATAAGGTTGAAAATGAAAAAATTATTCGCTCTTCTATTCGTAATGTTCTTAACTGGTGATTTTATCCAGGCTCAATTATTCGGGCGTCTGCCGGAATTTAACCGTCAGGATACACTGAGAGGAACAATTACAGCAGAGCGTGCATGGTGGGATGTCACTTACTATCATTTGGATATGAAAGTGAATTTAGATGACAGCACCTTTTCTGGAACCAATACAATTCTGTACAAAGTAGATTCCCTTACTACCAATTTAATGCAGATCGACCTTCAGGAGCCTATGCAGATTTCGGAAATAACACAGGAAGGGAAAGCGCTTTCATTTGAAAGGGAAGGGAATGTTTTTTTCGTGGAAACACTGCAAAATCAAAAAATAGGCGAGGTATATGAATTAAAAGTCCAATTCTTCGGGAAACCAAAGAAAGCTGTCAGGGCTCCTTGGGATGGCGGTATCTCGTGGACTAGAGATAAAAATGGAAATCCATTTGTTGCTTCTTCGAACCAAGGTATAGGTGCTAGTATTTGGTGGCCAAATAAAGATCACGCATATGATGAGCCCGACAGTATGTTAATGAGTATCACAGTTCGGGACGATCTCATGAACGTTTCAAATGGAAGACTAAGAAAAGAAGTAGATAACAACGATGGCACCAAAACTTGGCATTGGTTTGTAGGTAATCCGATCAATAATTACGGAGTAAACATAAATATCGGAGACTATGTCCATTTTGAACAAATCTATGAAGGAGAGAAGGGGGAGCTCGACATGGATTTTTATGTACTCAGCTACAATCTGGAAAAAGCCACCGAACAATTTGCCGACGCCCCAAGAACTATGGAAGCTTTTGAATACTGGTTTGGTCCGTATCCATTTTATGAAGACAGCTATAAGCTTGTGGAAGCTCCTTATTTGGGAATGGAACACCAAAGTTCAGTCACTTATGGTAATGGGTTTGAAAACGGATATTTAGGAAGAGACCTAAGTAATACTGGTTGGGGATTGAAGTTTGATTTTATCATTATTCATGAAACAGGTCACGAGTGGTTTGCTAACAATATCACATATAAAGATGTGGCAGATATGTGGATTCATGAGAGTTTTACGCACTATTCAGAATATCTGTTTCTGGAATATCACTTCGGAAAAAAAGCCGCTAATGAATATGCACGAGGAGTGCGGTTATCAATTCAAAACGACCGACCCATTATAGGTGTCTATAATGTGAATTATGAAGGCTCTTCAGATATGTATTATAAAGGTGGAAACATGCTCCATACAATCCGGCAGGTTATTGGAGATGATGAATTATGGAGAGAAATTTTGAGGGGATTGAATAAAGAATTTTATCATCAAACTGTTACAACAGAAGAGATCGAGAACTATATTATTGAAAAATCGGGTAAAGATTTGGAACCAATTTTCGATCAGTATCTTCGTGATTACAGAGTTCCGGTACTCGAATATTATTTTCGTGATAATAATTTAGTTTACAGGTGGAACAACACAGTTTCTAATTTCAATATGCCGATCAAAGTTTATATTGATGGAAAAGAAGTAATGTTGAAACCAAGAACACGATGGCAGGCAACTCCAAGTTCGGGTAGAGAATTGAGGGTTGATATAGACTATTATGTGGCTTCGTTTAAGGTTCAGAACTGATCACTGATTGCAGTGATTATATTTCTGATTTAAGATGACTAATTTTTAGTCTGGGACTTTAGTCTTTTTTGCTAAGGGTATACCTCAAAACATTTCGGAATAAATTCCTCTCTGGTGAAAATGACCAGATCTTAAATAATGTTGCAAATTTAGTCAGGTAAACAAGCAAGGACTTTAGTCCGCTGTAAAAATCAATCTTCGTCGGACCTGAAGGTCCTCCTAGTTTAAATTCATAATCTCCAATTTTTCATTCCTAATTCTTTTAAAATCATCGTACCTTTAATCTTCTGTTGAATTGCAGAAACTTTCTCAAATTCAAACTCCCAAGCTAACTACATTCATGGCTGACGCTACAGTAAAAGAACCGGAAGTAAATCTTGAACTTGCCCTCGAACACGGATTAAACGAAGAAGAATTTGAAATGATAAAAACCCGCTTAGGTCGGGTTCCCACGTTTACAGAGTTGGGAGTGTATTCAGTGATGTGGAGTGAGCATTGTTCATACAAAAATTCAATCGTTGAGCTAAAAAAACTTCCTCGCGAAGGTGAGCATATGCTTGTTGGAGCCGGTGAAGAAAATGCAGGTCTGGTTGACATCGGTGACGGACTAGGATGCGCTTTTAAGATCGAGAGTCATAATCATCCGTCTGCAATTGAGCCATATCAAGGTGCAGCAACAGGAGTTGGTGGAATTCATCGCGATATTTTTACAATGGGAGCTCGACCGGTTGCAAGTCTGAATTCGTTGAGATTTGGAAGTCTGGATAACCCAAGAGTTCGCTACTTGCTAGACGGAGTTGTTCGCGGAATTGGTGATTACGGAAACTCATTCGGTATTCCTGTAATTGGCGGGGAAGTTTATTTCGATGAGAGTTACGAAGGAAACCCGCTTGTAAATGCGATGAGTATTGGATTAGTAGAAGCAGGAAAAACAGTTTCAGCAATTTCTGAAGGAATCGGAAATCCGGTAATTATAGTTGGCGCAAGTACAGGCCGCGATGGAATTCACGGAGCTACTTTTGCTTCCGAAGAGATCAGTGAAGAAAGTGAAGCAAAGCGACCAAGTGTTCAGGTTGGGGATCCATTTACAGAGAAATTATTACTGGAAGCCAGTCTTGAAGTTTTGAAAACCGGCGCTGTTGTTGGAATGCAGGATATGGGAGCGGCAGGAATTGCATGCTCCACTTCGGAAATGACGGCAAAAGGCGGTCAGGGAATGTTGATTGATCTGGATAAAGTTCCTGCCAGAGAAGAAGGAATGACAGCTTATGAATTATTGCTTTCAGAAAGCCAGGAACGGATGTTGATCGTAGCTGAAAAGGGGCGCGAGCAGGAAGTTATTGATGTGTATGAAAAGTGGGATCTACACGGAGTGGTAATCGGTGAAGTTGTGGATACCGATAAAGTCACTTACATGAAAGACGGCGAAGTGAAAGGCGATATGTTTGCTGAGCACTTGGTTCTTGGTGGCGGAGCTCCTCAGTACATCAGAGAAACGAAAAAACCTGAGTACTTAGATGAAGTCCAGAATTTTGATATTGATAGCTTGGATCACCCGACTGATCACCAAGACACGATCAAAACTTTATTGAGTTCTGTAAATGTAGCTTCCAAACGTTGGGTTCATGAACAATATGATACAACTGTAAGGACTAACACTGTAACGCCTCCAGGAGCATCAGATGCAGGTGTGATTCGTGTAAAAGGGACTAATCGAGGCTTAGTAGCCAAAACTGATTGCAACGGCAGATATGTGTATCTGAATCCTCGCCGAGGTGGACAAATTGCTGTAATTGAGTCGGCACGTAACGTGGTTTGTTCCGGAGGAAAGCCGTTAGCTATTACAAACTGTTTGAATTTCGGAAATCCTTACAAGCCGGAAGTGTACTGGACGTTCAAAGAAGCATTAGGTGGAATGGGTGATGCTTGTAAAGCGCTAAATACTCCAGTTACAGGTGGTAACGTGAGTTTCTACAATGAAAACCCAAACAGCGCTATTTTTCCATCTCCGATTATTGGGATGTTAGGATTGATTGAAGACGTTGAAAACCATACTACAACTCCGGGTTTTAAAAATGACGGAGACGTGGTTATGTATATCGGAGCTCAACGAAAAGGATTAGGTGGAACAGAATATTTAAAGAAAATTCACGGCTTAACTACAGGCGATGCACCCGAATTGGATATTCCGTTTGAAGTTAAACTTCAGGAGTCTCTGTTGGATGCAATCAAAGAGGGTTGGATCAAATCGGCACATGATATTTCTGATGGTGGACTTGCAATAGCTTTGGCGGAGAAAGCGATCTTCTCTAAAAAAGGAGTGAATGTATCCGTAAAAGGTCTTGAAGGAACAGATCACGAAGTACTGTTTAGTGAAGCTCAATCTGGAATCCTGATCACTTTAAAGCCTGATGACTTACCAACGGTTATTTCTCATTTTGGAAAACATGAAGTTCCTACTCATGTACTTGGAACCGTTACTGGCGACAAGAAAATGGTAATAGAAGAAGTTGGTAGCCTGGATGTTGAAGAAATGTCTGAGATCTATGAAGGCGTTCTTCCGGGGATTATGGGCTAATAGATTTAAGATCTAGGACATAAGATTTGAGATATTTCCATCTTCATCCTGAGGTGTTATAAAGTTGTTCATAAACTTGATAAAGCTAATTAGTCATCTCGCGGCGTATGCCCGAGATCTGGATTAAACTTTGTGGCACGGTTCGTTTTCATATCGAAAGTTTCATCAATATTATTTGATTAAAAATGATCTTGTTTAAGAATTTTGATTACAACAAAACTACTAGCCAGCGAATTATTTAATGTTTAAAGCCTCTCTTCTATCACCTATCAAAAACTTGGAACGAAACCCTGTCTAAATTTCATTTAACTATCTGACTATTCATCAAGAAAGACAGAGAAGTTGTTATGAAAGATAAGATCGTACTCATCGTAGGTGGTTCAGGTGGAATTGGTTCAGCTACAGCAAAACGAATTGCTAAGGAAGGAGCAAAAGTAATTTTAGCTGCTCGAAATAAATCCAAAGCAGAAGAAGTAGCCAAACATATCAATGACAGTGGAGGAGAGGCTTTTGCCATTCAAGTTGATGCTACTAATCAAAATTCTGTTGCAAATATGGCACAGGAGATCGAAGAAAATCTTGGTAAGATCGATGTGTTGATCAATGCTTTCGGAAAAGGAATCATCAAACCATTTATGGATATAGACCCGAAAGACGCCAAAGAAATTATAGATGTAAATGTGTACGGCACTTTCTTGGTTACGCAAACGGTAATGAAGCACATGAATACCGACGAGCCAACTAATGTTGTATTTTTCCCCGGCACAATGGGTAAATATGTAATGAAAAATGCTTCAGTATATTCAGCTTCTAAATTTGCAATCCAAGGCTTTGTTAAAGCACTAATAGAGGAACAAAGAAGAGGAAAGACCAAATACTCATTGTTCTATTTGGGTGGAGTAGATACCGCTTTCTGGGATGATGATCGCGTAGATATGAAAGTTAAAAAAGAAATGATGCTAACTCCTGAGGAAGTGGCAGAAGCAGTGTATTACGGAGTAAATCAACCCTCGGGTTCTGTTATGAATGAGGTAGTTATTCAGCCGGAAAGCCATCAGTTGGTCTAGAACTATTTAAAATGAAATAGTATGGACATGAATACCATGTCCATACTAATAAAGAAATTAGCTAGCTACCGGACATTTATCCAAAGCAGATTTGTAAGCCTTTTCCAAAATATCCAAACCTTCATCAATTTGGTCTGTAGTAATCGTCAAAGGTGGGCGGAAACGGACAGTATTCGGTCCACAAGCCAATATCATCAAACCATTTTCGATACAATGACTGATAACTGCATCTCTGGAATGTGAATCAGGAAGATCTATGGCTGCAAACAACCCTTTTCCTCTTGGATTGGAAAGATGATCATGCGAATCAGCCATTTTCTGAAGCTTAGAAAGTAGGTGATCGCCTACGTTAGCTGCATTGGCAACAAGGTTATCTTCTTCAATGATATCCAAAATTCTACCAAAACGAACCATATCCACCAAATTTCCTCCCCAGGTTGAATTGATTCTGGAAGAAACCTGAAAGCAATTTGTTTCTACTTCATCCACACGTGGCCCTGCTAAAATTCCACAAACTTGAGCTTTTTTCCCAAAAGAAAGGATGTCAGGTTTTACATAATGTTCATGAGCCCAAAATTTTCCGGTCATTCCAACACCGGTTTGAACTTCATCATAGATCAAAAGAGCTTCATGTTTATCTGCTAGATCACGAAGGGCTTGATGGAATTCAACTCTAAAATGTCGATCACCACCTTCTCCCTGAATTGGTTCGATCAAAATACAAGCGATGTCATCTTTGTATAGTTCAAAGAAACGTTCAGCCTGTGCTATGGCCAAATTTTCTTCTGCAATTACAGATCTCAAAGATTCAGGTGTTTCAGGATAGCTTGTAGCCGGACTGATAACTCGTGGCCAATCAAACTTAGGAAAATACTTTACTTTATCCAGTACAGTGTTAGTAACTGAAAGAGTGTATCCTGATCGTCCATGAAAAGCTTTTTCAAAGTGCAGTACTTTATGCCCTACTTCATGGCGATATCCTTTTTGGAAGTTTTTCTGAACTTTCCAATCAAAGGCTACTTTCATTGCATTTTCTACAGCTAATGCACCACCTGAAATAAAGAAAGAGTGGGGGAGATGTTCAGGAACAGCGACTCTACTGAATGAACTCATAAACCCGGCAAGTTCTTCGGTATACACATCAGAGTTTGATGGTTTATTGATCGCGGTTTTTCCTAACATAGATACAAAATCGGCATCTCCTGCTATTTTGGGGTGATTCATTCCCAAAGGGTTAGAAGCAAAGAAAGTAAAGAAGTCCAGATATTTTTTTCCTGATTTTGAATCATGAAGATAAGCCCCTTTACTTTCTTCAAGATCAAGTACCATGTCAAAACCATCAGTGAGTAGATGTTTCCCTAAAACCTCTCGTACTTGAGCAGGTTGAATAGTCGTATTTTTAGCCATTAAAAATTAGAATGAAAATTAATATTATTTACTTCATTCAAGCTACTAATTCCAAGCCTATCCCTCAATAGCCTCTATAAAATCTAAAGTGAATATTCCTTTAAAAGGATGTGATTTGAAAGCGTGAAATTTAATTACAATAGTTCTCAGGTATAATTACTTCCTCAGTGAAGTGAAGATATTCTACAAGTACTTTCAATTCTTCTCCAGCTTCATTTAGAAAGCTACCTTCGCTTCCTAGCTGTCCATTGCCACTTTCTAGAGTATATTTTGCAGTATGTGCTAATGAATATTTAGCGTTGTTAGAGAAAGTAATTATGGGATTCATTCTTTTAAATCTTAAATCTGGATTTTGTGAACTTTGAATACATTGTAGGATCACTTCCATTTTTTCTTTTGTAGGCTCTGATGGAGCAAAAAACAATTTCAAAGGGAGTTCAAGCCTTTTTCTCCAATCTGAAAATACATGTCTTGCTCCTTTGTCTTCGTAATAAAAACTTTGTTTACCTGGTTCTACTCCCACACTATCTAAAGCTGAGTATAATGGTACATAGTAATTCCATTCACCGGTAGTTGCTCCAATATCAAACCAAAATTTGTTCTCAGGGTCATATCCGTTTTCTTTTACCTCATCGAAAATTTGATAATCAGCTACCCAAAATGATCCCGAGAGGCTTGCGGAGTACATAATGTGATCAGGATATTTTAACCCCATCCAGGTAGAAACCAGACCTCCTAAAGAATATCCCATAATGCCAATTTCTTTTTTATCTAAGCTATATTTGGTCTCTAAAAAGGGAATCAGGTCATTAATTATGATACTTGCATATATTTCAGATTCAGGTTTATAAGAACCCCAATTTCTTGTAATCCAGTCATCTAAATAAGGGATATATAGATTGTTTCTTTGTCCTTGTGAATAAATTGCGACAGCAATAATTGGTTCAATTGAGCCGGTGTTTATAAGATCATCTATTATAAATTTAGCATTTAGTCCGTTTGCATTAAACACACTTTCACCATCGTTTATAAGCATTATGGGGTATTTTACAGTATCAGCATAGCTTGGTGGAAGAGAAACATCAACAACCATACCACTTTTTAATACACACCGGATAATAGCTTCACCCACACAAGTGTTTTCATCTACAGATGGTATGGGGTCATTACTAGATAAATCAGCACATGCTAAAACGATTATCGAGCAGAGCAGTACGTAAGAATAATTGAATAGTCTCATAATTCGAAAATTGGTTTGTGTTACCAATAAATTATGAGACTACATCTAGAATTATCTATTCGGTATTCTTAACAAGGATTATGCTTGGATGAGAATACATATATAAAGATGAGTGAAGTACAAAAGGGTTATTTAAAACTAGTAAGAGTTTTTTCAATAATTGAAACACATTCCATTAGTTCTTCTTTTGTCATTACCAAAGGCGGAGCAAATCGTATAATATTTCCGTGAGTAGGTTTAGCAAGCAAACCGTTTTCTTTAAGTGCTAAACAAAATCGCCATGCAGTATCACTTTCCGGGGTGTCATTAATAATTACTGCATTTAGTAATCCTTTACCTCTTACTTTAACAAAAAGTTCTGAGGTCTTAACAAGCTTTTCCATTTCGGATCTGAATATTTCACCTAAAGCTCGGGCATTTTGTGCTAAATGTTCATCATCTACAACTTCCAATGCCGTCATTGCTACTTTACAGCCAAGAGGATTTCCACCATAGGTAGATCCATGTTGTCCGGGCTTTATCACATCCATAACGCTGTCGTCAGCAAGAATTGCAGAAACCGGATAAGCTCCTCCTGATAAGGCTTTACCTAAAATAAGTATATCTGGTTTAGTGTAAGTTTTCTGTCGCTCACAATGTCCTTTACAAGAGCAATCTCCACAAACAGCAAGTAATCCACCTGTTCGAGCAATACCAGTCTGAATTTCATCAGCTATAAACAACGCATCAGCTTCTTTACAGAGACGTGCAGACTCAGACATATAATCTTCATCTGGAACAACAACTCCGGCCTCTCCCTGTATTGGTTCTACAAGGAACCCGGCTACATTAGGTTGATTCAGAGCATTTTTTAAAGCTTCCAAATCATTGTATGGTATTTTTATAAAGCCGGGGGTATATGGCCCGAAATTTTTCTTGGCGTCTGGATCATTAGAAAAAGAAATAACGGTTGTAGTTCTCCCATGAAAGTTATCTTCACAAACGATGATCTGAGCTTCGTTCTCAGGGATTCCTTTTTTCTCATAGGCCCATTTTCTGCATAATTTGATTGCTGTTTCTACACCTTCGGCTCCGGTGTTCATCGGCAACACTTTATCAAAACCAAAATAATTGCTCAGGTACTTCTCGTATTCGCCCAAAACATTATTATAGAAGGCCCTGGAAGTAAGAGTTAGGGTTTGAGCTTGGTCAATAAGGGATTGAGTAATTTTAGGATGACAATGTCCTTGATTAACTGCTGAATAGGCAGATAAAAAATCAAAATATTTGTTCCCTTCCGGGTCCCAAACATAAACACCCTCGCCTTTTTCTAACACTACCGGTAAAGGGTGATAGTTATGTGCGCCGAATTTATCTTCAAGTTCAATTGCTTCTTTTGATGAGATCATTAAAATGGGTTTTATTTTTTTTCTAAAGATAAAGAATAGATAGACAAACCATTAGAAAAAAACCCAAATAAAGGTTGATAGTAATCGTTAATTAATCGTATCTTTAAAGCTCAACATCGCGGGGTGGAGCAGCTGGTAGCTCGTCGGGCTCATAACCCGAAGGTCGCAGGTTCGAATCCTGTCCCCGCCACTATTAAGGCCCTTGTATAAGATATAAGGGCTTTTTTTTTAACCAATAAAAAAATCATGAAAATGAAAGCCTGTGTTTTTTCTGCTATTATAGTTTTTTCCCTGCTAAGCGCCTGTGATACACCAAAAAATCCTGTTTATGTAGGAGAAGAGATAAAACTTGACTTCAGAGGAATTAGAAATATTGAAGATCTAGCTTGGATAAAGATAGATGGTGTAAAGTATACGCATCATACAAACTTTGAAAAGCAAAAAGACAGTCTTTCCCTACCGGCAAGCAGAACTACTTATTATCTCGTTGGGAATGAAGAAAATGAGACTATAGAAAAGTATGAGCCTGTAAATCCTTACACAGTTGCTCTAACGTTGGGAGATAAAGTGGATATGATGAGCATTATAACTGAACAACAAACAGCTCGAATAATAAGAGAAAAGAGATTCTTGCTTCATTTACAAGCAACGTTAATTCTACATAATCATAATGGTGGGGATATTGTGGTCGAGACTAGCAAAGACTATCCTGTGCCAATTGAAATTCTTAAGTAAGTATTTAAATAAGGAATCCGAGAAGTACAACTGACGGTATATTTCGTGTTAGCTGTCAATCATCTCTGTATGAGAGTTTTAGGATTCCTGTGCCTTTCTACTAGAATAATTTACCACTAATTAGATTACTAGCTTATTTAAGCAGATCATTAATAAGCAGCCTCACTTATTGTTAATTTAGTTCAAGGTTAAGTCCTTATCTCTGGTTCTAATATAAACTCCCCTTTGTATAAGTAATAGTAAAACAATAGATGAGAGTTGTTCCCTTTTATAAAAAATAAAGACATAAAAAAAGCCCCCGATTTTAAATCGGGGGCTTAAAGTAAGCTAAACTTAATTAGTTGCTTTTAGCACCTTTAGCAGAAAGAGTGTTGATACTTGAAGCATCAATTTTCGCATTGTTAGGTGTGAATGTATTGTCTCCTGCAGGACGAGCTTTAGCAAGTCCGGCTTTTGCAGCTAGAGCAGTCCAGCTGTTAGCACCAGAAGCAGTACCAGCAGTACCACCATTTTCAACGCCACCAAAGGTGTAGATGTCAATGCCTAAGATTTCTAACTGAGTACCTGGAACAGGGAACATAGTCATTGTACCTTCTTGAAGAAGATCATGACGTCTCATGAATGCCCAGTTAGTACCAGCTCCACCAAGACCAGCAACCTCAACAGCATACTCTCTCATAAGAGCGAATTGTTGTTGCGCTTTAGTTTCTGTACCAGTAAAGTTATATCCACCACTAAGGGTAGCATCAGCTACAATATTGTTAGTTTCAGAATATAAAGTGAAACCAATTGTTGTAGTACCGGTACCGGCAGTAGAGTTATTCAACGTGTTAGCCGCAGCTAGACCTTGATTTAACATAACCTGAGCTTCTGCTCTCAATAGGTCAGTTTCAGTATCTGTAAACAGAATCACGTCATTAGTTTCTTGCCACCAGTCATTACCACTCCAAAGTCTACCACTGAAGTAGTTACTGTACAAGTTAGGGTTACGTGTAGAACGTAAGAAACCTGCATTAGTAGTATATACATAGTAACCATCAAGTCTAGGGTCAGTTGAGCTAGCAGGAGCTAAGTCAGCTGTAGTACCGTTAGCTTGAGCAGTAGGGTATGTTGTTGGGTAGCTAGGATCCATTGAGTGAGTTACTTTCACGTCAGTTGGAAGGTAACCAGAGCAACTTGAAACAGAACTACCGCAAGAAACGATGAAGTTTGACCAATCAGCGTAGTAGTTAGCAAACTCACCACTTGAACCGATATTACTGTTAGAGAATACTCCTATAGAAGAAAGAGCATTTGGACCGCCGATACCAGCTTCAGCATAATCCAAAACAGCTTGCCAGTCAGTACTAGCAGCTTCAGCTTCAGTTCTGGCTTCTCCAGCAAGAATACGCGCTGCAAATGAATTTACAACATCTTGAAACTCATCTGAGTCCCATGATTCTGCAGGGTTAGGCATAGCATTGAAACTGAACGTTGCTGAAGTAGAAGCAGCTAGTGAAATAGCTTGATCTAAATCAGAAATAGCTGCGTCAATGATCTGTCCGTAAGGAACAAACTCAGGAGTATCAGTTGTAGCATCAAAGTTCTCGTCAATCAAGTAACCTTGATCAAAGAACATACCTAAGTAACCTCTAGCAACACCTCTAAGGAAATAAGCCTGAGCTAGGAAGTCATCAGGAGTATCCGGATTAGCGATGAACAGGTTAGAAGTAGTTATAGCTGAGTTGAATCCGCCATAAAATACTCTCCAACTAGCTGCACCACCATAAGAAGTGGTATTTGCTAATCTGATTCGTGGCTCCTGAGCAAAATCCCAGAAGTTACGAACGTTGTTAGTAGAAGTAATCTGATCTGCAATTAGATCAGGGTGCGTACCATAAGAAGTAACCACAGCTGTAGACCAGTCGTAGAAACCACCTCTTAACAATTTAACTAAGTTTGCAGGATCACTGAAAACAGCCTCAGTTGTCGGCTCATTCGTATTCTGAACAGTCAAGTCAGCGCAACTTGTAAAAAGTACGCCACCAAAAACTAGAACAGATAGAAATAATTTAAATTTATTGTTTTTCATAATAGTAGTTATTTAAGATTAAAATCTTACTTGTACAGAGCCGGTGAAGGTTCTGAGGTTTGGATAAGAATATTCATCCAAACGGAAATTAGTTGCATTAGTTCTCAGTGCTACTTCAGGATCGTATCCAGTGTAGTCAGTGATTGTTAGCAAGTTTCTACCTACTACGGAAAGCTTGATGTCTCGGATGTACTCACCCAAAGAACCAAGGTTACTGTTTGTTAAAGTATAAGAAAGAGATACTTCACGTAGTTTTAGGTAAGAAGCGTCTTCTACATAGTAGCTTAATGCATCAGATGCATTGTAAAGACCATCAGAAGCAGTCAAATAGCTAAGAGCATAACCAGCTCTGGTTAAGTCTTCTAAATCTTTATGACGGTAGTTGAAGATCAATAGCTGCTTAGTGTAGTTGTAAACTTCGCCGCCTTGAGACCAATCCCAAACCATGAATAATCCTAAGTTCTTGTAATTGAAATTACCTGAAAGACCCATGTTGAAATCTGGATTTGTGTCACCAATTTGAACGATAGCTTCATCACCATTTTCATCAACTAAGTACATTGGACGCTCAGCATCAGTACCTTGATCGGCAGTAATAACAACGTGTCCTAGACTGTTAACAGAGAAATCGGATGGGGTTAACGTACCACCACCGGCATTTAGTACATTTCCACTACCATCAAGAGTTAACTCACTGATAGAAGAGATCAATTTGTTACCGTACATAGCACCGTAAGAAACTCCTTCTTCAAATCGGAATAAGTTGATAGCACCACCAGCAGAACGAGTGAACGCCGGAAGATCACCTAGATCGGTAACTTCTTGCTTAACTTTAGAGAATGAAAGGTTGAAACCTGCTTGCATGTCTCTTTTGTTAATTAAAGAACCTTGTAGTCCTAATTCGAAAGCAGATCCTTCGATCTCACCAACGTTTTGGTACTGGCTAGGGAAAGAAGCAACTCCCCCAATTAAAGGAACAACCAAGTAGTCATTAGTTACAGTTGTTGTAGCATAGTTAACAACTAAGTTGAACTTCTCTAAGAATGCAACATCAACACCAAATTCAGTTTCAGCAACAACAGAAGGCTTGATTTCATTATTACCTTGCTGTCTAGGAAGAATTGAAGTACTGTTAACATCAAATGTTTCGTACTGCGCAGCAAATGGAGGTCTTTGACCTGAAGTACCGTAAGAAGCACGAACTTTAAGTTCCTGAACGTTATCGATTTCAACATCTTCTGAAATACGATAAGCAAGAGAACCACGATAGTAAATTTGATATCTTTCATCTTCACCAAATAGAGAAGAACCATCACGACGAACCATACCACCAATGATAAGCTTATCTTGGTAATCAAATTCAGTATCTAAGATGAAATTCTCAGCTCTTTCTTCTGAAAAACCATTGCTTATAGAGAAAGTAGTTTGGTCAAGAGCACTAAATGTTCTGATACCAGCTACAGAGTAAGTGTTACCTGAGAAAGTATAACTTTCAGCATCTCTATCTTCGAAAAGATACTTAGCAATAACACGTACATCAAGATCTTCAAGAGACCAACGTCCAGTAGCCCAAGCTTCAGTAATCTGAGCAGTTGAGTTAAAAGACTGACGAAGTTCAGAACCATTGTTTAATGTAGAACTTGGAGTCGGAGTTTGGTATCCAACTGGTGTACTTTGAGTTCTTAACTGATAGTTCTTATCAAAAGATTGACGACCATCAACAGATAACCAGTCATTAACTTTGAAAGAAGCAGTAATACCCATTAGGTAACGCTCTCTTGCGAAATCATCCTGACGGTTAGCAGCTACATACAATGGGTTTTGAACGTTACTACCAATTATTGCGTAACCAGATAAACCTGAGTTTAGAGGCTGTCCGTCTGCTCCAGTTTCAGTGAAGTCAAGAATTGGAGGAGCTGTTAGGGTAGAATAGAAAAAGTTCGATCCCTGTCCCTGCTCATCAATATCAGGATATTCTGTAGTAAGGTAAGAACCACTGAAAGAAAGCTTGAACTTTTCGTTGTAAAGGTAATCAGAGTTAAAACGAACTGAGTTACGCTTGTAAGCATCAAGATTTTCAATAACACCAGCCTGATTCAAACCTTCGAAAGAAGCGAAGTAATTGAATTTTCCGGATGCATTTGCAATACTAATGTAATTAGAATTGAAAGGCTGTCCTGTAAAGATAGCTTCAGTGTTGTCATAGTTAACCGGGTATGGTTGGTTGAAAACACCAGTATAACCAGCAGCACCAGTATTTTCCCATTGCGGCCAATCAGTTACGTAACCATCAGTTACAACAACACCTGTCATATCCCAAGGATGGGTTTTAGCAACAGGGTACTCATTAGCAAGAGAAGAGAAACCGTACTCGCTTCTTACAGTTACCTGAGGCTTGTCAACAGATGTTGAAGCACGCTTTGTAATAACCTGAATTACACCGTTACCTGCAAGAGAACCGTAAAGAGAAGCACCAGCGGCACCTTTTACAATCTCAATAGACTCAACATCTTGCATGTTAATATCAGCTAAACTACCGTCAGTAATAACACCATCAACAATGATAAGTGGAGACTGATTATCAGATAGTGAAGTTGAAGAACGAAGGCGGATAGTTGCAGGAGAAGAAGGGTCACCAGATGCTTTAACAACAGTTACACCAGGAACCTTAGCACGAATCGCACTACCAACATCGGAAGCAGGAACTTCGCTAAGCTCTTTTTCGCCAACTTTGGCAACGTCAAAACCTAGTTTAGTGGTTGATGTTCCAGCTCCTACACCAGTTACTACAACTTCTTCAAGACCTAAGATGTCTTCTTGAAGTGTAATATCTTGTACAGTTTCACCAGAACCAATTGTTACCGAAGCTTCAAACTTACGAAAACCAACAAATGTGGCTCTTAAAGTGTAAGTACCGGCAGCAACATTATTGATCGTATACTCTCCATCAGAGTTTGTAGCAACTCCTCTTTGGATTTCAACTAATTGCACAGTTACACCAGGTAAAAAATCACCGGATGTACCGTCTGTTACTACACCACTAATAGAGCCGCTTTGAGCAAACGCCCCAGCAGATAAAAGCAGTGTTAAAAAAGTTACGGAAAGTAACTTTGTAAATGAGAGTAGCTTTTTAAACATAAATGTCCTCATTATGAGTTATAGGTTTAGACTTTTCAGTCTTTTATTTAATTATTTTAGAAAGAGTTAAAAAAAGAAAAGCTCAGAATATTAAATTCCGAAACATTCTCTTTGCAAAACTCGTAACACTTAATTTAAACAAGTTGAGGTTAATTCTAAAATAAATTTAACAATTTGATAAGATAGAGTTCTGTGTTTCAAATTGTAAAATAGTACAAGCTATATAACTAGTAGGTAAGCAAAGTGTTGCACAACTTTAAAATATCCTTCCTGAGCGCCAAAGTTGAGACTGTTGATAACTGATGTTATAGTAATAATTATTTCTTTGTAAGAGATAATTGTCGAATGGAAAGTACTTATTGTTTATAGTAGGTGATATAAATAGAAAGTTTTTCTCAGGATCAGAAAAATTATATGAGTAGCTCCATATCATTTCACTTACAGACGACTTATCAACGTACCAAGGTGGTCCAAATAATATGTATATCATTCCTTGATCTGTTTTCCATCCTTCTTTATAATTAGAAAATTGTTTATTTGCTTCTTCCACTCTGCTGTAATAAAGCTCAATAACATTTTTAGCAATTCTGGAATTTTTGATATTCGATAACCAGAAACGATCTACCGCTTTCTTTAGGTCTTCATCATTATCTATTGCCATTAGTTTTTCATATTCCTTTTCAGTCATTAAATAGAATAATGGCTGAGCCAATTCACGTGGAGTCGCTAATGATGGATAGCTTGAGCTTTTTATAGAGAAGTCTCTTGCTTTAAACAGTTCATCTTCTTCTCCTAAATTTGAAGACACTTCAAACCTATAATTGCCTCTCTCAAGTTCAGGAAAGGTAAACTCCACAGTAACATTTCCTTTGTTAGTGAGAACCCGGCGATTGGTGTTTATCTCTGTTTCCTCAGAATAATCAATGCCTTTGTACTCGATTGTACTTGGAGTATAATTGTTATAGGTCATTGGACGAGCGATGCTGGTATCTGATTTAAAGCGAATCAGTCTGGTATTTATAGTAAGGTCCGCATCAGTTGACTTGTTCGTTACCTGAAAAACAAACTTTAGTGAATCTATATCACTTTGTATGTCATATGTTGTTGTGGGATAATATTCAGAATCAGAACCTTTAGATTTTTTAAATATCCTTATATTTGTAATGTTACTCTGTTCCCCATCAATACTAGGGATAAATACTTCTGACGTTCTTGAAATCTCTTTATCAGAATTATTATCAACTATTGTTGTTATTATTCTAAAGTTTCCTGAACTCACCTCAAAATTTTTAGCTAACCGGTAAGTACTTTGATTGTTGGACAGAGAATTATTGGGGTCTGTTATCTGAATTGGAAATTCTTTTGCCGATATGATTTCCTCTGGCTTGTCAAGATTTAATATTTCATAGGTAATATTGAAATCTGCTTTATTTACATTGTCCTTTCTTTTGAAAACTAAACTAGCATAAACTATTTCGCTCGCTATGTTAATAAATGCATCGTCATTTTCATCAATATAACCAGAAGCGACTACCCTCAGTTCAGGAAATCCGGGGCGGTATTGATATCCTTCACTTCTATCAACTTTATCTACATACGAATTTGAACAACTCAGAAATATGAAAACAATCCCAAAAATGAGCAGAAACAGTATACTTCTTATATATAATGTCATAAAACTTACTGATTAAATAAAAACAATATGAAATGATAACATCAAATCGGTTATCTTTAGTATAACAAAAAAGCTATTTAAGTATTAATAATGATATCTACAAGACGCAGAACTAAGATTGTTTGTACAATCGGACCAAGCTGTAATACTGAGAAAGGGATTGAAAATTTATTGCTACATGGAATGAATGTTGCCCGACTTAATTTTTCTCACGGCTCGCATAAAGATCACGCTCAAGTAATTAAACATATTAGAAAAGTTGCTAAATCGCATAAGTATAGTATACCTGTACTCATGGATTTGCAGGGACCAAAAATAAGAGTGGGATCCATGAAAAATGGAGGCCAGGTTTTAAAGACCGGCAGTACTGTTACTATTACTGGGGAGAAAGTAGAAGGGACTTCAAAAGTAATTCCAATTGATTATTCGAATTTGGTTCGCGAAGCTGAGATCGGAAACAGAATTTTATTAGATGATGGTTTGCTAGAGTTCAAGGTTACGTCGAGACTAGATAAAGAACTTAAAGCTGAAGTAATTGTTGGTGGATTACTAAAATCCAGAAAAGGTGTTAACCTGCCCAATGTAAAAATTTCTATACCGGCACTAACAGAAAAAGACATTAAAGATCTTGAGTTTGGTATTGAGCAAGATGTGGATATAATCGCGCTTTCGTTTGTACGATCCGCAAAAGATATCAGAGATATAGTATCAAGAGTAAGGGCAGCGGGAAGCCAAGCCGCTATAATTGCTAAGATTGAAAAACCCGAAGCGCTAGAAGTTATTGATGAAATTATTGAAGAATGTGACGGGATAATGGTTGCCAGAGGAGATCTTGGTATAGAAATCCCTACTGAAGAAGTTCCCATGGTGCAAAAAACTTTGATCGAAAAATGCAGAATAGCAGGTAAGCCTGTAATTACCGCTACCCAAATGCTGGATTCTATGATCAATAACCCCAGACCAACCAGAGCGGAAAGTTCAGATGTTGCAAATGCAGTAATTGACGGAACAGATGCTGTAATGCTTTCTGGAGAAACTGCTGCCGGAAAATATCCGATGGAAGCTGTAAATGTGATGGATAAAATTTGCAGAAGGGTTGAAGAACATCGTACAAAATTATATAACAGTCTGGCTTTTGATAAGCCGGAATGGAAAGAAAAACAAGTGGTTGAAAGTCTTTCTTACTCTTGTGTTAGTATTGCAGAAAATGTTGAAGCTAAAGTGATTGGTACATTAACAAATTCCGGAAGTACAGCCAGGCGAATAGCAAAATTCAGACCCAAAGCCCCAATTATAGCGTTCACTGAAAGTCAAAAAGTAAGACGACAGTTAAATTTAGTTTGGGGTGTTCACTCAGTTAGGGTTGATAAAATATTTGATACGGATATGGGCGTAAAATTAATGGAAGAATTTCTTCAGGAGAATGGTTTCGTTAAAAAAGGAGACAGAGCAATTCTCACAACCGGAATACCCATTGCTAAGCGGGGAAGTACAAATATGATCAAAGTTAGCACAATAGAATAAAAACTTTAGTTTTGAGTTTGATTATTTAAATTTAGGTATGCAGAAAAAGGGCTTATTATTATTGCTTGCTATCGTTTTTCTTGGTTGTGGCTCAGGTATGAAGTCACGTTGGGGGAACTTTACAGCATACTACAATACCTATTACAACGCCAAAAAGAGTTATAACGATGGTTTAAAAAAAGTTCTGGATTCAAAAATAACCTATAATCCACAACAGCCAATTCGTATTCACGAAGTGCCTATAAATGCAGGTACTCAGGATTTTGACAAAGCGATAGAAAAAGGGGCTGAAATTCTAAGAAAACACAATGAGTCTAAATGGGTAGATAATTCTCTTAATCTCATTGGTAAATCATATTATTTCAAGAAAGAATATTTTTCAGCTGACCAAAAATTTCAGGAAATCTCACTAACTACAAACGATGAATCCTTGATTCAGGAATCAATTTTGTGGCGATCCAGAGTACTTCTTGAAATGGAATTATACGGGCAGGGAATACAATACATTAATGAGCAACTCAATAATAATGAGAGGCTATGGAATTCAGGAAAGAAAGCTGAGCTTAAAATAATTTTGGCTCAGTATTTTGTTGTACAGGAGAACTGGCAAGATGCGATCATTCAGCTTAGTGAAGCTCTTCCTAATCTTAACGATAAAAAGTATAAAGAGAGGGGCTATTTTCTTTTAGGTCAACTTTTTGAAAGAACAGGAAATTACAGAGAAGCTTATAACGCATATAGAACAGTAGAGAAGTTTTATTATGATTATGACCTTCAATATTTAGCACTTCGCAAAAGAGCTGAAACTGCTCGCCTTTTAGGGGATAATGAATCAGCGTTGGGCACTTTTACAAAAATGGTAAGAGATGATAAGAATACTGAGTTTAAGACAGAGCTGGATTATGAAATTGCCAAGACCTATCAGGAACAAGAAAAATTTGAAGAGGCAGAAACGATATATAAGAATCTGCTAAAAAATACTGTAGATCGTCCAAGTGTTGAAACAAAGGCACTCACATATTATGGGTTGGCAGAGATTTATCAGTATGGATATAATGATTTTGAAATGGCTGCAGCCTATTACGATACATCTGCTCGCCAGAACGCGCCGTTTGAAAAGCTTCCCGAAAGCTATAATGCGGGAGAGCTTGCTCAATCTTTTGGTGAATATGCGAGGTTAAAGAATGAGTTAAGTTATCGAGATAGTTTGTTATGGGTTTCCAATTTATCTCAACCCAGATTAGATTCCCTGATAGCTGAAATAAAAAAGAGAAAACTTAGTGAGTTAGCGCAAGCAAGAAAAAATCAGGAAGAACGGCAGAATACACTGGTTAATGTTTCCAATGAGCAAGAAACAACCTCTATTGAGGGCGGAAATGGATTTTTGAATGTGAATAGTGTTGCTCTTCAGGAAAATGCCCGAACACAGTTTATTGCAATTTGGGGAGATAGACCCTTAGTTGATAACTGGAGAGTAAGAGAATTAGTAACCTCTTCCGGTTCTTCAGAAGTGGATAATACGAATGGTAATGATGTAACAGTGCAGAGGACTAGATCCCTTTCTTCAATTGAAACATCAGTGGATCTATCAGAGGTTCCGTTTCAGCCTTCAGAAAAAGTTGAAGCTAAAAAGGAAATAGGCAACCTTAAATACCAGCTGGGTAATTTATTTTTTATTTCTTTAGAAATGCCCGATAGTGCTGCGATATATTTTCAGGATGTAATACAAAACCATCCCACAAGTGATGAAGTTGCGGTGTCCTATTATTCGCTTTCTGAAATTCAAAGTTCTATGGATCTAACTGATGAGGCCGAAGAAAATGCGAGACAGTTAATCCAGAAGTTTCCTAACTCAAGATACGCAGAAAGATTAGCTGATAAGTATAATATTTTAATAGAAAGTGACATTGTAAAAACAGAGTTCACACTAAAAGAAAAGTATCAAAATCTAAAAGCGGATACTTCACTTACAAAACCTGAACTCGCTGATAGAAGTACCAAGCTGGCCATAGAAAATTCTAAAAACAATGAATCTGCAGCGATATTATTTGAAGCAACACAAATGTATATAGAGCTTGGTAAAGAACAAGAGATTTTCAGAAATAATTATAATGACTGGGTAAGCAGTAAAATGAATTGGGAGCAGGATCAAACCAATTTCAAACGTTTGCAAGACAGTTTAAAAGTTGAAGTGAAGGATACTTCTTTAAATGACTTGAGAAGAAATGAGTTTCAACAGATAATAGATTCCACACTGACTAAACCAAATTTTAGCGAAACTTTTCCTTACTACGGTGAATACTGGGATAAAGCTAGAATAAATATTGATTTATTTATTTCTAATTTCAGAAACTCTAAACAAATGCCTTCTATCAGGGTTCTAAAAAATGAGCTGGAAAAGCCGGTTATGGAAGAGGCTGCTGATACTACCAATTCTGAAATTGAAAATTTAAATAATGCCCAAAATACGGCCACATTTTGCAGCGATTTGGAATCACCTCCACAAATCAGAGGTGGAATGGATAAATTCTTAAACGAGCTTGGTGGGTTTGATACCGATACCAAAGAAATTCATTACTCTCTTATTATTAACCAAAGAGGGATTATTGAAGAGTATGAGATGGTATCTAAGGACACAATAGACAGAGAGATCGTAAATTTTTATAATGTAGCTATAGAAAATAGCCTTAGCTTCGACCCCGTGATAGAAAATGGTGAGGCAATTAAAATTCAATGTACAATGAAGTTTCCGGTAAACTAAAAATTACCTGAAATTCACGCCGTTTTTAAGCTTTCTTATGAGGCCGGGACCTTCATAAACCAATCCGGTATAAATTTGAAGTAAATCTGCTCCGGCATCCACTTTTCTTTGAGCTGATTCTATACTATCGACCCCACCTACTCCGATGATGGGTTTTGATCCCTTCAACATGGCATAAAGGTTTGAGACAACTTCATCACTTTTTACTGAAATTGCAGAGCCGCTTAATCCTCCATTTCCAATTGAAGAAAGTATGGAGCTTTTCGTATTAAGGTACTCTCTTTGAGAAGATGTATTAGTGGCTACATAACCATCTATATTAAAACTCTCACAGATTTCTACTAGCTTTCTCAAAGCCTTAATTTCAGTATCTACTGAAAATTTTACCAATGTAGGAACGCTATTTCCTGAGGGGTTTATTTCATCAAGCAAAGATTTTAAGATATCAGGATCTTCAAAGGTTTTTCCTTCACCAGTGTTCGGACAAGATATATTTATAGTCACGTAATCAGCTACTGTTCTGGCCTTTTCATAACTATATACATAATCAGAAATAGCAGCATTTCCGTGGATTGAAGAATCATTTGTCTTCGCAATATTAATTCCTAGTGGAATGGATAAATTATGGTGCTTCAAACGTTCTACTATTTTATCTGCACCTTCATTATTTAGTCCCATTCGATTAATCAGAGATTTATCTTCCGGCAACCTGAAAGCCCTTGGTTTGGGGTTTCCATGAGATGATTGCGCTGTAATGCTTCCAATCTCTACAAAGCCAAAGCCCAAAGCTTCCATCGCTTTAGGAGTGGTTCCATTTTTATCGAAACCTGCTGCTAACCCAATTGGGTTTCTAAAATTTAATCCCCAAAATTGCTTTTCAACATTTTTACCGCCTCCATATAATATTGAAGCTAGCTCCTGAAGCAGAGGAGATGTATTAGTAGCAGATGATATTTTTAAAGCAAGGTCGTGTGCTTCTTCAGCATCTTTTTGGAAGATAATGGGTTTTAACAGACTCTTATAAATCATATTTTTTTTGTGTGTCAATCATGATAAGAAAACACTGAAATAAATGATGGATTACTCTTATAATTGGTTGCAATAATATTATGAAAGATATAGACCAATTTATAGCATCTATTCATCGCTACTATTCTAAAAAGGAAGATTTCTTTTTGTTAGAATCTCAGATGCACAATCATCCTGCCAGTAACAATTCATTTATTGCTCTTGGAAGTTCAGCTTCAGTAAAGGCATTTGGAAATAAAATTCAGCTCAAGGAGCATGGAAAAGAAATCACAGTGGATCAAAATCCTTGGGAAGCATTACAAGAGTTTAAGAGGAGGCATAATGATGAGTGGATTTTTGGTTATCTAAGCTATGATCTTAAGAACTTTATTGAGGACCTTAATTCGATAAATGAGCCACTTCTAGAAACTCCTGATTTGTTTTTTTTCGTCCCGGAATTGTTGATTAAAATTGATAAGTATAATAATGTTGAAGTACTGAAAGGAGCACTTGAAGATGATCTTTCACTTACTGAAATAAAAGGACATGTTTCCTTAAGCCAGATTCAACAAACAACAAAGGCAGCATATTTAGAAAAGATAAAAGTTGCGCAAAACTTGATCAGGGAAGGAGAGTTTTATGAGATAAACTTATCTCACCCATTGGAGTTTGAATTCAAAGGAAGAGCGTGGGATCTATACCAAAAAATGAAAACTTCAGGTCCGGTTCCGTTCGGAAGTTATATCAAGCATTCTAATTTTGAAATTTGTTCATCTTCGCCCGAAAGATTTTTATCCAAAAAAGGCTCGTTGATCAGTTCTCAACCTATAAAAGGGACAGTATCAAGGTCTGATAAGGATGACCAATCTAAAATTCAGGAACTTTTGAATTCTGAAAAAGAACAGGCTGAAAATTTGATGATCGTAGATCTTGTTAGGCATGATTTAAGCAGGATAGCTAAAAATGGTTCTGTAGGAGTTAAAAACCTATTTGAAATTCAAAGTTTTGAAACGGTACATCAAATGGTTTCCACAGTTGAGGCAGAAGTAAAGGAAGGAATTTCAGCAGTTGAGATTCTTAAGGCATGCTTTCCAATGGGGTCAATGACCGGAGCTCCTAAAATTGCAGCAATGCGAGTAATTGACGAGCTTGAAGATTATAGAAGGGGAATCTACTCAGGTGCTATTGGGTATTTCTCTCCCGAAGACGATTTTGATTTCAGTGTAGTTATACGAACTGCCATCATTCAAAAAGAAAAATTATTCTATCCTGTTGGTGGCGCAATAACATATGACTCAAATCCTGAACAGGAATGGGAAGAGACTATTTTAAAGGCAAAAGCTCTTACAAATATTGTGAATTAATTGAGGGCTACATGAATGAAGATGTATTTATCTGGGTTAATTAAAGAAATACTATGTCTATGAATGATTTACATACTAGAGTTTCTAACCTGAAAGAACTAAAAGAAAGTGGTTGGAAATCTCTGTCAGTGAAAGATGAGCTCAGAAAAAATATAATTGAAAGAGTAAAAAGCGGGGAGGAGATGTTCCCGGGTATCCTTGGGTATGAAAAAACGGTTTTGCCTCAAGTGCAGCATGCAATAATGTCTAAACATGATGTGATCTTGCTAGGCTTAAGAGGTCAGGCAAAAACTCGCATACTGAGAGCACTGGTTCAATTTTTAGATGAATATATTCCAATCGTTAAAGGCTCTGTAATTAATGATGATCCTTTTAATCCTATTTCAAAATTTGCTAAAAACGCTATTCAGAAACAGGGTAATGACACGGAAATATCATGGTTGCACCGTTCATATCGGTATGGAGAAAAACTGGCAACTCCAGATACAACTGTAGCAGATTTGATTGGTGATATTGACCCAATAAAAGCCGCTACAATGAAGTTGGATTTGGCTGATGAAAATGTGATTAACTATGGATTAATTCCAAGAACGAATCGGGGAATTTTTGTGATCAATGAGTTGCCAGACCTGCAACCAAGAATTCAGGTTGCCTTATTGAATATTATGCAGGAAAGGGACATTCAAATAAGAGGTTTTAATATTAGAATGCCTATTGATGTTTCTATGGCTTTTTCAGCAAATCCGGAAGATTACACCAACCGTGGAAATATTATTACCCCACTCAAAGATCGAATAGATGCTCAAATCATTACTCATTATCCAAAAGAAATTAAAACAGGGGTTGAAATTACCAAGCAGGAGGCATGGCAACTTAGAAATAGTGATATAGATGTTTTCATATCCGATATTTACCGAGAAATTATAGAACAAACAGCCTTTGAGGCTCGTGATTCTGAATATGTAGATCAGAAAAGTGGCGTTTCAACCAGAATGACAATCACCGCTCTGGAACAAGTTTATTCATCAGCTGAAAGAAGAGCCGTGATCAATAATGAAAAGAGCGCTCAAGTTAGAATTGCAGATATTTTTCATATGATACCGGCTCTCACCGGAAAGCTAGAGTTGGTTTATGAAGGTGAGCAGGAGGGTGCTATTAGTGTTGCCAAGCACATTATTGGGAAAGCCATTAACAAAACATTCAAAAAAGTATTTCCTGATCCACAGAGTAAAGCAGAAAATGTAAAAGAGAGATATAAGCCAATAACGGATTGGTTCGCTCAGGGAAACGAGGTTAACTTGCCTGATATATTATCGTCTAAAGAATACATGAAAGCGCTGGATGGAGTAAGCGGGTTAAAACAGCTTGTAAACAAACATACAAATAATGTAAGCAAAGATGAGCTATACTCATGGATGGACTTAGCGCTTGAAGCTATGCACCAAAATTCGTTATTAAGTAAGCAAGACCTTGATGATGAGGCTTTATACACAGACATGTTAGGTTCTATGTTTTCATCAATTAGCGGAATAAATGAGGATGAAGATTTTGATATATAAAATGATTGAATTAGCTCAGATATAATCTTATATTTAAAGCCTTTGAAAAATTCGAAACAGCCAGTATTATGAAAAACGGTATTCATCCAGATTACAAAGAAATTACAGTTGTCATGAGTGACGGTACAGAGGTTACGACCAGAAGTACTATGAACACGAAAGACGGTATTTATAAGAGCGAGGTAGATTCTAAAAATCACCCGTTCTATACCAAGAATAACAACTTTTCTGCTAAAGCTGGTCGTGTGGATCGCTTTAAGCGCATGTACGACCAAAAGAAGTAAGTTTATTTTTTTGAATTAAAGGATGCACCGTAACTGGTAGCATCCTTTTTTTATATAATTATGGATATTAAAATTTTTGAAGTAGGGCCTTTTGCTGAGAACACATATTTGCTCATAAAAGAAGGCTCCGCAATTCTTATAGATCCGGGTTTCTCTAACGAAACGGAATACCAATCCTTTCAAAGTGCTCTCAAAGAAGTAACTTTGGATGCCATAGTTCTTACTCATGCTCATGTAGATCATGTTTTGGGATTGCAAAGAGTGTTAAAAGATTATGATGTGAAAGTGTTCGTAAACACAGATGATCTGTTTCTTTGGAATAATTTTGGTAGTCAGGCTACTATGTTTGGACTGAATCAAGTGGGCTTTTCTTTCATGCCTGAAAGCTTGCCTAAAGATGATCAATTTGAAGTGGGAGGTTTTGAGTTTATGTGTTTATATACTCCTGGGCACTCTCCAGATCATACCTCACTTTATTTTAAATCAGAAGGTTTTGTAATAGCAGGAGATGCCTTGTTCAATGGTAGTATTGGCAGAACTGATTTGTATCAAGGGAGTTTTGAAGAGCTTGAGAAGTCTATAAAACAGAAGCTTTATACTTTACCCGATGAAACAAAAGTGTATCCCGGTCATGGACCTATGACTACGATTGAAGTTGAGAAAGCTAGTAATCCTTTTGTTAAGGGATAATTTACTTTTTTAACTTTTCTATCTCAGATTGATAGTGCTCAGCTTTATCAGGATTAATTTCTTTTAGCTGGTTATACATTTCAATAGCTTTCTGTTTCTTTCCTTGTGCTACATGAATTTTAGCTAGTGTTTCTGATATGATATCATCAACTGCTTCAGCTTGTTCGGAAAGGTCAGAATCATCATAGGGTTCTCCCTCAGCTGGAATTTGAATTCTTTGCGACTCTACAGCTTCAAGCATGGCAATTAAACTATCCAGATCAAGTATAGGTGACTTTCTATTTGACTGATTAAGTTTTTTTGAGGAGGTATAACTTTTAACAGGGACAGCTGCTTCAAATTTTTCAGGGTGAACCAGAAAGTAATGAAGATGTTCCATTAATGGGCTTCCCGGGGCATAATTTTTAGCTTTTAAAGCTTCCTTTATGGCTAGTGAGTTTTGATCATCAAGATGATAAAACCAAGCCAGAAGAAAATGCCCTACCGCGTCAGGTCCTCTTTTTTTTAGATGTTTGCTTAATTTAGTGATCCCTGTTTTAGGATTTTTTTCAAAGCGCTCATTAAATGAGCGAAGAGATTGCGGTATGTTGAAAGGTAATTTTGCCATTATTTAGGGAAGCAATAATACACTAACAGGTTATTATATTCAAAGAAATTACCAATTACTTACCGCATCATTAAACATAGTGTTAGCAATTTGCTCAAGTGCTTCATCTGCAGCCGTTTGCTCACCGGTTATTGGGTCGTCAGTAGGGTCAAATGTAAACGATCCGTTGAATGATTTATCCCATTCAGGGTTTTCATTTTGGGTGTAAATAAAACGTGCATTTACTGAGATTTGAACCTGATTTTGATTTGCCTGTTCATTACCACCAATGCTAAACGGGCGATTACTATAGCCTGAGATAAAGCCGTCGAGAATGGCATCTGCTTCTTCTTCAGAACCGGCTAGTTGTAATTTACTTTGGTTAATAAAACGATCTATTAAGATGCGATTTAATCTATCACTTAAATCTCCTAGTCCACTTCGCGACCTGTCAGGAAAAAAGGGGATATATATAGAATTAACCCCAGGAGGAATTGATGCTCCTGTAAAACTATACTTCAAGCATCCTGAGAATGAAATCAGTGTTAACAGTGATATGAAAATAAATTTATGCAAGTCCGTATTGATCAAGTTTTCTGTAAAGAGTTCGTTCGCTTATTCCTAAGGTTTCAGAAGCTTTACGGCGATTACCATCGTATTTTTCTAATGCTTGCTTGATCAAAAACTGTTCAGTTGCCTCAATGGAAGGAATCTCGTCACCACCAAAGAAATTAACAATAGCAGATTCTTCACTTTCCAGTACCTCATTTTCATCATCCGATTCATTATCAGGTATTTTCTGCATTCCTAATGTAGCGTGATCATCAAGGTTGATCTTCATTTCCGAAACATCAGATTCATTCATATTACTCTGTAAAGCAGAAGGGAGTGCTTTGATATCCTTACTTGACATGGTCGAATACATGAAATTGGCGAGCATTTTTTTTACATCAGATATATCTGTTCTCAATTCAACCAAAGCCCTGTATATTAATTCACGATCTTTTCTCTCAAAATCACTTTGTGGATCTGACTTCTTTTCTTCCCCGTTCGGAATCATAGGAAGGTTGTCGGCAGAACCTTGTCTTTGTCGGCCTTTAAGGTATTTCTGCAGTCGTTCAACATCAATAAATTGTGATTTTTCAAGGACCACTAATTGTTCGGCTACATTTTTAAGCTCTCTGATATTTCCCGGCCATCTGTAGGAGATCAGCAATTCTCTGGCATCGTCTGAAAATCCTTTAAATACAGAATCATATTTTGCAGAAAATTCCTGAACGAACTTTCTGAAAATAGGAACAATATCTTCTTGCCTATCCCTCAAAGGGGGGAGATGTATCTGAACTGTATCCAGTCTATAATAAAGATCTTCTCTAAATGATCCATCTTCAACCATTTTCCAAAGATTCAGGTTCGTGGCTGCAATTACACGCACATCTGTTGTTTGAACTTTACTCGAACCAACCCGGAAAAATTCACCATTTTCGAGAACTCGTAACAGTTTAACCTGAACATTTTTTGGAGTATCGCCAATTTCGTCCAGAAAAATAGTGCCCCCGTTGGCTTTTTCGAAATAACCTTCACGACTTTCATTAGCGCCAGTAAAAGCTCCTTTTTCATGTCCAAAAAGTTCACTTTCAATAATTCCTTCAGGAATAGCACCACAGTTAACAATAATAAGGTTGTTTCTTTTGCGCTCGCTTAATGAGTGAATAGCGCGTGCTGTTACATCTTTACCAACACCACTTTCTCCTTGTAATAGTACACTAATATCAGTTTTTGCAACCTGAACGATTTTATCGATAACATGGCGCATTTCCTGAGATGTCCCTAATAAACCAAACTGTTCCTGAAATACTTCTCTATCCATTAAACTTGATCTTCGTCTGTCATTTTGACGTAAATTTAACGATTAATGAACTGGTAAGTAAGAGTAATCTTAAGAAAATTCTGAACTTTATTTTATTATCTCTGTAGCTTGTTCAATAGGTAAAGCTCTTGTTTCTTTGAAGCTTGATAGTACAAGGTTAGATCTGGTTTTTTTAACCCCATTCCAAGATTGTATTCGTGATAAAAGACGCTCAAATGACCCTGTGTTTTTTGTTCTTACTTTTAGAAAGTGTGAGCCATCTCCAGTAATAGAATGACACTCTAATATTTCTTTTTCTTCCTGAGCCTTTTCTACAAAAAGTGGATAATATTCTGAGCCATCTACTTCAACAAACATAAAGGCTGTGATATCAAAATGAAATTCTTTGGAGTTGAGTATGGCATTATATTCGGTTATTAAGCCACGCTCTTCCAGCTTTCTCATTCTCTCAGAAACTGAGGGTACCGATAAGCCTACTAATTCTGCTATTTGATTGCGCTGAGCTCGCCCATTTTCCTGCAAGTGATTTAATATTGAAATATCGATTTCGTCTAACAAATGACTCATTGTTTATATATGGCTTAAATTTTTATTTATTTCTAGAATAATATCCTTAAAAAATTAAGTTAGCAAAAGTATTGCTGTAAAAATCACTTTGATACTAAATTTGAAAAAAGGGTTCAACAAGATTAGAATAGGTCTTATCTTTACACTTTAATTTAAAGAAAGAAATACATGCTAGACATAAACTTCATCAAAGAGAACAAAGAAAAAGTAAAGCAAGGAATGCTCAATAAAGGAGAAAAAACGAACTCCTTGGTAGATGAAGTAATTGCAAAAGATGAACAATGGAGAGAATTAGTTCAAAAGGTTGATGCAATAAGGACAGAGAGCAATGCAAAAGCAAAGCAAATAGGTGCATTGATGGGGCAGGGCAAGAAAGAAGAGGCTCAGTCTATTATTGCTGAAACAACAAAGATAAAAGAAGATCTAAAAGAGTTTGAAGAAGAATTAAAAACTCTAGCTGATGAGAGGGAAAGTATGCTTTTGCGAATCCCAAATGTAGCACATCCTACTGTTCCCGTTGGAGCAACTGAAAGTGATAACGAAGTTTTTGCTACTTGGGGAGAGCCAAATAAAGAAGAGTGGAGAAAACCACATTGGGATATTACAGAGCGTTATGGTTGGGTTGATTTTGAAAGAGGAGTAAAGGTTGCAGGAGCAGGTTTCCCGTTTTATGTTGGGCCGGTGGCTCAATTACAAAGAGCACTTATCAATTATTTTATAAATGAAGCAGGCAAAACAGGATATACTGAGTTGCAAGCTCCTTATTTTGTTAATGAAGACTCAGCTCGAGGGACTGGACAAATTCCAGATAAAGAAGATATGATGTATGTGATTCCCAGAGATGAATTTTTTGCAATTCCAACGGCTGAGGTTCCGGTAACTAATTTTCATAGAGACGAGATCTTAGCAGAAAGCGAATTACCTGTAAAGTATGTTTGTTATACTCCCTGCTGGAGAAGAGAAGCGGGCTCTTATGGTAAGGATGTAAGAGGATTGAACCGCCTTCATCAATTCGATAAAGTAGAATTGGTTAAGATCGTGAAGCCCGAAACATCGTATGATGAGTTAGAAAGTTTAAGAGAACATTCTGAGAAGTTATTGCAAGCTCTTGACCTGCCTTACAGAACGTTGCTAATGTGTACCGGAGATATGGGGTTCACTCAGAGTAAGAAATATGATCTTGAGGTTTGGAGCCCGGGACAGCAGAGGTGGCTGGAAGTTAGTTCTTGTTCAAATTTTGAGAGCTTTCAAGCAAGACGAATGCAGCTTCGTTATAGAAAAGATGAGAAAAAAATTGAAATGACTCATACATTAAATGGTTCAGCGCTAGCATTACCTAGAGTAGTTTCAGCTATATTGGAAGCCTATCAGGAAGAAAATGGAAAAGTGAGAGTTCCTGAAGTTCTAAAAGGTTTTATAGGGAGAGATTATCTGTGATATTATGAAAGAGTAAACTTCATAATTAATTTTCTGCCTTCGTCTTCGTATTTAATATCATCTGCATATTCACCCATTAGAAAAACTCCACGGCCACTTGTATTGAGAATATTTTCTTCTGCTAAAGGGTCTTTCACTTTATCTGGATCAAAGCCTGCTCCTTCATCCTGAGTAGTTATAACCAGTGTTGAGTTATTATACTCAGCTAATAGAGTAACTTTTTTTGATTCGTCCAATTCATTGCCATGAACTACTCCATTAGTTGCTGCTTCGCTTACGGTAAGCATCAATCGTGCATAAAATTCATCATCGAATTCTAATTCCGTTTGTAGTTCGTTTAGAAAACCTTCCAGTTTATCTAATTCTTCATATGTAGATTTTAGAACAAGTTCTTTTTTGTAACTCATCAATTATTAAGCATAAATACCACGTAGTTTCAACGTTGTTGCTACACGATCAATCGCATATACATACGCTGCTTGTCTAAGGGTAATACTATACTTTTCACTCACCATAAACAAGTTATCAAAAGCTTCTCTCATCATTCTGTTTAGGCGACGATTTACACGTTCTTCAGTCCAAAAATATCCATGCCGATCTTGTACCCATTCAAAATAAGAAACGGTTACCCCGCCTGCATTTGCAAGAATATCAGGAACAACCATTACTCCATTTTCTTCCAGAATAGAATCAGCATTTGCAGTAACGGGCCCGTTAGCACCCTCGGCTATAATCTTCGCCTTTATTCTGGACGCATTATTTTTATTGATTTGATCTTCTTTTGCAGCAGGAATTAAAACATCGCATTCAAGTTCAAGTAATTCAGAATTGCTTATTGATTGAGCTCCTGAAAACCCTTCTAAGGAGTAGTTATTTGTTTGGGAATAGTGGATAGCTGCCGGAATGTCGATTCCATCTTTGTTGAAGTATCCGCCACTAACATCACTTATTGCTATAACTTTTGCCCCTTGCTCATAAATAAGTTGAGCTGAAACAGAACCTACATTCCCAAAACCTTGTACTACTATGGAAGCGTCACTCGGGGAAATCTTAAGCTTGTTCATAGCAGCAAGTGCAGTGGTAATTACTCCACGACCAGTGGCTTCGCGACGACCTTTTGAGCCACCTAAAATGATTGGCTTACCGGTTACAACAGCTGTTTCGTTTCTTTTGCTTTTCATGCTGTACGTATCCATGATCCAGGCCATAGTCTGTTCATTGGTGTTCATGTCGGGAGCAGGAATATCTCTGTCAGGCCCAAAAACATCACTCATATTGGAAGTATACCGGCGGGTCAGTCTTTCTAGTTCATTTTGTGAAAGCTCCTTTGGGTTTACTCTTACACCACCTTTTGCTCCTCCAAAAGGGACATTTACACAAGCACACTTCCAAGTCATCCATGCGGCAAGCGCTTTAACTTCGTCAAGGTGTACATCTTCAGCATACCTAATTCCACCTTTGGAAGGTCCGAGAATACTATTATGAATTACCCGATATCCTTCAAAAACTTCTATGCGCCCATCATCCATAATAACCGGAATTGCTACCATTACAACTTTTTCGGGTGTTGAAAGGTATTTAAACATTCCTTCATCCAGATCTAAGATGTCAGCTGCAAATCTGAATCTTTCCATCATGGAAGAAAAAGGGGAGTCATCGTGGGGGAGTGGAGCAGGTTCTTTATAGTATTCTTTAGTGAGGGCGTCTTTAATCTCGGACATTATTTTAATTTGGTTTCAGTTCTGCTAAAAAAGCGCTTCCAAATATAAAAACTAGTTTATTTAATTATACATTAAATTCATCTTATCAGTAAAAAAAGGTAACCCAAGACTATTTGTTTTTATGAGATAAATATATCATACTAGAGGATTCTGGCATTAAACGGTAAAATTAATTTCATATCTGCATTCTCCATGAAAGAAAAAAGACCTGAACCTTAAATTGAATGCGAATGAATGCAAATGTTTTAGTTCTTAACCAAGATTACCAACCATTGAGCGTGTGTTCATTACAACGTTCTATGAAACTTATTTATTTAGAAAAAGCGGAGCTTTTGCATGATGACCCTGCAAAGAAGCTAAGAACAACAAGTAATCAATATGACTTCCCTTCTGTAATAAGGCTACGTAATTATATCAGATTGCCGTACACAAAAGTAGTTCTTACGAGAAGAAATGTAATGCGTAGAGATGGATTTAAATGTCAATATTGTGGACAAAAATCAAAGTTAACCATTGACCATGTACACCCAAAAAGTAGAGGTGGAAAAGATACTTGGGAAAATCTTACCACGGCTTGTGACAAATGCAATGTGAAGAAAGGAAATAGAACGCCGAAAGAAGCTAATATGATTCTTAAAAATAAACCTTATCGCCCAATTCCAATCACATTTTTCAGAGATATAAACGGTGGAGTGCAGGAACCCTGGAAGCCGTATTTGTATATGACATAGGGAATATTGAATATCCAACATGGAATATTCAATATTGATTGGTCAAAAACTCTATTTAATATGAGTAGTAAAATTCCATATCTCTGCTTATTAAAGCATAAGATCACAGGTGTTATTAGAACCTAATCCAACTCATCGATAAACACTATCAGAGATATTTAAACGAATATCGCAATCAGTGAACAAAAGCCTTATCTTTAACTGTAATTAAATTCAAAGAGAAACTCACATCTTGAAATGAGTAAAAAAGGCAGAGTTCTTGTAGCAATGAGCGGCGGGGTAGATTCTTCAGTTGCCGCAGTAATGCTTAGAGAACAAGGATACGAGGTAATTGGAATTACTATGAAAACCTGGGATTATCACCGAAGCGGTGGTGATAACGGGAAAGAAACGGGGTGTTGTACGGTAGAGTCTATGAATGATGCTCGTCACATTGCCGTAAACCATGGTTTTAAGCACTTCATCGTAGATATTAGGGAAGAATTTGGTGATTGGGTAATTGATCGCTTTGTGGGTGATTATATGGACGGGAGAACACCCAACCCATGTGTGCTTTGCAATACTCACATCAAATGGGCAGCTTTGTTAAAGCGAGCAGACAATCTGGGATGTGATTTCATTGCTACAGGGCATTATGCAAGAGTGAGAGAGGAAAACGGACGCCATATCATTTCCAGAGGATTAGATCCTAAAAAAGATCAGTCATACGCATTATGGGGTGTTGCACAAAAACACCTTGAAAGAACGATTTTTCCTTTGGGTGGATACTCAAAACCGGAAATTCGCCAAATTGCTGAAGATCACGGACTATTAAACGTAGCCAATAAGCCTGATTCTTATGAAATTTGTTTTGTACCTGATGATGATTACCGAAGATTTCTAAAAGATAAAGTACCTGGACTGGAAGAGAAAATGAAAGGCGGTAAGTTTGTGGACAAGGATGGAAACATTTTAGGGGATCATGAAGGGTATCCATTTTATACAATCGGTCAACGACGCGGTTTAAACTTGCCCATGGGTAAACCCGTTTATGTAACAAATATAAATGCAATAACAAACACGATCACTATCGGAGAGAAAGAAGACTTAATCAGCTCAACGTTGACTGCAAAAGAGATTAACTTGATTAAATACGATAAAATCCCGAAATCAGAAATGGAAATCATCGGCGCAATTCGATATAACGATGACGGAGCAATGGGATATCTAACTCAACTGGGAGAAGATGAAATAAAGGTTCATTTCCCTACAGGAAGAGAAGCTATAACCCCGGGACAGGCTATTGTTTGTTATGAAGGCGATGACATAGTAGCCGGCGGTTGGATAAAGAAAGTAAATGTAGGAATGGAAGATTTAATTTCAGCGTAACATACCCTAAAGTAGTTCGTTAAAGCCCAGTATCAAATAACACCCAAAGAATATTATGAGAACTAAATTTTATTTAAACACACTATTTTTTTTATGTATAGCGGCTTTTGTGTCTCCACTCCAAGCGCAGTTCGAAGGTCATATTTCAATGAATGTTTATAGTGACAATGACAATGGGAAAACTTCTGTTAATCAGCTAAATATGTATGTAACAGCCGACAGAATCTTTTTAAAAGGAGAGGACGAAATGAACTTTGGTGATTCGTTTAATTCTGGAGGGATGTTAATCAGAAATGACAAAAAAGATTTTGTAGTATTAATGGAGAACAACGACGCGCTACAGGTAACAAAATCAGAAGTGGAAGGGTTGTTTAAAATGTTTCTTTCATGGGGAAGCGAATCTTCAAATTCGAATAATGAAGAAATGAATTTTGAGTATACAGATAGAGAAAGATCGATCAATGGGTATAAAACATACGAATTGGTTATATCTGGAAACGAAAACGATACTAAAATGTCTGTATGGCTTACTCCAAATATAGATATTAACTGGGGAATGTTAGCTGAACCTTGGAAAAACTTACCCGCTGAAGCAAATAGAGCAGTAAATCAATCAAGAGATGCAGTTTTTACAGGGAAAAATTTTCCTATGTTAATTGAAGTTACTGGAGACAAGGGCACTGAAACTGTGATGGAAGTTACTGATATTAATAAATCCAGTGTAGCAAAGGCTATGGTTCAAATACCTGCCGGAATGAATATGATAAGCGTGACAGAATTGATGTTTAAAATGATGTCTGGCAACTGATTTTAAAGACCAAGTTATATTAAATAAAAAAGGGCGTTTGTATAAACAAACGCCCTTTTTGTTTGACTAATTAAAATCTATTTAATTAAAGTCATTCTCTTAGTAATGCTTTGACTGGCAGATTGTAATCTGTAGATATAAATACCTGATGATAAATTATCTGCTTTAAAGTTAAAGGTGTGCTCACCTGCATTTAACCGTTCATTAACCAAAGTTGCCACTTTTTGCCCAAGCATGTTATAAACCACCAATTGAGTTGGGGCAGCTTTCTCTAAAGAAAAACTTATTTTTGTACTAGGGTTAAAAGGATTAGGATAATTTTGGTCTAGACTGAATCGAGTTGGAGAATCTAATCCACCGTTTTCATTCGAAGTTAAGGTACCTCTTTCTAAAGTTGCAGATCTGGTATCACTTGATGATTCATCGCTTCCGTCAGAAGCAATAACTCTATGGTAAATGGTTGCATTTGCACCGGATTCAACACCAAGGTCTACTAAAATGGTATCAAGATCTCCGAAAGCTATATCATAACTTAGGTTTGTTCCTACATTCGCATTGATCACAATATTCGCGAATAAAGAATCTGTAGCTGCTTGCCATGTGTAAGTTAGGCTATCGCCCTCTACATCGGAACTAGCTGACCAAGTTGCTTGGAAATTTGTTGTTATATCTCCTGAAACACTGATCATTGCATTATCAGCCGGGGTTAACAACATGCTTTTGTCAGGAAATAAGTTATCTCCGAATAAGAGTTGCCCTCTCAATTCTCCTCCCTGTTCAGTTTGAGAATGTATACTTACATACAACCCCTGATTGCTTATAGCATCTAACTGAGTTTCTGTGAATGTATAGGTGTTATTTGATACTTCGTACACACCACTTGTATCACCAGCAACAGTAGCATTTAAGGTTACTTCAACACCGCCGCTTGCTGTTACATTTCCTGAATGCAAATGTGAGGAAAGGTAAGTACTAGAAAGAGCTTCGAAACCACCAGTTACAATAGCTCTGTTGCCGGTCAACTCTACATTAACAGCACCAAAAGCATCAGTAATTACTGGTTTAGGTTGTTCATGTAGTCCACTTAAATTTGTTTTAAAATAAGCAGAAGCATCACCGAGCACTTGACCACGAAGTTCTCCGGCTCCGAAGGCTGAAGTATGTATATTTACATAATAACCACGGTTCAATAATGTTTCAATTTGTGAAGCATCGACTGCAAATTTGTTGTCCTTTACTAGATAAGCACCTGCTTTTAAATTTGCTTCTACTTCTGCATTTAGCAGAAAGTCAACCATTCCGTTGGTTCCTGAGTGGCTTGCATGTAAATGTGAACCGCCTGCAATAGACGCATCAAAATCACCTTGTAATTCTGCAAACGTACCTGTTACAACCAGGGAATCATCAGTTGTTAATTCCACAACTACAGCGCCGCCTGCGTTAGTATTAGCAGAAGGAATTTCTGCACTACCTGACAAGCTTGCAAAGAAAGAGGCTGTTACTGGAGGAGTGACTTGTCCTCTAAGCTCTCCTGAAGCAAAATTTTCTGAGTGAATATTTACATAAATTCCTCTATTCATAAGTGCTGTTTTTTGATCAGTAGTTAATTCAAATCTGTTTTCAGACGCTAAATAAACTCCTGATTTATTGTCAGCGGCTACAGCAGCATTCAAAGTTACAGCCACCCCTCCGGCGCTTCCTGCCATTGCAGTATGTAAATGAGAAGCAGAATAATTACTTGAAAGACCGTTAAATGATCCTGATACAAAAAGTGAATCACCATTAAGTTCAAGTATAAGTGCCCCACTAGCCATAGTTTTAGCTGCAGGTACTTCCTGTGTACCAGATACGTTCGTTCTGAATACTACATCTGCTTGAGGAGCTAGTTGACCTCTTAGCTCACCTGCTCCGTAGGTTTCAGAATGGATGTTAACGTAAATTCCACGTGCTTTTAAGGTATCAACCTGTCCACTGGTTAGTGTAAAGGTATTATTAGCGGTTGTATAAGTTCCACCTTTACCGTCAGTATCTACTGTTGCGTTTAAGGTGAAAAGAACTCCACCTGCTTCGCCAGCCATACCTGCATGTAAGTGTGAAAATAGATAGGTGCTGCTTAACCCTTCAAATGAACCTTCAATAGTTAGTTCATTGCCGTTAAGAGTAGCAGTTATATTTCCGTTTGCGGAAGTTGTTACTGTGGGTACTTCGTTGCTCCCACTAAGCGTTGTTTCAAATACTGTTTGTGCGTTAGTGATCTGAGTTGTGCCGAATAAAATTAAGCACAAAGCAGTTACCAAAAATGGTAGCTTAAACTTTTTCATTTGTTGTAAGTTTAGTTAATATTATACTTAACTAACATTACGTAAAGAAATAACGTTCAGATTGGGTATTCTAGATATTAATTTTAAAAGAGTTAGAATTCTTTCGTAAGATGTAATATCTACATAGCTCCTACCATATACATATCCCCGGTTGGTTGAGGAGAGCCTCCTTCAGGCTCAAGTGTAATTGCAAATGCACCTTGACTTGCTGATTGATTTAGTTCATTAATTTTGAAAAAATTATCACGTGTAGGATCGTTAACGGCAAAAACACCGGCGCTAAAAGGTTGATTATTGATCACAAACCAAAGTTGATACTCCTTAGCTGTTGGAACTGCAGGGATATTGGCTACTTGTAATAATGCTTGTCCGTTATCTTTATCCCAAACAACTTTACCAAAACCATTCGGATTTACTTCTAATCCATCCATTAATATCAAATCAACATCTCTTGCTTCTAAAATGGCGAGCAATTCGGATTTTCGTTCAACTTCAGTTTCTAAAAGTCTGATCGTGGTTTCTTTTTGAGTTACCAATTCCTTTTGGCTTTCTAAATCAGTTTCTAAATTTTGATTAAAGAAAAACAGACCTAATGAACTTACTAAAAAGAGGACTGCCGCCGCTGCCGCAATTCGATATCTTGAAAGGTAATGGACATTTGAACCATGACGAGAATTGACTGAAGCCCAAGCCATTTGTAATAATTGCTCTTTAACATCTTCAGATGGCTTTTGCTCATATGTGAGAAGAGCCATCTCTGATGCAATGTTTTGCATATCTTGATAAAGTTGTTCTTGCTCAGGTGTTGCATTTTTAAGCAGTAACTTGAACTCTTTTTCTTCTTCACTTGTGATCGACTTTAAAACATAGCCGACACAGAGCTCTTCAAATAGTGTATTATTCTGGTTACTCATTTTGCATCTCCCGATAAAATTTCTCTAAGTTTAATCATGCCGTCGCGCATTCTTGTTTTAACTGTTCCAAGTGGTATATCATATTCATCTGAAATCTCAGTTTGACTCAATCCATCGAAATATGAAATTTGAATTACTTCTCTCTGCTTTTCAGAAATTTGTAGTAACGCATTTTTCAATCTCTCTGCTCTATCAGATAAAATTGTATCCTCCAATGGATTGTTTTCATTTGAGTATAGTGGATGAAATACCGCTTCATCATCCAAACTTGTAGATTGCTTTTTTTGTTCTTTATAAACCTTAGAACGCAATCTGTCTATTCCTTTATTTCTTGTTAGTGAAACAATCCAAGTATATCCTGTGCCTCTCTCCGGATCAAACTGATCTGCTTTTTCCCAGATATTGGTGAATACATCTTGCAATAAATCTTCTGCTTCCGTTTTCTTTTTTAAAATAGAAAGCAGTAGCCCGAATAAAAGCCGGTTATATTGATCGTACAACAACGATAGTGCAACCGGATCTTTCCGAGCAATTCGTTTAAGCAAATCCTTATCCCTGGAATTATCCTGATTTAAAAACTTACCTATGGCTGATATAAGAAAAAACAACATATTGATTGTCCCTGTTAAGGATTACGAATTAAGTTACTTGCCGGATTGAAACTAACTAATAAATTAAGCTAGTGAATTTGAGTTCAAAATATTCATTAATTCAACTATATCATTAAATGGCTTCTCACAAGTAAAGTCTGTACAACAATAGAATGTGGTACTTTCGTTTATTATGTGTAGGTCGCTAGTGAAATTACTTACTTCTTCGAGTTCTTTTTTTATAGAATGTTTAAACAAACAAACTTTAAAAGGAGAGAAAACAGAACTGATCTTAGAAGTAATTTCCGGGGAAAGGTTTTTACAATCTACAATAACAATCTCCTTAGGTTGATTGTTTATAAACTGAACTGCTTGCAACCCAAATGTAATACTTGAACCCGAACGAATTAGGTCAGTAGAAAAATATTCACCAATTGAGTTTGCGTACTCTTCAAATTTAGTATCCCCTGTAATTCTACTGAGTTTAATAAAACTAAGCATAGCTACAGAATTTGAAGAAGGGATAGCTCCATCATAGATTTGTTTTTGTTTTCCTAAAAGTTCTTCTGAATTTTTATCACTTAAGTAAAAAGCTCCATCTTTTGAATCCCAAAATTTTTCAACAAATTGTTCTGACAATGAAATTGCTTTTTTTAAGTAATTAACTTCAAATGTAGCTTCATAAAGCTCAATAGCAGCCCAAATGAGAAAAGAATAATCATCAGCAAAAGCATTAATTGAACTTTCCTGTTCTTTATATCTATGAAAAAGTTGTTCCTCAGAAATCAGATGTTCTTCTATAAAATCGAATGCGTTTTTCGCCTTGTTAGTAAACACTTTTTCATCAAAAACACTGCCGGCTTTAGCTAATGCAACTATCATCAGTGCATTCCAATCAGTAAGAATTTTATCATCCAGCAAAGGATGATTCCTCTTATTTCTCTCTATAAGAAGCTTTTCTCGAATAGCATCGAATTGTGCTGATTTGGCATCAGTTAAAACATCGGTTAAAAAAGGTATATTTTTTCCTGTTAACTGCTTAGTTGCTTCATCTTCAAAATTCCCTTCATGCAACATATTAAATGTGGTTTTAAAGAAGTCTGATTCTTCATTCGATAAAATTTTATCTATTTCATCGGTTTCCCACACGTAGAATTTTCCTTCTTCACCATCAGAGTCAGCATCTTCAGCAGAAAAGAAGCTTCCGTTTTTATGGCTGAGATTATTCGAAACATAATCTGCTATCTCAAAAACAGTTTGCTTAAATAAAGGGTTGCCTGTTACTTGCCAACCTTCAGTGTAGGCAATCATCATTAAGGCTTGATCGTAAAGCATTTTTTCAAAATGGGGAAGTAGCCATTTTTTGTCAGTGGAATATCTATGGAATCCGAATCCTAAATGATCCCAGATTCCACCTAATCTCATTTTTGTAAGAGTTTTTTCAACAGAATCTTTAAACCGGTCTTCTTTGGTGGCAAACCATTGCCTTAGAAGAAAACTTAAATTATGTGGTGAGGGAAACTTAGGCGCTGTTCCAAAACCACCGTTTTCATTATCAAATCGTTGAGTAAGTTGTTCCGCTGCATAATCTACAGCTTCCAAGCCGGGAAACATACCGGATTCAAACTCCAAGGAGCGGTCAAATCCATCTTGTATGCTCTGCGTAGCTTTTTTGATCTTTTCAGGTTCGTATTTCCACATTCCGGCGATACCGGGAATCAGTTGCTTTAAACCAACACGCTGAAACCTTGGTTCTTTTGGGATATAAGTTCCTGCAAAAAAAGGTTTTTTATCAGGAGTCATTATTATAGTTAAAGGCCAACCTCCATGACCTGTCACCATTTGGCACACCGTCATATAAGTACTATCTATATCAGGGCGCTCTTCTCTATCAACTTTGATATTGATAAACGTATCGTTCAATAGTTTTGCTATTTCCTCATCTTCAAAACTCTCATGTTCCATAACATGACACCAATGGCACGTAGCATATCCAATGGATAAAAAAATGGGTTTGTTTTCTGATGCCGCTTTTTCAAAAGCTTCATCGCACCACGGATACCAGTCTACCGGATTATTCTTATGTTGAAGTAAATAGGGGCTTTTTTCGAATTGAAGTCTGTTTAGCGACATGAGTAAAATTTGATTCTACTATTGATTGAGTAATGTTAAAATAAGCAGTTCTACAGCTAATTTATATTTCAATAGTAATAAATCGGAATCAGAATTTTAATCGTCTAAATTTTTCTTAAATCTTTGACTGTAATCCACAATAAACCGTTCATAGTTGGAATTCATAAGTGGGGATGTTATCAGAAAATCAGCCGAAGATCTGTTACAAGCTAAAGGAATATTATAAACGATAGCTATTCGCTGTAATGCTTTAACATCAACATCGTGAGGTTGAGCCTGAAGGGGATCCCAGAAGAAAATCATCATATCAATTTCATTATCCACAATGGCTGTTCCAATTTGGAGATCACCACCTAAAGGACCGCTTTTAAAAGTATAAACCGGAATATTTAATTTTTGTGCAACTAATGATCCGGTAGTACCTGTTCCGAACAAATTGTGATTTTTGAGAAACTCGCTATTGAATTCTGCCCAGTCTAATAAATCCATTTTTCTGTGGTCGTGGGCAATCAAAGCTATATTTTTCTTTGCTTTCATATGCAAAGTAGAGTCCTTGATAGAAGGGTGGTGTTTTTTAACAGGCATTTTTATTTTAATATAAAACAATGCCCACAAACTAGCATGGAACCAAAGAGTTTAAATGACCAATCGCATTGCAGTTCTCTCCATGCTAATTTGTTTAACTTTGAAAGTTTCCTTAGAAAATCCTTTTAGCTCTTTTTCTCCGGTTTTAATGAACAAAGTTTTTCTGTTATTTGATAAATATAGATCTGTATCTCCAAAATTATAGAAAGGCTCAGAGACAACAATTTCTTTTTCCTCGGCAACGTCTACCAACCGTGATGCAATATTTACAGTAGTACCAAAATAATCTATTCTATCGTTTAAATTAACTGCTGTACAATTCCCTAAGTGTATTCCTGCTTTAAGTTTAAAGGACTCTCCCATTGCAGTTGAAGATGAAAATATTTGTTGAATTCTTTCAACAGCTTTTAAAGCAGATACAGGTTCTTTAAAAACAGCCATAACGGAATCACCAATTGTTTTGACTATGCCGCCCCGTTCCTCCGCAACTATTTGTTGAATAATCTTAAAATGACTCATCAACTGACCGATCGCAAACTCATCGCCTTCTTGTAAGTAAAGATCTGTGGAATTCATTAAATCCGTGAATAGAATAGTGAGATTAGAAGCAGTAACTTTTTCACCGTCCTTCAAAGTCTCTTGTGCAAAAAGGGTTCGGAAATCATGAGAAGAGGTAACTTCTGTAGCATAAATAGCTTCGGGTCTCCAGTTTTCTTTTTCGATATAACAAATAAGTTCTTTTTCGGAATTATTTATGATTGTGAGGTTTGGTGTAACTGAGATGGTAGCTTCTTGTCCATTAAAGTCTTCATCAGTTATAAAAATAGTAGCTGAATCATCAACATCTTTTCGAAGGTGTAATTTTAGAAAACCGTTATTTGTAGTTGTTTTGAGAAGGTAGGTGCCCTCTTTCAAACTAATATCCAGGTATTTTTCCTGTTTAGGATGCAGGTAATGCTGAGAAACTCTTTGTGGGGTATTTTGTGGACCTCCATAACAATAAATATTGTTCGATATTTTCCTGATAAGTGGATTAGGGTTAAACACAAGATGTAGATTCTCATTAAAATCAATAGCGTAACTGCATTCACATTCTTCGCAATGAAGATCTGAATGGATATCTCTCATTCTTCGGAAGCTTTGGCGTGTATTTTTACAAACCGGGCAGAATACATCCCATCTAAAATCCAATAGGCCGAGTTTCGCTGCATTTAGGAATACATTCAATACCGAATACTTTTTTTCACCCCAATACTCTGCCAATCTATATGGGTGGATGTTTTTAAGTGCATCGTCATCAGCTTGAAGCAAGAATTCGAATAAATGGTTGATTATTCGTTGTCGACGCGTTTTTTCCAATAACTCAGATTTAATCTCTTTGATTTTGCTCTGCGCTCTTCTTGATATATTAACTGTATCTGCATGTTCATAAAACAGAGTGTTTGTAAATGCACAAGTATCACATTCATTTATATACTTTTGCACTTTTCTTTTAACTATCCTTTCTATGTACTGGTCTAATAAATACCGTAGAAATTTTCTGGAAGTATTAATTTTTAAATCGATGGTAAGCTTTGTTCCTGCTCTATGAGGAACAAGATTCACCATAAAATTCAACGATTTTAAAATACTGGCTCTGTATTTTCTAGAAGTACCAAATCTAAATGGTTTTTCCCAAACATATGGGTCTTCAACCCAAGCATAGCCTGTATTTATTTTTGTGGAAGTTAACTCAAGAAACCCGTGCTTATTCTCTCGCATAAATGGCTCTTTGCGAACAGAAAATTGACCTGCCTTTTTCAGAAACTTATTAGTATCTGAAATATATGGCCAAAGTTGCTCCGGAGATGCTTTTAATATAAAACTCCAGTAAAAACTATGTTCGTAGTCATTTCGCATAAATAATTATATAACAGAGCTATTTGATTCGATAATTAATGTCCTAAATCTTATCTTTATATACCATTTTGAAGAGTGTATTTCAAAAGGGATGTTACAAAAAAATTAATTTCACAAATAATATAATGGCATTAGAAAGAACGTTGACAATTTTGAAACCTGATTGTGTCCGTAAAGGTCTTATCGGAGAAGTTACTAAAAGAATTCAGGAAGCAGGGTTCAAAATTTTAGCTTTAAAGATGACGAGATTAACAGCTGATACTGCTGGTGGTTTCTATGCAGTACACAAAGAGAGACCATTTTATGGTGAACTTTGTGAATTCATGAGTAGTGGTGCATGTGTACCGATGATTTTAGAAAAAGATAACGCTATAGCAGATTTCAGAACGTTGATTGGTGCAACTAATCCTGCAGAAGCTGATAAAGGAACAATAAGAGCTGATTTTGCAGATAGCCTTGGTGAGAATATCATACACGGTTCTGATTCAGTTGAAAATGGAAAAATAGAAGCTGCATACTTTTTCCCAGAATCTGAAGTTGTTGCAAATATAGCCTAAGGTTCTATTGTAGAATTAAAGCAGGTTTATTAAACCTGCTTTTTTTATGTCTTTTTTCTGGCCCATTCATAACAAATTAATGCAGCAGAAACGGAAGCGTTAAGCGATTCTACATTATTGACCATCGGTATTCTTAAAGTTGATGAAGCTTTTTTCAATACTTTTTTGTCTATGCCTTCACCTTCATTGCCGATTAAAAAAGCTATCGGTTTGTTGAATTCAGCGTCCCAAAAATTAGTTGTTGAATTTCCATCTATAGCACAGATTTCAAATCCAGCAAGCGCCAGATCTTTCAGTCCCTGATTTGTATCATGAACCCTGATAATTGGTATTCTGCCGGCAGTTCCGGATGAAGTCTTGAAAACGGTTGCATTTACAGGCGATTGCTTTTGAGTTGGAACAATAACCGCAGAAATGCCTGCTGCAACAGCGCTTCTTAATATAGCCCCAAAATTATATGGATCTTCTATTCCATCCAGAAAGACTACAGCTGGATTTGAATTTAAATCCACTTCTGTTACCCAATCAAAAAAGTTTGTGTAAGTTATTTGGCTAAGTAGTGCAACAATACCTTGATCGTTTACTCTTCCTACTAAGTTCTGGATTTTAATTTGAGGAACCTTTGAAACCGGAACAGAATTTTTTGAAATAAGATCTGCTAAGCCTTCAATGGAATTAAGTTGAATTGAACTTTTAATAAAAACCTTTTCAACTGCATTGGGGCGATTCATTAGCGCTTCAATGATTGGGTTTCTACCGTAAATGTAAATATTATCGGATTTACTCATTTTTATTTTTTTGTTCGCGCTGATTTATTAGATTGTTTTAATAAAGTGGTTAGTAAAAGGTAAGGACATGAGCAACGAAGAAAAAGAGATGAATTCTTTACTGGGAAAGAACTCTAAAGATACAATAGATTTAAAACTAAATAAGAAGTTTAGAACATTTTCTAATAAAAATGATCTTACCCCAGTAAGTAGGATACAGATTCTATCTGTATTCATTCAGATTTTATTAGGAGCAACAGTAGTAGCAATATCAATTTTAGAGATGATTGAGCCAATATGGCTTGCTACCATACTAAACTTATTAGGCTGCCTGTCTATAATTTCAGGCTTAGTTTTTTCTTATTCAATATTTTCAAACTCAGATAGTTTTAATACTTTGATCAATAAAGCGATAAAGAGAGTTATTACATTTCAGAATTAAATTATTGATAAGTTTTAGAGATAATCAGTATTTGGTTAGAAAATATAAGAATGGAATATAGTTTCTATGCAAAACTATTAGAATCAATTTTGTGTAGGATTTAGTGAATATGGAGCTATTTCTTTAATAGTTTTATTAAAAGTTATATCTATTGTCACAAAATTCAGAAATCATGACGATTCCGCCAAATAAAGGATCTCAAAATTTAACTCGCTTTCAAAAGCAGTTTTATACGATAGCTCACCGGGGTGCCAGCGCATATTACCCTGAAAATACTTTTTCAGCATTTAGAGCTGCAGTTGAAATGAATGCAGACATGATTGAACTCGATGTGTTGCTGTCTAAAGACAATATTCCCGTTGTTTTTCATGATGAGAAACTAGATATGAAAACAAATGGATCCGGTTATGTGAGGGATTTCACACTCAAAGAGCTGAAACTACTGGATGCGGGTTCTTGGTTCGATCCTAAATTTAAAGATGAGAGAATATCAACTTTAAGAGAAATACTAGAATATGCTAAAAACAAAATTTTAGTAAATATTGAGATCAAAACAGAAGCAGTTACTGAAAAAGAAGAATGGGGAATAGTAGAGCTTGTGTTGAGTGTTATAAAAGAATTGGACATGGAAAATGAAGTGATAATATCCAGTTTTGATTACAGAGTTTTTAATCGAATAATAAAAAGTAATTCTAGATCAAAATTAGCTCTGTTATTCGAGCCGTCGCAATCCAAAGGAAGAGATCCTTTGAAATTAGTAAGCGATTACAGCGTAGATGCTTTTAATATGGGTGCTGAACAACTCAATGATAATTGGATTCAACAACTGAATAAAAACAATATTCCTTTTTTTGTGTACACCGTAAATGATAAAGAACAAATGGAGTATTTAATAAGGGCTGGTGCAACAGGTATATTTACTGATAAACCCGATGTGCTTAAAGTTCTTTCAAAGGAGGTGCTCAAAAAAAGTGGCGTTAATTCAAATTACTTTCAAAGTTAGATTGAATAGGGCGCATTAGAATACTATCTTTTCCATCCATCAACTTCACTCAAACTTCGCATGTCTACTAAGTATATTTTTGTAACCGGAGGGGTTGCTTCATCTCTTGGGAAAGGTATAATTTGTGCTTCATTAGGTCGATTATTGGTTGCACAAGGCCTCAAAGTAACCGTTCAAAAATTGGATCCGTATATAAATGTGGATCCCGGAACTATGAATCCATACGAACATGGAGAGGTTTATGTTACTGATGATGGAGCTGAAACAGACTTAGATCTGGGACATTACGAAAGATTTTTAGATATAAACACATCTCAATCCAACAATGTAACTACTGGTCGTATTTACAATGATGTAATTACCAAAGAAAGACAGGGAGCATATCTCGGTAAAACAGTTCAGGTGATTCCCCATATTACTGATGAAATTCAATCTCATGTTCTTGAGCTAGGAAAATCAGGAAAATATGATGTTGTAATTGTAGAAATAGGTGGAACCGTAGGCGATATTGAAAGTTTGCCTTACATAGAAGCTGTTCGTCAGTTAAAGTATAATGTTGGCAGAAAAAATACATTATCTATTCACCTGACATTAGTACCATATTTAGCGGCTGCAGGTGAGCTTAAAACTAAGCCAACACAGCATTCAGTGAAGACCCTTTCTGAAAGTGGCCTTCAACCTGATATCATTGTATGTAGATCAGAACATGAACTAGATGCTTCTATTAGAAGTAAAGTAGCAAGGTTCTGTAATGTTGATTTAGAAGATGTTATTGAATCTTTGGATGCAAAAAGTATCTATGAAGTCCCTCTCTTGATGAAGAAAGAAGGTCTTGATAAACGTGTAATTGAAAAACTGCAACTTAAAACTTCAGAATACAACCTTGATAATTGGATCGGCTTTGTAGAAGCAGTTTGTGATCCTTCCGGGGCTATAGAAATAGCACTAGTTGGAAAGTATGTTGAACATCATGATTCTTACAAATCGATAGTGGAAGCGTTTATTCATGGTGGTGCAGTTAATGATTGTAAGGTAAATATCAGATGGGTACAATCTGATGACCTTACTAAGGAAAATGTATCAAAACAGCTTGAAGGTATTTCAGGAGTGTTAGTAGCTCCAGGTTTCGGTGGAAGAGGAATAGATGGAAAGTTAGCTGCAGTTGAGTATGCCAGAGTAAATGAAATTCCTTTTTTTGGAATATGTTTGGGTATGCAATGTGCCGTTATCGAGTATGCAAAGAACGTATGTGGATGGGAAGGCGCTAACAGTGCTGAATTTGAAGATGATTGCGAATATCCTATCATCGATATTATGCATGACCAGAAAGATATTGAAAATATGGGAGGCACTATGCGTTTGGGTAAGTATGCCTGTAAAATTGAGAAAGACTCCAATTCCTATAATGCGTATGGAGAAGATCTAGTATTTGAACGCCATCGTCATCGCTATGAAGTAAACAACAATTTAAGATATAAGTTAGTAGAAGGTGGGTTGTCGTTAGTAGGGATGAATCCAGAAAGAGACCTTGTTGAGATCATTGAAATTCCTGAACATCCTTGGTTTGTTGGTGTGCAGTTCCATCCGGAATTAAAAAGTACAGTTAATAACCCACAACCACTTTTTGTGGATTTCGTTAAAGCTAGTTTAAAGTATGCTAAATCAAATGAACTTTATAGCCCTTTAAAGAAACCAAAGAAAAAAGTAGCAAAATAAATTGTCCGATTATCAGGATAAAATCAGAGTAAGGAGCTGTGGTATACTTGTAAAGGATGAGTCTGTACTGTTAGTCCAATTACGTTCGCCAATATCACGTGAGTTAATCTGGACACCTCCAGGAGGAGGAGTAAGGTTAAACGAGAAATTAGAAGAAACGGTACAGAGAGAGTTTTTTGAAGAGACAGGTTTAACTATAGCTGTTAAAGGATTACTTCACATTAATGAGATCATTGAAAATAGATTTCATGCCATTGAGTTTTTTTATTTAGTAGAGTATGTATCAGGAGTGTTAAAGCTTGGAAATGATCCTGAATTGAGTAGTAAAGATCAGATTTTGGAAAAAATTGAGTTCAAGAATAAAGAGGAATTAAAAGACATTGATGTTTTCCCAGACTATTTAAAAGAACAGTTTTGGGTCGATTATGCTTCTACTGCAAAATCATGAACAGGTAATGTAAAATAAAAAGTTGCTCCTTCTCCGAAAGTACTTTCAACCCATATTTTACCGCCGTTTTTTTCAACAAATTCTTTACAAAGCATTAAACCAAGTCCGGTTCCGGCTTCATTTCTAGTACCTGTTGTAGAATAAAAAGAGCTGGTGAATAGTAGTCTGATTTTATTCTTGGGTATACCCATACCGGTATCTTTAATAGAAATTGTTAAGAATCCGGGTTGAGAAGTTGAGCTTATTAAAACAGAATCTTCTTTATCACAATACTTAACTGCATTTGATAGGATATTCAAAATCACAACATCTATCATATTACGGTCTGCAAAAACCAATCCAGAGCTAGTTGAGTCAATTTTAATCGAAATCTCTTTATTCTGAAAACGACTGGCCAAAACTTTAGAATTGGTTCTAAAAAGCTCAAAAATATCAAACTTTGAAGGCACCACTTTATACCCCTGCATTTGACTTTTGGACCAATTCAAGAGGTTGTTTAATAAGGTTGAGGTATGCTTGAATTGTGAAACTAATTCAGGAATCATTTTCTCCATTTCCTCTTGATTAGAAGCTCTCATTTCTAACAAAGTAACCAATCCGTAAAGTGAACTTAGTGGGTTTCTAAGATCATGTGCTATTATCGTAAATAGTTGGTTTTTTATATTATTCGTTTCTTTAAGATCCTTATTAAGATGTTCAAGTCTGAGATTTGCTTCTTCTTCGTTTTTCTTACTTTTGTAAAAAACGAATATAAATAAGAGGCTAACTAAAAAAAAAGAACTCACTCCTCCGAGCATAATTTGTTGATTCTTTAGGGCTATATTTTGCTCTCGTTTTAGTTCTTCTTCTCTTCTCTCAAAATCATATTCTGCTTCCAGAATCTGAATTTCCTGATTTCTCCTACTTATATTTAAGCTGTCGCTTAATTCTCTACTCAATACTGAGTATTCAAAAGCATTTTTATAGTCTTGTTCTTCTTCATAAATATTTGATAAAAGATTTACTACATCAGTGAGTTCTGAAAGAGTCTGTGTTTTCTCTCCTATCATTTTTGACCTTAAAGCTACCTCTTTTGCTTTATTAAGCTCATTTCGTTCGAAGTGAATTTTTGCAATTCCGTTCAAAGGATTCATTTTTTGAGCTTCATTTTCCAAGACGGAAAAATAATCTATAGAGTTATTATAGTGTAATAGTGCTTTAGCATATTCTTTTCGTTGTGTGTATAAATCACCCAATTTGTAACTGGCAATAGCCTTGGCTCGTACTTCTATTACATCGTCTCCAAAATTAAGAACGTCTAAAAAATTTGTTTCAGCTTTTTCGAAATCGTTCAATCCAAGATAGATGAAGCCAAAATTTACCTTTGTAGTAACTTGAAGGGCTTTGTTCTCTGCCGATATATCCATGTTTATGAAAACATCTAAGGCAGAACCGAAGTTTTCTAAGCGTATATAAAGAGCTCCTAAATTATTGGAAACAGTATTGATTTTATCTTTTACATCAAGCTCTTTAAATATTTTCTGTGACTTTAAATAATATTCAACTCCTGTTTTATAAATGCCTAGTGAGCTGTAACAATTACCAGTTGCCAGATATAAGTTTGCAAGATGATACCCTTCATATTCAAATTCTTGTGCTAAAAAAGGGAGGGCTCTTTGAATGCCTTGAAAATAAGCCCCTTTTATAAAGTCGACATTTACCAATGCTACATTAGCGGCTAGTACACCCTCAGAATAATTTAAGGAGTCAGATATTTCAATAAGCCGAAGAGCATAAAACGTAGAACTATCAGCATCAATATTTTTATAGTATTCTACAATTTCAATAATTGTATTAGCGAGAGGTAGGTTGTTCTGGGTTTGAGATTGAACTTTTAAACTATCAATACTACTTAACTGAAGAGGGTTTCCATATAATGATGTAAACATCATGCTTAATACAATGCATGTTGTAAAAGACAGCGATTTTATTCTCATAAAAAATGAACCATACGGTTATTGTAAAAGCTTTAAATTTGATTTAAGGAAACGACTGTCAATACCTATATTAAGAAAAATATTAAATAAAAATTCATATGAAGTATATACAAGTACTACTGTTTGGTATCATAATGTTCATTGGTGCATGTTCACCTACTGTAAACACTACAGTAATTGAAAACATCAACGGATACACAATTATCGGAGAAGAATTACATGAGTTTAAATCTGTAGCAATAAAAAATGGTAAATTCATTGAAACCAGTAATGTATCATTAGCTGAAAAATATTCTAATTCTATAGTAATAGATGGAAACGGTAAAACTCTACTACCCGGGCTGATAGATGCTCATGGACATGTTATGGGACTTGGATTCCAGCAATTAAATGTAGACCTAATGGGAATAAGCTCTCTTGAAGCTACACTAGACACCCTGAAAAGTTATGCTGAAGCTAATCCGGATCTTGAATGGATACAAGGAAGAGGATGGAATCAGACTTTATGGGAAGAAAATGAATTTCCTACTGCCGCAGATATAGATAAGGTAATATCTGACCGACCGGTTTGGTTAAGCAGAGTTGATGGACACGCAGGCTGGGGAAATACTATGGCTTTACAAATGGCTGGTGTAAGCAAGGATACTCCCGACCCACAAGGTGGAAAAATAATAAGGGATGGAAGTGGTAAAGCCACCGGAGTATTTATAGATGCGGCTCAAGGATTCGTAGAGTCAGAAATTCCGGCACCCACTCAAAAAGAACAAAAACTGGCATTGGAAAAAGCATATGATCAAATGGCAAAGATGGGAATTACTTCAGTCCATGATGCCGGAGTTGGAGTTAAAGCTTGGGAATTATATAAAGAATTTGCTGATCAGGGGAAAGCAAAGACAAGAATATATGGAATGATTTCAGGTTCAGGGGGAACATTTGATGAGCTTTCGAAAAATGGCCCAATAAAATCTTATGCAAATGACATGTTAGCACTTAGAAGCGTAAAACTATACTCAGATGGAGCGCTAGGTAGCAGAGGAGCCGCTATGTTACAACCATATTCTGATGACCCGGGAAATGTAGGGTTATTGTTCATGGAACAGGAACAAATGGACGCTGCTGTTTCTAAAGTGGTTGGCAAAGGATTTCAAGCAAATATTCATGCAATAGGTGATGCAGGGAACAGGCAGGTTTTAGATGCTCTTGAAAAAGCTCAAAATGAACATGGAGATCAAGGGCTAAGAAACAGAGTTGAGCATGCTCAAATAGTTTCTCTAACGGATATCCCCAGATTTAAGGAGCTAGATATTATCGCTTCGATGCAACCAACACATGCTACTAGTGATAAAAATATGGCAGAAGATCGTGTAGGACCGCAAAGAATAAAAGGTGGCTACGCTTGGAAAACATTTTTGGAGCAAGGTACAGTAGTAGCTGCAGGTTCTGACTTTCCAGTAGAACATTCAAATCCGTTTTTCGGATTGTATTCTGCTGTAACAAGAATGGATCATAGTGGAAACCCTGAAGGAGGTTGGTATCCGAATGAGTCACTCACAAGACAAGAAGCGTTGAGAGCCTTTACAATAGATGCAGCTTATGCAGCACACCAAGAAGATGTATTGGGATCTGTTGAAGCAGGAAAGTGGGCCGATTTTATTCTATTAGATGAGAATTATTTTGAAATACCCGCCAGTGAAATCTGGAAGATCAAAGTCCATGAAACATGGGTTGCGGGTAAAAAAGTGTATAGTTCAGAAAAATAGAATAAGGAACATTAACAATGTTTATGAATTTAAAGGAGAAATAAAAACAAATAGACTTGTTATGAATTCTTTAAAATCACGTTCTCTAACAGCTATAGTTTTAATTATAGCTGTTTTTATATCATGTAATGATGCAAATAACAGAGAAGTAACCCCAGAAATACCTTCTGCTCAAACTATGTCAATTGATTTGTCAGAATTTAGCAGTAACAGCAATCCTAAATCACAAGCTGGTTCACATTTTAATGCGGCGCTCTTCAGAGCTGGTATTGCAAAATTAATCGTAGATGCAAACCTGATAGTACCTCGGATTTTGATTAATGCAGCTCAGAATAAAAACCCTGAAGTTATTGCTGAAGGTGAATATCAATGGATGTATTCAGCTCAAAATGGAGATGATGAATTTTCAATATTATTGACGGCTGAACTTGAATCTGAAGACGAAGTAAACTGGAACTTCTATGTGACCTCATCGGCGACTGATCCCCCGCTTAATAATTTCTTGTTATTCTCTGGTGAAGCAGAGTTCGATGGTAGTGAAGGAAAATGGACCTATTTTGATGCTCAGGAAAGTGGTGCAGTTTCTGAAATCGAATGGGATGTAGATAACGATGGAAGAATAGAATTGGATTTTTCAGTGTTAAGCGACAGAAATGGAAATAAAGCTTCAGAAATAGATTATGATTTTGATGGTGTAACCAAGACGATTATCTATACTGATGGATCTAGCGGAGATATGACAACCATAGAATTTAATACAGAGACCAATACCGGATTTATTATTTCACCAAATTATAATGAAGGAATAAAATCTTGCTGGGACGGAAATTTCGAAAACATTTCCTGCCCTAATTAAATTTAAAAACGATCTTAAAAAAGCTTTCGGATTCCGGAAGCTTTTTTTGTTTGTAGTTGGAATGGAAACACATATATTATATGTATAAAATATGTGTATGAATGAAGCGATTACATCAGAAAATTAAAGGAAGGGGTTCTTCAGATAATCCGATTAACAGGTTTGAGGGAAATTATATCGATTATGATTTGGATGAAGAGACAGGTGAAAAGCCTCATCCTAAAACAACATTCTTAACAGATCATACGAAAGAAATTATATCATACAACAAAAGCCCCGACATACCATTCAATGCTGGTCTAAATGTATATAGGGGTTGTGAACACGGATGTATCTATTGTTATGCTAGGCCATTTCATGAGTATCTTGGATTTTCAGCGGGTTTAGATTTTGAATCTAAAATAATGGTGAAGCATAAAGCACCTGAATTGCTTAAGAAAACACTTCAATCTGCAAAATGGAAACCACAGGTAATTGCTATGAGCGGAATTACTGATTGTTATCAACCGATTGAACGAAAGCTTTTATTGACCAGAAAATGTTTAAGTGTACTAGCAGAATATAGAAATCCGGTAGGCATAATCACTAAAAATCATTTAATAACACGAGATATAGATATTCTAAAAGAGTTGAATGAATATAACTGTGTGAGTACAACAATCTCAGTAACCTCGTTAGACAACAAAATAACAGAACTAATGGAGCCAAGAACTTCACGCCCTTATCGGAGGTTAAAAGCGATTGAAAAACTAGCTGAAGCAGGTATACCGGTTGGAGTAAATGTTGCACCTATTATACCCGGGCTTACAGATCATGAATGCGCAGATATTTTAAACTCAGCCTATAACGCAGGTGCTACTAGAGCTAGTTTTATAATAGTTCGTTTGCCATTTAAGGTTAAAGATCTTTTTCAAGATTGGTTGGAACAAAATTTTCCGGACAGGGCAGAAAAAGTACTGAACAAAATAAGAGATATGAGAGGCGGAAAATTATACGAAGCAGAGTTTGGAAATAGAATGAGAGGAGAAGGAAATTTTGCGTCCCAAATAAAAGATCTGTTCGGTGTTCAAACAAAAAGACTAGGACTAAATCAGGATCATTTTAAATTGACTACTGAACATTTTAAAAAATCTTCTGGAGATCAATTGCAATTATTTACATTTTAATTATTAAAAATTGGTTCATACAGGAAACTTTACAGGTTTTAGATCGTCTAATTTATAGTAGCTTCCCGGTATCCTAACTACAGAGAGTGGCTTTTTAGAAAGAGTAGCTTCCTTTTCAATGCATAAAAATGGATATCGGGTTTTTTTTATGCAAATATTTGTATACGGGGATTTATTTTAGCGCAAATATCTGTATCTATGATGCCGAATTCCCACAGCAAAGTTTTTTAAGGTTAAATGAATAGAATTTTTCTGGTATGTGTATTCCTCGCAACTTTCGCGTTGAATCCAAGCATAACTTTTTCGCAAGCAAATCAAAATAGTTTAACAGGTCAGGTTAAAAATATAGCGGGAAATCCTATTGAAGGTGCTAAAGTTGAAATCTATTCTGCTAAAGAGATTGGTACTCAGAAAGACGAAGTTGTTACGAATGAAAACGGGATTTTTGAGTTAAGAAAAGATATTGAATATCCAATAAGAGTACTTGTTTCTCATCCAAGCTACCAAGGGAAAAAAGTAGAATATCAGTCTCCGCCCAGCTATAGAATAGAAATAGAACTTTCATCGTCATTAAGAAACTTTGTTTATAGAGGTAGGTTATTGAGTAAACCTAATAATCAACCTATTTCTGGTGCACGAATAGCATTTGATGATGAAGATATTGCTATCAAAGACTTAGGGAATACAGTTGTAACATCAAACGCAGGTGAATTCGAATTACCATTAAGAATAAATTTAAACGAGCCGGAGAGGGATTTCTATATCTCTTTTGAAAAGAGTGGGTATTTAGACAGCAGAATTAAGCTTTCTTATAATGATAATTTTGAAGGATTTAATAATATTGAGCTAATCCCACAAAACAATAGAATACGTCTTACAGGTAGAGTTGTAGATATTGCAAACAATGAGCCAATAGAATTGGCGACAATTCAAATTCTTTCAGCAAATGATGATTTAGTTTTTGCCAGGCCTATAGGTCAAGCTACTGACGTAAACGGAGAATTTGATTTTAGCAGGCTTATGGCTGTTCCTTATAAAATCAGAGTTTCTCACGTTTCGTATCAGACAGAAGATATAGTTATTAGAAAAATTGAAGAATTAGATAGAAGGATTCGACTTAGACCTAGAAATTTAAGTGGAGAAGATATCATTGTAACTGCAGAAATGGTTAATTCTGACGATTTAAAGAAACCACAGACCATCGATCGTATTAGTACGGTCGATATTCAGCAAGTAGCTTCATTCAATTCTTTTGATCTTGTTTCAACATTGAGAGAAGTTGATGTTGCCACTCAAAGTATGAACTTACAATCAGTTACTACTCGTGGATTTAATGCTAGTGCAAATCCAAGATTCTTACAATTAACAGATGGAGTTGATAATGTTGCTCCTGGTCTAGGGTTTCCAGTTGGTAATCTGCTTGGTCCATCAGAGCTTGATATCGCAAGTGTAGATTTGATAGTTGGATCTTCAACAGCAAGGTATGGATCAAGTGCTTTAAATGGAGTTTTGTTAACCTCATCAAAATCTCCCTTTGAAAATCAAGGCTTTGCTGCAACTATAAAAAGTGGATTTCATAATATTAATTTGGGAGGAGCTTCAGCATTAGCTGCAGCTGGTGATGGTGTTTTTGATGTATCGCTTCGTTACGCGATTGCACTCAGAAAAAAACTTGCGTTCAAGATAAGTGGTACTATAATTCAAGGTGAGGATTGGAAGGCTAACAATTATGGAAATATGGGAGGAGGAGGGCCAAACCTTAGTATTAGAGCTACACCTAGTTATAGTGGAGTTAACACTTATGGAGACGAGTCTTTTGTAATTCTTCCTGTTGGTGTAGATGAAGAAAGAAGACCTGATAGTACTTTAGTCCCGGTATACCGAACCGGTTATAGAGAAGAAGATTTAGTTGATTATGATATAGCTACACAGAAAATTTCATCGTCATTAAGTTATAAATTTGAAGAAGATATAATATTCACAGTTGAAGGGAGGTATGGAAATACAAACACTCTTTATACTAGTGACAGCAGAATTCGTCTTGAAAATTTCAATGTATTACAACTAAAAGCTGATTTAAATTATAAATCAGCTCAATTTTTAGCTTACAGGACATCTCAAAACTCGGGAAGCTCTTACAATGTTAACTATTTAGCTGACCAACTGATTACTGATGCTAAAAGTGACTTTGATTGGTACCGAGATTATAGGCTGGCATATAAAGAAGGCTTTCCTCTTTTTGGTGTACCAAGGTTAAGTTTTAATGATGCAAGATCTTTTGCTGACAGACCGTTTACGCTTCTCCAAACAAGTACAGCCCAAGCAAGATTTGTGCCCGGTACCGCAAGATATGATTCAGCATTAACAGCGCTGAAGAACGAAGCCAGTTTCGAAAGAGGCGCAGGTATTAGAGATAATTCTATTCTGTACCATTTTGATGGATTGAAAACATTCGAAGAGATCGGAATTACAACCGGAGCATCGTATCGTTTTTATGATATTGAATCAGAGGGTACGTTATTCCCTGATACAACCGGTAATGATATAACAAATTTTGAATTTGGTGGTTTTGCCAGCTACGAAGGTTCAGTCATCGATGATAAATTAAGCTTTATAGCAGCTATAAGGGTCGACAAGAATGAGAATTTTGAATACATGTCAAGCCAACAAATTGGTTTGAATTTTGAAGCTTCAGAGAAGCAGTTTTTTAGAATTACTTTTCAAAGGGGTTTTAGGTATCCAACAGTAAGAGAGCAATTCTTGAACACAAATATTGGTAAAGCAAGATTGATGGGAGGGCTTTCTTTGGTCACTGATCCATACCGAATTCAAGGAAACTCATTTTTTGAAAAAGATGTGATCGATTACAATACTGCTATCACTTTTGATGTAGAAGAAAGGGAGATAAGCAGAACCCAGGCTGAACTTAGAAACTTGCCAATTTTGGAAGATGCAATTGTTACTTCAAATGATCTTTTTAAGATCAAACCTGAGAAAGTTAATTCCTTTGAGATAGGATCAAGGCGGCTTTTCTCAGATAATCTATACATAGATTTAAATTATTTTATCAGTGTCTATAAAGACTTTATTGGAACAAACAGATTTATAAAACCACGAACAAGTCCAAGTGTGGATCTTTACAGTGCTGCATCTCAATCAATTAACTCTACTCAAAGCGACAGATTCTATATTTACGGTAACTCAAGCAGCACCTTAATTGCACAAGGTTTTGCGTTCGATTTGAGTTATTCATCCGGAAGTTTCTTTACTGGATTCAATGGTTCATTTTCTAATTTAATTAGCGACTCTGATGATCCAATTGTTCCAGGTTATAACACTCCGCCTTTTAAATTCAATTTTGACTGGGGAAACAGAGAGTTAATAACAAACGTGGGCTTTAAAATGACCTTCAGATACAGGGCTGCTCATGATTGGGAGAGTTCCTTTCTTGATGGAAGAATTGAATCCTATGGGCATTTTGATTTTCAATTTAACATAAAAGTGCCAAGACTTCGCTCAATGGTAAAAACCGGAATAACAAATTTTGGAAGAGAGAGTTACTACGATGTATTTGGAGGGCCAAAGATTGGAAGTATTTTATTTATGTCGCTTACATACAGCCCTACAATATTTTAATTTGTTGAAGAGATCAAGATCATGAAAAAAAGAAAATTACTATTCTTATTGCCTTTATTTGTGCTTTTAGGGTGCGAATATAAACCAACTTCCGGTGAAGAAGGTGTGAGTAAAATGGAAGAAGTGGATTTTTCACAATTTTATGTGATAGGTGGAACATATTCTTCGGGATTTATGGATGGAGCATTATATAATGGAGGTCAACAGTATTCGTTTCCGAATTTATTTTCCGAAAGACTTAATGAAATATATGGGCAAGAGACATTTGTTCAAGCTGAAGTAGAAAGTGAATTAGGTTTAAATCAGGAAGATCCTTCAATTGGTAAGTTTCTGATCGATTATCCGGAATTAAACACACTATATCCGTATAGATCTGCAAAAGGAAGTGCAGAGTTAAGCGACTGGGAAGGTTCTAATACTGAGTTAAATGATTATTCATTTCCATTCTTAAACATATATGAAGTTGACGATCCCTCATTACTTGCTAATAATAGATATTACAACAGGATATCAGGTCTTTCAGGTTCGCTGGTTGATGAGGTAATTCAAAAACAACCAACGGCTGTAATTCTTGACTTGGGTATGGATGATATTTTGCAATATGCTTTAAATGGTGCATCCGGTTCTGAGTTTCCAAACCTTGGAACAATAGCTAAAGAAGACATTATACAGGTATCAGATTATAGAAGTGAAATGGAAACGATTGTGAATCGACTTCTGAATGAGACAAACGCAGATGTTTTCATTATGGATACTTTTGATCCTCTTCGAGCACCTTTTTTTAATACTATTGGATGGACATTAGAATTAGAGATATATAACAGAGACTATATATTTAACGCTACAGACTTTTGGGAAGATTTCAATTTTTTAGTGTATCAATTCAATTTTGTTGACGAGGGTGGTGTTCCGGCTTCTCAAAGGCGCCCAAGAATAAATTTTGATCAGGATGGTTTCCCTGGCGAAACAAGTCGGGCCAGAGTTATTTTTGACGAAGAGTTAAATAGCGACACGCTGAGTGATGGTACCGTTTTACCAAAATATCGCCAGCTATTGGATGGTGAATTCGTTCTCTATGACAATCTTCCAAATTTAAATATTGATTCTCCTTTATCTGCAACAGTTGCTTTAGCCGATAACCAAGCCCTAACGCTAAAAGAAATGGCTGTTATTAGAGAAAGATCGATATCTTTTAATGAAGTAATCCACAACATCGCATCAGGGAATAATAGAATTAACGTAATTAAAAGAAGCGAGATAGTTCAAAAAGGATTTATTGAGGCGCTTTTTTACGATGGTGTTTCATATACAGCAGATTTCAGTATCTACTCAATTTTTTCAAGCGACGGATATACTTTAAATAAAAGGGGTAACGCTTTTGTCGCAAATGAATTGATCAAGCTTTTAAACGACTCAACTAGTTCTAACATTAAACTGATGAATCCGAATCTATTAGAAGGCAACGAGATTAAAACGTCTTTTTAGTTCTATTTAATAATTGCCATGCTTTTAGAAGGCGAATAATTGATCTCTAAGTTTTTATTCTGGTCTTCATCGAACACAGTAAACTTAGTAGGCTCCATAAGCTCAATGTCATCAATCTCGTTGGGAAGGATTTGAATATTTACAAAAAAGTTCTTTTTTAAACTAACCAGTTGTTTTAATTCTTGGTTTAAATAGTCCATGTATTCAATTTTTAAAGAACCGGTTCGTATATAAGTTGTTATCAAAGAATAGGCAACGGAACCTGAATAATGAATACGATCTGCAAGTTCTTTATTTAACGATTTTAAATTTTGTTGACGGGAAAAAAAATAGAATTTAAGCGCTTTTTCAAAAAGTACTTTGTCTCGTTTATTTAAAATTTTAGTATTGGAATGCATTATATTTTATAAACCGTTTTTGATTACAAAAAGTAAGATAGCCTTATAGTTTTGAATTTTTCAGTAGTTTTCTCAAATATATATTAATGACCAAAGGAATAATTTTATTAAGTATTGTTTTACTGTGTATTTCTGGGTGTAAATATGAACCTCCTGCATCTGCCAGTTCTCTCACTGAAGAAAGTATTGCTTTAGATTTTTCCAGAACATTTGCTGTGGGCGGAACCTATTCATCTGGTTTTATGGATGGTGCTTTATTTACTGATGGTCAAAAATACTCCTACCCAAACCTTTTTGCTCAATCTTTATCTGAAATTTATGAAAGAGATATTTTTATTCAAGCAGATATTGAAAGTGAAAACGGATTCAATTTAGAAGAAGGGGATAATACAAAAGGGAAGTATAAGTTGGTTTATGAATCTCTAAGTTCAATGTATGTTAAAAGAATTCCAGAAAGTGGGCAGCAAATAGGTAATTGGAGTGGGGATGATACCGACTTAAATGACTATAGTTTTCCAGGTTTAAAAGTTCATGAACTATTGAATTCTAATGGTGATACGAATAACCCATATTATAACCGGGTAGAAGGTTTAAACGGTTCAATAATTGATCAGATCGTAGACAAGAATCCAACAATGGTGATTCTAAGTCTAGGTAACGAAGACGTGTTAAGCTTTGCTTTTAATGGAGCTTCAGGAAGCGACCAGCCAAACTTAAATACTATTACTGAAATCGATCTGATAAAACCTGAAGATTTTCAGAATATCGCTGTATCAATTGTTAATAAAATCATTAATGAAACCGAAGCTGAAATTTTTATTGCCAATGTTATAAATCCTATTGAAACACCTTTCTTCAATGAAATCGATTGGGCACTTGAACTACAAGAATATGACACAAGTTATATTGCTGCTGCGGGAAGGTTTTATGAAGAACTTAATGAACAAATCGCTAAGCATAATTTTGTTGAAAATGGAAGCCTTCCTCTATCAGAGAGAAGAAGTATAATTAACTTTCAACTTGACGCCTATTGCGAGGTGCCTACTCTAATATGTGAGATTCCCTTTTTTATTGATAGAGTTAATAGAGCCAGAGTTATTGAAGACGAGTACCTTGATAGTGATACTCTGTCAGACGGAACCATACTCCCTAAAATCAGACAGCTCACAGAAGGTGAAAAGATCCTGTATGATAATTTACCGAATTTGCATCGTGAATCGTTGTTGTCAGGAATTCAACCACTTAATGATAGTCAAGTTTTAACACATGATGAGATAGCGGTAATAGAAAATAGAATTCAAAGTTACAATCAAATTTTAGACGGAATTGCAGGCAGTAGCAATAGAATATATTTACTGGATTTTCATAGTGTGATTGAGAAGCTGCAAGCCAATGAACTTAATGATGATGGGGTTTTTTATACAAATCAATTTGATGAATTAAGCTTTTATTCGAGTGATGGCTATACAATAAACAGAAGAGGACAAGCCTTTTTAGCAAATACTTTAATAGAAAAGTTAAATGAAATTTCGGAATCTAATGTTGCAAAATTAAAGCCAAACTTATTTGAAGGAAATACTATTCAGATTGGTTTTTAAAGATTCACATTTATATTAAAGAAAAGCAATATGTCAGCTACTCTATCCACAATGCTGGAATTAGGAACGACAGCACCATTTTTTGAACTTCCAGATACAGAAGGAAATTTGATTTCCCTTGATGATATTCATGCAGAAAAAGGGCTATTGATTATGTTCATTTGCAATCATTGTCCATATGTAATACATCTAAATGAAGCATTGGTTGATTTTGCAAATGAGTATAGTGAACAGGGAATTGAATGCATTGCTATTAGTTCTAACGATATTGAAAGTTATCCCCAAGATTCGCCGAAGTTCATGAAAGAGCTATCTGATAAGTATCAATTTCCTTACCCTTATTTATTTGATGAAAGTCAGGAAGTTGCTAAAGCTTACAAAGCTGCCTGTACTCCGGATTTTTTCTTATTCAATAATGATTTAAAGCTTGTTTACCGAGGGCAGTTTGATGACAGCCGACCGGGAAATGGAAAGCCAGTTACGGGAAAGGATATGAGAAATGCCGCAGACACATTAATAAAAAGCAAAGAAACTGTGGAACCACAAATACCTAGTATGGGTTGCAATATAAAGTGGAAAGACGGCAACGAACCAGATTATTTCAAGTAATGGACAACAGAGAAATTCAAAAACTTAGAGAAGATTATTCGAAAAATACATTAGACAAAGCAGATGTTCATGCCGATCCTATACAGCAATTCAGAAATTGGTTGAGCGAATCTATAAAAGCCAAATTGCCGGAACCTAATGCGATGACTCTTTCAACAGTTGATAGTGAAAATAAACCACATTCAAGAATTGTACTTTTAAAAGGGATAGAGAAAAAAGGCTTTGTATTTTATACCAACTATAAAAGTGATAAAGGTCAAGAAATTGAAGGTAATCCGAATGTTGCATTATGTTTTCTGTGGAAAGAACTGGAACGTCAGGTTCGGATAGAAGGTGTGGCAAAGAAAATAAGTACAGAAAACAGCGAAGAATATTTTATGTCACGTCCATTTAAGAGTCAAATTGGAGCTTTAGCTTCAGAGCAAAGTTCGGAGATAGAAAGTAGAGAAATATTAGAAGACACATTTAAAAAACTTACAGAACGCTATTCCACCGGAAATGTTCCAATGCCTGAACATTGGGGCGGATATATTGTTGAGCCTACAGCTGTAGAGTTTTGGCAAGGTCGTAGTAGTAGATTGCATGATCGGATTAAGTTTGAAAAAGAAAATAACTCCTGGATCTTTAAACGTCTCGCTCCTTAAAAATGCCAAAGATTAAGCAACGAAGATTTGATGAAATGCGAAAACTCGAAAACGTATTCGAGTGGACAGACTATAATAGTTCCAATCCATTTCCTAAAGGCACTTGGAATAAAGAGATCTTTAAGAATGATAATCCCATAGTTTTAGAACTAGCCTGTGGGAAAGCAGAGTATTCGGTTGGACTAGGAAAACTGTATCCGAATAAAAATTTTGTAGGGGTAGATATAAAAGGTAATAGGATGTGGGTAGGAGCTACAAAAGCAAAAAGCCAAGGGATGAATAATCTCCGTTTTTTAAGAGCTTATATCGATCATCTGGATCAGTTTTTTTGTGAAAATGAAGTGTCTGAAATCTGGGTATTATTCTCAGATCCATATATTAAAAAAGAAAGAAAGAGACTAACGTCGCCAAAGTTTTTAGAACTGTATAGAAAAATTGCAAAAAGAGGGATTTCAATAAATTTAAAAACGGACAGTGATCTACTATATGAATTTACCCATGAAGTTATTGAGGAGGAGAATTTAGAAATATACCGTGATATCAAAGACGTTTATGAAGAGTGCCCAGATGATCCTCAACTTTCAATTCAAACGTATTATGAGAAGATGCATTTGAAAAACGGCAAGAAGATTAAATTTATATCTTTTGGGTTGTAGTTAATTTTTAAAAGTATAGAGAGTAGATATTTTTCCATCAGTCGAAATTTTTCTGATTCTGGGAACAATGCCTACATCTTCTTCCCAAAACTTCCACCACTTTCCTGAACCAATGGTAGATTCCAAAACATAGACTTCGCCATTGAAAACATCAATTCCGTGAGGAGACCAAGGTTCTTCTGAAGTAAGAATAATCTCTTTTTTGCCAGATGGATTTATTTTGATTATCTGTCGATTCCCATAATAAGCGAGATATATATTTTCATTATTATCAATAGCCATATCAAAGAAAATGTTTGCGCCTGAAAAAGGAAGAGCCTCGGGATTGTCTATTTTTAAATCAGAAATAATATGTTCTATTTTAGAATCTTTGTAGAAATAAATATCATCTCCTGCCATAAAATATAATTTACCATCAGGAGCTACAGTCATTAAGTTTATTCTTTCAAAACTAAAATCTTCAAGTATTTCATCAACTCGATTTTCCGAATTCCTTTGATAAATCTTATTTCCCTTAGAAAAATAAATGTCTTTATTATTTACAACGGCAAAAGTCTGGATGTGAAAATTTGCTTGGTTCCGTTCATTTGATATAAGAGCATTAGAATTAGAAGATTCGATCTTCCAGAGCGTATTTGAATAATCTGGATGTTGCCCTGTTCTTTCCGCCGCGTATATATCGCGGTACTGATTTCTGTTGAGAATAAGATCACTGGGTGAAAACTGAGCTTTTAGGACTTCAACCAGATTATTTTGAGTATCTAGCTTCCATATACAGGCATAATGATTCTGATCATCATTAACAGGACAAATAAAAGTAAAATAAATATTCCCTTGTTCATCAATTACTAAACCACCCCAGGGATGTGAACTCAAGTTTGAGGAAGCTCCCAAAGACAACAAAAGAAGTACAAACAGAAATTTAGCTATATTCGCAAACCAAAGGTTCAACACAGTATTTTTAATTATATAAATAACTTTTTTTGAAAAATTGTTTGAGTGAAAAAAAGTAAAATTAAATTTAATACTTCATCTCCTTGATTTTCCAATCAGATTGATTAAATTGCCGTAGTTAACACTGTTAACCAAATTAAAATATGAGCGAATCTGAAATTTCTTTAAGAGAAAAAATTCTCAATACAAGCAGGCGTCTTCTTTATAATAATGGATATAAAGCTCTTTCTATGAGGGCTATTGCAAAAGAAGTGGGTGTAACTGCAACAAGTATCTACCTTCATTTTGAAAACAAAGACCATCTACTACATACATTAATTGAAGAATCTATTGAGGAGTTAAGTGTATCAATAGAAGAAAGAGTAGATGAACAAGCAAGCGTTGTAGCTCAATTTGAAACTATTATTAGAGCATATAGTGATTTTGCACTTTCAAATTCTGAGAAGTATGAGATCATTTATATGGTTAGACCAGAAGCAATGTCTCGCTACCCTAAGGAAAAGTTTAGAAGAGCCCGCCGTTGTTATGAGTTGCTTGTAAAGGTAATCGAACAAGGCGTGATACTGGGACTAATGGATGAGGAAGATCCTTTAACTTCGGCATATTCAATCTGGGGGCAGTTGCATGGGGTAATATCTGTTGTTCTAAATCAAAGATTGGACAGCAGAATTGATAAAGCACAATTTATTGAAAAATCCATTCAAAACATTATTGAAGGATTTTTAGTTAGAACCAAAGTTTCTTAATTATTGGAGAATATTATGGAAGTATTAGTAGATTTATTCGGATTTTTTAGTGAAGTACCAATTTGGGCTTCAATTTCAACAGCGGTTATTTTAGCCATAATTCTTGCATATACGGGAGCCCCTCTTTTCTTGTGGGCACTTGCAGGATATGTGGGGTTGATAGGATTGGATGCTCCGCAATGGGTATTTATTACGTATACAGTTCTGGTTTTAATATTTAATGTTAAACCGATAAGAAGAATTTTATTGAGTGGTCCTATTATGAAAATATTGGATGCGCTTAATTTCTTGCCTACGATCTCGGAAACAGAACAAACTGCTATAGAAGCAGGAAATGTATGGGTGGAAGGAGAGTTATTTTCAGGAAAACCTGATTTTAAAAGGACTCTTGAGCAAGCTTATCCTGAGCTAACAAAGGAAGAGCAAGAGTTCTTAGATGGACCGGTTGAAAAAGTTTGTGAGATGGTTAATGATTGGGATGTTTTTGTAAGAAAGGATTTTACAGAAGAGACTTGGGATTTTCTAAGAAAAGAAGGATTCTTTGGATTGATCATTCCAAAAAAATATGGTGGTCTAGAATTTTCTGCTACTGCGCATTCTGCAATAGTAGCAAAATTATCCTCCAGATGTGGTCCTTTAGGTACTACTGTGATGGTTCCTAACTCTTTGGGTCCTGCCGAGTTATTGAATCATTACGGAACCCAAAAACAGAAAGACTATTACTTGCCACGACTTGCAGCAGGTGTTGAAATGCCATGTTTTGCTTTAACAGAGCCTAAAGCGGGGTCAGATGCAGGTGGGATGACATCAGATGGAGAAGTTTTTAAAGGTGATGATGGAGAGTTATATCTAAGACTGAATTGGAATAAAAGATATATTACACTAGCTGCAATATCTACCGTTTTAGGTTTGGCATTCAAACTTCGTGATCCAGAGAATTTACTTGGTAAAGGAGAAGATCTTGGAATTACTTGTGCTTTAGTACCCTCTGAAACTGAAGGGGTGGAATTAGGCAAGCGACATGATCCATTAGGAGTTCCGTTTTATAACTGTCCAACAAAAGGTAAAGATGTTATTGTACCTATTGACGCTATCATAGGCGGTAAAGAAGGTGCAGGAAATGGATGGAGAATGTTAATGGAATCGTTGGCAGTTGGACGTGGAATTTCTTTGCCGGCTTCCAGTTTAGCCGGAGCTAAGTTATCAACAAGAGTTGTTGGCGCCTACGCTGCTATCCGTAAACAATTTGGTTTAAACATTGGAAAGTTTGAAGGTATAGAAGAACCGATGGCTCGAATTGGTGGGTACACTTACTTTATGGAAGCTGCCAGAAAATATACGACCGGAGGTTTGGATAACGGAGAGAAGCCGGCAGTTGTAACTGCGATAGCTAAATATAATTTTACAGAGCATACACGAGAGATCATAAATGATGCAATGGATGTTGTTGGAGGAGCCGGTATTTCAAGAGGCCCAAGAAACGTTTTTGCTCATGGATATATATCACTTCCGATTGCTATTACTGTTGAGGGAGCTAATATATTAACAAGGACTTTGATGATATTCGGTCAGGGCGCAATACGCTGTCATCCATATGCGCTGAACCAGATCAATGCCTTGATGAACAAAGACATTAAAGGATTTGATGATAATTTTTGGGCCCATATCGGTCATGTTGGAAGAAACAAAGCACGTGCTTTTATGTTAAGTTTAACTAGAGGCCGTTTAGCAAGTTCACCGGTAAGCGGACCAGCCGCAAAATATTACAGAAAAATGGCTTGGGCTTCAGCTTCGTTTGCGTTTTTAGCTGATATCGCTTTAGGTTCATATGGAGGCGGTTTAAAAATGAAAGAAAAAATCGCAGGACGGTACGCTGATATATTAAGTTTTATGTATTTAGGTACTGCTACACTTAAAAGATTTGAAGCAGAAGGGCGACGAAAAGAAGATCTGGCTTTCTTTAAATGGTCGATGGATTACATATTCTATAGAATTCAGGTCGCCTTTGATGGTATTTTAAGTGAGATCAAAGTTCCAGGTCTTAGTTGGGGATTTAGGTTAGTAGGTGTTTGGTCAAGATTAAATCCAATTGGGACATACCCATCTGATGATCTGGGGCATAAAGTAGCTCAAGCAATGCAAGAGCCGGGTGAGACCAGAGATCGCATGACAGATGGAATCTACGTTCCATCTGATCCAACAGAAGCTGTTGGGCGGTACGAGAATGCATTGTTACTGATTACTGAAGCTAATCCGGTTTACAAAAAGCTATATATAGCTATAAAGAAAAGAGAACTTCCTAAAGATTCGTTTCTCAATTTACTTAAACCGGCTTTGGATAAGAACATTATCACAAAAGATGAAGCAGATATGGTAAGAAAAGCTGAGGAAGCAAGAACAGATGCAATTCAGGTTGATGATTTCTCAGTAGACGAATACATGGATGCAACACCTACATCTCCAAAAGGAAAAGGCTTACAAACCAAAGAGGTTGATGAGTTGGTTTAAAGTTCCGAAATAGACTCTACATCTAAGCCCTTCAGGATAACTCTTGAGGGGCTTTTTTTAGATTTATATTCTAAAATAATAAATATTATAGTTTATAATTCTTCGTATTTGGTATATAATAGCATTATATTTAACTATAGTAAATCAAGTAAAGTTTAATCTACTAATGCGTAATGAAATTAGATTCAACAGATCTCAAAATCGTTGACATCCTTCAAAAAGAAGGGAGGATAGCTAACAATGAACTTGCTTCAAGAATAGGTTTGACTACAACTCCAACTTTGGAACGAGTAAAGCGATTAGAAAGAGACGGAATTATTGAGGGTTATACAGCTAGAATAAATCGGGAGGCTGTGGAGAAAGGACTTACCGTATTTGTTACAGTTACGTTAAGTGCTCATCAGTTAAATAGTATGAAAGAATTTACTTCAGCAGTAAAAGCTATACCTGAGATCCTTGCTTGCTACAATACTACAGGTGAAGGTGATTTTTTACTCCATGTTGTTGCAAAAGACACTAAAGATTATGAGAAGTTGATGCGTACAAAATTAACAACTTTACCAGATGTACAAAGACTTCATACAAGCATTGTACTTAATACAATAAAAGATGAACAAGTAATACCTGTGCTATGATAGAAACAAAAGCTAAACCATTTTCATTTGAGACAAGCACTGTACATGCGGGGTCAGGAAAAAAAGATCAGTATGGATCTCATGCCACACCAATTTATCAGACCTCAACTTTTGTATTTAAGAATGTTGATGAAGGATCAAAAGCGTTTGCTCATGAAGAGGGAGGAGCTTCTCATATTTATTCAAGATTGGGAAATCCAACGGTTGAGCATTTAGAACGAGCTATTTGCGAACTTGAAACGTATGGGATGGATAATTCGGAAACTTATTCCGGAGTTGCTTTCGGAAGTGGTATGGCTGCTATAACCACAGGTATAATCAGCATTGCAAAAGGAAAGCACATTATTGCACAGGATGCTTTATATGGTTGTACGAGTCAATTTTTAAAAGAAGAAACAGAAATGCTTGGAATGAGCACTTCTTTTATTGATATGACAGACCTGTTTCTGTTGGAAATGGAATTGAAGAAAAATCCTGATACCGCACTTATCTATTTAGAAAGTATCACTAATCCAACAATGAAAGTGAGCGATATTGAAGCAATTTCAAAAATGGCTAAAGAACATGGCGCTTTGGTTATGGTAGATAACACTTTTGCTACTCCTTATCATTTGCAGCCGCTTAAATTCGGTGCGGATGTCGTTGTTCACTCCACTACAAAATACATGGGTGGACATGGGACAATTATTGGCGGAGCATTGGTTGCAAAAAAGGAATTATTGGATGAAACCGGTGTTTATCTGTTCAGAAAAAATCTAGGTGGGATCTCTGGCCCTATGGATGCCTGGATAACATTGAATGGAGTTAAAACGCTTGCTTTACGAATGGAAAAGCACTCTTCAAATGCGATGAAAGTTGCTGAATTTCTAGAGTCACACCCTAATGTGAAAACGGTTTGGTATCCCGGTTTGGAATCTCATGCCCAACATTCTCTTGCCAGTTCAATTATGACAAAAGGTTTCGGTGGAGTGATTTCTTTTGAATTGAAAGATGGTTTAGAAGCGGGAAAATCTCTGATGAATAATGTTAAGCTTTGTACGCTGGCTGTAAGCTTAGGAACTGTAGACACTTTAATACAGCATCCGGCTTCAATGACACATTCTGTTGTTGATGAGCAATTACGTAGTGATGCAGGTATTTCAGATGGTTTAGTGAGATTGTCAGTGGGAATTGAAAGTGCTGATGATATAATTGCTGATCTGGAGCAAGCGCTTTTGAATTAAAAATTAAAATTCAAAATGGAAAATTAAGAATTAGATTTGTCATTTCGACCGATGGGAGAAATCTAAACATTGCTGAGAGAGACCTTTAATATTCTACAGGCTCTGTATTAATTCGAAATCACAAAGAATTCTTAATTTTACATTCCTAATTCCAAGCCGAAGGCTTGGCGCTACCAACCACCGCTTGCACCACCTCCACCGGAACCAAATCCGCCGCCTCCGCTAAAGCCGCCAAATCCACCTCCGCCACCGAAGCTTCCGCCTCCTCCAAATGATGAGCCACCACCTCTTCGTGGTCCTCCGCCTAGTAAACTTCCCCAAAACAGAACTTCACCTGCGCTAAGTGTTCTTTTACCTCCACCGTGATTTCCGCCGCGTCCTTTTCTGATCAGTACAAAAATGATCAATATTATAAACAGTATTACTTCAAACGGAAAAGAACCTCCTTCAGAATTACTCCTACGTTCAGGAAATCCTTCGAATTCTCCTGCAGCCAGTTGGATCATTGCATCTGTAGCTCTGTCGATTCCTCCATAAATATTCCCTTGCTGAAAATTTGGAGTAAGTATATCGTTAAGTATTCTGTTAGCCATTACGTCAGGTATTGCTCCTTCAAGGCCGTATCCTACCTCAATTTTAAACTTACGATCTCCTTCAGAAATCAGTAATAAAACTCCGTTATATCTATCACCTTCCCACATCTTCCATTTAGAAAATGTAGTTGTAGCTACTTCTTCGATAGAGTTACCCTCTAAGGATTCAATAGTTGCAATAGCGATGACATTAGTGGTTGTATCCCTATAATTCCTGAGCTTTTGCTCAAGTCTGTTTACTTCGGTAGTAGATAACATGTTAGCATAATCATTTACCATGCCTCTAGGCCGATCCGGAAGAATGTCCTGAGCAAAAATATTTATCGAGAAAAGAAATGATATAACTAATAAAATTGATGTTCGCATCTTAATTATCTCCATAACTAATGTCATCAGGTAGTTCATTGATATCATCCTCACCTTGATATGGAAAATGTTCTCTGAGTTTCTCACCAATTTTTAATACTGCTTCTCTTAACCCTGTTTCATAATCATCAGCCATAAAATATTTGGTCAGGAGCTCAAGTTCGTCATCCCAGAAATCCTGACCAACTTTCGAGTGAATTCCTTCATCTCCCCAGATTGCAATTTTATGATCGTCAGATGCTACATAGATAATAGTTCCGTTGCGGAGTTCTGTTTCATGCATATTAAGTTCTGCAAAAACTTCCTTGGCTCTATCGATAGGATCTTCTTTATCACATTTAGCTTCTAAGTGTACACGGATTTCACCGGAAGAAGAAGTCTCTGCTTCGCGTATTGCTCGAATTACTGCTTTCTCTTGATCTTCGTTGAGGAATTCTTTCATGTATATAAGCATTTAGCTGTCAGCTTTTAGCCATTAGCGTTATGAAATTCGAAACGCTAATGGCTATCAGCTAATAGCTGTTATTAATTACCAAAATCTACTGTTGGAGCATTTTCTGCTCCTTGATCTGCCTCGAAGTAAGCTTTTCTTTCAAAACCACCAATAGAAGCAAAGATACTTGTAGGAAATTTTCTGATTGAGCTGTTGTAACTCTGTGCAGTATCATTAAATCTTTTTCTTTCAGTGGCAATTCGGTTCTCGGTGCCTTCCAATTGAGATTGAAGATCTCTGAAATTCGAATTTGCCTTCAATTCCGGATAGCGCTCAACAGAAACCAACAGTCTGGATAAAGCACCGCTCAACTCACCTTGAGCTTGCTGGAACTGCTGAAATTTAGCCGGATCACTAAGATCACTTGCATTTATGTTTACGGAAGTTGCTTTACTTCTTGCCTCAATTACTGAAGTCAATGTTTCTTGCTCAAAATTAGCTGCACCTTTTACTGTATTTACCAGATTAGGTATCAGATCAGCTCTACGTTGATATTGATTTTCTACCTGTGCCCAGGCTCCCTCAACTGCTTCTTCTTTTTCAACCAATCCGTTGTTGATGCTTATTCCAAAAAAGACGAGTAAGCCTACAACAACGAGCCCTATAATTAATTTACCTTTCATGATTTTGTATTTAGTTGTTTAACTTAAGCCCGCTTACGAGCCTGAGTTTATTTTGGTTCATTCAATTTCACATTAATCAAAAATCATTCCATTGTCAGAATTTAATCCAAAATTTATTTACTTCGACCTAGATGACACTCTATTAGACCACAAAAAGGCAGAACAAAACGGACTTAAAGACATTCATACTCATTTTGATGAGTTTAATGACATTTCGCTAGACATTCTTTTATCAGCCTACCATAAAATTAATAAAGGACTTTGGGAAGAATATGGGAGAGGAGAGATTGACAGACATATTCTCCACCGCAGAAGATTTGAAGAAACCTTCATCGAGCTTGGTATTAATTCTTCATTGTATGAAGAAGCCGGGAAAGTGTATATGAATTATTATAGAAATCACTGGGAGTGGATCGAAGGTGCAAAAGAAGCATTCGATAAAATCAGATCAAAATATGATGTTGGTATTATCACAAACGGTTTCGCGGAAACACAGTGGATGAAGATCAGACAGTTTGGGTTTGAAGAAATGGTTTCTCAGATAGTAATTTCCGAAGAAGTCGGAGTTATGAAACCACACCCAAAGATATTTGATTATAGTACAGAACTTATCGGATTAGACAGATCAGACATCTTATATGTAGGAGACTCACTAACTTCTGATGTGAAAGGTGGAAAAGAGGCCGGATGGAAAGTAGCTTGGTATACTTCAAATCCAAATAAAGCGGGTATTGAATTAGCTGATTTAGTTTTTGACGATTTTGATTCGCTGTTAAAAGCTATTTTGTAGTTTAAGATCCTTTAAAAGTTAGCTCTTACGGCAACAAAGAAGTTTCTACCTGGAGCAGCAATACCTGAGGAATAAGGGCGGTATCTTTGGTCAGTTATATTATCAATACCGGCACTCACCTTTACAGTAGAGTTCACTTGATATGCTGAATTAAGATTCAATGTATACCAGCGTGGTGAATACGGGTTATCGTTTTCATCTTTGGCATATAAATACTCTTTACTTTTTTCTGATGGAGCCAGCTCAGAATTAGAAAGCTCTCCATTATATTCTGCATATACGTCGATTTCCAGTTTATCATAGATATAACTTACATGAGTTTCACCGAAAGTTGGAGCGGCATGTCTAAGCGCTGCAAAAGTTCCATCTTCTTGCTCTTCTTCTCCTTCCTGAATATTGATTTGACTTGAAAGACGAAGACCAGAAGGGAGCTCCAATTTTAAACCCGCTTGGATACCATAAACTCGAGCTTGAGCAGTGTTCTGAATGGCTTGGACTCTACTTAATTTTCCATCATACTGAATGCTATCTTGTCCATTTATCATAAAATCTCTACGAATAAGAGCATCTTTTAAAATAGTATAATAGCCGGTAAGATTGATTTTTACTATATCGCTAAACACTTTTGTAAATCCAAGGTCAGCATTATAAGCGTATTCTGGTTTTAAGTTCGAATTAGGTACAACTACAGAACCAGGTTCAGAATCAAATACTTTGGCAGCATCATCTATATTTGGAGCTCTGTAGCCTGTTGATAAATTGGCATTCACTTGCAGGTTTTTATCAAAAGTATAAACCATACCCAAGCTACCTGTAAAGGCACCTTCGTTTATTGAGATATCATTAAAAGAAACCGGATAATATGTTTGGTCAAAAGTAGCGTCCAAAAAGAAATGGCTGTAACGGAGTCCGCTTTGAATGTTTATTTTTTCCGATACCTTTAGTCTATGGCTGATGTAACCAGAAAAAGAGTTCCAGTCGGATCCATCGGGATATCTGGTTGAGGTAGGGCTTGTGCTGTTGGTTTCAATATTCTCATTAAACCCAAATGAAGAGATATCATTTAATACTACTTCTCCACCATAGAATAGTCGATTTGAAGCGTTAATATTTTTTTCGAGATCCAGATTCAAAGTAAAGACATCTACATTTTCCTCTCGTGATACCTTCTGGTTAGATTGAAATCGCCGGGTATGTCTGCTTTCTCTGAAATATTGTTGAGAAAGTGTTAGGCTAGCTTGATCAAAGATCTTTCCATTTGATTTTTTTAAGATATTCAGATTATTCATTTGCCAGATCTGAGGGCCATAGTACCAGTCCGCATACCGGGGATCACCATTATCGTCTGTTAAAGTTAATCTGTCAAAACGATCAAGATCAGAAGATTCAGAATAATGGAATCCAAAATTGATATCCCAATTCTCATTAGGTACATAACGAAGTTTCTGCATCAGGTTTAATTGATTAAACCGTGTGGGTGTAAGTACTTCGGGGTTTGAATTAGAGACTACAGAGTCTTCGTTTTGATATTGGGTAACTTCAAACGTTCTTAAATATTCATTCGGGCCGTTAGATCCAATTCTAAGATCGTCAAAGTCGGAGTAGCTGATACTGGAAAGCGAGGCGAATTTTTTTCTACCTAAATTTACATCAACATGGACTGTTCGTTCATTATTTGCAGAAGATGCCCTAGCTGTGCTGTTTCCTCTAGCGTATAAGTTATCGTTGGTAGAAAAAATAGGCTTGGCTGTATAGAAACTCATTACACCACCAATAGCGTCGCTACCATAGATAACAGATCCGGGACCAAAAATTATCTCTGTATTTTGAATTGAAAAAGGATCAAGAGATATAACATTATGCACATTTCCACTTCTGAATATTGCTGTATTCATTCGAACACCATCTACGGCTATAAGAACGCGGTTGGTTGCAAATCCACGAATCATTGGGCTACCGCCGCCAAGCTGGCTTTTTTGTACGAATACTTCTCCAGACACAGTGAGTAGGTCTGCAGCAGTTTGAGGATTCTGCAGCTGAATATTTTCAGGATTAATAGAAGTTACCTTCAATGGAACTTCTCTGGTTTCCTGTTTCCAATGTGACGCAGATACGACAACTTCGTTTAATGCGATATCAGAAGGTGACAAAACCACCATAAATTTTAGTTCTTCAAGCTCTTTGAAGCTATAATTCTTCTGTCGGTATCCTATATATCTAATTGAGATTTTTTTAGATTCAGAAAATTTTGAAACCTCGGCCTGTCCCAGAATATTTGTAATAGCAGAGATATCATTATCCTCATCGTAAATAGTTGCAAACTCGATTGGTAAACCTGTAGAATTATCGGTTACAGTAAGTGTTTGAGCTTGCAATGCAGTCGACAACCCAATAAGTATAATTAGTAGTAGCAGTTCCCTCATAAATGCTTTTTGCAGATGAAATTTTAAGCTTAAGGATATAATCTTTTTAAAGCATAAAAATTGTGCAATTATACGTCTTTTTTCAATTAAGACGGAACATTATTGATAAAGATACATCAGAGCCATGAAGATTGAGTTATCAAAAATCTGGATTTACGAGGGATTTCAGTACTTCAATAGCTCAGGGCAACAATTTTTCCAGCATCTTCAGGTGTAATATTTTGTCTTTCTCCTAAACCTTTCCAATTTCTTTCTTCAAATCGTTTTTTTACAATTTCAGAGGTGTTTTCATAAGCATCGGTATAATCTGATAATTTGGTATCAATTTGAAGTGAATGAAAATAGTCTTCCGTTTTTTTGATACCCATTTTGGCTTTTTCTTCTAAAGTGCCTTCTGTGATGTTCCAAACTCTTTCGGCATACTGAGCAAGTTTTTCCTTCTTATCCTCAAATGTATATTTCATTTGGCTAGGATGTATGATTGCTAAAGTTCTTGCGTGATCTATTCCATATAGAGCTGTTAATTCGTGTGCCATCATATGAGTTGACCAATCATTAGGAGTTCCAACCCGAAGTAATCCATTTAGAGCCATAGTGCAACTCCACATAAAATCGGAAGCGGCGTCGTAATCAGATGGATTTTCCATAACTTTAGGAGCAACTTCAATGAGTGTTTGCATGACACTTTCAGCAATTCTGTCTTGTAGTTTAGCAGCAACAGGATATGTTAAGTACTGCTCAATTACATGAGAAAATGAATCTACCAAACCATTTGCTATCTGTCTTTTTGGAATTGAGTGCACAACTTGAGGATCAAGAATTGAAAACTTAGGGAATAAACCCGGGCCACCCATCACTCTTTTTTCTTTGGTTTCCTTGCGTGTAATCACTGAACCTGAGTTCATTTCAGAACCGGTAGCAGGAAGCGTTAAAACGGTCCCAAAAGGCATACCTTTATAGGTACGGATTCCTTTTGATAATATATCCCACGGTTCATCTCCTTCAAAGGTAGCTGCACCTGAGAGAAATTTCACGCCATCAATAACGGAGCCTCCGCCAACTGCAAGTATGAAATCAATATCCTTAGTTTTAATAATTTCTAAAGCCTCAAGCAAAACGGCATACTCAGGATTTGCGGGAATTCCTCCAAACTCAGTTACATCAAACTCTTTTAAAGCATCGGAGACTTGATCATATACACCATTTTTTTTGATGCTGCCACCCCCATAAACCATTAAAACTTTAGAGTTCTCAGGAATTTCGGATGATAGTTTCGCAATCTGATCTTTACCGAAGATGATTTTAGTAGGATTTTGGAATTCGAAGTTTAGCATAGAATAGTTAAAGGGCTATAAGTTATTTGTAGAATCTAGTTACTTGGGTACCAGTCTTTTAGAATCACATGTACTTCAGGATTTCCAATAGACATTAGTTCTTTAAATTTTTGGACATCTTGACCACGATGATGATACGGGTACATGATATTCGGTGAGAATTCAATAACTGCACTTGCAGCTTGATAAATATCCATAGTATAAGGAAGGTTCATACACACAAAAGCGATATCGATATTCTCAAGGTTTCTCATTTCGGGGATGTCTTCAGTGTCTCCTGAGAGGTAGACTTTTTTTCCTCCAAAATTGATTATATAACCGTTTCCTCTTCCTTTTTTATGACGAGAGTTTTCATCATCAGGGAGATTATACATAGCTACACCTGTTACCTGAATTCCCATTTGAGTAGTGCTTTCTTCATTAGCTATTACAACAATCTGATTTTGTAATTCTTCATTCATTCTATCGGCTACAGCTTGAGGAACAATAAATGTTGTATTTTTGGTGTCCAATCCTGAAATAGTTTCTGAATTAAGGTGATCTCCATGGATATCTGATATCAGAATCAGATCGGGAGCTTCTAATCCAGAAAATTTATCTGCACCACCATAGGGGTCCACAATAATAGTTTTTCCTTCAAACGTAAATGCCACAGTTCCATGGTTTATAGGATGAACTGTTAATACTCCATTTTCAGTTTTGTAAGTATCAGGAGTGCTTGATAACTGAGCAAATAATGACGGAACTATAAAAGTTACGATAGTAAAAAAAGCAGCTATTGATTTCATAAATATGTGATTTAATATTGTGAATTATAAACAACACTTCGTCTTATTTAATTCAAATAAAGTCGCAGTTTTAAAAGTGTTCAGAAAAAGAAACTATTCGTTTTCAAAAACAGCTTTTATTTTGTCTTTTAACCCGCTATTGGTTAACCTATAAGGTATATATAAGAACTATTCACCAGTAAATTTTTTAAAATATATGCCATTGGCAAAAAAGACTTTGTGGATCAGCGTATTAGTGCTTTGGGCGTTGATTTTTAATGCATGTTCAACAAGTAAAAATGTAAGTTCATCTAATTCAGAAACAATTTCAGATCAAAAAGCTGACCAATTAAATAAGGCGGAACTAGAGGAATTATACTGGGCCAGAATCGATAGTTCAAAGATGAATTTTACTGAAGCAGATGTTGAGTTTATGACTGGAATGATTGGTCATCATGCTCAGGCTTTAATAATGTCTGGTTTAGCGCCTGAAAATGGAGCAAGCCCTCAGGTACGCACATTAGCAGCTAGAATAATTAATGCACAGAAGGACGAAATTGCAACAATGCAGACTTGGTTACGTGACAGAGACCAACCGGTTCCGGAAGTTCATATTGATGGGTTGAACTTAATGATTCACGGAGCAGGTATGGATCATTCCGGTCATATGAAGATGGCAGGAATGTTGACTCAAAAACAACTCGTAGAACTGAGTGAAGCCAGAGGTAAAGAATTTGATTTGTTATTTCTTAAATACATGATTCAACATCATCAAGGAGCAGTAACAATGGTACAAAAACTTATTAGTACTGATGGAGCGGTTCAGGACGAGCAAGCTTTCAGGCTATCAACTGATATAAATGTAGATCAAATAACAGAAATAAATCGAATGAAACTTATGCTTGAGACTATTGAATCTGAAAAGAAGGATTGAGCAACTTGTCATTTTTATTTAAACAAAACCTAAACAATAAAATTTAATATGAAAAAGAGCATTCAAATTAATAAGAAGCCCGCTTTCAGCTTATGGATTTTTCTGCTGGCAGGAGCTTTGTTATCATTCTCTTGTTCATCCACAGAGCAAATGATGGACATTGAGTATACTTCACCAAATGTTTCTTCACTTTCAAACGTAGAAGCACCTTCACCTGACCCGAGAGTTGGACTAGGCGCAGGACTTTTTGATGCTGAAGAAGCTATTTGGAATCTCAAAAAATTATCAAGTACTCCGCCGCCTAAGGATTTTCTGGGAGTAACTAATTCTGATCTGGCATTTAAGGAAAACTATGCTATTCAGGGAAATTACAATGGAGTAGTTGTTTGGGATATTTCTGATCCATCTAACCCTGTTTTGGTAAAAGATTATCTATGCCCTGCATCACAAAGTGACGTTTCTGTATATGGAAATTTGATGTTTGTATCAGGTGAAGGCTATAGCGGAAGACTGGATTGTGGTACTGAAGGTGTGCAAACCGCAGTAAGTGCTGAAAGGCTAAGAGGAATCAGAATTTTTGATATCACTAATATTGAAGAACCTGAGTACATAGCAAACGTACAAACCTGTAGAGGTTCACACACACATTCAGTTCTAAAAGACCCTAACGATGATGAAAATGTATATGTATATGTTTCAGGTTCTGCGGGTGTAAGACCGGAAGAAGAATTATCAGGATGTGTAAATATGTCACCTGATGAAGATCCTAATTCGGCTTTATTCAGAATTGAAGTGATTAAAGTACCACTATCAAATCCAGAAGCAGCAGCTATTGTAAGTTCTCCAAGAATTTTTGAGAATCTTGAAGAACCACCATCTCATGGTTTAGCTCCGGCTGACAAACAAGCAATGGAAGAAGCGAAAGCTAATGGAGCTTTTACCTTTGAGTTTGGAGGAAGCGAAAGAGTGATGTCTAATGGTTTTGCTATGAGAATGCTGAATGTTTTAATAGAAGAAAGAGGAGGAACCGCTGGTGAACCAACAGCAGCTGACACTACTGCTTTAAGAGAAAGAGCAACTGCTATGGTAAATGAGATGTTCGGAGGCGGTGGAGATGATTCTGGCCGTAAAGGTCCTAATCAATGTCATGATATTACACTTTATCCTGAAATTGGGTTAGCAGGTGGAGCGTGTGAAGGATATGGTTTGTTATTAGATATTTCAGATCCGGCAAACCCAACAAGAATTGATGCAGTTGCGGATTCAAATTTTTCATACTGGCATTCTGCAACATTCAGTAATGATGGCAAGAAAGTATTATTTACAGATGAGTGGGGTGGCGGTGGCCAACCTAAATGCCGTGAAAGCGATCCAATGGAATGGGGAGCAAATGCGATCTTTACTATAGAGAATGGAAAAATGAAATTCCAGGAATATTATAAGATGTCTGCTCCACAAACTTCACAGGAAAACTGTGTTGCTCATAATGGCTCTTTAATTCCGGTTCCGGGACGAGAGATTATGGTTCAATCTTGGTACCAAGGTGGCATCTCAGTATTTGACTGGACAGATCCTAATAACCCAGTTGAGATCGCGTTTCAGGATTATGGACCTGTTGCTGCAGACCAAATGGCTAACGGTGGAAGTTGGTCAGTTTATTGGTATAACGGCGCTATTGTAAGTTCTGAGATTGCTCGCGGACTTGATATCTTTGAATTGGAAGCTAATCCATATATTACTCAAAATGAGATTGATGCTGCAAATTCAGTTAAGCTGGATTACTTGAATGCTCAGGGTCAGCCTAAGTTTGTATGGCCACACACTTTTGCTCTTTCTAAAGCTTATGTAGATCAGCTTGAAAGAAATAAAGAGTTGGATAACACAACTGTTGAAATGGCTCGACAGAGTTTAGCAAATGCTGAAGCAGCAAATCCAAAGGTGAGAAAGAAAATTCTTACTGAGCTTGCTGATAAAATGGATGGTATGGCTTCAGGTAATGAAAAAGTAAAAATGCTTACTGAATCTGTTCGCGGTTTAGCTTCAAATCAATAAGCAGTAGCGTTTATAATTAGTTATTTTAAAACCCTGATGTAGTTTAACTCTGCATCGGGGTTTTTTATTTGTATTAACTCCAGCTCATATTAATCTTAATATTGTAAGAGTCTGAAGACAATTTTTTTACAAAAACTTTGCCACCAAATGCACCATCTTCTCCCGGTAAAATTTCATAAAGTCTGCTTCCATCTCTAGTAATAGTGAATTCATTTTCTCTAAGTCTTTTAGAATTCTCAATCCATGAATTGATACAATTTTCAGAACATAGAAATTCTATTGTAAACTCTCTGGTAAAGGGACTTCCTTCTGTTTCTACAGCTAACAAATTAGAGTTAGAAGGAAGAGGAGCTAGGCCTCCCCAAGTTAATGTAGTTTCAATTGCATTCGATTCGTTCCAAGGCAGAACAACATTAAATGAAATATAGAAGTATAGTGTAGCTATTGTAATTAGTGCGAGAAAAATAAGTAAGGCTTTCTTCATTTTATTATTGAAGTATGTATTGTTTCTTATCTTCAATCTTAATTCTAATTAATATCGAATGCAAAAAGAGTTACAACTTAGAGTTATACCCGAAGTAGCAGGAGAAGCAGATAAGCTGAGAGCTTATATCTCCAAAACCACAGAAATTGATGCATCAGAAATCACTCATGTTGAAATTCTGAAGCGTTCAATTGATGCCCGTCAAAGACAGGTAAAGATCAATTTAAAAGTTCGTGTTTATGTTGGTGAAGAATTTGAAGAAGAGAAAGTAACTCCTCCGAAGTTTGAAAATGTACACGACAAAGAAGCTGTAATCATTGTTGGGGCAGGACCGGCAGGACTATTTGCAGCGTTGAAATGCATTGAATTGGGGATGAAGCCAGTTGTTTTAGATAGAGGAAAAGATGTGAAATCCAGGATCAAGGATCTGAAGAATATCAATGTAAATCACATTGTGAATCCGGATTCAAACTACTGTTTTGGGGAAGGAGGAGCCGGTACATATTCTGATGGGAAGTTATACACTCGCTCGAAGAAAAGAGGAGATGTAAACCAGATCTTAGAGTTACTGGTAGCATTCGGTGCAAAAAAGGATATTCTGGTTGACGCCCACCCACATATCGGAACCAACAAACTTCCAAGAATCATCGCAAAGATCCGTGAATTCATATTGGAACACGGCGGAGAAATTCATTTCAATTCGAAAGTTACTGATCTGTTGATCGAGAATGATCAAATGAATGGAGTACAGTTGGCTAACGATGAAGTTTTTGATGCAAAATTTGTAATTCTGGCAACAGGACATTCAGCCAGAGATATATTCGAATTACTTCATAAAAAAGGAATAGAAATTGAAGCTAAGCCCATTGCGATCGGAGTTAGGGTAGAACATTCACAATCTTTGATCGACTCCATTCAGTACAATTGTGATGAGCGTGGAGAGTATTTGCCCCCGGCGCCTTATAAGATCGTGAAGCAGGTTAATGAAAGAGGAGTATATTCCTTTTGTATGTGTCCCGGTGGAGTAGTGGCCGCTTGTGCAACAAAACCCGGTGAAGTGGTCACAAACGGATGGTCTGGTTCTCAACGTTCTCGTCCTACAGCTAACTCAGGGATTGTGGTAGAGCTTGAGATGGATGATTTCAAAGAATTTGAAGAATTTGGTCCGCTGAAAGTGATGGAATTCCAAAAAACTATCGAGAAAAAAGCGTGGGAAATTGCTGGTAAAACCCAGAAAGTTCCGGCTCAAAGATTGGTGGATTTCACAAAAGGAATTGTATCCAAAGACTTACCGAATACCTCATATACTCCGGGATTGACATCCGCTAACTTACAGGAAGTTTTTCCAGATTTCATGTATAAAGCTTTGAAAAACGGGTTTCTCAAATTCGGGAAAACCATGAAGGGATATTTAACCAATGAAGCGGTAGTTCATGCACCGGAATCCAGAACTTCCAGTCCGGTAAGAATTCCCAGAGATCATAAAACATTAGAACATGTCAGGATAAAAGGTTTATTTCCATGTGGAGAAGGAGCAGGCTATGCGGGCGGAATTGTGTCGGCAGCTATTGATGGAAGGAAATGTGCGATGGCAATTAAGAATTACTCAATGAAGAATTAAGAATTTCACAATTATGAACTTGAAATTAGATTATATCACAAGATTTTAAATCAACTTTAAACAAGTAAGACCCTTCAGGGTTGCAGTACTTATAAAAACCAATATTATGAAATACGGACTTTCGGGAAGTTTTACAGCGGTTGAAGGGAAAGGAGATGAATTGGCTTCGATCTTAGAAGAAGCGGCTAACTTGATGAAAACAGCAAAAGGATGTCTGATCTATATTGTGGGTCAGCAGTCTGATGATAAAGATATCGTGCACGTTTTTGAGGTGTGGGATTCCAAACAAGACCACGATGATTCACTAAGTATTGACGGAGTACGCGAATTGATTGGAAAAGCGATGCCCATTATTGATGGAAAACCAAGTGGAACTGAAATCGATATTGCAGGTGGATGAGAGGTTTTGAATTAGGAATGTAATAATTAGGAATAAGCGAATATCAGAATTAGGAATAGGGAAATATGAAGATTGAAAAAGCCACATTATCAGATTTAGAAGAACTCAATGAATTATTTGACGGATACAGAGTTTTTTATGAGAAGGAATCAGATAAACAGGCAAGCAAAGCATTTTTGAAAGAACGTATCGAACAAAATGAGTCTGTTATCTTTATTTCCCGAAATAATGACGGCGTTGCTACCGGTTTTGTTCAGTTATATCCATTGTTTTCGTCAACCAGAATGAAACGATTTTGGTTGTTGAATGATTTGTACGTGGACTCAAATTTCAGGGGACAAGGGTTTTCGAAAGCACTTATTGAAAGATCTAAAAAGCTTTGTCATGAAACTGATGCTTGTGGTATGATGCTGGAAACGGCGAAGGATAATCACGTTGGAAATCAGCTTTATCCGGCAACCGGTTGGAGTTTAGACAAAGACCACAATTTTTATACATGGGATGTTGAATAAAAAAAAAGCCTTGATTCGAATCAAGGCTTGTAAATAGTGCGGATTTTAGAATCAGCTCACAACAAATGTGCCCTGCATGATGCCGTAGTGTCCGGGAAAAGTACAAATAAATGTGTATGTACCTTTTGCAGGAGCTTCAAAAGTAATGGTGTCAGTTTCACCACCGCCTAATAGCTCGGTTGCAACAATAACATCTTTTGAATCTTTTGGTAGATAGTCGTTGTCTTTAGCTTTCATTGCTTCCATTGCAAAGTCTTTTACAACAACGCCTTCTTTAAGAAGAACCCAATTGTGTCCCATCGCTTGCTTAGGTAGCTTTCCAACATGCTTTAGAGTTAAAGTGATTTTTTCTCCAGCTTTTACACTAATCTCTTTAGTGTCGAATTGCATTCTGTCGTTTGCTTCAACAGTAATTTCTGTTGCTACATTTGTTCCCGGGTTAGTAGCAGTAGAAAAAGATAAAAATGCTGATAAAAATAGAATTATAATATTCATGACTTATTAATTTTGTTTTGTTTAAGATGATTTAATTTAAGGTTGTTATGTAAAGATTTGATGAAGAAATAAATGGGTTAAATATTTTTAGACGGAAATACACAAAACGCTTCAATGGTGTTCATAAAAGCACCGGATACATTTAGATCTTGCAATAAAATTCCTCTTAATACCAAAAAAGAACCCAAGGCAAATGCGAGATAAGGCATATATTTTTTAATACTGCTTCTTAGATCCATTGAGATGAAATTAGGCGAAACGTATATCGAAAAAAGTGCGGGTAAAGTACCTAGCCCGAAGAGAGTCATATAAAGCATACTATGGTAGGGAGTAGAAGTTAATACCGCCGCAGCTAAACCTGTATATACAAAAGCACAGGGAAGTAACCCATTTAGTAATCCCATACTAAAAAGTGCACTTTTTGATTGCTTCCGTATCAGAATTCCATATGCTTGATTAATAGCAGAAATAAACTTCTGTAAAACTTCAGGTCTTTTTTTGGGATATAATTTCGTAGAAAATAAGACCCCGAGAATAATCAAAATACCCAGAACAATAGAAAGCGTACTTTGAAAACCAGCCAAAGTAATTTGTTTTCCCAGAAACCCGAAAATCAGTCCAAAAAAAGCATAAATCAGGATTCTCCCGAGATTATAAACTATGGCATTAAAGGTGATTACTGAGAATGAGGAACTAGATCTTGGTAAACTAAGTACAATAGGACCACACATACCTACGCAGTGAAAGCTTCCAAAAAAACCTAATCCTAATGCAGTCCAAAGTTCCATCTATATAATAATAGTTTTCTCTTCCAGATAGCTTTTTTCGTCAGCATTCCACTCTATTTTCAATACCCATTTTCCTTTTTCTAAGGCTGAGGTAGAAATAAGTTGAATACCGTTAGCATTTACGCTAAGTGGCAATTTTTTATCCATTTCAGGATTGTTAGGACGGTAGAGTTTAACGTCTCCTTGTGCTTTTCCAACAAAATCATTCGGGAAAACCACGCGTAAAGCTTCAAGTTTTTCATCAAAAACAATAACCACAGGATCCTCCAACTCAGAAGACCGTTTTTTCTGATCTATAGTTTGCTGATATTCTACGCCTTCTTCATAATGTTCATTTGTTACTAAGAAGAAGTCGAGACTTATTAAGTAGCTTACTACACTTAATGTGGCTATTACAAAAACCGTAATCGCCAATGCCAGTCCGCTACCCCAGTTTAATTTTTTCATTGTTGTTTATTTTGCCGGACCAATAAATCCGGAGGTTAAAGTTTCAATTTGTTCGTTACCCGAATACACTCCAAAGGTAAGAGTGGTTTGCAAACCGGTTAATTGGTTCTTGTTTAGTTTTATTAGAAACCTGCCTTCAGCAAGATTTTGAGGTTCTATAGAATCTATATTTCCAAGTGATACCATTTCTCCTGCCGGTGCAATTAATCTGAGCTCATAGTCTTGAGTATCAAAAGTCTTGTTAATTACTTTTATCTCATAAATATTGCTGTATATATCGTTTGGAAGTTCCTGGTACAGGGTTCCGGGCTGACGAAGAATGGTAGTTTCTAAATCAGTTCTCATACTCATAAGAGTTATAAAAACGGTGAGTAAGACTACAAGAACTCCGGAATACCCGGCAACTCTTGGAGTAAGTATTTTTTTGGTTTCATTTCTGATGCTGTTTTCTGAAGCGTAGCGAATCAATCCTCGTGGTTTATCTATTTTATCCATCACAGCATCACAAGCATCAATACATGCAGTGCAATGTACACATTCAAGTTGGGTGCCATTTCGGATATCAATACCCATTGGGCATACTTTTACACACTGTGAACATTCAATACAATCACCAAAATCAGCACCGGAAGGAAGTCCGAGATCTGCTAATGTTGCCTTCCCCGCAATCACTTTGTTTCGATCAGCAATTTTTGCGCGATGTTCTCCTCTTTTGTAGTCGTACATTACGTTAATGGAGTTATTGTCGAGCATAACAGATTGCATACGTCCATATGGACAAACAAAATGACAAACCTGTTCTCTCATGAATGCAAAAACACCATAGAAAACACCGCTAAAAATAATCATTGCAGCTAAACCACCCGGGTGTTCAGAAGGAGGGTCTGTTACAATTTCAAAAAGTTGATCTTTACCTATTATATAAGCTAAAAACAGATTTGAGATAACAAATGCCAATGCATAGAAGATTGCATTTTTAGATCCTTTCTTAAAGATCTTTTCAGCATTCCAAGGAGCTTTTTTTAATCGAATTTGTGATGCTGAGTCACCTTCGATCCAATATTCAATTCTACGGAAAACCATTTCCAGAAAAATAGTTTGTGGACAAGCCCATCCGCAAAAAAGCCTTCCAAATATCGTTGTGAATAAAACAATGAATACGATAAAGGAAAGCATCCCAAAAACAAGAAGGTGTAGATCTTGTGGCCAAAAAGCGACTCCAAAGATCACAAATTTACGTTCCAGTATATTAATTAATAGTAACGGATTACCATTAATTGTGATAAAAGGACCGGAAAAGAAAAATGCTAAAAGAAACATAGCTACAATGGACCGGGCGTTGTAAAATCGCCCTTTCGGTTTTTTGGCATGAATCCAGTTTCTGCCTCCGGTTTCGCTAACTGTAGCAAGCCGATCTCTGAATTCTTCTTTTCCGATTTGTCTTCCTTGTTCTTGAGACATTATGGTCCTTATTGTATGCTACACGGTTTAGCTCTTGTTTCGTCCACTGCTTTTGCATTAGGTGGATTGGTTCCTTGTAGCGAGCCTATGTAGCTGATGAGAGCATTTACATCCTCGTTCGACATTGGTGCGCCGCTTCCATAAGCAACCATTCCTTTATCAGGAAATCCTTCTGTAATACTGGTAGCAACTTCCTCAGCAGAACAACCATGCAACCATTTATCGTCGGTTAGGTTTGGCCCCACTAAGCCTTCTCCCGCACTTCCATGACATGTGAAGCAAAGATTATTCATTCCCATGAAAATCTCTTTTCCTTTTTCTATAACTTCAGCTTGTTCGCTGTATGTCCAAGTAAATGAAGCTTCTTCAGGAGATTGTTGCTCATTGAACTTATACTTTTCAGCAGCGGCAGCCATTTCCATTTCGTATTCTTCATGTTGATCAGGTCCCCATTCAAATACTTCATAATAGAGTGCATAACCGATGCCAAACGCTATGGTAAAGTAGAACAGCCATAGCCACCAAACGGGCATGTGATTATCAAGTTCACGAATACCGTCATATTCGTGTTCTAATAGTTTGTCTTTTTCATCATCTAAAACTTTCATTGATCTGATTTTTTGGGATTAAAAATTCTTTCTGAATCAAGCGGAATGCTTGCGGCATCTTTCCAGAAATCTTTTCCGGTTCTCACCAAATAAATGATCAGGATCAAGAAGAATGAAAAGAAAAGGATTAGCGAAATACTCGGAAATAGTTCGATTCCATCCATTGAGCGTAATACTTCTTTATACATTAGTTGTCCTCCACAATTACGTTTGAAAGTTTTTTACTTGATGGCAGATCTTCAAAAGGATCGTTCTCTCCGGTAATATCTGTTCCAAGCCGTTGCAAGTAAGCAATCAATGCTATTACTTTTTTCTCTGATGTAACTTCAATGCCTTCAATGGTATCAAACCCATTTTCTCTAAGACCCTGTGTTATTCGTTCAGCCTGAGCTTTCATGTCATCAATTGCATATTCCGGATATCGGGAAGAGTAGGGAACCCCAACAGTTCTAAGTGCCTCAATTCTATTCGGCATGGATTCCATGTCCATATCCTGTGTTAACATCCAAGGGTATGCCGGCATAATGGAGCCGGGTGAAGTTGAATTAGGATCGTACATATGACGTAAATGCCAGGAATCGGGATATTTTCCACCAATTCTATGCAGATCCGGACCAGTTCGCTTAGATCCCCATAAGAATGGATGATCGTACACAAATTCTCCCGCTTTGGAATATTCACCATAGCGTTCTGTTTCTGAACGGAATGGACGAATCATTTGTGAGTGACAGTTATTACATCCTTCCGCTATGTAAATGTCTCGCCCTTCGACTTCTAACGCAGTGTATGGCTGTACACTTTCAATAGTTGGGATATTTGAGTCGATTAGAGCAGTTGGCATGTACTCCACAACTCCACCGATCAGAATTGCGATCACTGTTAAAACTGTAAATTTCAGTGGACGACCTTCCAGCTTTCTATGCCAACTTTCGTTCTCGTCTTCTTGATGAGCTTGCAACGCAGGAGCTTGAGCTTCTTCAGATGCAAGTAAAGAACCACTTTTTGCTGTTTTAAAGAGGTTATAGATTCCAAATAACGCACCTATAATGAACAAACTACCACCGAAAGCTCTTAAGGCATACATCGGAACTATTTGAACAACAGTTTCCAGGAAATTTGGATAGGTAAGGAATCCTTGGTCTGTGAAATCTTTCCACATTAAACTTTGGGTAATTCCACCCCAATACATCGGTATTACATAGAAGATGGCACCCATCGTTGCAAACCAAAAATGAATGTTGGCTAGTTTTATAGAGTAAAGCTTAGTTTTGTAAATACGTGGAGTAATGAAATACAACATTCCGAAAGCTAAACCACCATTCCAGAGTAATGCTCCATTATGCACGTGCCCAATAATATAATCTGAGTAGTGTGCAATCGCGTTTACATTTGCTATGGATAACATCGGGCCTTCAAAAGTAACCATGCCATAAGCAGTTACGGCAACTACCATAAATTTCAAGACTGGATCTTCACGAACTTTATCCCAGGCACCTCTTAGCGTTAGAAGTCCGTTTAACATACCTCCCCAGGATGGAGCAATAAGCATTAAGCTAAATACAACACCAAGCGTTTGAGCCCAGCCCGGTAGCGCGGTGTAAAGTAAGTGGTGAGGACCTGCCCAGATATAAATGAAAATCAATGACCAGAAGTGGACAATTGAAAGTCTGTAAGAAAATATTGGACGATTAGAAGCTTTGGGAATGAAGTAGTACATAATTCCCAGAAACGGAGTAGTTAAAAAGAATGCCACAGCATTATGTCCGTACCACCATTGTACAAGAGCATCCTGAACGCCGGCATAAATAGGATAACTTTTTAAGAAAGTTGCAGGAACTTCAAAAGAATTAACTAAGTGCAGTACAGCAACGGTAACAAAAGTGGCGATGTAAAACCAAATAGCCACATAAATATGTTTTTCACGTCGCTTCATGATGGTCATGATCATATTAACACCAAAAATTACCCAAATAAGAGTAATAGCAATATCAATAGGCCATTCAAGTTCAGCGTATTCTTTACTGGTAGTAATACCAAATGGTAAAGTGGCGACAGCAGAGATTATAATTGTCTGCCAACCCCAAAAATGGATCTTACTTAGCTTTTGGCTCCACATAGAAGCTTTACAAAGTCTAGGTAGTGAATAATAAACACCATAAAAAATGGCGTTGCCGGCAAATGCAAAAATTACTGCATTAGTATGTAAAGGTCTTAATCGACCAAATGATAGTTCGGGAATAAAGCCTAGAAAATCAGGCCAAATAAATTTTAGGGCTACAATCAAGCCTACAAGAAATCCAATGACTCCCCATATCATGGTTGCAATTCCAAAATTCCGAACTATTTTATTGTCATAATGAAAGGTTTCTACAGACATTACGAATCCCGTTTAGTTGTTTGTGTTTTATTTTTGGTTGATGAATTTTTTTCATCAAAAAGAATGCGGACAGATGGCGTGTATTGATCGTCAAATTGTCCTGTTTTTACAGCCCAGAAAAAAGCTGCTAAAAAGATGAGTGCTACAGAAATACTGAAAAGAATTAAAAAGAATATTACGCCCATATTTTTAATCCCATTTTTCTAGCTTTTAAGCGGGTAGCAAATGTGGTAAAAGCCATTATTGTGATAGAACTTAATGGCATTAAAATAGCAGCAACCAAGGGCGATAAATGTCCGGTTACAGCAAAAGAAAGTCCTGTAATATTATATAACAGAGAAAGCCCAAAACTAAAATGTACAATGCTTGTTGATGCTTTTGAGAATTCTATAAGTTTATCAATGTTTTGGAGCTCATTTCCATCCAGAATTGCGTCACAAGCAGGTGAGAAAGAACTGGTCTTATCAGATAAAGCAATTCCAAAATGACTCTTATTCAGTGCTCCGGCATCGTTCAATCCGTCTCCAATCATTAACACCTTTTTTTGGTTATCCGAAAGGGAAGCAACAAATGCTAACTTTTGTTGAGGAGATTGATTGAAATACATGTTCTTATCCGCATCAAAATACTTAGCAAGCCATACGCCATCTTTTTGATTGTCTCCTGACAGGAGATATAAATTAAAAGCGGCTTTAAGTTTATTAAGGAGTTTATCAACCCCGATTCTGAGATGATTTTTAAATTCAAAAGAGCCAACGAATTTATAATCTATAACTATATAAACATGTGAACTCTTTGTACCTGAAATTGGGGTTTTAATACCGGTGTATTCTTCAATAAAGCTGTTACTGCCTATATGAACATTAGTTTGTTGGAAAGATGCATGAATACCTTTTCCTCTGATTTCTTCGATCCTTTCCGGAATCGAATAGTTCAGACCTTCTTCTTTAAAAAACCTGTATATCTTTTTGCTGTAAGGATGAGTAGAGTTCTTTGTTGATGAATAGATCAGTTCTTTTTCTTCTTCAGTAAGAGCATTTCCAATAAATGTAATTTCAGCTTTTTCGGAATCAGTAATGGTTCCTGTTTTATCAAAAACTATAGTATCTACGTTTCCGATACTTTCAATTCCTTCAATATTTTTAAGGAATAAGCCATTTAAAGAAAGAATATTTGTAGCTGAACCAAATGTAAATGGTCCTGACAAAGCCAAAGCACAAGGGCACGCAACAATTAATACGGCAGTAAATACCGTAAAAGCTTTGGATGGTTCGATAAAAAACCAAGTCAGGCACGAGGCAAAAGCAATTACAATTACGATAAATGTAAAATAAGGGCTAATTCGATCAGCTAACGATTGATGGGTTTTATCATTAGTTAAATTTATAGCGTCATTTTCCCATAATTGAGTGAGATAGCTATGTTGAACTTTTTTGGAAACCAACATTCGGGTTTGCGAGCCCAAGATCTTGCCTCCTGCAAAAATTAATTCACCATATATTTTTGTTACCGGAGTAGATTCTCCTGTAATAAAGCTGTAATCAATTATGGCAGAATCAGATTGCAAAATTGAATCACATGGAATCAATTCATTATTCCTAAGAATTATTTCATCACCAATTGTTAGAGTTTTTACAGAAACAGAGCGTTCAACTCCGTTGATAAGTTTTAAAACCGAAATAGGCAGGTAGGACTTATAATCACGATCGAAAGAGAGTCCTTGGAATGTTTTCTTTTGGACCATTTTTCCGATCAACAGAAAGAATATGAATCCCGAAAATGAGTCAAAATAACCGGCTCCTGTTCCACTTAATATCTCATATAGACTTCTGCCAAATAATGCGATAATACCGATAGAGATAGGAACATCAAGATTGATACCTTTTTGATTTATTGCTGCCCAAGCAGATTTTAAGTAGTCGATGGAGCTGTAAACCAGCACCGGAATAGCTAATAAGATATTTAAGATTCCGAAGAGTACTTTAAATGTATCCACAGAATCAGAAACCGACATGTTCAGATATTCGGGAAAACTGAAAAGCATGATGTTACCAAAACAGAACCCGGCTACTCCTAACTTTAGCCAGAGGTCCCTGGGAATAGAAACTTGCTCTTTTTCTTCAAGTTGATCAAGCTTCAGGTTTGGTTCGTACCCAATGGTAGTTAAAAGCTCAACGATACTTCGGAGGTCCGTTTTTTTTGTGTCAAAAACAATAGTTAACCGGCGCTTCAGAAAGTTTACGGTTCCCTGAAGGATACCATCATTCAAATTTTGAAGATTTTCTAACAGCCAAACACAAGAAGTACAGTGGATATTCGGGATGTTGAAAGATGCTGAGGCAACTTCAGCATTCTTGAAATCAATAAGTTTTTCTTGAACGTCTTTATCGATTAGGTAATCAAATCTCTTTCTTTCTATACTCTGCTTTATTGTAGTGCCCGGAGTAGAATCTAAGTCGTAATACGTGTGTAAATTATTATCTGCCAGAAAATGATACACTGTTTCGCAGCCTTGGCAACAAAAACTTAATTCAGAGTTAGTATTAAACTCAGCAGGCTCACCACAATGTGAACATATAGTATGCTTTGCTATTACATCTTCCATCAGCTTCTTAAACCAGTTACAAATGAGAGGTGTTGTTCAAACCAAACTTGTGTCATTAGTTCATCTACATTCTCAAAAGTTGTTTCTTGAAGCCACTTTTTAATCTTATCTCTTTCAATAGCCCAAAATGAATGGAAAGGACAGGGTTCAATATGTCCACACCCTTCAATTCCCATAAAGCATGAATTAAAAAATACTTCGCCATCAATTGCGGCAACTACTTCATAAATCGAAATATCCTTCAACTCTTTGGTTAGATATACACCGCCTCTAAGGCCACGTTGGGATTTTAAAATTCCGGGTGTTTTTAATTTTGCAAGGATTTGAGAGAGGTAAGCAGCCGGGCAGTTCAAAGATTTGGCTAGTTCAGCAGCAGAAATTATATCAGAGGGATGCTTAGAGATCGCAATTATCGCCGAAATCGCATATTGAGTGCCTTGTGATATAAATTTCATAATCTAATAATCATATTCTAATATCAATATTAGATTTTAAGAATGATTTTAGAATTATGCAATACTTAATTTTTTATTTAGGAGTTCTTGGCACTAAAGCTAGGAAGTGAAGTTAAGTTGTTGCTCGAACCAAACTTGAGACATTGCCTTTTCGGCGTCTTCAAAATTTGTATCAATCAACCATTTTTTAATTTTTTGCCGTTGATTTGACCAAAAATTATGAAACGGGCAAGGTTCAATATGCCCACATCCTTCAATTCCCATAAAGCAATTATTAAAAAAACTGTCTCCATCTATTGCAACAATTACATCATAGATGGAAATTTCTTTTACGGGTTTGGCTAAGAGTACACCTCCATTTAAACCACGTTGAGACTTTAAAATTCCGGGTTTCTTCAATTTAGAGAGTAATTGGGAGAGATAAGCAGCCGGACAATCTAAAGCTTTTGCAAGGTCGGCAGCTGATACTGCCTTTCCATATTCTTTTTTTGATAGAGCTATTATAGCTGATATTGCATACTGAGCTCCTTGAGATACTAATTTCATGCTTAAATATAATATTCTCATTAGAATATTAATATTTATTGTTTAAAAAATTACACTTATTAATATCGATTTTGGTCTCTTATATAAATATGTTTGATCCATAATGAAAAGGACGAAATGAATATTTTATTATTAGAACCCTTTTATTCCGGATCTCATCAGCAGTGGGCGGAAGGATTACAGAAACATTCGAAGCACAACGTTCAAATTCTAAGTTTGCCCGGTCGACACTGGAAATGGAGAATGCACGGAGGTGCGGTTTCTTTAGCAAAACAATTTAATGAATTAGAAGAATTTCCTGATCTGGTTCTCGCTACTTCGATGCTGGACATCACTACATTTCTTTCTCTTACCAGAAAGAGATCGGCAAACATTCCGGTAGCCATGTACTTTCATGAGAACCAGTTGACTTACCCATGGTCTCCACAAGACAGGGACGTAAAGAAGAAGCGAAATAACCACTATTCCTTTATCAATTATGCTTCAGCACTTGCAGCAGATAAAGTCTTTTTTAACTCAAAATATCATATGGATTCTTTCTTGGGAGCTTTACCCAAATTCTTAAAACAGTTTCCGGATAAGAGAGAAAGAGATAACATCGAAGTTATCAGAGAGAAAAGTGAAGTACTGCATTTAGGATTAGATCTGAAAAGATTTGAAGATTTCCGTTCATCAGATAAAGAAAAACAATCCGAGGCGACCATTTTGTGGAATCACAGATGGGAGTATGACAAAAACCCGGAAGAATTTTTCGAGACGTTATTTGAGTTAAAGGAAAAAGAGATCGGATTCAAGCTGGTTGTGTTGGGAGAACAAAATGATGTAAATCCACCGATCTTTGATGAAGCAAAAGAAAAACTCGAAGATGAGATCTTACATTGGGGATATGCTGATTCTTTTGACGATTATGCTAAATGGCTCTGGCGCGCTGATATTCTTCCCGTAACATCAAATCAGGATTTTTTTGGAGGAAGTGTGATCGAAGCGATGTATTGTGATTGTTTTCCGTTATTCCCGAATCGATTAGCGTATCCTGAACATTTACCGGAAGAGTTGGACAGAGAATTTTTATATGAAGAAGGAGAGCTTCCTGCACGATTGGAAACTGCGATCGAGAGTGTAATGGGAATTCGTCAGGTGGATTACCAAAGTATAGTTAAGAAATACGATTGGAAAGAGTTAATCGGGAAGTATGATGAGAAAATGGAGAAGCTGTATTGAAGACAAAAGTATTTTGGGGGATGTTTGTTTTAGGTCTGCTACCTTTACTTTTAGGCTTCTTAGGAAAATATCATTGGATCTTAGACGGGTTTTCACATTTCAGAGTTTATTACTGCTTCTATTTTATGTTTTTAGGAGTCGGGGCTTTAAGTTTGAAAATGAAAAAGGAAGCCATTGCAGGGTTGGCTTTCTTTTTGCTTAGCGGAATCGGGTTGGTTAAATATTATGTCCCGATAGATAAAGTCGATTCAGTAGCTGATATCAAGATCCTTTCTATAAATCTATTATCATCAAATAACAATTCTGATGAAGTTTTAGACTTTATCATAAATGAAGACCCCGATTTAATTGTTTTACAAGAAGTAAATCAAAAATGGGATACTTATCTGTCTTCTTTAGGATCAACGTTCCCATTTAAGCTAACAGAAATAAGAGAAGATAACTTTGGATTAGTAGTGCTGAGTAAGGTAGAGTTAATAGATCCGGAAAAGATAATTCTGTCTAATAGTGGTGTTCCTTCATTCTATTTTAAGATCAACATGGATAGTAAAGAAACTCATTTTATCGCTACTCATCCTTTGCCACCAATTGGAACCGATTATTTCGATTATAGGAACGAACAGTTTACAAACCTAAACAAAATGGTTAAAAGACTAAATGGCAGCAAGGTTTTGATAGGAGATCTGAATACGACAAGTTTTTCTCCCAATTTTAACAGAATTATTGAGGGAACTAGCCTGAGAGATTCAAGGCTGGGCTTTGGATTACAACCAAGTTGGAACGCTCAAATTCCGTTTATCTCTGTAACTATTGATCATATCTTGATCAGTAAAGAAATAATGGTGACAAACAGAATGGTTGGACCTGATATCGGCTCAGATCATTTTCCGGTTATTATAAAGATCGGGAGCTAATTACCAAAAACATCAACCCAAAGTTCTTCAACCTGATCTCTAGCCCATTGGTGTTTTCGTAGAAATTTAAGGCTGGATTTTATACTTGGGTCGTTTTTAAAACAATTTATGTCAACGTGAAAGCTTAGTTGCTCCCATCCGTAAAAGTTGACCAGATCCTCTACAATTTGAGCTAATTTAATACCATGCAGAGGATTGTTCGGTTGCTCTGTACTCACTTTTGTTCTGCGGTTTCCTTCAATTTAGGAAGAACTGCTTTCCAACCTTTTTGAGTATCAATATAACGCTCCTGGCCATTTTCAACATATTTATAGCCCTTTTGAGTAATGGTCAATTCAGTTTTTCCGTCTTCTTCTTCCATTTCGTAAATAATAACCAGATAATTTTCCAATGTATCTTCAATACCTGAATTAGCAGGAAATAGTGTGTGTTCCAGCAGTTTGTTTGGAATAGAGCGAATTACTTCTCCTTTAACAACAGTAACTTCTTTATCATTTTGTTTGATATAGTAGTTTGCTTTGCTACCGGGAGTCCAGTTACTGTCACAACGAGAGCCAAACATATATTGCTCAATTTTGTCGGGATTTGTAAGAGTTTCCCATACTTTTTCTGCTGATGCTTCAATCGTAGTCTCAAAAACTATACTGTTTTCCATATTGATTATTTAATCGTCTTATTTAACCAGTTAATCATTTCAGTAAAGGCCTTTTCACGAACCTCTTTTTGTGATAGAAAAATATCGTGGATTGCATTTTCCACAGGGAGGAAGGTAACTTTTTTTCCCAATTTGTTTCCAGTTTCTTTTATGTGATCAACATTTAATACCATATCCATTTCCAGCACTTCGGGGGACCATTTTTTTGGTTTCCCCGATCTTGCTGAATGCATAACCAAAACAGGCTGATGTATATCAGATGTAGATCTAAGTATATTTTGTGCGTTAAAAATAGCTATTAACCATTTAAAATAAGCGGGAAACCCACGTTCTGGTTTCCAGTTTTCATTAAAGTCCCATTCTCCATAGTGCTTTTTTAGCAAACTGCGATTATATATACTGGATAGCGGCTTACTTTTATTAGCATAAGGCATAAAAAAAGAAATAATTCTGGCAAAAAACAGATTTAAATCACGTTCTTTTTCAGAAACATTAAATTCAAAAAATGGAGAGTTTAAAATGAGGGCGGATATAAGTTTATTGTTTTCACCATAGTTTGCATACAAGCTTGCTATTAATCCCCCGGTAGAGTGACCAAGTATTACAATGTCATTTCCATTTTCTTTGTGTATGATGTTGAGTGACTCTGTAATCTCTTCATAGTATTCCGATATATCTTTGCAATAGTTAGGATGTTGATGCGAGAGAAGAGATCGTCCGTATTTTCTGAGGTCCAGAGCAAAGAAGTTATAATCGTTTTTATGAAATTCTTCAGCTAAATGGGGATGAAAGAAATAGTCATTGAAACCATGAATATAGAGTATTGATTGTCTTCCCTTGATATTTTCATTGGAACGGATCAAAGTAGCGATTACTTTTCCTTCGTAATCGTCCGGAAACTCCAGCGTCTGTTTGGTGAAATCGTTTAGAGTCATTATTCAGTTAAGAATGGTTCAATGAAGATTTTAAAATTGATGATTTAGACGATATTTGTTTTCAAAAGTTTAGACTAATAACTCACATTAATCAATAACTTCATATTTTTTCCGGACGTGATCAAAATCCTCTTTTATCATTTCAGCAAGCACATTAATATCGATGTCTGATAAACGTTTTATATATAAACATGATTTCCCGGTTTTATAGGGTCCGAGTTTGCTTAAAAACGCTTCTCTTTTCTTTAATCCGCCAAGTATATATAAGGTAATAGAGTGCTTCCTGTTCGAAAAGCCTGTCATAAGCATATCGCCTTCACGTCCGCTTTCGTATTTGTAGTGATAAGTCCCAAAACCGACGATAGAAGTTCCCCACATTTTTGGTTCTCGTCCTGTAATTTCTTTCATCATATCATGAATTCTGATACAATCTTCTTTTCTTTGAGGGTCTTCGATAGCATTCAGATAATCCTGTACCCTCAGTTGAGTTGGTACAGTTTTGTTGTTTGCTTTAGCCATAAGAATCTTTGATCTGAATTCGTGATTGTAAACGGTACATTCTATATTCTTAACCATGAAATTGCAAGTTAAAAAATATTTCGGCCCAAGTACTTTAGTCACAGCGGCTTTCATTGGTCCCGGAACGGTTACTGTGTGCACACTAGCCGGGGTTAACTCAGGATATACATTGCTTTGGGCTTTACTTTTTTCAGTAATTGCTACGATTGTACTGCAAGAAATGACCGCTCGCTTGGGCTTAATCACTCAAAAGGGATTTGGGGAAGCAATTCGTAGTGAACTGCAAAATCCGTTATTAAGGATTTTCGGGATCACATTGGTTTTGGGTGCAATTGTAATCGGGAATGCAGCCTATGAGGGAGGAAATATATCCGGTGCTGTTCTTGGTTGGAATGAAGTACTTCCTTCTTTAAATATCAGTATTGAAGAACTCGAAATTAGATTAGTACCGCTAATTATTGGTGGGATTGCTTTTTGGTTACTGTATTCAGGAAACTTTAAGCGAATTCAAAACTTCCTGATAAGTCTGGTTGTAGTAATGAGTGTAGTTTTTTTGGTAACAGCTATTATGATCGCTCCGGATCTTTCAGAAATAATTAAAGGACTGTTTATTCCAACCGCATCACCTGATGAAATATTAATGGTAGTGGCTCTCATTGGAACAACGGTAGTTCCTTACAATCTTTTTTTGCATGCGTCATCAGTTCAGCAAAAATACAAAGATACCGGTCAACTCTCTGATTTGAGGAAAGAAAATATGGTAGCCATCATTTTAGGTGGAATTATTTCAATGTGTATTGTTATCACAAGTGCAGCAACAGGAAATTCAGAAATGGAAGTCAAAAACGCGGCCGATATGGCTGTCCAATTGGAACCTTTGCTAGGAAGTTGGGCAAAAGTTTTTTTGGGTTTAGGGCTTGTTGCTGCTGGGATTTCATCAGCAATAACAGCACCACTGGCAGCGGCATTTGCAGCAAAAGGTATTTTAGGATGGGATATAGATATGAAACATCCAAAATTCAAAACGGTCTGGATTATCATTTTGACCATTGGCGTTCTATTTTCGATGTTGAGTTATAATCCGATTAGTATTATCCAATTTGCTCAGGTTGCAAACGGAATACTGCTCCCATTGGTAGCTATATTTCTAATATATATTGTAAACCAAAAAAAGGTACTTGGAGAATATGTAAATACAACCATGCAGAATATTTTAGGCATTGTTGTGATCCTTGTAGCTTTATTAGTTGGGTTCAGAAGTTTAAACAGTGTATTTGAATTTTTATGAGAAATAGTATTGATCTGAATTGTGATTTAGGGGAGTGGAGATCAGAAGATGGACCTGATCTAGACAAAGCTATAATGCCCTATATTTCATCCTGTAATATTGCTTGTGGAGGTCATATTGGTAATGAGATCAGCATGAGATGGACCGTGATCCTGGCAAAAAAGAATAAGGTGAAAGTAGGTGCTCATCCATCATATCCTGATAGAGCGGGATTTGGCCGCAATCAAATTGAGATGACAGGAGATCGCCTTAAACATAGTATTAAAGACCAAATTCTGAGTTTAAAAGAAATTGCTGACGGAGAAGGAGTCAAACTTCATCATATAAAACCTCATGGAGCTCTATATAACGCGGCTTCAAAGTACCGCGATATAGCAAAATGTGTTGCTGAAGCCATTAAAGAATTGGGGTTAAATGTTCTGGTTTACGGGCAAGCAGATTCTGAATTCGAGTTGGTATCCAGAAAAAATGATCTGAATTTTTGCGCTGAAGTTTTTGCAGACAGAACTTATGAAGATGATTTAAGATTACGAGCCAGAAATCTTGAAGGTTCTGTTCTACATCAAAAAGAGGATGTTTTAACTCAGATATTCGAAATGGTAGTGGAGGAAAAAGTAACTGCTTATTCAGGAAAAAGGCTCCCCATCAAAGCTGAAACCATTTGCTTACACAGCGATACAAAAGGATCAAAAGAATTGGCAAGAAATATTCATCAATTCCTTAAGAATCATGGAGTCAGAATTACTTCGCCTTAACGGTATTTTATGGTCAGTTTTTCGAATGGCGGAAAGATCATGGTTACTTCATCCCCAGGTAGCCGAGAACGCGTTGACACATATTCAAAATACAGTTTTGCGTTTAGAAGAAGTTGAAATACCACTGTTGGAAGATACTGTTGCAGCCTATGATTCTTTGCTTTTAACATTCGGTTCTAAAGATATAAACCTACAGAAAATTTTACAGAGCATAAAGGAGAGCAACGATAATAAAAGGCGTAATTTTAAGTCGCATGAAATAAAAGTTTGCTATGATTTAGGACTTGATTGGAATGAGGTGGAGAATAAGACCAATCTGAGTAAAGAAGAGATCATTTCTATCCATACTTCAACACAATATAGTATTGCTATGTTTGGCTTTTTACCGGGATTTATGTTTTTAGAGGGATTGGATCAACGTATCTGGGTCCCAAGAAAAGATAACCCGCGAACAAAGGTTGACTCTGGATCGGTTGGAATTGGAGGAGAGCAGACCGGAATTTATTCATTAGAAAGTCCGGGAGGTTGGCAAATAATTGGAAGAACTCCGGATCAGTTTTTTGATATAAATAACGAAACTCCTACAAAGTTTACAGCAGGTGATATAATTACATTTCGAAAGATTTCTTCAAAAGAGTTTGAGAGTTTGGAGAAAAACAATGGCTAAACTTACCGTGAAAGATGGAGGTCTATTTACTACCATTCAAGACATTGGAAGAGTTGGTTACAGAAAGTATGGTATTCCGGTATCAGGAGTTATGGATGTGTATTCGTATAAAAAAGCTAATTATTTAGTTGGAAATGCAGAAAACGATCCGGTTTTGGAGTGCACATTAAAAGGAGGGAAGTACCAATTTGATTCAGATGCTGTAATTGCTCTTACCGGAGCAGTGATGAACCCATCCATCGAAGGATCAAAAATAGAAATGAATACTTCAGTTCTTATAAAAAAAGGGGAAACACTAGATCTTGGTTTCGCAGAAAAAGGCTGTAGATGTTATTTAGCCATTCGTGGAGAATGGGTTATTGATAGGATATTGGGAAGCTGTTCTACATTTGTAACAGGAAAGTTTGGAGGGCTTAAAGGAAGCGAATTAAAGGAAGATGATGTAATTGTATGGAAAAATAAAAAGAACAGTTTTGAAGGCAGAGTTTTAGAAAAAACGGAAATTCCTTATTTCAGTTCTAAGATCACTGTTGAATTTGTGCCGGGACCTGAATGGGATATGTTAACTGATCATTTAAAAAAACAATTTTTGACTACTTCTTTTAAAGTCAGTTCAAAGAGTAACAGAATGGGTATTAGGTTGGAAACGAACGATCCGTTAATTATTAAAATGTCAGATATGAAATCTTCGGGAGTAATTCCCGGAATAATTCAGCTTCCGCCAAACGGATTACCAATTATTTTAATGAAAGATGGGCAAACAATAGGGGGGTATCCAAGAATCGGTAAAATTTTAGAAGTTCATCTTAGCAGATTAGCTCAACTTCCACCAAACGGGGCCGTGAAGTTTAAAAAAGTGAGGTTTTAAGATCCTCTCTTTAACTATGGACAATTAGTTTAATCAGCTTTCTTTTTTAAATGTAAAGTAGGAATCTAAAGCCTCCCCATTCTGTAATTTAAAATGCTCAAAGTCTCCAAGTAAGTGCGTTAAAATAAGGCTTGTTCTTCAGAAGAAAGCATTGATAATATTCCCGGAGCCATAACTATTAAAAGAATTAGGGAATATCTTTAATACTATCGAGATGATGGTAATTATGATAAATAGTGAAATACAATAGCTCACGAACGGTACATTTTCCTAAAAGTGGATGAGGAGCAATAACGTTGGATAATTGAGTCTCAGACCACTTCTGAAGCACTTTAATAAGTCTAACCTTTTCGTCTTCATATGAATTTAATAGCTGATTCTTTTGGTCAATACGTATAACAGGAGGGATGTATGGGGAAGTTGCTCTGCCACCTTCATTTAATTTTTTATGATACTTTTCTACCAATTCATCAAAACTTCTTTCTTCACGATTTCTAGTCCCAAAACGAAATTTGAGCAAGAACTTTGGTAATCCCATTCCTGTGCTGAGTGGCTTGACGCTTTTTATTAAATGATCGAGTTGTTGACCAGTACTCCATTTTCCTTCTGCTTTAGGTCGATCAAATAATGAATCATCCTGCTGCCTAATAAAGTTTATTACTTCATCAAAAGCCTGATGAATCTCCAATTCTATTTGATCTTTGGATTTCAACTCAATGGTCTTTTACAATTTTGATAAGTCTGTCCCAAGAAGCATTTCTGGCTTTTACATTCGGGTCATCTTTAGAGGCTTCAGGATCGTCACCTCGTCTCATATATGCATGTCCAGCGCCTTCATAGATCTCATATTCATAGCTTTTATTATAAGAACTCATTGCTTTTTCAGATCCTTCAATGGTTGCATTTACTCTGTTATCGGCTCCACCATAAAAACCATACACGGGCACTTCAATTGATGAATATGCCTCAGCATCTTGTGGTCCTGTTCCATAAAAAACAAGAGCGGCTTCGATATCATCACCTGCGTTGGTAGCAAATCGAAAGGATTGTGAACCGCCCCAACAAAACCCTATTATGAATACTTTTCCATTACCTGCTTCAATTTTTTTGGCGTACTCTAGTACTGCGTTAAGGTCCTGAGTTACATTTTCTGCATCTAAAGCATATATCGCAGAACGAGCAGCATCTGAATTTTCGAAATCATTTGTTTTTTCAATGCCATCAACGGTATTTGAAATCAGGTCTGGTGCAATAGCTATAAATCCTTTACTTGCTAATTGATCAGTAAAACTTCTTGCCCAGTCATTTAATCCTCTGTTTTCATGAATCACTATAAAAACGGGGGCTTTATCAGAACGTTCAGGGTAAGCAACAAAGTTATGCATGGTTCTACCGCTTGTTTCAATCTCTACCCATTCATGATGTCTGGGAGAATTTTCTAATTGTTGAACGGCATAATCTTGTGCTGAAACCGAAAAGGTTAATATTATTGCGAATAGTAAAGATAGTGAAGTCTTCATAAGAACTCCTTTAGTTAGTTTAATTGTGAAGCATCTACTCGGGTTGGTGTATCCTGACCTGAAACAATTCCCACTGCGGCTTGCGAAATGGCTCGTATTGTATTTGTTAAATGAGCCACATTAATGGTTTCAAACTCGTCTGAAACCTGATGATAATCGGGGTCCACATCAATTGGTGTTGTACTTATAGTGTGAGCAGGAACTCCTAATCTAGCCAAAGTGGCATTATCAGAACGGTAAAAAAGGTTTTGGTTTGGATATGGGTCGGGATAGAATTCGTAAATTGTACCTTCAGCGCTTTTTTGAAGAAGTTCGCCAAAACTAGACTTCTCAAAACCGGTAATCCAGGCAGTGTTAGGTCCTTCAACAGCAGGTTTGCCTATCATTTCAATATTAAACATTGCCATTATTTGATCAGGTTCCAGCTGCTTGGAAAAATACTGAGAACCATAACCACCCGATTCTTCTGCTGTGAATGCTACAAAGAGTAATGTTCTTTCCGGCTTTCCTTTACTTTTGAAATACTTAGCAAGTTCTATAACAGCAGTTGTTCCAGAAGCATTGTCGTTTGCACCGTTAGCAATGGAATCAGCATTTGCAGTATTGGGTTGACGTATTCCAATGTGATCATAATGCGCTGAAAAAACAACATATTCGTCTTTACGATTTCCTTCAATTTTACCAACAACATTGGCTAGTTCCAGAAAGTCATATTCTTTAGTTACATACGCACTGAACGAACTTTGCTGGGATTTTGAAGTAAGGGCAAAAATCTTATTTGAAGATTGATCGTCAGGAAATGTTCTTGAAGCTCTGGAAAAAAAAGGTTGGTATCTTCGGAAGGTATTTTCATGACTTTGATCTACAAACACAAAAGCTTCTACATCCATGCTTCGGATCTCATTAAATCGTTGTTGAAAATTTTCACCTGCCGCTATATGCTCTGTTTTAATTTCGTTAGTTTCGGCCCATTCAATAGTTGATGTATCACCAAGTACAAAATAGTTTTCTGCACTGACCTGAACACCTTCAATTTCCACATCTGCATTTACAGCTCTTATAGATAGAACCTCAAAATTTTGAAGATAATCGGATTCGCTATCTAATTTATCGAGATCAATCTCCTTGAATTGTTCATTGATGAACTCAGCTGCTTTATCGATGTCTTCAGTAAACGCCTGTCTACCCCGCATTTCATCTGAACTAAGTGTTTTCAGAATTTCAGATGAACTGCTTTCACTAAATTCGTATGGTTGTGATTGGCATTGAATCAGAAAAAATAGAACGGTAATTAAAATGAATCTCATGGAAAAAATACAAGTTAGTGTTTGTGTTATTATAACGATGAACTTCCTTTAAAAAAGTAAAAGTTTGCTAGTTAGGAGCCAGCCATTTAATGATGGTGGTTTTTACAGTAAGAAATGTAATTGGTTTTGGTACAAAATCTACCATTCCGGCGGCAATACAACGATCTTTATCTTGAGCCATTACATTGGCTGTCATAGCAACTATAGGAGGAGCTACTTTCTTAACTCCGAAATGATCTATGATTTTTCTTGTAGATTCCAGCCCGTCCATTACAGGCATTTCCATATCCATAAAAATCAGATCGAAGTATTCTGTAGTAGCTTTTTGAAAAGCTTGCTCACCATTTTCTACAAGTTCAACAGTACACCCCATGCGCTCTAGCATTTGTTGAATTACTTTTTGATTGAACAGGTTGTCTTCAGCTACCAAGATGGAAGCTTCAACCAAGTCGTTGTTATTTTGAATATCCTCCTCAGATCCATTGTGATCATTCAAATCAGTTGAGAAGAGCTTTTCAAGATTTCTAAATAGTAGTGATTGTTTAACAGGTTTAGTTAGATGTAAATTAAATAAATCACGATCAATTTTATCACCGATAATATGAATGGAGCTCATGATAACAATCGGAAGTTGGTCATTTTTGTATTTAGAACGGATATCTTCGGCGATGTCATGCCCGCTTTTCTCAGGCATTTGCATATCTAAGATCACAAAATCATACTCTTTAAGAGTATGAGGGTTTTTTGATACGTAGTAAGGATCAGTTGTTGTGAAAGTTTTAATTTCTTGCTTTCTACATTGGTGCGCTATGATCTTTAAATTAGTTTCATTGTCATCGATAACAAGAGCTTTTTTCCCTTTTAAAAGTGATGAGCTATACTGTTTTCTTTGTGTAGAACTTTTTTCCACCAAAATCTCAAATTTGAAAGTAGTTCCGGAAGCGGAAGTTGTATCAACTGTGATGGATCCGCCCAATGATTCTATCAAAGTTTTACTTATTACAAGTCCTAATCCTGTTCCACCATATTTTCTGGTTGTACTGGAATCTACTTGAGTGAAACTTTGGAACAGCTTCTGAACGCTTTCTTCAGGAATTCCTATTCCTGTATCTTTAATTGATACCTGTAACTTGGCTTTGTTAGTAGTAAGATCTTCCATAGAAATACTAACAAAGACTTCACCTTCCTCAGTAAATTTTACAGCATTGTTAATAAGATTTATAAGAACCTGTTGGAGTTTAATAGAATCAGATTTTATATATGGTGAAACCGAGTCATCGATATGATATATAAGATCAACCTTGGGATTTGTGTTCAATGGAGCTATCAGGTCTAATGCATTTTCAACAATTTCCTGTACTTCGAATTCAGAAATATCTAATTCAATTTTCCCGGATTCAATTTTTGAGTAATCCAGAATATTATTAATGATGCCAAGAAGGTTTTCACCACTCAGCTTTATTGTACTGGCAAAATCTTTTTGTTTTGAATCGAGTTTGGTTTCTCTGAGAAGTTCTGATAGACCGATAATCGCGTTCAAAGGAGTGCGAATTTCATGACTCATCGTAGACAGAAACTGAGACTTAGCTCGTGAGGCTTCCTCTGCTTTTAAAGAAGAACGCTTTAAGGAAATAGAAAACCTATATGAGAGAACCAATGATTGAAAGAAGAAAAAGGAGAAATACCCAACAGAATTAATTAGTAAAGATTCTGAAAATATCCCGAAATAAGCCATCATTTGATATAAAAATACTAAGAAAATGACGCCTGTACTTGCCAGAGCAAATTTAGCTCCGTCGCGATGTTCGATAGTAGCTTTAATATAAATCCAAAAAGCATATACAATGTAGCTTATAAGAATTAAGAAATAAGGGGTTACCAGATGTGTAAATATTGACGCAGGAAATAGTAAAGCAATTCCAAAAAATGTAAGCGAAATAATATTCAGCAATTTGAAAAGTAGACGAGATGATTCCTTTGGATAGAGATGAAATGTATATAAACCAAAGAAATAACCGGATAGAAAAAGTGTAATGTATTCCAATTTCAAAGTTACTATCCACGGGATTTCAGGCAAGAGAAAGTGGAGAGGATAAATTCCAAAACCAATAATTCTATAGCTGTAGATCAAGGAAAAGACAGAAAAATACAATATAGCTTTTTCATGTTGTCCAAAAAGGTATAGACCCAGAAAAAAGAAGCCACCCATCAACAGGGTTCCTGTTAATATATATGCATAAGCAAGTTGTTGTTCTCTTTTTTTGGATAGAAACTCAGAATCGCCAATAGTAATTGGTTGATATGCTCCACCTCTTTGGTGGTGAAAATTTGCTACATGAAGTATCAGGTGAATAGTATTGGAACTATCTGGCTTTATACTAACTGTTTTAGGTATCCATTTAGGAATATACTTTTCTTTATTTGTGGCAACTTTACCATTTTTAGCTATTATTTGGTTGGCCGAGAAAAGCTCGTAGGAAGAATAAAAATCAGGAATTTGAAGTGAAAGGGTAGGCGTTCGGTCAGGCAATTTGATAATGATACTATAAGTTGCGTAGCCAAAAGCTTCCAGATCGGTGTTCCATAGCTCGAGAAAATCTCTGTAATTTCTGTTTTCACGAGTGTTTAGATCATCATTATTCAACAACTCATTCCAATAGAACTCCCACTCACCATCAAGAGCGATCATAGGAGACCCGTGAAAATCATGATCGCTAAGATCTATAACCCCTCTCTTATCAAAGTTTTGGGAAAAGGAGTTGGTTGTAAAGAACCCAATTACTGTTACCAATAACGAGAGTTTGAGAAATTTGCTAGCCCGATATTTCGGTTCTGGAAAGCGAAACATGGGGTTAATGTAGTAAAATTCTCGGTTGTAAAACTTGTAGATTATTCAGGAAGGTTCTCTTTTAAATGTTCTTTAAAATCCTTCTTATTTTTAGAATATCTCATTTGAAGTAATTCCACAAATAAGGCAAATCCCATAGGAAGATATATATATGCTTTTGGAATTTCTTTGTGAAGTCCTTCCATGAAAATTGTGATACCAATAGTAATAAGGAAGGAGAGTGCCAGTATTTTAAGAGCCGGATTGGCAAGAATAAATTCTCCAATCGGCTTGGCAAAGATCAGTATTACTACAAAAGCAAGGATAACGGCAGTAACAATTACCCAAACTACATCGGTTAATCCTATAGCAGTAATTACAGAATCAACTGAAAAAACCACATCTAATAATACAATTTGTGTAATTACAGAAGAGAACGAATCTTTAACTTTTTTAGCTGCATCATGTTCATCCTTCAGTTCTATGGTATTGTGAATTTCTTTTACGGCTTTATATAAAAGAAACATTCCACCCGCAATCAGAATAAAATCTCTCACAGATAGATCCATAAAAATTGGGTTTGTTAGTTCTGTAAGTTGCAGTAGTAAAAAAAGTAACAGAATGCGAGCTACCATTGCCAGAACAAGACCAATGATCCGTGCTTTTTGTTGATATTTTTTTTCGAGTCGACTTACGAGAATTGTAATAACAAGAATGTTATCAACACCGAGAACTAGTTCAAGTCCAATTATTAAAGCAAAAACACCAATCAGGTCAGTCATAAATATGGGCATAATGAGTTGAGGATACTAATAGGCAAGATATATAAGATAGATTCAAATGTCAGGACACAAAGATTTACTTTTTCAATGATGTTTATCTATTATAATCTCAGAAAACACCTAAAAATTTGTGATATGAAAAATATATTCCTTTTAGCCTTGTTCGCTGTGGTACCGATTTATATAAATGCTCAAGAAACAAATTACCCCTCAAGTTTTGAGGAGCCTATTCCTTTATTCGATGTAGCTTTGGGAGAATTTGAATATCCGATATCATCCGAAAGCGAAAAGGCTCAGGCTTATTTTAATCAAGGATTTCAGATGATGTATGCATTTACAAAAGTAGACGCTGCACGATCTTTTCGGGAAGCCCAGAAAGCAGATCCTAATTGCGCAATTTGTTATTGGGGAGAAGCATGGGCATGGGGATCGTATTTAAATGGCGCAATGACAGAAGCAGAAGCGCCACAAGCATACGAAAAAATTCAGGAAGCAATTGAGATATCCAGAAATAATGGAGATGAAAAAGAAAGAGATTTAATAAAAGCCTTCTCCATTAGATATGTTGAAGATTATGACCAATCTGAAAGAGCATTCCAAGACACTCTTTATTCAAAGCAGATGGAAATACTGGCACAAAAATATCCCAATGATCTGGACATAGCTACTCTTTATGCGGAATCTTTGTTCTTGCTGGAACCAAGACGTGGGACCAGAGATGTAAATGATCCAGATGTTGAGAAACTTCATTCCGTTCTTGAAGGGATTTTAGAAAAAGATATCAAACATCCGGGGGCATGCCATTTATACATTCACGCTACCGAATCAACCCAGAATCCTGAATGGGCAGAACCATGTGCTGAATATATTGGAACGTCAATTCCTGGCGCAAGCCACATAAATCATATGCCATCACATACATGGAACGAAATAGGCAGGTGGAGCGATGCCGTTACAGCAAATATTATGGCTTGGCATTCAGATATGAAAGCATCGGTTGGGGAAGGATTTGCAATTTATCCTTCTCATAATCTTCATATGCTTGCTTTTGCTGCGAGTATGGATGGGCAAGGCGCTATTGCCATTCAAGCCGGTAAGGATTATGCAAAACTTACAGGGAATAATATGTACCATGTGCTAACTCTGATCCGTTTCGGAAGGTTTGATGAAGTACCGGGAATAGAACACAGACCCGATCACTCTATTCATGGAGGAATGTGGGATTTTGCTCAAGGATATGCAGCACTAAAGAATGGAGATAGAGAGAAAGCCGTGCAGATGAAAGAAAAAGTGTTGAAGGAAGCGTCTTCATCTTCCGCTAGATTCAGATTTCATTCGGCTGAAAACCTTCTTAACACTGTTGGTTATATTCTTGAAGGGGAGATTTTTTGGATGGATGGAGAACTGAGTAAATCGGAAGCATCTTTCCAGAAAGCGATAGAATATTATGATTCTTTAGCATATGATGAACCTGAACCAATTCCATTCTCGCCCAGACATTGGTATGGAGCTCTTCTTCAAGAAATGGAACAATTTGAAAAGGCAATAGAAGTTTATGAAAGAGAGTTACAACATCATCCCAATAATGGATGGTCTTTGTTTGGAATCCAACAATCGTTGAAAGCACAGAATAGATCAGATAAGAATATAGATCAGCAATTTAAAGAAAGTTGGAAAAGATCAGATACTTGGATTCGAGGTTCCAGATTTTGATTAGAGTCTTGATGTAAGTATTAGATTTAAAGCGAGGAAAAGGAAAAAGAACAGATAGATTATTCAGATTTGATTATGTAAACGTAGATTTTTGAAGTAACTACACTAAATAAAAGTAGGCAATCAATGAAGTTGCTTATCGTAAATACGGATGTTTTGATAGTGATAAAGAGATCACTTTTATTCCTGTTTATGATGCTAATGCTTATAAATTGCTCAAGAGTTGTATTAGAAGGAGACAGAGAAAACAGAAATATTCGAATCACGGATCCTTATAAAGGTACAGTTACAATACGGTTTCAGTTTATTAATAATCTGGTAGTTATCCCGGCTCGGGTAAACAACTCTCCGGAACTGAAATTTATATTAGATACAGGCGCGGGTAGGACAATAATAACAGAACTTGGAGCTGATCAAAGTTTTGAAATAGAGTATGAAGAGAATATTCTGCTAAATGGATTAGGAAAAGGAGAGCCGTTATCAGCTTTGATATCAAGAGGGAACAGAGTTTTTCTCAAAGACATTGAAGGAAAAGAACAATCAGTAGTTTTTATACTTGAAGGCCGATTCAATATATCTGGCTTTATGGGTACGCAAGTAAATGGATTATTGGGATACGATATTTTTGATAATTTCATCGTTGAGATAGATTACGTTAGAGAACGGTTATATCTACATGATCCGGACTATTACAAAGATGAATATGAAAAGAGAAAAGCCGAAGATTCCTGGACCTATGTTCCTTTAACAATAGCTGATAATAAACTTTACGCTACTGCTGAAATTTTAGAAAGTGATTCTACTGTTAAAAAGTTAAAGCTGTTGATAGATTCAGGAGCTAGCCATACAATATTTATTTATCCGGGAAATGATGGGGATGACATATCAGTACCTGATAACAATATTTATTCTTATCTGGGTACTGGACTAAATGGAGAAATATTTGGGAGAATAGGAAGAATACCACAGATAAGAATAGCAGGTATAGAAATAGATAACCCAATAGTGTCTTACCCTGATCTGGAAGATATAGATAAGGCTGTTTTTTTACATGGAAGAGAAGGTAGCATAGGCTCAGATATTTTAAAAAGATTCGATATCATTTATAACTATGCAGATAACGGAATGCTTATACGCCGAAATAATTACTTCAGAAATAAATTCAGATATAACGCATCAGGGATCGAGTTAATAACTCCGGTATTGGATTTTCCATATTATGTAATATCAGAAATACGTGAAAACTCACCAGCTGATAAAGCGGGTTTAATGAAAGATGATATTCTTATAGAAGTTGAATCTCAAAAAGCATTTACATACAGCTTGAATGAGTTAATAAATTTATTTCAGTCAACTGAAGAAAAAAATATATCTCTGTTGATACAAAGAGAGAATGACTATTTGAGATTCAACATTAAACTAGAAAACGAACTTGAGATTGTGAATTGATCTCAGACTATTACTGTAGAAATTCTTTTCCAATTACGGGGATTAAAACTTCAGTTTCTGAAATATCTTCCAGCACTTCTTTGAATTCGTTTGGATCTGAATCAATGGGCGGCCATGTTCCATAATGAATTGGAACGGCAATATTTGGATTTACCATTTCAACAGCATAAGCGGCTTCCTGCGGCCCCATTGTATAGTGATCGCCTATTGGGGCTAATACAATATGTGGCTCATATAATTCACCGTATAGAACCAGATCAGAAAATATGTTGGTATCACCCATATGATAAATACACAAATCATCTTCAAAAGAAAGTATTAACCCTGCAGGATCTCCTGCATATTCTCCGCCATAAGAAGAAGAATGATTTGCAGAAACCATAGTTACAGAAAAGTCTTCAAAACTTACTGTACCGCCTTTGTTGAACTCTACTGCCTGATCTTCATTAAGTCCCTTTTTCTTAAGTAAACCGATTAATTCTACTATTCCAACAACTTTACAACCGGTTTTTTCAGCTATTTCCAATGTATCTCCGACATGGTCTTCATGACCGTGAGTAAGAAGTATATAATTGGCCTCTGTTACTTCTTTATGTTCGTCAGGGGTTGAAGGATTATCCTTTAGAAAAGGATCAACATATACAATGCTACCGTTTTGGCTTATAAATTTAAAAGCTGAGTGTCCTAACCAATATCCTTTTAAGTTTGTTTCCATAATGAGTTATAAAAATTTGTTTATAGTTACTTCATACAATGTGAGATCTTTCCTACAAGTTCCATAAATCAAAGTATTTGTAATATATTAATCAAAAAAGGGGATATGGGCTTTCTTGAAAAAATTACTAATGCACTTTCCGGAGATGGAAATTCTTCAGAAGAGGAAACAATTTGGAATAGCATTAATAGTGAAGATCAGATTGATAAAATTTTGAAGTTATCACACGAACGTATTCAGATTGTTTACAAACACAGCCCTAGTTGTGGGGTAAGTTATTTTGCACTTCGGAATTTGAACAACCCCGAGCTCTTGGAGAATTCGGGTATAGATTTCTATTTGATTGATGTAATAAGGCAAAGACCCATTTCCAGAAGTTTTGCAGAAAAAGTTAATGTTCGGCATGAATCACCTCAGATCTTTGTTATAAAAAACGAAAAAGTGATCTGGCATGATTCACATAATTCAGTTACTGCAAAGAATGTGTTACGCCATATATAGAATCTAAGCTCAATACCCTGCCGCGTGTCCATCTCCACGAGGATCTACACCACTGGATTTTTTACCTTCAGAATTTACATAAATGATATGACCACGAGCGATTGACATGCTCCGGAGTTGATGCCCCTTTTGCTCTAACAAACGAATAGTGTCTGGGCTTAAGCCATAGTTTTCATAAAAAAGCACATCTGGGAACCATTGGTGATGGATTCTGTTTGCAGCAATTGCTTCCTGAGCATTCATGCCGAAAACAGCGATGTTTAAAAAGTTCTGAAGAGTCGCTGTAATTATTCTTGGACCGCCGGCTGCACCCAAAACCATGCGAACTTTACCATCTTTAGTAACAATAGTTGGAGTCATACTGCTGAGCATTCTTTTCCCGGGCTCAATTGAATTTGCTTCTCCACCGATCAATCCATAGGCATTAGGTTCTCCGGGTTGTGCTGAGAAATCATCCATTTCATTATTGAGTAAAAAACCGGCTCCATTTACAGCTACTTTACTTCCAAATGAACCATTTAGAGTTGTTGTAACAGCTACAGCATTTCCATCTTTATCAACAATGGAGAAGTGGGTAGTTTCATCAGATTCATAGTTATTAGAAAATTCACCATGAGAAAGAGAAGAAGAATGAGTAACTGTATCCATAGAAAAGTCAATCATTCTTGCATGATTATATTTGGGATCGAGTAAGTCATTTTTGGGTACATCATAAAAGTCTGGATCTCCTAAGTAATAAGAACGATCTGCAAAAGCTCTGCGCATGGATTCAGCCATTAAGTGAACATAATCTGCAGAATTATGACCTAATTCCGAAAGAGCATAATCGTCCATCATATCTAAAATTTGAGCAACAGCAATGCTACCGCTACTTGGAGGAGGCATAATTGATAATTCATAATCCTGAAAACGAGCTTTTACCGGTTCTCTCCATATACTTCTGTAGTTTCTCAGATCAGAATGAGTGATCAATCCACCTTGTGTTCTCATTTCTCTTACAATGGCATCAGCTACAGGACCGGAGTAAAATCCATCACGCCCATATTGTGCAATTTGTTCCAGAACGTCTGCTAAATCTTTTTGAATGAATAGATCACCTTCATTAAAAGGAACTCCATCTTCTTTAGTAAAGTATTTTTTAGATCCTTCGTATTTAATAAAAGTATCTAGCTGGTTATTTAACGACCGAGCCTGAACATAGGATAAGTAATACCCATTTTTTGCAAGGTCAATGGCAGGTTGTATAACCATTTCTAAAGGCATTCTTCCATATCGCTCCAGTGCAGTTACCATACCATCCACTGTGCCCGGAACACCTACAGCCAAAATTCCCTCCCAACTTAATTCGGGTTTAAACTCACCATCCTTTACATACATATTTCTGGTTGCACGAGCGGGTGCTTTCTCTCTAAAATCTAATGCAGTTGAAGTTCCGTCGGTAAGTTCTATTACCATAAATCCGCCACCTCCAATATTCCCTGCTCTGGGAAGCGTAACCGCCAAAGCAAATTGAACAGCTACTGCAGCGTCTACGGCATTGCCACCTTGTTTAAGAATTTGCTTGCCAACTTCTGATGCATAAACCTCAGCAGAAACAACCAATCCATTATCATAGATTTGGGTAGACCGTGATTGACTATTCAGAAAAGTAAATGGAATAAATAGAAAAATAAGTAAATGAATGTGCTTCATGATATCAGGCTCTAGGATGAAATTCTTTATGTACTTGGTGCAAAAAAGAACGGTCTATATGTGTGTAAATTTCTGTAGTAAGAATGGATGAGTGTCCCAACATTTCCTGTACTGCTCGGAGGTCGGCACCACCTTCAAGTAAATGGGTAGCAAATGAATGCCTGAAAATATGTGGATATACCGGTTTTTTAATTTCAGCTGTGTTAGCAGCTTTTTGTACGATATTCCAAACACTCATTCTTGTTAAAGCTCCTCCTCTTTGATTTAAGAATACTTTATTCTTTGCTTTGTCTGCTTTTTTAGGTTTAAAGAATAAAGGACGAATATGTTCCACATAATGTTCAATTGCTTCTTGTGCTGCTTCACCAACGGGAACCAAGCGTTCTTTGTTTCCTTTTCCTATAACTCGGATAAACCCGATTTCAAAAAATAAACGATCCATCTCTAAACCCGTAAGCTCACTTACGCGCATTCCGGTGCCATATAAACATTCAAGAATCGCTTTATCTCTGATGCCGGCAGGTTTTTCTGTATTTGGGGACGAAAGCAGAGCTTCAATTTCTGCTACATCTAAAACTTCGGGTAATTTTTTGGCTTTTTTAGGGAGCTCGATCAACTCAGCGGGATTAGCTTGGGCAAAACCTTCAACAGTAGCAAATTCATGAAAGCTTCGAATACTGGAAATATTTCGAGCTAAGGAACTGGCAGAAAGGCATTCAGAATCGATAAGGAAATTAAGAAAGTCTTCAATATGAGTAAGTGTAACACCACTCAGATCATTTATTTTTTTATTGAAAACAAGAAAATCTATATATCTCTTTATATCATTTTTGTAGGAATCAATGGAATTTTTAGAAAGTCCTTTCTCAAGTTTTATAAACTGGAAATACAGATCAACTTCCCTTTTAAATTGTTCCATTAATCCTGATTTTTTTCCACCTCTGTTTGCTCTGCACTTTCCTGAGAGTCAATATTTGATTCTTCTTTTTTGTCAGACTCTTTTCCTTTTTTATCCTCAGGATATTCTATTCGTCCATGATAGACACCAACTAGAATATTAATAAAAGTTTCTTTAATTACGCTCAGGTCTCGGAAAGTAAGAGGGCATTGACTTAATTGATCTTCCGCAACACGATCATCAACCATTTTATTTACGAGGTTTTCAAGCTTATTGTAATTTGGGTTCTTCATGGCTCTGGATGCGGCCTCAATTCCGTCAGCCAGCAATAAAATTCCGGTTTCTTTTGTGGAGGGAAGAGGACCTTCATAACGGAATTGCTCTTCATTCAGCATTTCCTTCAGGTTGTCATCTTCTTTCGCTTTTTCGTAGAAATACCTAATCACAGAAGTGCCATGATGTGTTTCAATAAAATTGATAATAGTTTTAGGAAGTCCTGCTTCCTCTGCCATTTTAACACCTTCACTTACATGTGCTTTGATGATCATGGCACTCATCTGGGGTTTTAGCTTATCGTGTTCGTTAGAACCTCCTCCTTGATTTTCCACGAAATAAGAAGGTTTTATCATTTTGCCAATATCATGATATAAAGCACCAACCCGGCATAACAAGGAATTTGCTTTAATAGCCGCGGCGGCAGCTTCGGATAAATTTGCTACTTGCAGACTATGATGAAAAGTACCCGGAGCTTTGTTCATCAACTCCTTTAAAAGTGGACGGTTGGTATCACTCATTTCAAGAAGAGTAAAGTCGGTAGTAATGCCAAAAAGTTTTTCGAAAAGCAGAATTATTGGATAGGTAAAAAGAATGAATAAGGAATTAATAGCGATGAATAGGATCTGACTAAAAAATGAATCCCAGCCACTTAATTTTGTTAGCGAAAAAGCACCAATTACTATTATATAGGAAATAAAAACAACCCCCGGAGTTGTAAAGAAAAACTGAGAGCGATCTTTGATATCCCGAACAGAAAAAACACCCATACTACAAGCACAGATTGTAGCAATGGTAAACTCAAAATCATTACCATTAACCATGCCAATTAATGCAGCTAAAGTTACGGACGCAATAATTCCCACTCTGGAATCAAAAATTATAGTGAGAATAATAGGTGCGATGGCAATTGGAATTACATAAATGCTCGAAATATCATATCTCAATAGAATAGCGCTTGCTAAACTAATTAATCCCATTGTAAGAAAGACCAGAAAGAATAATCCGTTATGCGTGCTTATAGGTCTGCGATAGAGATACAGATACATAAAAAATACCAACGAGATCATACATATAGCTACAACACCGCCTGAAAAACGAAGCCATTTTTCTGCTATAGAAGCATTTTGAGACCTTGTATCAGATAAACTTTCCAAAACATTAGCACTTTGCTGAGTTACGATATCCCCACGCCTGATAATCATCTGCCCTTGAGCAATAGCGCCTTTGGTGGTAGAAACCTCGGAAAGTTCTTCTTCAATTCTGGCTTGGGTGTCCTGCTCACTGAAAATCAAATTAGACTGGATAACTTTATTATAAAGTTCCATCCCCAATTGGGCTATTTGCTGTTCAAACCTTCTGTTTAGCTGAAATTGGGCAAATTCATTAGCTTCACGAAGATCCCTTACTCTTGCTTTAGTAGCTAAACGCTCTGTACTGTTTACAACATCACGAACTACAATTTCATTTTGATCAATGCTTGCTTTGGTTCGGTTAATGATGCCGTCATTCATCAATGTTTCGATCACCGATTCTAACTCTTGTTTTACCTGTACACCAATAAATGAACTAATAGGGAGGTTCGTTGATAAAGCAGAATAATAACTATCAAAAAGAACATTCCACGATCTCTCAGTTAATTGAATTTCTGAATTGGTAAACTCTTGTGCAAAACGGATACTGTCATCAAAAACAGTGGATAGGCTCTGTTGCTTACTTTCCTGCCAGTTGAAATAACTTTCAATAACCGGTTGAATATTCCTGTATAGCGAGTCAACTTTAGTTTGAACTCCGATTTCAACATTCGGATCAATATTAAATACTGGAGAAACTGTATTTCTGATTTGATCTTCTTCTTTCTGGATCTCTTCAACTGTTTTTTTGATAGCGAAGGTATAAGGAGCTACAAGATCTTCAGCTCTCCAGGGTTGGCCAACGGTGTAGTTAAGACCGGAATTGATGGTAGCATTAGGAAGCGAGAGAATAGAAATGCCTATAAAGCATATAAAAATAAAAACCCTTAGATAAGGATTTCTTTTCAGGGAATATTTCTCCTGTTGCCTTTTAAGCTTCTCTCCCATTAATGGAGTTAAGTCATTTTTCTTTTGTCCTAACCCGATTCTATCAAGTAAACTCATAAATAAATATTAGTTTCGCTAACAAGTATAGCAAGCGTTCGTTAATTTACAGATAATAGTTTGCAGATTTAAACCATCTATTAAATTTAATTCTGCTTCGGAACATAACTCTCAAAGTATTGAATGTCATTTAAAACAAAAAAAAGTCTTGGACAACATTTTCTAACTGATAATAACATCATTTATAAAATAGTTGATGCTATTAAGGCAGAGAAATCAGATCGCATTATTGAGATCGGTCCCGGAACAGGAGCACTTACAAAATACCTTGTTCAAAAGTATGACGATGTACATGTAATAGAAGTTGATCAGAGAGCAATTGCGGTTCTTGAGGCAGAAGTTGAAGGAATAACCATTCATCAGCAAGATGTTTTGAAAGTAGATTGGAATGAGTTGATAGCCAAAGAAGGCAAAACATATGTAGTAGGAAATCTTCCATATTACATTACAAGTCCTATTCTTTTTTCATTACTGGAAAATCGGGATTTATTTGAAGATGCGATATTAATGATGCAAAAAGAGGTTGCAGAGCGGTTAGCAGCAAATATTTCAACAAAGGCTTATGGTATACTTTCTGTTCAAACCCAGCTAATGAGCTCTGTTGAAATGCTATTCGATGTATCTCCAAATTCATTTAGCCCTCCTCCAAAAGTTCAAAGCTCAGTTCTGAGATTGACTTTTGATCAACCAAAAATGGAGTGTTCTGACAAGAATTTAAAAACTGTAGTGAGAACAGCATTCAATCAAAGAAGAAAAAAGATCAGCAATTCCCTGAAGCCGGTTCTGGGTGATCTGCAACCTGAAGGTTTTGACTTTGACCTCCGCCCTGAGAATTGGGAACCCGCCACCTATGCAAAATTGACAGTCCATCTGGAGAGCATTGGAATGATGGATTGATTTGGTACGGTAGTTGCATTGTAGCTTCTGAAACAATGAAAGAGCATTTGCTCAAATTAACTACTAACAAAAAATAAGAGGAGTCATACACATGGCTAGTATTAAACCTTTAGGCGATCGCGTACTTGTACAAGCGGACGCAGCTGAAGAAAAAACCAGCTCTGGTCTATATATTCCGGATACAGCTAAAGAAAAACCACAGCAAGGAACTGTTATAGCTGTAGGTGCAGGGAAAGTAGAAAATGGAAATAAAATTGATATGACTGTAAAGAAAGGCGATAAAGTTCTTTACGGAAAATACGCAGGTACTGAAGTAAGTTTTGACGGAGAAGAGTACCTAATTATGCGTGAGTCTGATATTGTTGGAATCCTATCGTAAGTAGATCAGACGAAATACAGAAAAATTTAAAATCAAAAATTAAAAGAAAAGAATACTATGTCTAAGTTAATTCACTATGATGTGGAAGCACGTGACGCTCTAAAGAAAGGTGTCGACAAACTTGCCGATGCTGTAAAAGTTACGTTGGGACCACGCGGAAGAAATGTTGTAATTGAAAAATCATTCGGCGCACCAAAGATCACTAAAGATGGTGTTACAGTAGCAAAAGAGATCGAGCTTTCTGACAAGGTCGAAAACATGGGAGCTCAAATGGTTAAAGAAGTAGCTTCTAGAACCAATGATAATGCCGGTGATGGAACAACTACTGCAACTGTACTTGCTCAGGCAATTATTACTGCAGGTTTAAAGAATGTTACTGCAGGTGCTAACCCAATGGATCTTAAAGCTGGTATAGACAAAGCTGTTGCTGCTATTGTTGAAGGCTTGAAAGATGTTAAGATCGATATCGATAAAGACATCGATAAATTAAAGCAAATTGCCACTATTTCTGCAAACGGTGACGAAGAAATCGGTTCTTTAATTGCTGATGCATACGAAAAAGTTGGAAAGTCGGACGATGGTACCTTCAACAACACTGGTGTTATCACTGTTGAAGAAGCGAAAGGAATTGAAACTACATTAGAAACTGTAGAAGGTATGCAGTTCGATCGTGGTTACCTTTCTCCATATTTCGTTACCGATTCTGAAAAAATGGTAACTGATCTTGAAGATCCATACATCCTTATTTTCGATAAGAAAATTTCTGCGATGAAAGATCTGCTTCCAGTTTTGGAAAAAGTAGTTCAGTCAGGAAAACCATTGTTGATCATCGCTGAAGATATTGAAGGCGAAGCGCTAGCTACGTTAGTAGTTAACAAACTTCGTGGTTCATTGAAGATCGCAGCTGTTAAAGCTCCGGGCTTTGGTGACAGAAGAAAAGCAATGTTAGAAGATATCGCTATCCTAACAGGTGGTACTGTTATCTCTGAAGAGCGTGGATACAAATTAGAAAACGCTACTCTTGATTTCTTAGGTCAGGCAAGCAACGTAACTATCGACAAAGACAATACTACTATTGTTGGTGGAAGCGGAAAAGCTGATGACATCAAAGCAAGAGTAAACCAGATCAAAGGTCAGATCGAGAATACAACTTCTGATTATGATCGTGAGAAACTACAAGAGCGTTTAGCTAAACTAAGTGGCGGTGTTGCTGTATTGTACATCGGCGCAGCTTCTGAAGTTGAAATGAAAGAAAAGAAAGACCGTGTTGAAGATGCATTACATGCAACTCGTGCTGCTGTGGAAGAAGGAATTGTTCCTGGTGGTGGAGTAGCTCTTTTAAGAACTCTTGGCGCTCTTGATAAACTTAAAGGCGCTAATGAAGACGAAACTGTAGGTTTCCAAATCGTTCGTAAAGCTCTTGAAGCTCCATTGAGAACGATCTCAAACAATGCCGGAGTTGAAGGTGCAATTGTAGTTCAGAAAGTACTTGAAGGAAAAGGCGCTTTCGGATACAACGCACGTACAGAAGTGTACGAAGACTTAATTAAAGCCGGTGTAATCGATCCGACTAAAGTAACAAGAGCAGCGCTTCAAAACGCAGCATCTGTTGCCGGATTATTACTTACCACTGAAGCTGTAATTTCTGACAAACCATCTGATGATAATGATGGTGGCGGAATGCCAGGCGGTATGGGTGGCGGAATGCCGGGAATGGGAGGCATGGGTGGAATGATGTAATTCCCTCATAAACTTCTGAAAAGAAATGAAAGCCCCTTCAATATTGGAGGGGCTTTTTTTGTGTTTGAAATTCCTAGTACCAACGATCCCCATCGGTACCAATGTTACGATGCAGAGTGCTGTAACGATGCTTTAAGATCATAAAACCTTATTTATTCAGTTGAACAAGAGTTTTTTATAATTGGTATCTAAACTGATCCATCTGAAGGATTGTTCTTTTGATGGAATCTGGATGAAGGTAAAATTTCCTAAAAACGAAATTACGTCACCCCATTTTTAGTGAAATGATATAGATACGTTGTAAATAGTCAGGTTAATATAAATACTCCCGTTTTAATGTTAGCCGGGCAATAGCATATCAAAATCGGGGTCAGGATTTGATGCTTGTCAATAATTGTGACTGATTACTTTTGTTTTTTAGCACGTCATAACTTCATTATTATGGTTTTTAAAAGTGGGACACAATTTGGTAAAACTTATACTCGTAACAATTTTTTGGGTAATTCCATGGTTTTGTTGGGCACAAAATTTTGCGTCTGAGGATTTTGTTGTCACTCAATTTGGATTGGATGATGGACTTCCTCAAAGCTCAGTAAATGATATCATTCAGACTAGAGATGGTTATATCTGGTTGGCGACTTTCGGAGGACTTGTTCGTTTCGATGGAAATTCATTTACTACTTTTAATCGATCTAATACTGAAGGGTTTGGGTCGGATCGAATCCTTCATTTGTATGAAGGTAAAACAGGCGCTATTTGGCTAAGTACAGAGATGGGTTTTACAAAATACAAAGATGGAAAATTTCAAACTTATCCGCTAAATAACGTTGGAGCTATAAACTCACCTCAACGAGTAGTTCAGGATGCAAAAGGAAGAACTTGGGCATTGGTAGATGGAATTCCTTACTACTTTACTAATGATACCGTATTCAGTAAAAAAGTCTTTGATAATGATGATCTTAAAAGAAAGGCTTTGGATAATAGAGATGGAATTTTTGTAGCCTATCAAAAAAAGGTTCTGCATACAATGAGAGACTCACTGGTACTGATCAAAGATTTTGATTCGGTATTTGAAAGTGAGATTTCTGATGTGATTGAATATCCAAAAAATTCCGAAATTCTTTTTATATCTACTGCAAGAAACGGTGTTTACAGATATAAGAATGGAGAATTATTTTCGGTTAAAGAGAGTACTGGCTTTTCTTCAAATTTTATTAAAAGACTTTCTATTGATCGAGACAGTACTTTTTGGGTAACAACATATAATGGAATTAGCAGATTCAATGGAAATGGGTTTGAAGTATTTGATCCTATTAAGGCTGATTATGAGATTAATTTCACGAAGATCTTTAAAGATAATGAGGGCACTTTATGGCTGGGTACATTGGGAGATGGCATGTTCTCGGCAAAGTCATCTATTATCAGAACCATAAGTAAAGAAGACGGACTTGAGAATGATATTATGTTATCATTAAGTGAGTTAAGCGATGGACGAAAGTTGTTTTCTACAAATTGTGGGGGAATCTATGAATGGGAAGAAGGCAAGCTTATCTATTCTGTTATAAATACACATTTACCTAATCTTTGTGTATGGTCGATTTTTGAGGACTCTAAAAACCGTATTTGGTTAGGAGCTGAAGAAATGTATCGATTAAATTCGCTGGATTTATCCATGAAAGGCGAAAGAATAGATACAAGCCATGGTTTTTACGGTAATGTTATTCATTCCATAACGGAGGACACAAAAGGGAATATCTGGATAGGAGCTTTGGATGGGTTGTTTAAATATGATGGCAAAAAATTTCATGGCTTTGGTTCAGCAGATGGGCTGTCTTCTAATAATGTTCGGATAATTCATGAAGAAAAGTCTGGAGTGTTATTGGTTGGAACAATTTCAGGTTTATTCAAAAAAGAAGACGAAAGGTTCACATTAATCTCCCTGGGAAGTGAAACAGAAAAAGAGAATGAAAAGGAGCCTTATGTACGAGCGATTTACGAAGGTGAAGATGGTGAGTTTTGGATAGGTAGCTATGGGGATGGATTATTCAGGCTGAAAGACAACGAAGTTTGTAATATCACTTCCAAAGACGGACTATTCGATGATATTGTATCACATCTGGTAAAAGATAACGCTGATAATTTTTGGATGGGAAGTAATCGGGGAATTTCCAGACTTCCAATATCATCAGCTTCAGCCTTTTGTGATGGTGAAACAGAAGTGGTTCAAACATATTCATATGGAGAACCTGATGGGATGATTTCAGTTGAAACGAATGGTGGATTTCAACCAAGTTTTATTCAAGATGCAGAGGGTAACATTTATTTTCCTACTGTTGGAGGAGTAGCAGTAGTTAAAACAAACGACATCAATATAAATACTACTATTCCTCCGGTTTATATAGAACGTGTAAGAAGCAGCACAGATGTAATCTCAGATACTAGTACCGTTGAATTACCTTACAACGATTCATTTTTGGAAATAAGTTATACTGCAATTAATTTCAATAAGCCCGAAAAAACAAGTTTTAAATATAAACTGGAAGGCTTTAATGATAATTGGGTTGACGTAGGAAACAGACGGGAAGCGTTATATTCCAAAATCCCGCCCGGTGAATATACATTTAAGGTGTTGGCAAGTAATTCTGACGGTGTATGGAACGAGAAAGGGGCTACGATCGGGATAACGATAACTCCTCCATTTTGGCAAACAAAAGTATTTTATGGAATAGTAGGATTAATATTTCTAACCTCTGGTCCTGCAGCTTACTACTATAGAGTAAGTCAGTTAAAAAAGGAAAACGAGAAGCAGAAAAGGTTTTCAGAGCAATTGATTAATTCTCAGGAAGCTGAAAGAAGACGTATAGCTTCAGAACTTCATGACGGCTTAGGGCAACAAATTTTGGTAATAAAAAACCGGTTAGAACTTGCTAAACAACAAATTGGAAATACTAGGAAGTTAGAAGAAGAGCTGAATGAGATAATGGAAAGTACTAAAATCTCAATCAGCGATGTGCGATCTATTTCTCATGCACTGCGGCCGGTACATTTAGAAAAATTTGGGTTAACCGATGCGATCATAAATCTATGCAGAGAAATTAAAGATTCTGATAGTATTGAATGGAGTTATCATATTGATAAGATTGATGGGCTTATTGATGAAAATAAAGAGATTCATTTCTATCGCGTAGTTCAGGAAGGGGTTAATAATATTATGAAACACTCTTCTGCAGAGGAAGCTTCTGTATTAATAAAAAGAACTGATCATACCATATTTACAACTATTTGGGATGATGGAAAAGGATTTGATCTGAAAAATATATTCGAAACTGAAGGACTCGGTTTTATAGGAATGAAAGAGAGAGTGGAGTCACTTGGGGGCACCATTGATATAAAATCAGCGCCAGGAAAAGGAACAACGATCAAAATCAATATTCTTAGAGCATAATATAACCAATAACTTAAAGTGTGTTTATAATTTTGTTTGTAAGGGAACATCTCCTACCTGAATTCCCTGTCTTTGTACCAGCATTGGTCTCTCTTCACTAATAAACCGCATTAAAGCCATCCTGATATAGGTACTTGTGCCTATTAAATTGAGCACTTCTTCCCATTGTTAAATTACGTAACAAAGACAATATTATATAAAAGCAGATCGAAGTAGGGGGCTGATAACGCATCGATTTTAAGCTTTTCACAATATAATTAATTGGTACATCATGAAAAAAATTAGAACATTTAAAATGAAAGCATCTTTTAGTTTGGTGCTTATGTTGGGGGTACTTTTCGTCTCTTGTAAAGACTCATCGGTTTCAAGTATAGAGGAAAAGGGAGTAACGAAAGATGAACTGCTGGTAGTTCAAAGTTCAGCAAATCAAACCAATACTCAGAGTGCAAGTTCTGGAAGTATCATTATTGATGATTTCAATGGCCCGACGGGTAGTTGGTCGGGTGATTTTCCGGGTTTGTACACATACTTAGAAGATGAGACTGTTTTGGGTGGTGGCCGTGAACTTAGAAGCTATAGATCTGGTGTAACCAGAATTAATGGATCTGAAGGGACTCTTGAATGGGGTGGAACAAACACATCCACGGAATATGCACTTTACTATGGTAATTTTATTGGGTCACATGGTTCACCTACCAAAGGTTCCAGCCCTCATGCAGACAAAAAAGTGTTTTTGAATCTTGATATTGGATTAGAAGGCGCTGTTGTCCTTGAAGTGTTAAACATCAGCGAAGTTAATAATCAAATTACTATGTATCTATCTTCTACCGACGGTGGTTGGTTTTATTACACCAATGTAACCCTCACAGAAGGAGAAGTTCAGGTTCCGCTAAGTAGTTTTAAAGCATTTGAATATAATACCCCAATGCCGGCAGAAGCAGCAGCTGATATTGATGGATTCAGGTTAGATGGATTTGCACATAATGATCAAGGAGCGGCTGGAACAGGTACGGTTTTGGGACATATTGCCTATAAAACAGGAGCCCCAACATCTAACGTGTATGTTAGCAGTTCCTCCATTCAAACATATGATCCTATTTTCCCGGCTTCCGAAGATCGTAGTTGGACTTCAAGTGTTTGCTACCAATCAAACAACTTCGGACTTACTGCAAATTGGGTAAATCCACATAATGCTTTTGAAGTAACTCAGGATAACGGACAACCACATCCTTGGGACAATGCGACATTCGATGCTGCATGGATCAATTCCTACAATAGTATGAACTCAGATGGGCCAGGCGGTCACAACTGGAGTAAATATGAGACAGAAGTATCAGGAAATGGGGAATTTGTAATTCAACTTTTAGCCGATAACTGTTCATGGGTTTATCTTGCTGATGAAAATGGCGACAATCCTCGTTTAGTTGGATATCAAGGGGCTACAAGTTCACCGGGTGAGTATGGCGTAACTTTAGACGGTACACATCAACTTTCGTTCGTAATTTTTGACGGTGGGGGACTTGCCGGTGGTAAATTCAGATTGGAAACCACAGAAGAATTTGGTGGAACTCCTCCTCCAATCGACACAAATAATGCTCCGGTAGCAGATGCAGGCGCTGATCAGACACTAACAGCTACAGGTGCAACCACTTCGGTGACACTTGATGGTTCCGGTTCTTCGGATGCCGACGGTGATGCTCTAACTTATTCATGGTCTAACGGAGCAACAGGAGCTACACCAACCGTTGCACTCGCAAAGGGCACTCATGTACTCACTCTAACTGTTTCTGATGGAGAAGAGTCTGACACCGATGAAGTAACAATTACAGTTGTAAACACAACTCCCGTAGCAGATGCAGGTGCTGATCAATCAGTAACAGCTACAGGTGCAACCACTTCGGTGACACTTGATGGTTCCGGTTCTTCGGACGCAGATGGTGACGCGTTAAGTTACTCATGGACACTTGATGGTTCCGTGGTATCTACAGATGCATCGTTCAGTACAAACTTAGCAGATGGTAGTTATACCTTCACCTTAACCGTTTCTGATGGGGAAGAATCTGATTCAGATGAAGTAAGCGTTACTGTTGTAAATACCATTCCTGTGGCAAATGCCGGCGCTGATCAAACCTTAGAAGCAACAGGAGCTACAACCACGGTTACTCTTAACGGTTCAGCAACGGATGCGGATGGCGATGCGCTTACATATTCATGGTCGAATGGAGCTGCCGGAGCTTCTACTTCTGTTGATCTTGCGGTAGGTACACATACATTCACAATGACTGTAACGGATGAGCAGGGAGCAACAGATTCAGATCAGGTAACAGTAACTATTACTGATACTACTGCCCCTGTAATTAGCTTCAATCAGGAAACAAATAGTCTGTGGCCTCCAAACCATAAAATGGTATTGGTAGCAACAGGAATCACTGCTTCTGACATTGTTGACGGAACTACAGATGTTCAGGTGGAGGTTTCCAGCAGCGAAGCAGCCAACGGCAAAGGCGATGGGAATACGGACTCAGATTATGAGATCAGAGTGAATTTCGATGGTTCCATAGATGTATATGTGCGCGCAGAAAGAAGTGGTAAAGGAAAAACCGGCAGAACGTATACAATCACAATGACTACAGGTGATGTAGCAGGAAACAGTTCGGTGAATAGCTTTGAAGTATCAGTAGCTAAAAGCCAAGGACGTACGAAGTAGCTTAGTTAGAGTTATCGATTGATGGAGAAAAGAGATGTTCGATTATTCGGATGTCTCTTTTCTTATTTTTATTAATGTGATTTGTTTATAATGATCACATCACTGGTTTTTAAAATATACTTTTAGTGCGAGCTCAATTTTTTAAATTTTCAATACTGTTATTTCTTTTCACAGGCTATTCATGTTTGTTATTTGCTCAAATTCCTAATGCGGAAGATTTTGTAGTTACAGAATTTGGAATGGAGGACGGACTTCCTCAGAATTCGATTAATGAGATTCTGCAAACGGAGGATGGATATATTTGGATAGCCACTTTTGGGGGTTTAGCCAGATTTGACGGAAATAAATTCACTAAATTTGATCGATCAAACACTTCATGTATGATTTCTGATCAGATATTAGATATCTATGCTGATTTAGAAGGGGCAATATGGATATTTCCAGCCCATGCAAATACCTTAATTACCAGGATAAAAGGAGAGGAATGCAACACGTACAAACTGGGGGATGGAGTTAGCCAGAGAGTTGGTGTTATAGAGAATTATGATAGCTCAATATGGGCATATGGTTTTGGTGAGTTTTTTATTTATAACACAGAAGGTTTTAAAAAAACCGAAATAATCACAGACCCATCAGTTAGAAACGATGCTCTGAAAAGTAAACAAGGGACATGGTTTGGGATAGAAAAATCCTTGTTCCGAATTTACGACGGCTCGATAGTAAAGATCTGGGAGAATATTACTTACTTCGATTCAAATATTAATTCTGTATACGAACATCCGGAGATAGAAGGAAGAATTTTAGTAGTTACCGCTGACGGTATTACTGAACTTGAAATAGGTGAAGAACTGTCTTTTATCGGCTTTAAACCGGTAAATGATATCGTATTAGATCTGAAATTTGATAACAACAACAACCAATATGTAACAACAGTAACAGGTATCGATGTTAATGTTAATTCTGGATTTGAATCACTTTCCCCTTTTAATGAACAAGAATCAATTCGTATAAAATCATTTCTGCAAGATAATGAAGGAAATTATTGGATGGGAACAGAAGGAGATGGTCTTTATCGATTTAGAAAAAAGGCTATTTCTATGATTGACAAAGAGAATGGGTTGCAAAATGAAAAAATGCTCTCTATAACTAAACTCACTGATGGAAAAATATTGATGTCCACAAATTGTGATGGTATTTATGAATGGGAGGATGGGAAAGTAACCTTGTCATCAGTACATAATTATATTGATACAGGCTGTTACTGGTCCGTATTTCAAGATTCAAAAGGCAGAATATGGTTAGGTGGTGATAAGCCTTATATGACAGAGTCAATTGACAAGCCGGGAAAGTTCTTTGGTAGTGAGGATGGGTACGATGGTTACTCTGTATTTGCAATTACAGAAGATTCAAAAAATAGAATATGGGTAGCTACAACAACAGGAATTTTTATTTATGATGGCACTACATTTACAGAGAAATTAACTGAAAATGAAGGGTTGTACTACAGAGATGCCAGAATTCTTTATGAAGATTCTTCAGGTAAAATGTGGATTGGAACCAATGGTGGATTAAACACTTATAAAGACAAGGAAATTCAAAAAATTAGTTTAGCTTTAAATTTTGAATCAGATATAATAACCCAACCCCATGTTAGAGCAATTCACGAAGATGAAGATGGTATTTTTTGGATAGGAACTTATGGTGATGGACTTTTCAGAATTAAGGATGGAGAGTTTTTTCATTTTAATACGGGTAATGGTTTGTACGATAATGTTGTTTCTCACATCATTGAAGATGAAAATGGTTACTTTTGGATGGGAAGCAATCGTGGGATACACCGTACAAGCAGAGAGAGTCTGAATAAATTGGCAGATGGAGAAATAGCCAAAGTAATTTCCTATTCATACAGTAATAAAGACGGAATGAATTCTCCCGAAACCAATGGCGGATTTCAGCCTAGTTTTATATACGATTCTGATAAGAATATCTATTTCCCAACTGTTGCCGGTATTGCCAAAGTTTCAACTCGTGATGTACATAAAAACAGCACTTCGCCACCGGTTTATATTGAAAGAATAAAAAACAGTGAAGGCAGCAATTTGGAAATAGAAGCTGTGAAACTAAACTATGATGAAGCCTTCCTTCAATTCGATTATACCGCTATTAACTTTACGGATCCTGAAAAAGTACGATTTAGATACAGACTAGAAGGGCTGAATGATAACTGGGTTGAAGCAGGCTCAAGAAGAGAAGCGGTTTATACAAAAATACCTCCCGGAGATTATAAATTTCAAGTAATCGCGAGTAATAATGACGGGGTTTGGAATTACGAAGGTGCTTCTGTTGATGTAATTATAGTTCCTCCGTTCTGGCAAAGAACATGGTTTATTATATTATCAATTATAGGGTGTGGAGCAATTATTGGTTTATTTATTCGGGGAAGAACGGTACGGCTTAAGCAAGAATCAGAACAAAAAAAAATGTTTACAGAACAACTTCTTGTTTCTCAAGAAAACGAAAGGAAGAGAATTGCTTCTGAAATACATGACGGTTTGGGACAGCAGATACTTGTAATTAAAAATCGAGCTGAATTAGCCCGTAAACAAGTTAAGGATTCAGATGAAATTGGAGAGCAACTGGATGAGATCATGTATAGTGCGACTAGATCTATTGAAGATGTTCGGAATCTTTCTCATGCGCTACGCCCGATACACCTTGAAAAATTTGGGTTGACCGATGCAATTTCGGATTTATGTAACCAGCTTCAGCAATCGTCATCAATGGAATGGAGTTATCATATTGATGATATAAACGAATTGATACCTAAAGATAAACAGATCAATTTCTATAGAGTTGTTCAGGAGGCGATCAATAATATTTTAAAACATTCATTAGCTAGCGAGGCATCTGTTATTGTAAGAGTAAGCGATGAATCTATACAAACAGTGATTTGGGATAACGGTTCAGGATTTATTAGATCTTCAATTAAAAACTCGGAAGGATTAGGGTTTTTAGGAATGAAAGAAAGAATGGAAACCCTGAATGGGAAAATGACAATAGATTCCCTTCCCGGAGAAGGCACCACCATTAAGATTAACATACCATTAAAGTAATATGAAAGAGGTTAATAAATTACTTATTGCAGACGATCATAGTTTGATTCGTAAAGGGCTAAAGCAAGTACTGGAAGCAGAGACCGCTTTTACCATTTTAGAAGCTGAAAATGGAGAACAAGCACTCGACATTATTCGCAATGATAAACCTGAAATTGCAATTCTGGATATTGAAATGCCTGAATATACCGGGTTTGAAATAGCTCAAAAAGTGCATAAGGAGTCAACACCGATAGATATTATTTTCTTGACGATGTTTAAAGACGAATCTATGTTCAATAACGCCATGGATATTGGCGTAAAAGGATATGTATTAAAAGAAAATACGGTATCAGAGATCGTTCAGTGTGTAAAAGCTGTGCTCTCAGGTGAATACTATTTGAGCCCCGCTATTTCACAATACCTTATTCGCAGAAATAGTGGTTTAATGAATGAAGCTTCTGATAAACATGGTATCAATTTACTAACAGATTCGGAAAAGAAAATCCTGAAACTGGTGTCTGATATGAAAACCAACCAGGAAATAGCAAAACACTTAAGCATAAGCAGCAAAACGGTGAAGAATCACAGGAACAACATTTGCAATAAATTAGGCTTAACAGGTACTCATGCTCTTCTTAAATATGCCATTCAAAACGAGTCCAACTTAGATTAAATGTAGGTACTAATACCTATACATTTGGGCATCTCTTCCTATGGATTGTAGCTGTTATAAACCCTAAGCTCATTTAGGATCTGGGTATGCTATAACATTGTAAAAAAATTGATTATGAAAATAATGATTGTGGAAGATCATGAGGGAATGCGCCAATTACTTAAGTCTATGATCTTATCACATTTTAAAGACTCCATAGTGATAATAGAATGCGAAAATGGAGAACGGGCCATAGAAAAGTTCCCCAAAAACAAACCGGATCTTGTATTGATGGATATTGAAATGGGAGAGCTTGATGGTTTTCAAACAACAGAAATTATTCACTCAACTTATCCGGAAGCAAAAATAATATTTGTATCCAGCAACGATTCCACAGAATTCAGGAAGAAAGCAAAAAAGTTAAACGCCTTGGATTTTGTGTCAAAAGAAACGCTCTCTGATATCTATGAAGTAGTTGAAAAGAATCTTGCTTAAAAGTGCTTCAATTGAAAGAAATACAAATTCTTATGGATCACATTTTTATTCATTCCTTTAAAAAAGACCATAGGTATATGGGTACATGTGCCTATGAAATTGAGCATCTCTTCCCATTTATTAAATACAAAAAAAAGTAAATATTTCATCATGGAATTTAATTATGGAGCTCTCTCCGGATTAAATGAAAAAAAGAACAAAACCTAACGGGTATTATGAAAATAATGATCGTGGATGACCATGAAGCCACTCGAAAGATCCTAAAAAGCATCATCTTACTTCATATTACAGAGACTATTGAGTTTTTTGAATATGATGATGGAGAAGATGCGGTACAAAATTTTGTATCAGATACACCGGATTATGTACTCATGGATGTTGAGATGAAAAAAATGAATGGCTTTGAAGCGACAAATTTGATTCTTAAAAAAAACCCGTCTGCTAAAGTCATCATCATGACAAGTAATAACTCAAGCTATTTTCGCGACAAAGCAAAAGAGGCCAATTCAATAGGTTTTGTAGCCAAAGATGATCTTTCGCATTTATTTAACTACTTACATTTTAGTTAAGAAATACCATTTAAGTTGGCATATGGATCTACCCGAAATAGGTACTTCTACCTAGATAATTGAGCACCTCTTCCTATAGAAAAAATATAAGAATGAAAATAATGATAGTTGATGACCATGCTGAAATGCGTCGTACAATAAAAAACTTTATAACACTTGCTTCGGGTAAGAAGCATCAGATTATTGAATATGAGACAGGTGAGAAGGCATTGCTAGAGTATGAATCTCAACAACCGGATTTTGTTCTGATGGATATAGAATTAAAGAGTATAAGTGGTTTCACTGTATCGAAAGAAATTATCAAGAAAGATCCTGATGCAAAAATCATATTGGTTAGTAGCTATAACACACCAGGTTTTAGGCGCAAAGCAGAAGAACTCGGATTAGTAGCTTTTGTCGCAAAAGACAAGCTCTCTGACTTACAACCAATTTTAAATTCAAAGAAATTAAAAACGAATACACGAGTACAAAATGAGGCATTCAATTAAGCTATTATCTAATCTAATCATATTAGTAACACTATTGGTAGCCATTCCTGTACAGGCTCAGTTTCCACCACCTTCCGGTCCATTTGCGGACTTTGTTGAAATTACCGGCACTGCTGAAGTAGGGGAAACGTTGACTGGTAGTTACCAGTACAGCGACCCGAATGATATACCCGAAGACGGCTCTACTTATCAATGGTATCGACTAGACAGTGAATTTGATCCACCAGTGCCAATAGATGGTGAAACCTCGATAACGTATACACTTGTTGCTGCAGATGAAGGTAAACTAATCGTGTTTGAGGTAACTCCGTCTAATGGTACAGATACTGGAATGCCTACCCCTAGCGATCCTGTTGGCCCTATTAGTGGAAGCGTTGGTGGAGGTGGTAACAATCCGCCAACAATATCAAATGTTTCCATCAGCGGAACATTAGAAGTAGGTTCTTTACTGACAGGATCATATGATTATAGTGATCCTGATAACGATCCTGAAAGTGGTTCTGTGTACACATGGTATCGAAGTGATGATGCAGGGGGGAGTGGGAAAACAGCAATTGGCGGAGCTGACGCTAATACTTATACATTAGTTAATGCTGATGAAGGCAAATACATAAGTTTTTCTGTTATTCCAAGTGACGGTACTGATGCAGGCACTTCCGGAGAAAGTTCACTGACTGGACCTGTACAGGCTGAATCGGTCTCGGTAAGTTTTGCCGGTGGAGATGGTTCTCAGGGAGATCCATATCAAATTACTACCGCCGAACAGCTTCAGGAAATCAGTAACAATCTGACGGATTACTTTATTTTATCCCAAAATATTGACGCCTCAGGAACGTCAAGCTGGAATAGTGGAGCCGGATTTGAACCTATTGGGGCAGACACACCATTTACCGGAAATTTAGATGGTCAGGGGTATAAAATCACAAGTCTTTTCATAAACCGCTCATCGAATAGTAACGTTGCACTATTTGCTACCATTGGTGAGGGTGGGGTTGTTGATAGTTTAGGAATTGATCAAGGGGATATTACTGGTGCTTCCAATACGGCAGGGCTAGCTGGAGAGAACTATGGAACCATAACCAATAGTTATTATAATGGTTCTGTAACAGGAACCTCTCAAGTTGGTGGATTAGTGGGGCAGAATGGAGGCGATATTACAGCGTCTTATTCTACGGGGTCTGTAACGGCTACCGGCTCTGATATTGGTGGATTGGTTGGAAATCATAATCTGAAAACTATTAAAAAGAGCTATTCTACAAGTTCAGTAAATGGTGGGGATAATGCCGGTGGTCTGGTTGGTTTTGCCAACGATAATATTGAAAATAGTTTTGCTACCGGTGCAGTATCAGGATCATCTCAGGTTGGAGGATTAGTTGGTAACCTAGACAGTGGTATAATTACAAATAGTTTTTCGACAGGAACGGTAAGTGGAAGTACCAATATTGGAGGATTTGTTGGCTTAAAAAGTGGTTTTGGAGCTGCACAAAACAGTTTTTGGGATACTGATGAAAGTGGAACTACCACTGCCGTTGGTGCAGGGTCTAGTTCTGGCATAACCGGTAAGACTACTTCACAAATGAAAACAGAGTCAACCTATACAGGAGCTTCATGGGATTTTACAGACGTTTGGGAGTTAGTAACTGGAGTAAACAACGGCTATCCAATACAGCAGGAATTAAATCCGAATGCAGAATCAGCCAATACAATCCCTGCTGCCTCAAACCTTGTTATAAATAACCGAACAAATGCAGGAAACTTACCTGAATTGGGAGATCAATTAGCGGTAACCTACAATTACAGTGATGCTGATAACGATCCCGAATCAGGAACAACATTTCAGTGGTATCGTGCAGATGATGCTAGTGGTACCAACGCAGCACAAATAGCAGGAGCAACCGATTCAATATATACTGTAGCGTCAGCTGATTTAGATAAATTTTTACGAGTTGATGTAACGCCCAATGATGGAACTGATGCCGGAACTTTAGTTTCCAGCTCTTATTCTGAAGTAGCGGCATCAAATCAACCTCCTTCCGCCGGTACTGTTACAATTACAGGAACTCCGGGAATTGGCGATACGCTGACAGCAGATTATACCTATTCTGATCCTGAAAGTGATTTGGAATCAGGAACTACCTTTCAATGGTATGTAGCGGCAGATGAAGTCGGAACCGGACTAACTCCGATAGCAGAAGCTACTTCAAATAAATATGTAGTAACACCAGATGTAGAAGGAGCATACATCCGTGTAGAAGTTACTCCAAATGACGGTACACAAAATGGTTCAACGTCGGTTTCCGACTACATAAAAATAAATGTTCGTCCTATCGCAATTGCTGGTACTATCACAGGAACTCCTGATGTTGGTGAAACGATTTTTGCAGTATATGAATACAATGACTTTGAGGATGATCCTAATGCCGGTGCTCAATTCCGCTGGTTTGTTGCGGATGATGGATCTGGTACTAATGAAAGTACGATATCCGGAGAAACAGATAGTAGTTATGTAGTTGATTCAGGTGATGCAGGAAAATTTATACGTGTTGAAATAACTCCGTTTGATGGTACTTCTTTTGGTATAGCTGATACCTCATCTTATATAGAGATAAATATTCCCAATAATGCTCCGGTTGTCACCAATGCTATAGCGGACATTGCTGTAAACGAAGATGGAATCATTGATGCTATTGCTCTTACTTCTGTATTTAGTGATGCTGAAGATAATGCTGCTGATTTAGTCTATTCGGTAACCACCAACAGCAACCCTGATTTAGTAAACACCTCTATTGATTCAAATTCAGACGAGCTTACTTTAACGCTTCAATCGGATTCTTCAGGTACCTCAGATATTACAATTCGTGCCACAGATTCAGGAGGATTATCAGTTGAAGATACTTTTACGATTACAGCTACTTCAGTAAATGATGTTCCGGTGTTTGTTGCTGGAGCAAACCAAACCATAGATGAAAATTCTGGTGCTCAAACTGTAGCTAATTGGGCAACCTCAATTTCCGCAGGATCTGCAAATGAATCAGGTCAAAACCTGACATTTGATGTTTCTACCGATAATGACCTTTTATTCTCAGTATTACCTGCTGTAGATCCAGTTACCGGAACCCTTACATATACACCTGCCGCTGATTCTTTTGGAGTAGCGAATGTTACCATTCGACTTTCCGATGATGGCGGGACAACTAATGGAGGAATTGATACATCTGCAGATCAAGTGTTCACAATTACGGTAGAAGAAGTATTAAGTGTAGATTCAACAACAGCATTTATCACGACTTGGAGAACGACAACACCTAGCGAATCTATCACCCTGTACACCGATGGAGGGGCTACGGTTTCCGATTTTGATGCGATCATTGACTGGGGAGACGGTACAGTGGAACAAATTACCGGTGATGATCCGGATCCAAGTCATAGCTACACAACTGCGGGTGATTACGAAGTGCGTATTTCCGGGACATTCCCTCATTTGGATCTTACCGATAATGCTGATTTGTTTACCTACGGCAACAACCCGGGCTATGCCCAGAATTCAGCCAAGCTTATTGGCCTTAAGCAATGGGGGAATATAGCGTGGGAGAGTATGGAAAATATGTTCTACCAAACCCCTAATTTGGTTAGCTACACCGCCACGGATGCCCCCGATGTATCCTTGGCGAGCAGCATGGAAGGCATGTTTGCCTTTACAGGGCTAACCATGGCCGATTTAAGTGGCTGGGATGTAAGCACGATTACGAATTTCGCCAATATGTTCACAAATGCTACGTCCTTCAATGGCGATGTTAGCGGATGGACCTTCTCGAGTGCGCCCTACTCGGTAGCAAACGGGCTCAATTTTACTGGGATGTTCAACTTGGCGAGTTCCTTTACCGGAACCGGTGTGGCTGGATGGAATGTAGGCAACGCCGATAGTTTAGCGGTAATGTTTGCTGATGCGGCGGCCTTCGATGCTGACCTGAGTGGTTGGAACATCAGCAATGTGAAGGATATGTTTTTGATGGCTGATGGGGCAGGGTTAAGTTCGTCCAATTATACAACCATGCTGACGGCATGGAGCGCATTGAATGTGCAGAATAATGTAGATTTAGGTGTTGGTGAGGCAACGTATACTATCACTGGATTATCTGGACGGGAAGCACTAGTAGATACATATGGATGGACCATCTCCGATGGTGGACTGACAGCCGGAGCACTGAGCCTGTCAACGACAGAAGTTTCTCCGATAGACACATCAGTTACCGATACGCTATGGATGGATTTGACCATTGATGGAACCGTAGCTACAGATGCCTTAAATCCGGGCTGGACCTTAACCCCGGCAACAGGATTGACAGCTACAGGTACACCAGTTTATAACGAAACTCGCCAACAATGGGCTTATGACTTGAGTGGTATTACGGTTACTAATCTGGATCAGGAATATGCGCTGCAAGTTTCTGCGTCTGTTTCTTTAGAAAATGGGACATCCAGTGTGGACGATAACTTTTCGATAAACATAATGGTGTCGAATACCGAGCCGACTGTGTTAGCTGCGATTGAAGATCTTTCTATAGATGAAGATGCAGATAATACAACAATTGATTTAACTTCTGTTTTCTCTGACGCAGAACAAGCAGCTAGTGAATTGACTTTTTCAGTCGAGTCGAATTCAAATACTGGTTTAGCAGATGTTTCAGTAAATAATACTTCAGATGAATTAACACTGTCATTAATTGCAGATAGCTCTGGTTCTGCAATTATTACTATTCGTGCTACAGATTCAGGTGGACTAACTGTAGATAATTCATTCAACGTTACAGTAAATCCAGTTAATGATGCGCCAACTATAAGCACTCCTATTGCTGATGTAACGGTGGATGAGAATGCACCAAATACGTTAATCGATTTAAGTACTAACTTCAGCGATGTAGAAAGTACGTCTGGCTCATTGATCTACACTATAGAAGTAAACGATAATCCCACATTGGTCACAGCAACTATCAGTGACTCTGCACTTACTCTGAATTATCAGACTAACCAATTCGGAGTAGCCAATATTACGGTTCGAGCCAGCGATGGGGAATTATTTACCGAAGACAGTTTTGTAGTTACTATCAATGAAGTGAATGATCCACCAGTATTTCCGGGTCGATATGATGTTTCTACTGCTGTTTTGTCTTCTTCGGAAGATAGTCGCTTAGGAGGATCTAAAATTATTTTTAATAGCGATGGGACTAAAGTATTTGCGTTCAATGTATCTACTGAGGAGGTAACGGAATTTACCTTAAACCCGGCATTTGACTTACGTACAGCTTCCAATCAACAAAAGGTATTTACTTTTGGAGACGAGGTTACAACTATTTTTGATGTTAAATTTAATGGTAATGGTACTAAAATGTTCGTTTTGGATGGTTACAATAGATATATACTCGAATACAGTCTTGATATACCGTATGATGTATCCACCGCAATATATTCGGGAGAGGGTGAAAAACTTGATGTTAGTACAGACGTATCTTACGTATCCAGTTTTTCATTTAATATTGATGGTACAAAGATGTTTGTTTTGAATGGAAGCAATAATAATGTACTGGTTGAGTACAACCTAAGTACTGCATATGATGTATCCATTGCCGTATTTGCCGGAGATGATGAAAAATTAAATGTGTCAGATCAAGTTTATGGTGCACGTGATTTTGCCTTTAATGGAGATGGTACCAAATTATTTATATTGTCGGGAAGTGATGATAAGATTGCAGAATATAACCTAAACACAGCCTACGATATATCTGAAGCGGTATATGCAGGAGTTGAGGAAGAGTTTGATCATGGAAATGTGATAGGTACCGGGAGAACAATTGATACAACTGAGTTCTTATTTGATGGTGATGGTACCAAAATGTACATATATACATCTATTGGAGGTTATTATTTTAAGTACTTGTTAGACAATCCAACTTCAGCCAGCTTTGTTGAGAATAGTACAGATACAGTCATAGACATTAATGCAAATGATGGAAATGGAGCGGCGGCGGATGTAGGCTTGACCTATTCTATCATTGGTGGGGTTGATGCCGGAGCTTTTAATATCGATGCGAGTACAGGAGTTCTGACCTTTAAAACAGCACCTGACTTTGAGAATCCAACAGATGCCGATGGAGATAACGAGTATGTTATTACAATTCAGGCCGATGATGGGGAGATTGTTAACAATACAGCGTCCATCGTATTAACCGTTACAGTGACGGATGTTTTTGAAAACATAGCCCCGGTAGCGAGCAACGCAGGTATTTCAGGCACACCAAAAGTGAGAGAAACCCTTGCTGCAACCTACGATTTCAGTGATGCCGATGGAGATGCAAATGCAGGCGCTAATTTCCAATGGTATGTTTCGTCAGATACGTTGAATGAGCAATCTGTAATCTCAGGGGCGACCGATTCTACGTTTACCCCAACTTCAGCGCAAGCGAGCAAGTTTGTAAAAGTAGAAATCACCCCGAATGACGGGTTTGACTTAGGAGTGGCTGTTTCCAGCGACTGGATAGAAGTGGCCAGTGTATTCTTGCTTGCCGAGAACGGAGTTACGATTACTTGTAGTGATGCAAGCCCGGGAGATACCGGTTTAGTGGGCGGAATAATGTATACAGCCCTGAGCGAAGATAGCCTGAGAGCAAGAGTAGGTGAGGGGGCAGATGTAACTAATGTGTGTACGAGTCTGATTACCGATATGGTTGATATGTTTTATTCTGTGGATGCATTTAATCAGGATATAAGTAGCTGGGATGTGAGTTCAGTGACGAATATGAAGTTTATGTTTTCTGGTGAAAATTTCTTTAATCAAGATATAAGTAGTTGGGATGTGTCTTCAGTTACAGATATGCACAATATGTTTGATGGAGCCACTTCCTTTAATCAGGATATAGGTAGCTGGGATGTGAGTTCGGTGACAGATATGTCATTTATGTTTGATGGAGCCACTTCCATTAATCAGGATATAAGTAGTTGGGATGTGAGTTCAGTGACCAATATGAGAGGTATGTTTTTTAATGCTACTTCCTTTAATCAGCCTATAGCTGTCTGGAAGGTACATTCGGTTACTAATATGTCGGAGATGTTTTATAGAGCCACTTCCTTTAATCAAAATTTAGGAGACTGGAGTATATCGAATGTAATTGAATTTAATAATGGAGAAGGGTTTTTGGAAAACTCGGGCTTAACCACACCCAATTATGATTCCTTGCTTATTGGATGGGCAGCTCTTCCAAGCGTTCAGCCAAACCAAACGTTGAATGTGGGAACAGTAGAATATACCCCTGCGGCATCTTCAGCTCGTGCAAAATTAGTTAATGATTATAATTGGACCATTACCGATGCTGGCCGAACCAACGTGGTGCCGGTAGCCACTGACGTTCTTATTGCCGGAACGCCAAAAGTAGGCGATCAACTAATGGCAAGCTACACCTTTACTGACGCCGATGGCGACGCCGAATCAGGCAGTACTTTCCAGTGGTATGTTGCCGATGATGCAAATGGAACCAACGCAGCAGCCATCACTGACTCTACTGCTAACACTTTTACGCCAACTTCAGCTCAAGCGGGGAAGTTTGTAAAAGTGGAGGTGACTCCTAATGACGGCATTGAACTAGGAACTTCCGTTTCCAGCCCTTGGGTGGAAGTACCAAGCTTATTCTTGCTGGCTGAGAACGGCATAACCATTACCTGTAAAGACGCCTCTCCGGGAGATACCGGTGTGGTTGGTGGTGTGACTTACACCGCGGTAGATGAGACAACATTACGAAGTATTGCAAATGATGCCACGCGATGGGGTGAATTACAGACTGTTTGCACCTCCGGGATTATCAATATGAGTGAAATGTTCAATGATCCTACTAATGTGGTGGACTTCTCGAATTTTAACACGAATATCAGTCACTGGGATATGTCCTCAGTAACTGACTTTAGTAATTTTCTAAATTATACATCATTTAGCCAGTCTAATTATTCAGCGTTAATTGAAGCATTGAATACACAAACACTCCAATTGGGTACCGAAGAAAATCCAATAAAATTTGGTGCACTTGGATTGACTTATGCTGGTTCAGATTTAGATAAGAGAATCAATATTATTGATACTTATAACTGGGATTTTGAAGGGGATGCTATTAATACTGAAAATATTTTATGGACACCCGTTCAAGTAAACCCGACACTAAAAGCTACAGAGTACTTTAAATTTAAATTGAGTATCGACGGACTTCAAATTACAGACGCACACAAGGGTGAGTTACTTTTAATTTGGCAGCCTAATGAATATTCAAATTATGAGCTCCCAAATGTTATTTATCAAGGTGAGGGGGTTTGGGGAGCCTTAGTCTCTGATTTTGTTGAAGCAAATGATTTTCCGGTGGAAAAAGAATTCACTATAAGTACAGTTATTACAAACGCTTTTGGAGGCACAACTAATCATACTTCCTCGGAATTTAATATGACACTGGAAATTCAATATTCAGATAAGTTCAGTGTTCTTGTAAACGGAATTACGGTAGTATGTACTGATGCAGTTGAGGGAGAAAAAGGAATCATATCCTACAAAGGCGAAGACCGTGTGTTTACCAAACGATCAAAAAATCAAATTACTACAGACAATGCGGCTTCTACTTGTACTAGTGGAATAACCGATATGAGCTATTTATTTGATGGAAAATCAAACTTCGATCAAGATATTTCAAGCTGGGATGTGTCTCAGGTAGTTAACATGGAGAAGATGTTTAACAATGCTCATACATTCAATCAGGACATAAGTAAATGGGATGTGAGTTCTGTTACAAATATGTATGCCATGTTTTTTAATGCGCAGATATTCAACCAAGATTTAAGTAGTTGGAATGTTGGTGCTGTTACAAATATGGGAGCTATGTTTAATAGTGCAACCTTATTTAACCAAGACATCAGTAGTTGGGATGTATCTTCAGTGATATATATGGATGCTATGTTTGCATCTACTTCGGCATTCGATCAACCAATTGGTAGCTGGAATGTGTCTTCAGTTGAATACATGAATGTGATGTTTTCAGGTGCAACTGCCTTTAATCAGGATTTAAGTAATTGGGGTGAAAAAACTTCTAAGGTGTCAAACATGTCTTTGATGTTTAGCCACGCAAGTGCATTCAATCAGGATATAAGCAGTTGGAACGTATCTTCTGTTTTAAACATGGAAAATATGTTTCAAGAAGCTACTTCTTTTAATCAGGATCTAAGCCAGTGGGATGTTTCAAACGTTGTTAATATGATTGGAATGTTTAATGGGGCAGTATCTTTTGACCAGGATTTGGGCGATTGGGATATTTCAAAGGTGCAAAGTTTTGAAGATATTGACGCTTTCTATAGTTTTTTGGGTAATTCCGGACTCACCACACCCAATTATGATTCTTTACTTATTGGCTGGGCAGCTTTACCAAGTGTGGAACGCAATATGAGATTAGGTGTTGGTAATGTGAAATACACTGCGGCGGCTTCAGCAGCCCGTGCAAAATTAACGAACGATCCGAATAATTGGATCATTAGCGATGCCGGTATATTTAATACAGCCCCAACAGTAAGTACCCCTATTGCCGATGTGGTAGTTGATGAAAATTCTGGGGAATACAAGATAATTGTAAGTCCAAATTTCAAAGACCTTGAAACCACCTCAGAATTATTGTCTTATTCTGTTACTGAAATAGACGATCTAACCCTTGTATTAGGATTATTTAAATCAGATACGTTGAGCTTATTCCCTCAACAAGATCAGTTTGGAGTTGCAAATATTACAGTAAGTGCAAGTGATGGAGAATTTTCGGTTGCAGATACATTTAAGGTTACCGTAAATGAAGTCCTTATAGTAAACCCTTCAAATGCATTTATCACTACATGGACTACAACTTCTACAGATGAAACAGTAACCATTCCTACAAGCGGTGGAGCAGAAATTTCTGATTTTGAGTTTATCGTCGATTGGGGTGATGGTTCGGTTGAGCGCATTACAGGAGATGATCCTGATCCTTCTCATACCTACGCAACAGCGGGCACGCATACCATACAAATAGAAGGGATTTTCCCTTACATGAATGCGGGTGCAGACGGAGATCTGAATCAATTATCTTCTATTGAGCAATGGGGTAATAATGCATGGGAAAATATGGTGAATACCTTCGCCTGGGCACGCAATATGGAGTACAAAGCTACAGATGCACCGGATCTTTCGAAGGTAACTTCAACAGCAGGAATGTTCTTTGCGGCAGAAAAGCTAAATGGAGATTTCAGCGGATGGAATACATCTACTGTAACCGACATGAGCTTTATGTTTGATGGGGCCACAATATTCAATGGAGATATTTCAACATGGGATGTCAGCAAGGTGACCAACATGCGAGAGATGTTCCAAAACGCAGATGCTTTTAATCAGGAATTGAGCAACTGGAATGTTTCATCCGTAACAAATATGAGAGGATTGTTTCAGGATACCGATTCTTTTAATGGAGATGTTTCCACTTGGAATACCGGGTCGGCAACAAATATGTTCGGAATGTTTGCTAATGCTACTGCCTTCAACCAGGATGTATCAGGTTGGGATGTAAGTAAAGTAACCGATTTTGGCGGTATGTTTCTGAATGCTGCATCCTTTGATCAGGACATCAGTACTTGGGATATTTCCAGTGCTATTCGTCTGGATAATAACCAGTATGGGTTTCTGCAAGGCTCAAATCTCTCTATGCAAAACTATGACCTTTTGTTAAATAAATGGTCTAAGCTGGAGAATATACCTACAGGGCTAAGCCTGAATGTGGGAGATGTCAAATACGGTGCAGGTGAACGATATAAGCTTGACTTGATGAATCTCCATAACTGGTCGTTCACGGATGGTGGTTTTTACAATACATTTTTAACACGATGGGATATCAAAGAATCAAATCCTACTATAAACATACCGGTAGCAGGATTGGAAGAACTCTCCGAATACGACTTCACGATTGATTGGGGCGATGGTACCTTGGAGCGCTATACCGGAGATAATCCAACAATCTCACATACCTATTCTGGTATAGATGCTACGATAATAGCAATATCCGGAACTTTTCCAGCTATGAATGCACAGAGTAATTCAACCTCTATGCCACAGTTGACGGAAGTAGCCCGTTGGGGGGATATTGTATGGGAGAGTATGGCCTATATGTTTACCAATGCGACCAATCTGGAGATCACAGCTCAGGATGTTCCAAATCTGGATAACGTGAGCAGTATTGAGGGTATGTTTGCCTCCTTCGGTACTTCCAAGTTTAACTCAGATATTTCGGGTTGGGATGTGTCGAATATTACCAATATGAAATTACTCTTTGCCGGAGCCGATGCCTTCAACAAGGATGTATCAGGTTGGGATGTAGGTTCAGTAACAACAATGGAATCTATGTTTGCGCAGGCAACATCTTTCGATCAAAATCTGGGAGCCTGGGATATCCGAAACGTGGTAACCTTTGATGGAGAAAGCGGAGGATCCGGCTTTATGGATGGGACCGCTCTTTCGACCGTTAATTATGATTCTACTTTATTAGGGTGGGCAGATAAATTAAGTGTCAGCACAGAGCGGACCGTTTCTTTTGGAGAGGCACAGCGCTCTATTCTATCTAATCAAGCTTACGAAAAACTTGTGGAACTGGGCTGGACCTTTAACGACGGCGGAAAGGTAGCCACATTCACGACCCGCTGGCTAACAACCTCAGCGGATGAAACCGTAACCATTCCAACCGGTGGGGGTGAAGAAATATCCGATTTTGATTTCGTAATCGATTGGGGCGACGGAACCATTGAAAAATTCAGTGGGCTGGATGATCCAGATCCTTCACATACCTATGCCAGTGCTGATACTCACACAGTATCCATTACCGGAATTTTCCCTCACATGGATCCTGTGGAAGAGGGCAAGTTAGATCAACTCGTCTCATTGGAAAGCTGGGGCACAATAGAGTGGGAAAAAATGGATCGGATGTTTGCATGGGGAATCAATATGGAATACAATGCTACCGATGTCCCCGATCTAAGTAAAGTTACAGATGTGAGGGGGATGTTTTTTAATACTCCGAAATTCAATGGAGATCTAAGTGATTGGGATGTATCAAATGTTGAAAGAATGGAATCGATGTTCTTTAAGGCCGTCTCCTTCAATTCAGATATATCTTCTTGGAATGTGAGTAATGTAACCAGCATGCAAAGTATGTTTAGTGAGGCAAGTTCTTTCAATGCAGATATATCTGATTGGGAAGTGAGTAAAGTGACCAATATGGCGAGAATGTTCCGAGAGGCTAGTTCTTTCAATCAGGATCTTTCGGGCTGGGATGTAGACCAAGTAACGGACATGGGCGGCATGTTCCATAATGCTACTGCTTTTGATCAGGATTTAGGCGACTGGAATATTACATCGGTAGAGTTCTTGTCTAATCCACCGTTGGGTTTTCTGAGAGGTACCAATCTGTCTATTGCAAATTATGACTCACTGCTTATTAAGTGGTCGCAAAAAAATCTGCCATCTAATCTTACTATGGATGTAGACAGTACGTACTACTCACGCCAAGCTGTCAGCAGCCGCCAAAGAATTATTAACCAATTTGACTGGACCCTCAATGACAAAGGACTCGAGCCCATTGAATACACCTTTGATATAGCTAAAGAACGATTCTCGGCAGATACTAAATTACTTATTCAGGTATTAGGGAATGGGGAACCGGTATCTCAAGAAACAGGCGGAGTTCAGTGGACAGCTACTAATATGGATAATGATAACGCTTTATCCGGCTTCACCAAGCCTGTATTCAATGCTGAGAATGGCACCTGGGAATTGATGACCAGAAACATAAAGATCGCCAACCCGGAAGGTGTCAAATTTAAACTTTCAGCAACTTTTGAAATTCCAGCGGTAAGTTTCTCTGAAACTATAGGAGTTGACAGTGTTGAGTTGTATAACAACTTCTTTTTGGCAGAAAATAATTATACAGTTAAAGCCAACGAACAAGCAGGAATCAATGAACAAGGCTTTGTTATTATAGATGGTGAACCGGTTACACATACCCTGCGCGATAGAGCAGGCTTAATTGCATTACTCGATGCGGATGGAAATAACCCTGAGCTCGTAACCAGTGTTACAACCGGAATCACGGATATGTCTGAACTATTCATGTTGAGAGGAACCTTTAATCAACCGATTGGAAGGTGGGATGTTTCAAGTGTGACTAACATGCGGTATATGTTTGCTGGCTATAATGGAAAGTTACCAATTTGTTCACCTTTTGCTATAACTTTTGGTGATACCAGTTCGTGCTCAAAACCTGGAAAATTTGCATCAATGAGTTTTAATCAGGACTTAAGTGTCTGGGATGTGTCGTCTGTTACAAATATGGAGGGTATGTTTTCACATGCAGCCATGTTCAACCAGCCTATTAATGACTGGGATGTTTCCAATGTAAGGACGATGAGAAGCATGTTTGATAATGTCTATAATTCAATCTTGGTCTATGCAGTTAACAGGATGCCACTGGATCGTAATACACTATTGTCTAATTCAAGGTTCAATCAACCTCTGGATCAGTGGGATGTTTCTTCGGTAACCGATATGTCAGAAATGTTTGCGGGACATTTGAATTTCAACCAACCGATAGGTAACTGGGACGTTTCATCGGTTACTACAATGGAATCAATGTTTGAGTTGACTTATAGTTTTAATCAAAACATATTCTTATGGTTATTCAAAGGCGATCTTTCTCTTCGGAACACAAAAAACATGTTCAAATTTGCGGAAAACTTTAATAATGGACAACCTAAGAGCAGCACCCCAAAGAGCATCGCTTTAACTGATGGAGAGTGGGGAGCCAAAAATCTTACTGACGTATCTAGTATGTTTTTTGGTGCAGTTTCATTTAATCAGGATATAAGCAATTGGGATGTTAGTTCAGTACTATATTTTGATGATAGCCCAAATAGCAATGCAAAAATCGCGAATATTAATGGGCAGGCAACGGCAAGTAGTTCAACGGGTAGCCAACATTTAGAGGACAAAGCAGTAGACGCAACAAAACTGGATGATTCGATTGGAGACCATGACACACAAAGCGCTCGAAATCAATTAAAAAAGTCGGCTACATTCTCAAATAGTAGCCCAGATTCTATAGCCGGGTTTTTGTTGGGATCAGGGATGAACTCCGATAATGCCAGTAAAATGTTTGTGGAGTGGTCGAAGCTGGATCTTCAGGATGGCGTAAGCATTAATATTGGTACTATCGAGCTTAACGAAGAAGGTGCTGCCGCAATGAGAGTTATGCGACAGGCAAACAATATGGACATCACTTGGGGTGGCCAGGAAGGGGTGGATGATAGCCCTATGTTTTCCAATCTTCCGGATCCATTTGAGGTAAGAACTGAAGATACTCAAATTCTTAATCTTTGGGATTATGTCAGTGATACCAATACTTTGGATAATCAACTTGATTTCAGATTCGATATTATTTCTGATTCTGTTGAAACGATTAATTTCAATCCTTCTAATGGTATTTTCTCAGTCACGGCACGGCCAAGAGCAGACACCTTCTATGTGGCAATACAGGTTCGTAATCTTGATGGAATTGCCTCTTATGATACTTTGGAAGTGCAGACAGATCCAAGCTTTGCGACCTCAGCTGAACTAATGGCCGAACTTCCTGTTGAAGCAGAACTGAAACAAAACTATCCGAATCCATTTAACCCTTCTACGGTAATAACATATGCCGTACCACAAAATGGAACCGTGAGGCTGGAAGTATTTGATTTGATAGGTCGAAAGGTAGCAACGTTGGTTGATAACGAAAGAAAAGCTGCTGGATGGTATCAGATTACATTTGATGCCAGTAACCTTGCTTCAGGTATCTATTTCTACAGAATTGTAGCCGGTAAATACGTGGATTCAAAAAGAATGACACTTATTAAGTAGGTTATATTAAATGAAAATTCTAACCCCAATCATTGACTTGATTGGGGTTTTTTTGACTTTTATTTCAATAGTTGCAGTATTTGAGAATAGCTGTTAATAGGTACTTCTACCTAGATAATTGAGCACTACTTCCTATTGTTATTTCTGAGATATAATTCAATTTTAAATTGGTTTTGAGGATACCTCATTGCCAGGTAAGAAAAAGTCAAAATTATCTTATGGATATAATTACTAGACAATGTTCCTATTGCAGTTCACAAGAAGGGGTTGAACGACCTATTGGTAATTATAAAGTGGAATTAAAAAAGCTGGAAGATCAAGGTAAAACCATGCTTGCATGTCAAACCTGTTATATAAACAGAAAAACAGAATTAAAGAAAGCATACGAAATGGATTCTGACATGAAGGAAAAACTTATTGATCGCCTTAAAAATATTTTTTCTCATTGAGTCTGTAACTACGTTTCGCTGACCAAGATCTATAGCGGATTTTTTTCAAATATAATTTTTTAGTTATATAGATCAACGTATTAAACAGAAAACAAACGAAGAAAACGGTTCAATATCCTGTCGTTTTAACTTTTTTGTAAAACTAGTTTTTTAGAATTGATTTGAGTCTGATTAAACTCAATCTTTAGCGCTCAAAATTAAAGCGATCAATTCATGAAAAAACTACTCCTTCTTTTATTAATACCGGTATTGGGATGTCAACCTAACAATAAACCAAGCCTGAATACTACTCAACTTATCGAAGATCTTCGATTTATTTCTTCGGATGCTACAGAAGGAAGAAGAACCGGAACCGAGGGAAATAGAATTGCTCGTGAATATATAATTACTCGTTTTCAGGAAGAAGGAGCTGAGCCGTTTCAGGATTCATATACCCATGAATTTACTTTCGAAAGTCGCCGAACTCAGGAAGAAATGACAGGAATAAATGTAATCGCCCAAGTTGAGGGAAAAATGGATTCCATAATAGTAGTTACAGCTCATTATGACCATCTAGGAAGAAACGATTCTTTGATATTTAACGGAGCTGATGATGATGCATCCGGAACTGCGGCTTTACTTGCACTAGCTGATTATTTTGTTAAAAATCAGCCCAACCATACGCTTATCTTCGCAGCTTTTGATGCGGAAGAAATGGGATTACAAGGCGCCAGAGCATTTGTTGAAGATTCGGTTTTATTGAGTAAGATAAAACTTAACATCAACATGGATATGATCAGCCAAAACGATAGTAGTGAGATCTATGCTGCCGGGACTTATCATTATCCTGAGACTAAATCAATTTTGGAATCTATTGATACAGCGGGATTGAAGCTATTGTTTGGTCACGATACTCCTGATCTTGGATATAACGACTGGACGTTCTCGTCCGATCACGGACCGTTTCATAGTAAAGGAGTTCCGTTTGTATATTTCGGAGTGGAAGACCATGAAAACTATCATAAGGCGACCGATGAGTTTGAAACTATTCCTCAGGAATTCTATAAATCTTCGGTTCAACTTATTTTGAATGCTATTTTGGCTTTTGATGAACAGTGATTTGAAGCCACAGAAAGAAAGTTCAAGGTGCATAAAAGATGGGTTTGTAATTTTAATGTAATACCCAATTATTTACGCTGTCATTTCCAACAACGGGAGAAATCTAAAACTTTATTTTGATATAGACTGCTAGATTTCTCACAGCCGATCGAAATGACAAATCTTTTTTATTGACCATCTATCAGCTTCATTCAAAAACTCAATAATCATTCCGAATGATAAAGGTGTAAATTTGGTAATCATCATGATTGCTAAAACTACGATCACTATTTTTGAAAAGTCTTCAACCTTACATCCGCTTAATAAAGGAAAACAGAAATTACAGATTGCTGTGGTTGAGTCAGGCAGTATCTAATTTCGGCGATTGGTTTGGACTCCTTGCCCTTTATGCGCTAATTGCCAAATATTCTGATTCAGAACTACTTCTCGGATTGATAATTGTAGTTAAAATGCTCAGTCTGGCTTTCTTTTCCCCATTTGCAGGCTATCTAGCAGATAGATTTAACCGCAGGAAATTAATGCTCTTTTGTGATTTTGCCAGAGCAGTTGCCTTATTGGGAATTTTACTGGTTAGATCTCCGGAAACCCTGTGGATTGCTTTCGTTCTTACTTCCATTCAGATGATGATCTCGGCACTTTTTGAACCCGCTAAAACATCATCCATACCAAATGTTACCACGCCGGAACAACTGGTAGACGCAAATGTGATCTCAACCGCAACCTGGAGCATTATATTTACTTCTGGAATGGCGATAGGTGGATTTGCAACAGAATGGTTGGGAACTGATCTCGTATTTATTCTGGATGCATTCAGTTACATCATTTCAGCTTGGTTTCTGTACAAAGCCGTTATTCCTCAAACCGAACAAACTGCTGAAGAAAAGCTCAGAACCAGAAATCCACTTGTCGGAATTAAAGAAGGTGCTCATTATTTGATTTCAAACAAGGATATTCTCAGGCCAAGTATTGCTAAAGGAACTTCAACGATGTTTTTGGGTGGTCTTGTATATCTACTCATTATCGTCAGCGAAGATGTACTCAAGATGGGAAGTATCGGATTAGGATTGTTGTACGCGGCACGAGGGATCGGTACAGGAGTTGGGCCAATAATTGGAAGAAAATTATTCAAAGATCAAAAAGATTGGGTAATGGTGATGGGCTTCAGCATTTTAACTACGGGTTTGATGTATATGGTAGTAGGATGGAGCACAAGCATTTTGGTGATGATCTTGTTCGTATTTTTGGCTCATTCCGCATCCGGAGCCAATTGGGTGATGAGCACAATACTCCTTCAAAAAAGAACAACTGATACATTTAGAGGCAGGATATTCAGTACAGAATGGTTGCTGTTTACTATTGCGAATTCCTTTTCTGTGATGGTGGCTGCAGCTTGTTTAGAATTAGATCTGATTGGAGTAAAACCATTGATAATGATCTACGGTGGAGTAATGATTACTGCCGGGATTGTATGGACTTTATCTGTTACAAAGCAGGAAAAAGTGTATCAGAATATCTCTTCCCAGGAACTGGTTAATAAGTAAAGACACAAAATTTGCACTCAGTGAGAAATGGAAAGAAGAAGATGAAAGAGTGCCATCTGCAAGAGAAGTTACTATTCTGATGGAAGTGAATCCAAATCAAAAAGTAGGGACGTATCGCCATACGTCCCTATCTTTTGTATCAAATCAATCCTCATCTGCAGGTAAATTAAACTCCACATTCGTTCGGTAATCTCCAAGCAAATGCTCCGCAAAGTAATACCAAGTCATGCGATCGAAATATGGTTGCATAGGCCCAAAACCATGTCTTCGTCCAGGTAACATCATCATATCAAAACGCTTTCCTTCTTTGATGAGCGCATTTACTAATCTGGTTGTATTGGCCGGATGAACGTTATTATCCATATCGCCGTGAACAAGTAATAACTTTCCTTTCAGGTTCTTAGCCAGTTCGATATTGGTTTCCACAGGAGCATCAAACGTAATGACTTCTTCTTTGGTTTTGGTGCTGTCCTCATTCATTTTGGTAACGGTTTTCTTTTTCTCTTTTACACCGTTATGAACTTCACCCCACCAAATATTATAAATGTTGTTGTCATGGTTACCAGCCGAAGAAACCGCTACATCATAAAAGTCCGGATAAGTAAGCAGAAGAGCTGTACTCATAAATCCACCACCGGAATGACCGTAGGTTCCAACTTTGCTCGCATCAATAAACGAATGTCTGCCTGCCAGCTGTTCGATTCCATATTTGTTATCAGCTAATGGATAATCACGCATATCGCCATAGCCATAGTTGTGATAATATTTAGAACGAATCGGACTTCCGCCACGATTACCCATCGCAACAACGATAAATCCGACCTGAGCTAATGTTGTGGTACGTGCTCTGGAACCTCCGATCGTAAAGTTAGCAGGGAAAGGTTCTGTTTGAGGTCCCGGATATACATAAGAAATAACCGGATAAGTTTTTGTAGAATCGAAATCGAATGGTTTCCACATCACTCCATAAATATCAGTTGCGCCATCTGCTGCCTTAACTTTGAATGATTCCGGAGCTTTCCATCCTTGTTCCACCATCTGAGAAATATCGGCTTCTTCAAGAGTTGCAATTACTTTTCCTGAGCCGTCTCTTAATACAGATTTTGTAGGCAGATCTACTCTGGAATAATTATCTACAAAGTAATTTCCCTCATCCGAAGCATTGATGGAATGGGTAGCATCTTCAGGAGTTAGATGAGAAAAACCGGAGCCGTCAAATTTTACACTATAGAGGTTTGAGTAGTAAGGATTTTGTCCTTCTTCACGCCCGTATCCTTCAAAGAAAATTCTGGAAGCTGTAGTATCTATTTTAATAACATTACCAACTACCCACGGTCCTGAAGTTATTTGATTTTTCAGATTTCCATTGCTGTCGTATCTGTAGAGTTGTCCCCAGCCGGTACGCTCACTCCACCAGATATATTCTTCTCCTTCATTAATGATAGCAAGTCGGGCAAATCTGGTATTGAAATACGGCTTACTTTCTTCCGAAAACAGAATTTCAACTTCTCCGGTCGATGTATTCGCTTTCAATACATCAATTTTGCTCCAGGTTCTGTCTCGACGAAGGATATACAGAAAATCAGATCTATCAGTTTCAAAAATACCACCTTGATTGAAATAAGCTCCACCCAAAGATTGATCTTCCCATTTATCAGTATCTAAAGTTATGTGCTCGGTAGTAGCAGGATCAAACACTTTGATCTCGTCCACAAAAATATCTTCTTCGCCCGGCATTGGGTACTTATAGGTTTCTAACTCAGGACGTTTTTTTAACGAATTGATCACCCAGAGATCATCTACTTTGCGTTTATCCTGTCGTTTAACCCAAAATTTCTTACTGTCTTCAAACCAGTTTACCCTTGCTCTGTGTTTTTCAGTTTTGGAAGTGTCTCCGTCACTAAATTGATAACTGAACCAGCGCTCTCCGTCTTCAGTGATCTGAGTTGCCGTACTGTCGTGGTCATCTTTACCCATAATAAAAAGGTTATGATGCTTTGCAAAAACCACATAGGAACTGTCAGGTGAGTAAGACTTCCAATTAGTACGATCATTTTTGGCTAGTGAGTCGCCACGTATTAATCGATTTCCGTTGATGTTGTAAGTGAATTCAATGCTGTCCACATGGAAAGTGAAAAGATCTCGATCTGTGTCGTAATCAAAGCCTTTTAAGTCCAGATCTTTGGCATTGAAGGTTCTGCTGAAACTCTCGGAAAGTTGAGCCGCCATTTCTTCCTGATCGAAAAGAAGTCGTTTATTTCCTCTTTCGGAATTTACGAAATACCAGTTTTTGCCTTGGGAATTTTCGTAAGTGTACCAAAAGTTATTGGTGTCTTCGATCCATCGAGGAAACACTGTAGTGCTGCCTACCATTTTTTGCATCTTCTGAGTGGTAAAACGTTCTGCCAGCTCAAAGTTAGCTTTTTGATTTTGTGCTGATGAAAAGTTGCTTAAAGAAAAGCTCATCAATAGCACTACAAGTGAAAGGGATGTTAGTTTGTTCATTATACTCCGTAATTATTGTACGGGCTTAATAAACGATTTCTTTTTGTAAAAGGGGTTTAAAAAGAATACTAAGAAAACTTCTTTCGTTCCTGATCATAATCCTCATCATTGATCAATCCCTGTTGCCAAAGTCCGGTCAGGTAATCCAGTTTTTCAAGTGTACCCGGATCATGAGTGGGTTTTTGCGGTTTTACCTTTTCTGAAGCTTTAAACCGTTCTTTTTGATAGGCGATAGCGGTATCAATTTTATTCAGAAGAGAAGCAGGTTGTTCAATTCCATCTAAAACAACTTCACTTACATTGGCTTTCAGTCTTATAGTGCCAATACCTAATAACTTTTGAAAACTTGTTTGTGAAAAAGAAGTCTCAAGAATATTTACCAGTTCTAATTCGGTTTTAGTTTCTTCTTCGATCTTAGTAATAGAAGTATCTGTAATCTGATACCGTATACTATTTCTTTTTTTATTGACGAACCAAATCACAGCTACACCAATGAAAAGAGGAATCAATAACACTCCGATCAAATAACCCCAAAAATAGTTTTTACGGGAAGGGGTGAGGATGATAGATTTTTCAGAATTGGACATTGAATGTATTTTTGATAGCTAAAATAACAAAGGAAGGGATGAACATCGAGGAGAAGAATAGATGAAAATTGAATATTGAATAATGAACAAGGAATGATGAATATTTGGTTTAAAAATTCATTTCAAGTGTTTGAATGTAAGCTAGAAGGGCGTTCACGTCCGACGAATATGTTCGGTTTAAATTTACGAGGAACCAATCTAATGATATCTGGATCAATCACATCCCAAAAGAAGAACATGTAAGTATCGAATAAAGAAAAAAGCTAATAGCTATCAGCTAACTGCTATTAGCTTTTCTTTATTCGAAAACATTGGTAAAAATTCCTCAATAAAGTCAGCTTCTTCGTATATTTAAACTTCAAAAAAAATAATCAGAAAAGAGCACTCATCTTGAAGATCTGGAAATACATTGTCGCCGGAGGAATGACAGTTGTCGTTGCAAGCGGGATTTTAATCAATATTCCAAAGATTGCCATTTTGGAACAAACAGCCAGAAATATATTCTTCCACGTACCCATGTGGATGGCGATGTTTTCCATGTTTGCAATAAGTGTTTATTATAGCGTAAGGTATTTGAATTCACCTACTATCAGTTTTGATATAAAAGCGGAATCAGCAGCTAAAGTAGGAGTCCTATTCGGTATATGTGGTTTACTTACCGGTTCTCTTTGGGCTCGTTTTACATGGGGAACCTGGTGGACATTCGCAGAACCAAAAATGAATTTAGCTGCATTGGCAGTTATGATCTACTACGCATATTTCGTACTACGTTCTGCATTTGATGATGAGGAAAAGAGAGCTAAATTATCCGCGGTATACAATATTTTTGCGGTAACAACCATTCCTTTTTTACTCTATATCGTTCCCAGACAATTAGAAAGCCTGCATCCGGGAGCAGATGGAAATCCTGCTTTCAGTGAAATAACAGCTCCTGAATTACGGTATATTTTATATCCTGCATTCATAGGATTTATCGCACTTGCCTTTTGGATCTACGATGTAGTTCATAGATATAAAACGGTACAATATCACTCAGAAAATTCGTAGTTTTAGCAAATGAACATTCGCATACAAGATGCACCTCAAGCAACCGTTGATACCCTGACTTCTACGTATGGAAATAAGTGGAGCGGAGCTGAAGAAATAGAGCAATCAAACGTATTCATTCAATTTATGTATTCAAACGATCTCATTTTTGTAGTACTTGGAGTTACTCTGATTATTTGGTTTGTACTGCTGTTCTTCCTCATTAAAGTGGATAGAAATGTGAGCAAGCTTGAATCAAAAATAAATACCACCGACGATCATGAAGCCTAAACTAGTAATCGGAATCATCGCTATAATCGGATTTACTTCTCTTTTGATGTATAATTTTGGTGAGAGCATCAGCACTTACACCAATTTTGAAAAAGCATCCGAAATGAAAACCGCTCATGTGGCCGGAGTTTTGGATGATTCAAAGGAGTATGGTTTTTCCATGGAAACGAAGATATTCTCCTTCTATATGAAAGATGATCAGGGAAACAGCAAAAGGGTGGTTTACTCAAAACCTAAGCCAAACAACTTTGAGCAAGCAGATCGATTAGTAGTAATTGGGGAAATGAGAGGCGAGACTTTTTATGCCAATGAAATGCTGATGAAATGCCCGTCAAAATACAACGACACTCCTGAATTCGAAAAAGCGTCACAGAGCTGATCATGATTACAATTGTTGGTAAACTTTTAATAACTCTGGCATTTGCTTCAGGGTTGGGTTCACTTTTTTATTATTTCAAAAGCGCTTCTCAGGAAAATGAGCAAAAGCTAAAAATAGGTAATTGGCTTTTTGGTTTTCAAGGCTTATTTATGATCGCAGCATCGGCTTTGCTCGTTTATTTGCTGTTCACTCATCAATTCAAATACTATTACGTTTATAATTATACCAGCTTAGATCTTTCTGCTAAGTACATCTGGTCTGCTTTTTATGGTGGGCAAGAAGGCAGTTTTATGCTGTGGATATTTTTTTCCTGGTTATTTGGATTGGGTTTGATTCGCTGGACTCGAGCTCCATATCGCGCTCCGGTAATGTTTTTCCTGACACTAACTCAATTGTTCTTGATATCCATGATCGTTGGGTGGCAGTTTGGAGACCTTACGATCGGAGCTTCTCCGTTCAGGACATTTGCTGAACAATTTCCGAATATTCCGGTAGTTCAAAACAATCCTGATTTTTCCCCGCCCGATGGGAGTGGGTTGAATGATCTTCTTAAAAGTCCCTGGATGATGATCCATCCACCTCTTTTATTTGTAGGGTTTGCTATGATGACTATTCCATACTGTTTTGCGATGGCGGCATTATGGAAAAGAAAATATAATGAATGGGTTGGTCCTGCTTTACCATGGACATTAAGCTCAAACGTAGCTTTGCTAACAGCGATATTCCTTGGTGGATATTGGGCATATGTTACACTTTCATTCGGAGGTTTCTGGGCTTGGGATCCCGTTGAAAATGCCTCATTAGTTCCATGGCTGATCGGAACGGCTGGAATTCATACAATGATCATTCAGCGAAAAAGCTCAGTTGCTCAGAAGTCATCCCTTATTTTTGCATTACTCGCTTATGTAGCTATTGTATATGAAACATTCTTAACAAGATCAGGGATATTAGCAGACTCTTCAGTTCACAGCTTCGTGGATCTTGGGTTATACAATCAGTTACTCATCTTTATGATTGTAATAACAGGACTTGGCTTAGGAATGTTTCTGTGGAGATATAAGGAACTTCCTTCTCAGGAAAAAGAATCTCAGATCTTGTCTCGTGAGTTCATGACTTTTACAGGAGCAATCCTGCTGTTCATATTGGGAATGGTGATCATTTTAGGTACCAGCTCACCGATTATAGGATTGTTGTTTAACGAAAATCCAACTCCGCCGGAGATAAGTTTCTACAACCAGTGGAGTATGCCAATTGCTATGTTGATGGCAGTATTTACAGTGTTGGGCCAATATCTATTCTGGAAAAAATATTCTTTTGAGACCTTAGCATCAGCACTAATTAACCCACTGTTAATTACTTCAGCACTAACAATTGCAGCTGTGTTTTTGGGCGAGGTTAGAGATCCATACTACATTTTATATATGTTTACTGCTTTCTTTGCAGTTGTTGGAAATACCTTCGTAATTGTTCAGCTGTGTGTAAAAAAACCAAAGTTGATCGGTGGCTCAGTAACTCATGTTGGTTTTGGGATTTTATTGATTGGAATTTTGGCTTCTTCAGTTTACAACAAGCCAATGCTGGACGAAAGAATCAGCAACTATAACGAACAAGTAAAGCAAGGCGTGATCAAAGATGAAATGGGATTCACGGTCACTGAGCCTGTACTATTTTTGGAGTTGAAACTTGAAGAACCGAAAATTGTTAATGATGAATACATAGTAACTTATACAGGCTTCGATCTGTCAGATCAAAATCGCCCTGGTCAACAAACCTACAAACTTCTTTTTGAGCCATTACCATTAGGAAGCGGAGATCCATTTTATATGTATCCTGAAGTGTATCCGATGCTGGCTACTTCTACACAAGATAATGTTCAGTGGTCGGTTGATCCCGATGTTCGTTCCGGATTAATAAGTGATATTTATTTATATGTAGCGGGTAGTTCTTTCATTAAGCAACGCAACGATATGATTGCCCGCCGTGCAAACGTTGATCCTGTAGATGGTATGGATAGTAGCACTCCTGAAACACAAACCATACAGTTTGAAAAAGGAGAGATCATCACCGTAGGCGGTTTTGAAATGAATTTCATTAACTATGCAATGGAAGACACAACTAAGCTGCCTCCTAATACAAATATTGGCGTGCGGGCTCAGATTCAGTTAACACATTTGGCAAGTAGTCAGCAATACTTGATTGAGCCGTTGTTCGCATTGTACAACGACGAAGAAGGCAAAACTTTTGTATTTGCTCCACCGGTGGAATTACCGGGCCATGATCTTACATTTAGCTTCTCAAAAGTATATCCTGAAAGTGGTGAAATAGATCTTACTATTACGGGATTAGATGAAGAATATGAAAGCGAATGGATCTTAGTTGTAGCAGAACAAAAGCCTTTCATTTCCGTTGTTTGGCTGGGTACTTTTTTGCTGATGATTGGATTTAGCGTTTCTATTTTCCGACATTGGGGCAGAGAACGGAAGAAGTAGAATAAGCAATATCCAATTTCCAACAATCAATAATCAATGTTGAATACACAGAATAAATTCGGATTTAATAGATATTTAAAATGGCTATTGATTATTCCTTGTTGGTTAATGGTTATTGAAAAAAGTTTCGCTCAAGGAATTGAATTTGATCAACCGAATAAAGTTGTTGCTTTGGAAGAAATGCCTAATCCTAAAACGGCCTTACTTCTCTCTTTTGTTGTTCCAGGTCTCGGTCATCAATATGTAGATAACGAAAATTGGAGCAGAGGAAAAATTCATTTAGGTTCAGAAATTGCGTTAATGGCAGGTTATTTTGGATTAAGTGCAAGAGCAAACCGGTTAGAAGGTAATCTGAGTATTTTAGCAAGATCTAAAGCCGGAGTTTCTTTAGCAAATAGAAACCGTGAGTTTGAGTTGGCTGTAGCAAATTTTGATAACCTTGCAGAGTACAATGATTTTCAACTTAGAACCCGCAGATGGCAAAATATTCTTCCCGATACTCCAGAAAATAGATGGAATTGGGAATCTGATAATGACAGATTCGAATTTCGTGATACCAGAGATCGTATAGCTAATTCTGAAAATCAACTTCCAACACTCTTAACGTTGATGGTAGCAAACCGTTTATTAAGTGGTATTAATGCTTTTACAAGAGCAAGGAATTTGTCAAACTCTATTCCTGTAGTAAGTGTTAATTATATAAATGAATTTGGAGAACGAGGGGTAACTGCTAATCTTCAATTCAACTTCTAAAGCACTCAAAAACAAGAAGGTCCATATTCAGAACCTCTCCCAATAGTATACTTGTAATCGTTTAGATACAAATACCCCTTTTTATAATACATCGAGTATTGTTCTGTTGAGCCGTTATAATAATTGAGAATTAATATCGGTTCTTGAGCTCCGTTTTCTTCTATTTTCCATTCTCCATTACCTTTTTTTGATGAGTTACTGTTTCCCAGAACTCCTAAACTGCCTGAACTCATACTGGTGCTTGAAGATCCTGAATAATTAAAGTAGCCATCTTTGCAAAGTTCAATAGCCTCAGAGGAACTGGAGTAACCACTTACTCCCCCACTGGAATATGAATTAGAAGAATAACTGGTTCTGTATTCAAGTCTTGTATTTTTTAGTTTTTCAATCCACTCAATGATTTCTGCACTCATTGAAATCTCGTCTAGCTTTATTCCATTATTAATATCAATTACATTGCTACGCAGAACTTCGGGATTCAAATTACCATTAATAGTCAAACCAATAACTGAAACTCCGTCCCCAAAGGGATTTAATCTTGCAAGTATGAAAGCCGAAGCATCACTATTCCCTAATGTACCTTTAAAGTGAGCGCCTATGGCATTATAATCTATACGTTCAATATCTCCACTTTTAGATAGCTTTAATCCAATTTCGGGTTCTTCATAAGGCTCGTTTGCAATAGATTCTATTTCAGCGATATGATTGTATTCATGTTGAGTCAGAATAAAATAAGTATCGGGATACTTGTTAGTATAGAGTACTAACCCCTCTTCATTTTCTTCATATTCAAATCCTATAGGCACATTTACTGTTATTCCAAGAGTTGGATATTCTAACGTTTGTTGAGCTTTAATTGAGTTTGTAAAACATGAAAGAAGAAATCCACAAACGATTAATGTAAAAGTGGATCTAAATAATTTAAAGGAACACCACATAATTTTTAGGCTGATATTTGTCATTTAATTAATAAAAGAGTTTTATTGAGAAATGAAATAGAGGTATAAAAATTCTAATGTTTTTAGTAGTGATAATACTCACATATCTTAAATTTTAAGTACTAAAGAACTTAAAAATTCGTATATTGGTTATTGCTTTCATCAGGAGCGCAGACATTTTGAAGCTTAGAAAAGAAGGTTGCAACCATTCAGCTTAATTAATCACGTCTCGCCCTTTGTAGCTTTAGTACTAATTTTCACCAAATATATTTACCGTGGCAAAAAGTTCCGGAATCTCAACTCGTGAGTCAGAATCCTTAGATCGTTATCTTCACGAGATTGGAAAAGAGAAACTTATTACACCAGATGATGAAGTACGTCTGGCAAAAGAAATTCAAAAAGGAAGCCAGCGCGCACTCGAAGATTTAACAAAAGCCAACCTTCGTTTTGTGGTTTCAGTAGCAAAACAATATCAAAATCAGGGTTTATCTTTAGGAGATTTAATTAACGAAGGTAACCTTGGATTAATAAAAGCAGCAAAGCGTTTTGATGAAACTCGTGGATTTAAATTTATTTCATACGCTGTTTGGTGGATTCGTCAGTCTATCCTTCAGGCACTTGCTGAGCAATCAAGAATAGTTCGCCTTCCACTTAACCGTGTAGGAGCTCTAAACAAAATTGGTAAAGAGCTTTCTAAATTAGAACAAGAATATGAGCGTATTCCTTCAGCTCATGAACTTGCAGAAAGTCTTGAAATGACCGTGGGTGAAGTAGCTGATACACTTAAGATCTCAGGTCGTCACCTTTCTATGGATGCACCTTTTGCACAGGGTGAGGATAACAGACTCTTAGATGTTCTTGAAAACGAAGAGATTCCAAACCCGGATTTCGAATTGATGGGCGAATCTCTGAAAGTGGAGATCGAAAGAGCTCTTTCTAAATTGACTAAAAGAGAAGCTGAAGTGATAAGATTGTACTTTGGAATCGGTCGCGAGCATTCATTAACACTTGAAGAGATTGGAGAACGTTTCGATCTAACTCGTGAGCGTGTTCGTCAGATCAAAGAAAAAGCGCTCAGAAAGCTTCGTCATCATAACAGAAGTGCAGCTCTTAGAGCTTATTTAGGGTAAACAACTCTAAAAGAATTTGTAAGCCTCACCAATTAATTTTGAGTGGGGCTTTTTTATGCTTGATAAGCATCTGAAATTGATAAAACTCATTTTCCGCAAATGTATTTGGAAGAATCTCAAGGTAGGTGTAAGAGCTATATAAATAGTCTCATTTGAATAACATTTTCAGATCATATCAATTGCAGAAACAAAGGCCGGCTTGTTTTTTAAGGCCGAGTAGTTTTCCTTGCTCATATTAATTTCTCTGGTCATTAAATGAGCTGAAACCTTACCATTTAGTTTATGAAGAATGCCAAGATTGTTGCTCGATAATACTTCTTTTGCTGTTAATGATTCTTCATCCTGCCATACCATTCCCAAATTGTAATCAAGTAGCGCACAAGCGTGTTCCATTAAGTCTGAAATTTTATCAGAATTCCCTTCTTTATACCATAAAGAATCAAAGGCTAAAAACCTGAGTTCTTCAGGATTAAACAGCTTTTTGAATAATGGGATTCTTGGAAGGATTTTTAACATCAGAAAACCTTTTAATCCCGGTAGTTCAATTATTTTCCAATGAACAGGAATTGCTCTGATGCCGGCAATAGCTTCTTCATTCTTTTTTAATTCGAAACATGAACCATAATCATCCAATGAGTCCGAAAAGACAAAATTATGATCTCTGTAAAAATCATGAAGAGATTCTCTAAATGCAGAATGCCTTTCTTTTTTAACAACTGAAATTTCTTTTTTCTCTTTCGGGAAAAATCGACTAAATAGAAATGTATTTATTATTCGGATAGGTTTAAATCCAAAGGACTTACACAAGTTGAAGGATAATAGATTATCAGCTTCCACATAAGCATAATATATGCCGGTTTGGTTGACCGATTTAAAAGGCTTTTCAAGTTCTCTATTAAAAATTTCTTCAATACTGCTTCTTAATGCATTAGGTTTCTTATCAGGTTTTATATTCGTTTTTGAGTTACCTAGATTTTTAAAGGGGTTGTAAACAGAAAGATATCTGACATAGAGAGCCTTTACAAAAGTATCGTTAAGTGTAATATTTCTTTCAATAAACCCAGCGGTACCTAAAACTCTCTCTCTCTTTTTTATCTGGATAAAGCTTAGGTTAGATAATTTTTCAATGTTTTTTTCCGTCTCAGTATGTTTATATCTGAGCTTGCCTGGAGTTCCAAGTACGGTGTTATTCAAAAGATCTTGAATACTCTTTGAGTATCCTTTTTCTGTTGTCACTTTTAAATCAGAGTAAGATTTTCTTTGTTGAGAACTCATTTAAATCAGAAAGAATTAAAAAACCGTTTACTATTCTGCAATGTTTTGCGTTACATTTAGAACATGAAAAATACAATTTCCCTTTTATTAATCTTAATGTTTTGCAGCTATTCAGCTATCGGGCAACTGTATCCTTTCAGAACGTACTCAATTGAAGATGGATTGAGTGAATCTGTAGTAAATGAAATAATTCAGGATAGTGAGGGATTTCTTTGGTTAGCTACCGGTTACGGTTTAAATAGATTCGATGGAATCACTATTCAGAACTACTTCGAAGATCAAGGACTGAACAGCAGTAAAGTTCACTCACTTTTTGAAAGCTCAGATGGAAAGATCTGGATTGGAACTGAGTTCGGCGTGAATTACTGGATTGAAGATAGTATTTATGTTGTGGAAGAATTAGAACCATTGAAGAATCAAAGAGTGATCAGTATTTATGAAGACTCTAGAGGAGATATATGGTTCGGTACCGATGGGGATGGAGCATGGGTTTTAGATGAGAATGGAGAGCTTTTTCAGTACTCTATCTCTCAGGGATTCAAAAACGATAGAATCAGAAGAATTAAAGAAGGCAAGGAAGGTGTCTTATGGTTTGCTACCAGAGGTGGATTAACCAAGCTGGAAAACGGAAATATCAGAACTTTTACTACTAATGACGGCCTGCCTGAAAACAGAATCAGAGATATCTTATTCGATTCAAATAATGAACTTTGGATAGCTTCAAGAGAAGGATTGGTGCATTACAGTGATGGAAATTTTATCACGTATAATGATAGACAAGGGTTAAATAATATACGTGTTCAAACACTGGTTTTCGATAGTAATGAACGATTATGGTTAGGTACTGAAGGGGGCGTAAGTGTTTTTGAGGGAGGTGCTTTCAAAAACTTTACTTCAGAAAATGGTTTGTCAAACAACATTATCTATTCTTCTACCTTGGATAGAGAAGGTAATTTATGGTTTGGAACTTTTGGAGGAGGAGCCAATCTCTTTTTAGGTGATTATTTTGAAAACCATACGGAATTAGACGGGCTTGCTAACGATGTAGTTACCTCAATTACTGAAGGAGAAAACGGAGAAACTTGGCTAGCTACTTATGGTGGAGGTTTAAGTCTTTTAAAAAATGGTGAATTCACAACCGTAAGTTTAAAAGAAGGCCTGTTAGATGACAAAGTGTTTTCAGTTTATAAGGATTCTAAAGGAAGGATTTGGATAGGAATGCGAAACGGTCTTGCGTATCTGGAAAATGAAAAACTTACGGTGTTAGATGGAGAAGAATTTCCATACAGGAAAGTAAGACAAATCTATGAAGACTCTAAAGGTTTGATTTGGATAAGCACTTATGAAGAAGGAATTATTCAATATAACGGGGAAAAGTTTAATCAGATTACTACAGATGAAGGATTGGCTGATAATACTATTTTAGGGACTGTTGAAGGCGATGACGGAAGTATGTGGATCGCAACTTACGGTGGAGTAAGCAGATACTATGAAGGAGAAGTAGAGAATTTTACTATACAGGAAGGACTCCCGAATAACGCGGTTATGATGGTTATAAAAGATAATGTTGGACGAATATGGGCATCTACTTTTGGAGGAATTGCTTGGTTTGACGGTCTGAAATTTCAAAGCATTACTACAGAGGATGGTCTTCCTAACCGTGTTTGTTATTTTATACATCAAAGTAAAGATGGAGCCTTTTGGATAGGTACAAATAATGGAGTTGTAAAATTTGATGCTGAATTATTTCTAAGTGACAATCCAAATGAAAAAGAACAATCCTTTCAATTGATCACGAAGGAACAGGGACTTGTTTCTGATGAGACCAACCTTGGAGCAGTTTATGAAGACAGTAACGGTCATCTTTGGTTTGGTACAGTTGAAGGAGTGAGTCACTTTTTTCCGGAGAATTATAAAGGGAACCCACTTTCTCCAAAAGTAAAAATTGATCAGGTGGTTGCGGCTGGCCGAGTACATGAGGGCAAAAAGCACTTTAACTTAAATTATGATCAGAATTATGTAGAAATTACTTATTCAGGAATAAACTTCACTGCTCCAAATCAGGTTGTTTATGAATACAAAATGGAAGGAGTTGACCCAACCTGGCAACGTACAATGAACAGGGTTGTAAAGTATCCATCTTTACCGAATGGTGAGTATACTTTCTCCATTCATGCACGAAATACCAATGGAACTTGGAGCGATGAGAAAACAGAAATCACTTTTTTAATAAACGCACCATTTTGGATGCAATGGTGGTTTATTTTAGTCGTAATTTTGGCAGTAATTGGTATCATTGTACTGTTTTATAATTATTATAAAACAAGAAAACTTGTCGATATAGAAAGAATCAGAGTTAGAATAGCCAGTGATCTTCACGATGATGTTGGAGCAAGTTTAACAGAGGTAGCATTGCAATCAGACTTTCTTCAAGCCAGTAAAATTGATCCTGAATTCAAACAATCTTTGGAACAGATAGGAAAACAATGTAGGAAAATTGTTACCAGTCTGGATGATATAGTTTGGTCAATCGATGCTAGAAATGATACTGTTGGCGATCTAACTGACAGAATGCAAGATTACATTCTAAATGTTTTGGAACCCAAAAATTTTCAGGTTAGGTATGATTTTGAAGATTTGAAAATGGAGAATAAACTTGAAGTACCTGTAAAAGAAAATCTGTATCTGATTTTTAAGGAAGCTGTAAATAATATTTCTAAGTATTCGAATGGTGATAAAGTAGATATCTCAATGACTACAGAAAATGGAGATTTTAAATTTCAGATTCACGATAACGGGACATCAGGTGCAGGAGCGAAGAAAACGGGCCATGGCTTGCGTAACATGGTTATGCGAGCTAAAAGAATAAATGCAGATATTGATGTTTCAACAAAAAATGGCTTTACTGTTTTGTTATCAGGAAAATTAAATACTAATTAAATTACAGATCATGGCAATCGTAGGAATTGTAGAAGACAATATTAAGATAAGAGACCTGATTCAGCGGTATTTGGATATGCAGGAAGACATGGATTGTCCGGTTGCTAAAGACAGTGTTGAAGAGATGCTTGAATATCTGGAAAAGCATCAAGCCCCCGATGTATTATTAATGGATATACAGCTCCCCGGTATGACAGGGATCAAAGGAATGGAGATCATTAAATCAAAATATCCTGATATAGATATAATTATGTTAACAGTATATCATGATTCTCATAAAATATTTGATTCTTTAAAAGCAGGAGCTTCCGGTTATTTATTAAAGCATACTTCACTACCCGAAATCAAAGAATCCATAGATAACTTATTGAAAGGTGGAGCACCTATGTCTCCACAAATAGCCAGAAAAGTAATTACTCATTTTAACGATCAGGCTCCTCAAAAAAATCCTGATAGTATGCTAACCGACAGAGAGCAGGATATCGTAAACGGCCTGGTTGATGGATTGAGCTATAAATTAATTGCAGATCGTTTTAGTATCTCTATTGATACTGTGCGAGCACATATTCGTAATATTTATAAGAAACTACATGTAAATTCAAAAGCGGAAGTAATAGCTAAGTCATTAAGAGGAGAAATTTAAAACCCGGCTAACATTATCATGTGATTTTTTATGTGAGTTGAATAGTGGATTTTCTTAATGAAACCTGAATATTCCAAAAAGGAAGACTTATGAAACGTTCAAATACTTTATCACTTTCATTACTCATTACAATCTCGATGTTCTTTACAGGATGCTACACTCAGTTTAGTAGTATAGATAGGTATTCTGATTCGAATAGAAATTCGAAATATTATTCATGGAATGATGAAGAGCTCTCTGAAGCTGGTTATTACTGGGACGATGAAGAGCAGACCGCAAAACCGTATAGTTATTCCTCTCAAACTTTGGAAGAGGAAAACGTTCTTGCTGAAGAATCCGGTCTTTACTACAAAGATTATGACGCTGAGAAATGGTATCAGGATAATAATTTCGAGGGCGTTTATTGGGATGGATATGATGAGGGTTTCGATGATGGATATGAAGAAGGATACTATGATGGGTATGACGATAGTAATTGGAAGCATGGAAGATATTATACAAATTTAGGATATGGTTGGTACCGTCCATACAAACATCATGTTGGTTACAACTGGTATTATGATTACTACCCAAGACATTCCTCGTTCTTCACTATAGGATATGGTTGGGATGGTTACTTTTTAGGATTTGGTTATGGCTATGGGCACTATTACGATCCTTTTTATTATGGTTGGGGCTATAGTCATCATTACGGAAGCTATTACGGTAATCACTACTATTATGGCTATACTAACAACTATTACTACAATAACAGTAGAAGAAATAGCAGAAACTATTCTTATGGAGCCAGAAGCAGTGGCTTAACTCAAAAGTACGATAACAGAAACTCGAGAACACGTTATACAAATAGAAATTCAGGTTCTTCGCTCACCAAAAGAAGCTCAGGAAATGTTAGCCGTACAAGAAGTTCAACAAGAGTAAGGAGTAACACCAATAGTACCAGATCCAGATCTGCTACTGTAACTAAAAGAGGAAGGACTAACAGTAACTCAAGAGTGGGTTCCAGCGGATCTTCAACAAAAAGAGGGTCAAATAGTGTTAGAACTAACAACTCGGGCAAGAGATATTCAGGATCTGTTACAAGGAATTCCAGTTCTCGTAGAAGTGGTTCATCAAGCGTAAAAAGATCCAGTTCAAGTTCAAAGAGAAGTGGGAATGTTTCAAGATCCCGATCGTCTTCTCAGGTTAAATCTTCGAGTAGTAGATCAAGAGGTTTTTCTAGTGTAAAACGTTCTTCAGGTAGTTCGAATAAATCAAGGTCAACATCATCTAGCAAGCGTTCAAATAGTAGTTCCAAAAAGAAAAGAGGGAACTAAGCAACGCAACTCTAATTATTTATAAACTTAAATTATGAAGAGAATAATACTCTTACTTAGTGGAATTATGCTGTCTTTTACTGTAACAGCACAAGATGGAGAGTCACCAGTTAGTTATAAAAGTCTGGCCATTCAAATGAGTACTTTGAACTCAAATGGAGATGCCTCATCAGCAGCTACAACTTCTGTTTCAACATTTAACGGTTATGGTAGTTTTTTGGATAACCCAGCTTCCATGGCGTTATCGAAAATGAGTTTTTATTCAATCGGTTGGCTCAATCAAAGTAATAATCAAACTAACAATTATGTTGGAACACAAAATGAAACAGAGTTTTCGAATACTAACTTCGGAAATTTAGGGTTGGTCTACAAAGTCCCGACTGATAGAGGAAGTTTTGTAGTTGGTGGAGGGTATAATCTTATCGCAAATGATTCAGATGAGACGTTCTTAGATGCATTCAATGAAACGAATTCTATTACTGATCTATTTAAACAATCCGGAAGTGATTATAACGGAATTGCCTTCGAGGCTTTTGCCGTAGATTTTAGAAATGGTACCAGCAATGAGATAGAATCTATATTCAGAGTGGATGGTAGACCATCAGGATTTCAAGGAATAAATCAATTTGCAGAAATAGCAAGAAAGCGAAATATAGGAGAGATCTCATTATTTGCTTCTACGGAATTCCAGAAGAATTTATTTGCAGGTGTTTCTTTAGGAATATTATCAGGTTCAATACACTATGACCGTAGTTTTCAGGAAGTTGATGTGTCTAATTTCTACAATGACGGCGTAGTTCCCGCAAGTGGGTCTGATCCCGCTACTGATATTTTTTCAATTACTTTGAATGATGAAATTGACACAGATTTCTATGGCTTTTCTGCAAGGGGAGGTGTGATTTTTAAACCAATTCCATTTTTAAATATAGGAGCCAGCATTGCAGCTCCATCTAAGATTTTTGTAACTGAAATTTTTTATTCAAACATCCGAACAGAGTTTGACGATAATACATTCACAGATGGTGATGAAACAACATTTTCAGGAGAATTTGAATATGCCATTACAAAACCTGCTGAATTTAAAGTGGGCGCTTCAGTAGAAAAAATTAGAAATTTAACTATATCTGCCTCACTTGAATACATAGATTACAGTTCAACAAAAGTAGACTTCACAATTAATACAGAAAGCTTAGAACCCAGTGATGTAGCAATTCTCAAAGAAGATGAACAAGCTACAAATCAGGTAATAAGTAACACATATAATGCTGTTATAAATTTTAAAGCTAACGTTGGCTACTCATTTAGCAATCATGTTAAAATAGTAGCAGGATATGCTTTATTTCCAGGAAAAGAGAATACGTATGGTTTTGATGAGGATGTTTATTCAGGTAGTATTTCTTTCCCAATTGCTGAGAATATTTCATTTGATTTATCAGGGCAATATTCTACCAGAAATGATCGTTCGATAGTATATGAATTTGAAAATACTGTTCAATCTATATCAAATGAAAAAGAAAGATTGAACATCTTAGCAGGTGTAAAGTTTAGATTTTAAGAATTTACCCAAATACCTCCGTAGTTAGTTAGAGCCTTAAGTTTGAACGACTTAAGGCTCTTTTATTACATCCAATTTTTTTTCTTAAAGTAAATAACCATTCCAATGGTAACTAAAATCATTACAAACCAAGCAATAGGATAGCTGTATTGCCAGGATAATTCAGGCATATATTCAAAGTTCATTCCATAAATTCCTGCTATAAAAGTAAGTGGTATAAAAATAGTGGCGATAATAGTTAACACCTTCATCACCTCGTTCATCTTATTACTGATGTTGGTTTGATGCATATCGTGTAAACTCGATACCATTTCCCGGTTATTATCAAGGCTATCAGCAATTTGTATGGTATGATCTGAAACGTCTCGGAGAAACAATTTGGTTTCATCTTTAACTAAAGGGGATTCATCCCGGATGAGCGAGTTTATACTGTCTCTAAGTGGCCATATACTTTTTCTGAATTGGAGAAGTTGTCTGCGGATTCTATGTATGGATGATAAAGCATTGCTATCTTCTCCAGACCAAAGGTCTTCTTCTATATTTTCAATTTCTTCATTTAGATCTTCAAGTACTGCAAAATAATAATCAATGATATTATCCATTAAAGCGTAGGACATATAATCAGGCCCTCCTTTACGCATTCTGGTATTTTCAATGGCAAGGCGTTCTTTAATAGGAAGAAAAATTTTCCGTTCTGATTCCTGAAAGGAAAAGATGAATTTTTCAGTAAAAACAATACTAACTTGTTCTTGTTGAAGAACATTGTCCTCAATGTAAAGCATTTTCAAAACCATAAAAATTTGCTCTCCATAGTCTTCAATTTTTGGACGTTGAGTAGTGTTTAAAATATCTTCCTGTATCAAAGGATGGAAATCAAATTCATCCCAGAGTTGTTTCAAAAACTCAATATCATGCAAACCTTTCACCTGTATCCATGTTGGATTTGCAGTATTAACATAAGGTTTGCATTGTTCTATGGAGTCTATTTTTGTTATATCAAGATGAGTATTACTGTAATCATGTATTTCAATGATTATATCTTCAAGTTTTTTCTCACCAATATGAGTTAATGTACCAGGTGCACTCCCGATCTCTTTTCTGAAAAACTTGTTCTTTATTCTAACAGGAGAAAGCTTCTTTTTTATACTCATAGGTATTCATTTAATTTTGCTGAAAGTAAGCAAAAAAAATCCCCACACATAAAAATGTGCAGGGATGGGTGATAAAAAATTTATCAATTACTCTATTTCGCCTTTTTCAGCAGCTTCTTTGAGTTTCTCATTTGCCCAAATACCAATCTCAACTCGGCGATTTTGTTGTCGACCGGCAGCTGTACTGTTATCAGCAATAGGATCAGATTCCCCATAACCGATTATAGTCATTCTTTCTGCATCTACACCTGTAAAAGCAGCATATTCAGCTACTGCTTTAGCACGATCTTCGGAAAGCTTTTGATTGTACTCCTCACTTCCTGTGTTATCTGTATACCCTGAAAACATGATGTTTGTATCTTCATACTTCTTAAGTATTTCAGATAATTCCGCAATATTTTCTTTAGAGGCATCTTTAAGTTGATATGAATTAACATCGAATAGAATTCCGGAATCAAATGTAATTTTTATTCCCTCGCCGATTCGTTCTACTTTTGCGCCTTCAAGATCTTCTTCAAGCTCTCTTGACTGTCTGTCCATATAATTACCAATAGCAGCACCGGAAGCTCCTCCTACAGCAGCTCCAATAATAGCTCCGTTTGTTGTGTTGCCAGCAGCTTTTCCAATCACAGCTCCGGCTAATGCACCAGCGGCTGCCCCAATCGCAGTTCCTTTAGCCGTTTTACTAATGCTGTCGCAACCCAGAAAAGGTAATGTTAATAATAAAGCAAAAATGCTTAGTCTAGATAAGGTCTTCATATTTTAAGTTTTGTTAGTGTTATCTAAACATGGAACTCATTATATAGCTATGAGTTCCATTTATTAACCTCAAAGACTAAATACGGAGCTTAAGCAGCTTGATCTCTCAGTATTTCCAAAGGTGGACGCGTATGTACACCTCTTGTATTTAATAATCCGATTATAAGTACTAAAGCTATTAGAATTAGAGATTCTATTGCCAGAATTGTGAAGTTCGGTACAAAGTCGATATCAAAATAAAAATAACCAAGTAGTGCGCTTGCACCCACAGAGAGAGTAAGCCCGGTAAGAGCAGCCATAACTCCTAAGAATACATATTCAATAACCTGAATCTTAATAACTTGATTTTTCTTTGCTCCCAGTGTTCTCAATAATACTGCTTCTCTTATACGTTGGAATCTACTTGTAGCTGCCGAACCTGCAAGTACAATAAGTCCGGTAATAATACTGAAAAGACCTATAAACTGAATTACGAACGTAATTTTATCAATGAAATCACGGACTGTTTCAAGTACTTGCCCTATGTCAATTGCAGAAACATTAGGGTAAGCCTGTACAATTTTTTGTTGCAGGTCTAAGGAAGCCTCTCTACTTGGAGTGTTCAAAGTTGTAGCAAAAAATTGAGGAGCAGATTCTAATACTCCCGTAGGAAATACAACAAAGAAATTAGGTTGTGGAGTTTGCCAATTCACGGCACGGGTACTTGATATATAACTAGAAATCGGAATTCCTTGAACATCCCAAACAATGGTGTCACCAACTTGAGCATTAAGATCTTGCATCAGATCAGTTGATACAGAAATCGGAACAAGTGTTTCAAAATTTTCAACAATTCCAATAAACGTACCCGATTCAATATTTTCTGTAGAGATCAAAGAATCTCTGTACGTAGATCTGTATTCACGGTTTAAGGCCCATCTTCTTGGTTTACGACTTGAATCAGCCATAAATTCTGCAACTGTAGTATCATTTATTGATTGTAAGCGCATAGTTACAATGGGTACATTTTGCCGAAGTTCCATTCCATTGTCTAATATGATCTTATTTACCCCATCATTTTGATCGTATTGGATGTCATAAAGTGCAAGGTTTGGAAGATCTTCGCCATTATCGAAGTTTATGGTACCCAGAAGCATGTCTTGTGTTAAATACAAAGAGCTTATCAGTGTAACTCCAAGTCCAAATGTTAAAAGAAGGGTGGATGTTTGATTGTTTGGACGATATAAATTTGCTAAACCTTGTCGAAATTCATAGCCAAGTGCTTTTGGATTTAATTTCTTTGCACCTTTCATAATCAGAAAGGCAATACCGGCTAATAATGCAAGACAAAAAGTTAATCCCAAAGTAAAAAACAAAGCCGCTAAAAAATTACCAAGCATATACCAAGCATATCCTATTACTGAAACAGCTATTAAACCAAACAAAGAGAATCTGGTTATCCAGTTCAGAAGTTTTGAAAGATTAATATCAACAGAACGTAACGTAAAGAGCGGAGATATTTTTCTAACTGCCAATAATGGGAATAAAGCGAAAATAAGTGAAATTGAAACCCCTGTTACTATACCGATAAGAATTGAACTCCATGATATTGTCAATTCTATATCAACAGGAACAAAATCCTGCACCAAAACGGGAAGATAGAGTTGTATCAATGAACCTATAAGAGCTCCAAGTGCCGACCCTATAAACCCCATGAATACGGCTTGAATTAAGAAGATATTCATAGCTTGATTCGAGGAAGCTCCTACACATCTTAAAACTGCTACAGTGCTTATTTTTTGCCGTACATATACAAAGATCGAGCTAGCTACTCCGATTCCACCAAGAAGTAATGCAATAAAACCGATCAGGTTAAGAAAATTGGATAGATAAAGAATAGCCTCACCTACTTCTTCTTTTCTTTCAGCAACATCATCATATCCAAAACGAACGGAATCGTTCATAATATCCAGAGTTTGCTCTACAAGTATCGGATCTGTTCCATCAGGATATTTTATATAAGTAATATATTCTAATTGGCTTCCGCGTTGAAGAAGACCTGTTGCTTCGATATTCGTTTTGGGGATATAAATTCTGGGTCCGAAAAAAGAAGCTGCTACCGGTTGCCCGGGAATTTCCTGAAGTGCACCTGCAATTTCATAAGTAACCAATCCTATTTTAACAGAATCTCCGGGTTGAAGTCCAAACTGTAGTAAAATTGGTTCATCTACTAGTGCTCCAGAAGTATTTTGGAAAGTTTTTGCTGCTGATTGGGGTTCCGTTTTGAGCTCTCCGTAATAAGGAAAATCACCTTCTAAAGCAGTTATTTGTGAAAGTCTTGTCGTTCCTGATTTTGGGAAGAAAGCCATTGAAGTGAAGCTTAAAGCATCTGATCGTTCTCCACCTAATGAATCGAGATAAATTTCTAACTCTTCATGAAAGGGGTCGTTCTTTTCTACTTCAAGATCGGCGCCTAAAAGTTCTTTGGATTGCTCGTTAATGCTATCATTGAGGTTTTCTCTGAAAGAACTGATGGCCACTTGAGCTGCAACTCCAACAATGATTGCAGCCAGATAAAGAAATAATTTTTTTCTATTCGAGCGTGAGTCTCGCCACGCCATTTTAAAAACCCAGGACAATTTATTCACGCTGTTACTTCCTCTGATTTAAATACATCAGAATCCACTTCGCCATTTTTAAGCTTAATGACCCGGTCGCATTTTTCTGCCAGTTCAAGATCATGTGTAACTAAAACCAACGTGGTACCTTCTTTTCTATTTAGATCAAAGATCAGATTCTCAATATGTTCACCAGTTTCAGAATCCAGATTACCTGTTGGTTCATCAGCAAATAGAATTTTAGGATTATTAATAAAAGCACGGGCTACCGCAACTCTTTGTTGCTCACCGCCTGAGAGTTGAGTAGGATAATGATGAGAACGCTCTCCCAAGCCCACTTCATTGAGAAGTTCTAAAGCTCTTTCACGAACTTTATTAGAAGCTTCACCACGCAGCTCCAAAGGAACCATCACATTTTCAACAGCTGTGAGGGTAGGAACTAATTGAAATGTTTGAAAAACAAAGCCAACATGTTTATTTCTAACTTCTGCTCTTTGATCTTCAGTGAGGGGATTTAGATTTATATTATTCAATACAACTTCACCTGAAGTGGGCTGATCTAAGCCTGCTGACAAACCTAGCAAAGTAGTTTTTCCACTACCCGAAGGACCTACAATGGCACAGGAAATTCCTTCCTCCATTTCAAAGCTTATATTATTTACAACGGTGAGAATTTTGTCACCACTCTTAAATTGTCGGTTTAGTTTATTCAGTTTTAAAATATGATTCACGATGTTCTTTTATTATTAATGAACTCTTAACCTAAAATGTGTGTATTACCATTCCGTAATATGCCAAAATTAGTTACGTTGATTAGTTTAATTTTGTTATAAAAATTTAGTTTTGAAGATACAGTTTATGAAAAAAAGGCACTCATTTTTTATAATTTTCTCACTTATCATGAGTATGAATGTATATTCACAAGAGAAAAAGTCGATCTTGTTTTTTGGAGATAGCATTTCTGCAGGATACGGACTTGAACCTCAACAAGCTTTCCCGGCTATAATTCAACATAAAATAGATTCTCTTGGATTGAATTATGAGGTGATCAATGGAGGGTTAAGTGGAGAGACTTCGGCTGGAGGCTTAAGACGGATCAATTGGGTTTTACAAAGAGATATCGACATCATGATACTTGAATTAGGTGGAAACGATGGACTTCGTGGCATAGATCTTTCATCAACAAAAGGTAATCTTCAACAGATTATAGACCGAGCTAAGGCAAAAAACCCGGAGATGGAGATCATTATTGCAGGCATGCAGGTTCCTCCGAATCTGGGAACAGATTACACGAAGAAATTTCAGGAACTATATCCGGAACTGGCAGAAGAGAACAATATTCCTTTAATCCCATTAATTCTAGATGAAGTGGGAGGTAGGGATGAGTTTATGCAGCCTGATCAAATTCACCCCAATGCTGAAGGACATAAAGTTGTTGCAGAAACCATTTGGGAAATTCTTTATCCAATTTTGAAATAGCCAGTCTCTGAAACCTCAGAATGATACAATTTGGAGTTACTCTACAATCTCAAAATTAATCGAGATAGTTGAAGTTACCGAGACGGTTTGTGCAAAATCCATCATAGATGCGGATTCAGATTTAAATCGGCCCACATCTGCTTCCATAGCCATCGGTGGATAATTTACTTGATGCTCTGAATAGTTGATAGTTTGGATATTACCTAGTGTGACACCAGATTGTTGAGCAATAAAAGTAGCTTTTTCCTTGGCTTGCTGAATCGCAGATACAAGTGCTTTTTCCTTTCCTTCATCCATTTTTGTTGAAGAAAAGTTGCCGTTAAAGGAATCAAAGCCGTTTTTAATTAAAGTAACCTGAATTTTCTCGTAGATATCAAAATCAGAAAAACTAACTGATACTTCCTGAAAAGTATGAATCATATCCTCTTGCTGACGATTATTGTTGTAATTGGTTCGTTTGTTCATTCTGATTGGCTGAAAACGGATGTCATCTTCTTTGATATCAAATTCCTTTAGAAGAGAAGCCAGAATCGCTTCTCTTTTTTTATGAGTATCAAAAGCCGCTTCGGGCGTTTTTTCTTCCGCATTAATATTGATAGAGAAAATAATAAGATCAGCAGGTATCAATTCAGTAGCAGACATATTTATAGAAATAGTCCTCTCAGAATTTTGAACAAGAGCCTGAGCTGTAGTGGTGCGATTAATACTTACCGCTATGAAAAGAATGGCACTAAGTAAGGAAATATATTTTGAAAATTGTGTATTTGTTTTCTTCATATCATTATGATTTTCAGTTCTGTTTTTGCCAAAAGATAAGCAACTTTTGAGCTCTGGTAACTACATCTTCATGTTAGTTTGTGCTACTAGAAGAGTTATTTAACATCAATTTAACTTCCGGAAGTATAAGCTCAACCCATTCTTTGTATTGCTTGCCTGACGGGTGAAGTTGATCAGAAGCTATGTATGATGGATCTTCTTTAGCTTTTTCCGAAACAGGTGTAATATTTATAAACGGAATATCCATCTCTGATGAAATAGAATCAGCAATAGAATCATAAATCAATAGCTCTTGTCTGATAGTATCTTCTCCTTTCTCCATTCCAAAAGGGGTTACTCCATAATTAGGTATAGACACAACGAAAACTTTAGTAGTGTCTCCATTAGCAAATGTAATCGCCTGCAGCAGTAGCTCTTTAAATTCTTTTTTGTATTGATCGATTGGATATCCTCGGTATTGATTGTTTACTCCAATCAAAAGCGAAACTAGATCATAATTACTACTCGGTTCTTTTTCTTCAATTGCTTTTTGAAGCTCATTTGTGGTCCATCCTGTTTTGGCAATGATGAGAGGTTGTTTAACATCGTATCCTTCCATATTAAGTTTGTTGGTAAGAATTACAGGCCAGCGCTGATCTTCAGAAACAGCTTCTCCTATCGTATATGAGTCACCCAATGCCAGATATGAAATGCTGTTATTCTGAGCACATGATATAGTTAGTAACCAAAAAATAGAAATGAAAGAAAACAGAGTTTTTTTAAACATGAGATTTTTTTAATTATTTAGCCAGATAATAATCATTTAAAATGAACTAAATCATGAATAAGCGTAGTACCATTTTTTGATTTTTTATTTTATGAAAGCGCTTGCATTATCCGAGAAACAGACGTTTCTTTGCTAGAGTGTGTCATTAAAAAAAATCATCGATGACGCTTAAGGTTTAGAAAGACTACAACATTAATAAATCAGGATTAGAACTATGAGTAAATTGATACGATGTATGCTTGCATTAAGCATGGTTCTCGTATTTTCGTATGCTTCTATGGCTAATGAATTAATAACGCCAAAAAAAGCAGAAACAGAGGTATCAGGTCAGGTACTGGATGTTGACGGAGAACCACTTGCGGGAGTAAATATCCGAGTTAAGGATAAATTGATAGGAACAACTACAGATGGAAATGGAATGTTTTCTCTTTCCATTAAACAAGATCCTCCACTTGTATTGGTTTTCTCGATTGTAGGATTCCAAACAGAAGAAATGGATATCACTAATTCAAATACATCGGGATTAGAAGTTCGAATGCAAGAGCAGACATTTTTAGGAGAAGAGGTTGTAGTCTCTGCTTCAAGGGTTGAACAAAGTATTCTAAAGTCTCCTGTATCTATCGAGAAAATGGATATTATTGAAATTCAAACTTCAGCATCACCTAATTTTTACGATGGAATTGCAAACTTGAAAGGGGTCGATTTCAGTACTCAGAGTTTGACATTCAAATCTATTAACACTCGTGGTTTCGGTTCAAACGGTAATACAAGGTTTGTTCAGTTAATTGACGGAATTGACAACCAGGCTCCCGGACTTAACTTTGCAGTTGGTAACATCGTTGGTATTTCTGAACTAGATTTGGAAAGTGCTGAGATGATACCCGGTGCTGCATCCGCACTATACGGTCCAAATGCATTAAATGGAATTTTGTTAATGAATAGCAAAAGTCCGTTTGAGTACAAAGGACTTTCATTTAACGTAAAGCAGGGTTTAAATCATTTCGATAGTACTGTAGAAAGTGAACCTCAAATATATCAGTCATATGATTTAAGATACGCAGACGCATTCAACGATAAATTTGCATTCAAAATCACCGCTTCTTATTTGAAAGCACAAGATTTTGTTGCACAGGATACTCGCGATCAAAGCTTTTTAACAGGCGGTGCAGTAGAAAGAGGAGTAACAGAGCGTGGAAATAGAAGAATTTATAATGGAGTGAATGTCTATGGTGATGATGTGTTTACTCTTGGCTCAATTGCTAATAGTCTAATAGCGGCTGGTGAAGAACCTGATGCTACTGCAGAAGAACAAGCAACTGCAGCTCAAGTTGAGGCGCTAAGATCTCTAATACCTGATGGAAGAGAAGGAGCTTTTTCAGCTTTTGGTTTTGAAGAAAATTCTTTTGTGGATAATACTACTGAAAGTTTGAAGTTAGGAGCCGCTTTACACTATCGTCTCAATGATAACTACGAACTTCTGGGGCAATATAACACAGGGTTTGGTAGTACGGTATACACAGCAAACGATCGTTTCGTATTGGATGATTTCAATATTTGGACTGCAAAGTTAGAACTTAGAAATCCCAATTTCTTTTTAAGAGCGTATACAACTCAGGAAGACGCAGGAGATTCTTATGCAGCAAATACGGTAGCAACAAGAATTAATCAGATTGCATATCTAACTCCTTATTTTGAGACATTTTTAGGAGCAAGATCACAGGGTGCTTCGGTTGAAGAGGCTCACACACAAGCTCAAGCTTCTGCACTGGCAAAGCAAGTTGGCGACCCTAGTAATCCGAACGATGGCTTTACACCGGGTTCAGATAATTTCAACCAATTAGAAGCAAGTTTAAGAGCTACACCTATCTCAGAAGGTGGGGCAAAATTCTTAGATAAATCCGATATGTATCATTTTGAAGGTTTATATAACTTCTCAAACGTGGTTGATCCTGAAACCTTAGAGCTAATAGGTGGTGTAAATTATCGTATATACGCACTTAATTCGGAAGGAACTCTTTTTGCACTAGACGATAATGGTGATGAGTATAGCATCAACGAGTGGGGTGCTTATCTTCAAGGATCTAAGAATCTGATGGAAGATAAACTTAATCTTTCTGCATCTGTACGATATGATAAGAATGAATACTTTGACGGTCAGTTTTCACCAAGAGTTTCTGCATTATACACTTTAGCAGATCGCCATAATTTCAGAGCTTCTTTCCAAAATGGATTTAGAATGCCGACTACTCAGGATCAGTTTATTAAACTTGATGTAGTAACCAGATTGTTAATTGGTAGCAATCAGGATTTAGTTGATCGTTATCGTTTTGAGTCAAACAGGGTGTATAGTGCTCAAAATGTAGCGGCTGCAAGAGCTGAATTCAACGAAACTGGAGATGAAGCAGAAGCAAGAAGATTGTTAGGTAGTACTGTGGAATTTGAAGATTTCAAAACAGAGAAAATCAGCACATATGAAGTAGGCTATAAAGGCTTTTTAACGGACAGATTACTCGTTGATGCGTATTACTATTACAGCCAGTACACTGATTTTATAGCTGAAATACAATTTGTACAAGGGATTCCGGAGGGATTAACGGAGGACCCAGGTGCTTTCAATTCCACAAACGATGATGGTAAGGATGCTATTATTCAAGGGGAAGTTGAAACACAGGAATTCGGTTTTGATATTAATGCTGATGGTACTGTTGAATCTCAAGGATGGGGAGTAAGTTTAGACTATTCATTCGATGGTGGCTATAAGTTAGGTGGTAACGTAGCTTATAATGAACTGATAAGTGAGCAGGATTTACGTGATCAAGGATTCCGTTCAAGTTATAATACTCCCAAGTGGAGATATAATGTTCGTCTTGAGAATAGAAACGTAATAGAAAATATTGGTTTCAATATGGTATACAGATGGCAGGATGCTTATTACTGGGATTCCTCCTTCGGAGATGGTGTAGTACCGGCTTATGGTACTTTCGATGCACAGGTGAGCTATAAAATTCCATCAGCAAACACCATACTTAAACTTGGTGGTAGTAACATCCTCAATGAAAGATATGAGACCTCTTTTGGGAATCCTACTTTAGGAGCTATCTACTACTTCTCTCTAACATTTGATCAATTCTTGAATTAAGAAAAGGATATAACAATGAACAAATTCTATAAAATATTTTTATTACTGATCGTCACAGGATTGATTTCATACTCTTGTGATGGAATAGAAGATTCTCTGGTTGATGACCAACTTGAGGAAAATCCGTTACCTACCACGCCTGAATATTCTTCAGGAAGCACAGACTTCTCTAGTTATGTTGCTATAGGTAACTCATTAACGGCCGGCTTTATGGATGGAGCTCTATATAATATTGGGCAAAATAATTCCATTGCGGCAATTTTGGCTTCTAGTTTTGCAGCTACTGTTGATGGAAATTATACATTTAACCAACCTTCTATTGATTCTGAAAATGGATTTAATACTGGTATCAACCCAAATCCTAGCAATGGAATTACTTTTGGTAGGTTTAAATTAGATGCTGTTGCAAGGATTCCATCCCCGGTCATTAATGGTGAAGCCCCAACTGCATATACTGGTCCGGCTTTGAACAATTTCGGAGTTCCGGGTATAACTGTGGGACAACTAAGAGATCCTGCGGCTGCAAATAATCCTTTTTATGCCCGTTTTGCTAGTAATCCGGGAGCATCTACAGTACTAGGAGATGCAATTGATGCAAATCCAACCTTTTTCTCTTTATGGATAGGCAACAATGATGTTCTGGGTTATGCAACAAGCGGTGCTTCTAATGGCGCATTGTTAACATCCAATGCAGATTTTCAGACTAGATTTACAAACGTAGTTACAGATCTTATGACTGAAACAACGGCTGATGGAGTAGTTATTAATATACCTTTCTTCCTTGGCTTAGCTTATTTTCAAGCAGTTCCGAAAATAGCAATTCCGATTACCAGACCTACCCAAAGAGATAGTATAAATGCAGGATATGCTCAATATAATGCTGGGCTTGATAATGCAGCATCTGCTATGGCTATAACTCAAGACGAAGCCGATAGAAGAAAGATTAACTTTGTTCTGGGCGCAAATGCTTTTGTTATGGAAGATGAAACACTTACAGATTTATCTGGTTTAGGATTACCTTCAATTAGACAGGCTGAATCGGGAGACATAACTGTTTTACCTTTAGGTTCACTCTTAGGGCAAGATTTAGGGGACGGTGTATATGGAGTTCAAGACGCTGTAGAAGATAGACACGTTCTATTAGAATCCGAACAAGTTGAAATCGAAACAAGTCGCCAAACCTTCAATGGAATTATGGCTCAGATCGTCGCTGCAAACTCAAGTAGGTTAACTTTGTATGATACAAACTCTTCAACAGGAGTTTTCGCTGACTTATTTGGTTTAAGTGATGGTGTTCCAGGAATTACTGTTGACGGTGTAGATCTAACACCAGACTTTGCTCCGACTGGAGTTCTGTCAACGGATGGAATACATCCTAATCCAAGAGGTAATGCGTTAATTGTGAACGAGATTATTGCAACTATTGAGGCTCAGTTTGGCGCTTCTTTACCAGACATCAATGTGCTGAATAGATCAAGTGTATCTGTTTGTGCAGGTAATTGTTTGAGCCAGCAGTAAGTTTATCTTTATGATTCTAAACCCATCAGTCTAACGCTGATGGGTTTTTTTATGGGATTTATTCCCGAAACATTGTCATTAAAGAAAATGTGATCAGTACTGGCATTATATTTGCTAAATATCTTTTATAAAACAAAACCCCATTTTAAAGACATCAATGAGTAATAAAGAGCAGGAAGAAATTTTAGAAAATTCTGAGAAGGAAGTACTGGAAGAGGATCAGGCAGAAATAAACGAATCGGAGTCTTCGGAAATGTCTGAAGAAGAACTTAAAGATGAGAAAGAACTCCGGATTGAGGAATTAGAAAGCGAATTAGCGGTTGCCAAAGATTCCATCCTTCGCAAAGCTGCTGAACTGGAAAATGTGAGAAAAAGAGTTCAGAAAGAGCGTTATCAACTCAGAGAACAGGTAAAAGCAGAAGCACTACGAGATTTTTTACCCCTGAATGACGATCTACTCAGAACTCTGGACGCAAGTAAAGATTCAGCAGTTGACGAGAATTTTCTTGCCGGTGTTGAGATGGTTTCTAGTAAATTTGAAGATATTCTTGCCAAGCATGGGATCGAAAAAATTGATGAGACCAACGTTCCTTTTGATGTGAATCTTCATGATGCTTTATTACGTCAACCTGCAACAGATGAAAAAACTCCAAGTGATACTGTTCTTCAGGTTTTAGAGCGGGGCTACAGAATGGGAGAAAAAGTAATTAAGCATGCTAAAGTGATAGTGAGCCAGTAAAGATGACAAACAGAGATTATTACGAAATACTTGAAGTAGATAAAGGAGCTTCTGAAGCTAAGCTTAAGAAAGCCTATCGCAAAAAGGCGATGAAATATCACCCGGACAGAAATAAAGGAGATGCGGAAGCTGAAAAGAAATTTAAAGAAGCATCGGAAGCTTACGAAGTACTCAGAGATCCACAAAAGAGAGCTCGTTACGACCAATACGGCCATGCCGGAGTGAACGGTAATCAAGGTGGTTTCGGCGGCGGTGGAGTTGATTTTGATGGAATGGGCTTCGAAGATATTTTCAGTCGCTTCGGTGATATTTTCGGAAGCGGATTTTTCGGAGAACAAAATTTTGGTGGACAATCCAGAGGAAGAGGCGGAAGACGTCAGCCGGGAACTCCGGGCTCTGACATGAAAATCAGAATGCCACTTGAGCTGAATGAAATCGCTTTTGGTACAGAAAAGAAGTTAAAGATCAAGAAGCAGCTGGTTTGTGATAAATGTATCGGTACCGGCGCTGAAACAGATTCGGATTTTGAAACTTGTGGAACCTGCAACGGAATGGGAGAAGTTCGTCAGGTTACAAGAACAATGTTGGGACAGATGGTCAATGTTCAACCATGTCCTACTTGTAGCGGTGATGGTAGAATCATTAAGAACAAGTGCTCTAAATGTGCAGGAGAAGGAAGGATCAAGGGTGAAGAAACCGTTAAGATCAATATTCCTTCAGGCGTTTCAAACGGAAACTACATTACGCTTCGCAGTCAAGGAAATGCCGGAAGAAGAGGTGGACCTGCCGGAGATCTTATTGTTCTTATCGAAGAAAAAGAGCATGAGCATTTTGAAAGAGAGGGAAATAATATCTATTACAATCTGAATTTAAGTATACCTGATGCAGTTTTAGGAACTGAAGTTCAGGTTCCCACGCTTAAAGGAAAGGCTAAACTCAAGATCGAAGAAGGAACTCAGCCTGGTAAACTTCTACGTATGCGAGGAAAAGGAATAGTTGGTTTGAATAATTCTGGAACCGGTGATCAGTTACTTAGAGTAAATGTTTACATGCCAAGCGAACTAACTGATAAACAACGTAAAGCAATGGAAAGTTTTAGAGAATCAGAAAACTTCGATGCTGTAAATATGAAACAGCAGGAAAAGGGTTTCTTCTCGAAAATGAAAGATGTTTTTGGGTAGGCGATAATCCACAGAGGTCACAGAGAATGTTAAACTCAGCGTTCTCTGTGGTTAGATCTTATTCAGCTAGTACAGCAGTTCCGCTTACTGAAACCATTAGCATGCTTCCGTTGGCTCCAATAGTTTCATAATCGATATCAATACCGATAATTGCAGTTGCGCCAACTCTGGAAGCTTTATCTTCCATTTCACCGAATGCTAGTCTTCTGGCTTCCTGCAGTTCACGTTCGTAAGCAGCTGACCGACCACCAACAATGTCTCTGATGCCTGCAAAAAAGTCTTTAAAGATATTAGCTCCTAAGATGGCTTCTCCGGTTACCACTCCCAGGTATTTCTTTACTTCTCTTCCGTCCAAATTGTTAGTTGTTGACATGATCATGATTGTGCTCCGTTGATTTAAGTTTTTATTATGTTTGAGTGATACTGAATCAAAGAAAAAATGTTACTGAAAAATTCAGGCACAAAAAAACCCGACCTGTTTTCAGATCGGGTTAAATTCATTAAAAAGAGAAAAAGCTAATTACTTTTTGTCTTCTCTTGGACGAGCCTCGTTTACACGAACTGCACGTCCGTCGATTTCCGCTCCATCTAATTGATCAATAGCTGCTTGTGCTTCTGAATCATTATCCATCTCAACAAACCCAAAGCCTTTTGAACGGCCGGAATATTTGTCAGTGATTACTTTGCAAGAGCTTACTTCTCCATAAGCTTCAAATACTTCCCGTAAATTGTCTTCAGAAACTCCGTAACTAAGGTTCCCTACATAAATGTTCATGTGTATATATATCTTGTTAAAACTAAATTTCGGAATGATCAGATCAACCCTAAACCCAAGTAGTTCAATACCGTAGTCGAGATATCAGAACCAATCCGTGCATAAAGTACGCTTAAATTATCGTATCGCCAATTATTTTTGTTGAAGTAGCTTAAGTGAGATTCTTAGTCTTCTCTCGACTCTCATCAGCTAGATTTGCATGGTAATCAGCCAGTTTACCAGCAATACCGGAATCGTTCATACTTAACATCCTTAAAGCCAGTAAACCTGCATTTTGTGCTTTACCGATAGCTACTGTAGCAACCGGGATTCCGTTCGGCATTTGAACGATAGAATACAAACTATCCAGACCACCCAGAGCAGAAGTTTGAATAGGAACTCCGATTACAGGAAGAGTAGTATGACTTGCCAGCATTCCCGGAAGATGTGCTGCCCCACCGGCCCCAGCTATAATTATTTGTAATCCACGGTCACGGGCTGTTTCTCCGTAATCTGCCATATCGTTTGGGGTACGATGAGCAGAAACCACTTTCTTCTCGTAGCTGACACCAAATTGATCCAGAATATCTGTTGCTTGTTTCATGGTAGGCCAGTCGCTGTCGCTGCCCATTACTACGCCAATGATCGGATTGCTCATTATTAAAAGACTTTTTATTAATTGGTTTAAATGTAATAAATAAATCAGGTCATCCTGAACTTGTTTCAGGATCTTTGTAAGGCCTATAATCTATTAATTAAATTTCAATTTTCGACGATACTTCTTTAGCATTTTTGTAAACAGCTTCCAGATTATCCCCAAGCAAAGTGTAGTGTGCCATCTTTCTACCTACTTTACTCTGCACTTTTCCATAAACATGAAGATGTCCGTTTTCAGTTTCTAATCCCCTCTTTATATTATCAGCTTCTGCCGGACGATTATGCGTTCCCAGTAAATTGATCATCGCAACAGCCGGAACATTCATTTTTGTTGAACCAAGTGGAAGTCCAAGTACAGCACGAACATGATTTTCAAATTGTGATGAGATACACCCTTCAATAGTATAATGCCCGGAGTTGTGTGGTCTTGGAGCTGATTCATTTAAAAGAATATTTCCATCTTCTGTCAGGAAAAACTCAAATGCATAAATTCCTTTTCCATCAATGGCTTCAACTGCTTTTACAGCAAGTTCCTGAGCTTTTTTCTGATACTTTTCTTCGATAGGAGCGGGAGACAGAACAGCTACACAAATATGATTTTCCTGAACAGTTTCGCAACAAGGATAAACCACTGTTCCAGTTTCGTTGCGTGCAACCTGAACGGCAAATTCTTTAGTAAAAGGCACAAATGCTTCAGCTAAGATATCTCTGTTTTTATTTCCTCCAAGTTTCTCAAATGCTTCTTTTGCTGATTCGAGATTCCGAACGGTTTCATTTCCATAGCCATCGTAACCGCCTTTAGAAGATTTCAGTAAATATGGCCAACCGTGCGTATCTCCGAATTCTTTCAAATCTGATCCTGATCTAACCAGTTTATAAGGAGTAACCGGTATCCCGGCATTTTCAAAGGTTTGTTTTTCGATCAGCTTATTCTCAATCAATGAAAAACTTTTCGGGGATGGAAATATCGGTGTGCCACTTTTATCCTGAACTTCCTGAAGAATTTCGGAACTGATGAACTCATTTTCTAAAGTGATAACATCACAACCTTTAGCAAATTCAACCATATCATCAACAGAATCAAAAGAGCCTGAAGCAGAGAATGGAGTCATAAACTGAACGGGTTCGTTCTCAGTCCGATCAGAAAAAACGGCTACCTGAATTCCTAATTTAAAAGCTTCGAGAGCGCTCATTCGGGCAAGTTGTCCGGCACCTAAAAAACCGAGTTTTGTTGTTGCTTTTAATGAATTTATCAACTTTAATAGATTTTGGTTGTTTTAAACTTAAGATACAGAAAGTAGAATTTAGAATGTAGGGGGATATTATGAATAATAAACCAGCTCAAAGTTTTAAAGATCTAATTGTTTGGCAAAAGTCTCACCAATTTGTTTTGGATGTTTATAGAATGTCCGAAAATTTTCCAAAAACAGAGATTTATGGATTAACTTCGCAACTTAGAAGAGCTGCAGTATCAATTGCGGCAAATATCGCTGAAGGATTTAGAAAAAGAACTGATAAAGATAAAGCAAGATTCTATAATATTTCTCAGGGATCGCTGGAAGAGTGTCATTACTATTTGATTCTATGTCAGGATCTTAACTATGCTGAGACAGGAGTATTAATCTCAAATCTGATGGAAGTAAGTAAAATGCTCAGAGCTTATCGAAAAAAGATTCTTAACTCCTAACTTCTATATTCTTACCTTATAAATAAAAGTAGTCGACAGATAGTACATGGATATAGAAGAAAAATTAAAGCAGATAAAATCAAGATTTGAAGAAGTGAACGCAGCAATGAGCGATCCTTCGGTTTTTGATGATCCTGATAAATATACTGAGCTGACCAAAGAGAGAAGCGATCTCGAAGAATTAGTACAAGATTACGACAGTTGGAAAGATCTGCATGATCGACAGGAAGGAAACAAGGAACTCATCGAAATGGATGAGGATGCCGAGATAACTGAAATGGCTAAGGAAGAAAACAAAGAGATCAAGGAGCAATTAGCCAAGCTTGAAGATGACATCAAGATGAAATTGGTTCCTAAAGATCCTGAAGATTCCAAAAATGCCATTATTGAAGTCAGAGCCGGAACAGGAGGAGACGAAGCTGCTATTTTTGCGGGAGATCTGTTTGATATGTACAGACGTTATGCTGATTCTCAAAATTGGAAAATGAGTTTAATGAGCATAACTGAATCAGATAAAGGCGGCTATAAAGAAATCGTGTTTTCTCTGGAAGGAAATGAGGTTTTCGGGAAGATGAAATACGAATCCGGAGTTCACCGGGTGCAAAGAGTTCCGGCAACTGAAAGTCAGGGCAGGGTGCATACATCAGCTGCAACGGTAGCGGTTCTTCCGGAAGTAGAAGAAGTAGACGTTGATATCAACACAGCTGATTTGAGAATTGATACATTTCGGGCAAGTGGAGCAGGTGGTCAGCATGTGAACAAAACGGATTCCGCAATCAGAATTACGCATGAGCCAACCGGAATTGTAGTAGAATGTCAGGAAGAACGATCTCAGCATCAGAATAAAGAGAAAGCAATGACCATGCTTCGTTCAAAGATGTATGATATTGAACTGGAAAAGAAAGAAAAGGCGAGAGCGGCTGAAAGAAAAAGTCAGGTCTCAACTGGTGATCGTTCCGCTAAGATCCGTACTTATAATTTCCCACAAGGACGATTTACCGATCACAGAATTAATCTTACGCTGTATAATTTAGACAACATCATGAAAGGCGATCTTCATGAAGCTATTGATGCACTCCGTGTTCAGGATAATCTTGATAAACTGAATGAGTTGGTAGAGGACTAGATCAAAGTTGCTAAATACTGTGTGGGATTGAGCACGGGTATTTCAGAATGTTTAAAATGGTTTTTATTTCTGGTTATAATTAAATCTAATCTGTTTTCTACAGCTGTGTAATATTGTATTGCATCTTCAATATCAGTAAAAGAAGATTGTATTGCTAAATGGATAGCCCGATCAGAAGTAGGAATTACTTCGAATAATGTTTTGAATTCAGTAATTAGCTTTTTTGCTTTTACCTTTCCTATGTTTTTGCTAGCTATGTAATAAATGTTAGCAAAACAAACGGCAGAAGTGTACAAAGATATATTTTTATAAATGGCTTGATCAAATATTTTAGAGGAATTCTTTGCATAAGGTTTTCGATCTAGAATTACATCCAGGAAAATATCAGAATCTATAAATGTTTTAGTCATTTATGTTTTTCCATTAAATAATCATAGCGTTCGTGACCTGTAATTTTATCTGGATCAAGAATTCCTCTCAACCTTTGAACGATAGGAGTATTTTCAGATTTGTAATTCACAGATTCTTCTTCAATTTTTAATTGCTCTCCTTCTTTTCTTTTAGCAGAAGTAATGACTTTCAGGTAGTTCTCAACGAGGCTAGAAATCGATGTTTCTTGATCCTTTGCATAAGCTTTCGCTTGCTCTATAACATCTTCTTGGAGGCTTAATGTAAGTTTTGTTTTCATACGTATGAATTTTATAATAAAATACGTATTAATTCATTTAAATAAAAAAAGCCCATCCTGAACAGAATGGGCTTTGATACACTTCTGACTAAAATTAAATCAACTCAGTCTACATTTGGAGCTGCAGCCAATAAAGCATCACTGGCTTCTGATTCAAACTTTTTAAAGTTATCTACGAACATCTTAGCTAGTTTTTTAGCTTTTACATCGTATTCGTCAGCATCTTTCCAGTTATTTCTTGGAATCAGTACTTCAGAAGGAACACCATCAACAGAAGTAGGTACTTCAACTCCAAAAATCGGATCTTTTTGGTATTCAACATTTTGCAGATTTCCGGCAATTGCCTCGCTTAACATTCTGCGAGTATGAGAAAGCTTCATTCTTGAACCTTCTCCATAAGCACCACCGGTCCAGCCTGTATTAACCAACCAAACCTGAGAGCCATGCTTTCTGATCTTTTCAGCAAGCAACTCAGCATATTCAGTCGGGTGTAATGGCATAAACGGAGAACCAAAGCAAGCTGAGAAAGTAGCCTGAGGTTCAGTAACCCCACGTTCCGTTCCTGCTACTTTTGCTGTATATCCACTAATAAAGTGGTACATAGCTTGCTCAGGCGTTAACTTAGAAATAGGAGGGAGTACACCAAATGCATCAGCAGTTAAGAAAATTATATTTTCCGGATGTCCACCTGTTCCTGTTTCGCTTGCATTAGGAATGAAATCGATTGGATAAGAACAACGCGTATTCTGAGTAAGGCTTACATCATCAAAGTCCGGTTCGCGGTTATCATCAAGGATAACATTCTCTAAAATAGTACCGGGCATTTTTGTAGTGGCGTAGATCATCGGTTCGCCTTCTTCCGACAAGTTGATCGTTTTTGCATAACAACCTCCTTCAAAGTTGAACACACCTTTGTCATTCCAACCATGCTCATCATCACCAATAAGGGTTTTTTCAGGATCAGCTGAAAGAGTAGTTTTTCCTGTTCCGGATAAACCGAAGAAAACAGCAGTTTTACCATTTTCATCATGGTTAGCAGAGCAATGCATCGCCATAATTCCTTTTTTAGGAAGCAAGTAATTCATCACTCCGAAAATTCCTTTTTTAACTTCCCCGGAGTATAAAGTTCCTCCGATAAGGATGATCTTCTTCTCAAAATTACAAATAATGAATGTGCTGGATTTTGTGCCATCTTCAGCAGGATCAGCTTCCAGAAACGGTGCTGCCATTACCGTAAATTCAGGCTCATGATTTGCTAATTCGTCATTAGATGGACGAATAAACATATTGTGTGCAAACAGACCATGATATGCTACTTCACTTACTACTCTAACTTGTAATTGAGTTTCTTTATCCGCTCCGCAGTACAAATCTTTTACAAAAAGTTCTTTATCTGAAAGATAGTTCTGAGCTTTTTTGAAAAGCTTGTCAAAAACTTCTTCTGATATGGGTTGATTAACATCGCCCCAATCTATGTCATCATGAACAGAAGGCTGATCTACAATAAATTTATCTTTTGGTGAACGCCCGGTGAATTTACCGGTATGCACAACAAGAGCATGATCTTTGGTAAGGAATGCTTCACCTCGGCTAATTGCTTTCTCATATAGCTCAGCAGGTTTTAAATTCCAATGGACATTTTTGTTACTCTCCAGTCCTAAATAATCTAATCCGATCTTGCTTTTAGGGTGCTTGTCGTAGTTAGGTGTCATTTTTCGTATGAAGTTTTAAGTGAAGCCTTAAAGTTAAGGATTTACTTATCTAATTTTAAGTAAAAAACCATTTAAACCTTAATTTCTTAGGCATTAAAGGAAGTTCGTGGAAGCGCTTTTTTAATTAAGGGAAGGAAGATTAATCGCCTAAATATTCATAGTAGTTTTACAGAATGGTTGAAAAATAAAATCCTAAAAAAGCTGATAATTTGTACCTTTAGTTATGGAAAATGAAAAACGACTTATAAAGCTGGGTTTGATTCAAACTTTTTGCGAAACCGACCCAAAGAATAATGTTGATCGTAACAAAGAATTGATCAGATCAGCAGCTGAAGCAGGTGCAAATATCATCTGCCTTCAAGAACTTTTTAATACCGTTTATTTTTGTAATCAGCATGATGAAGAGAACTTTAATTGGGCTGAACCGATAGATGGAAAACTGGTTCAGGAGCTTAGTGATTTATCTGAAGAGTTAGGTGTTGTGTTGATCGCTCCTTTTTTTGAAAAAAGAGCACAGGGAATTTATCATAACTCATTGGTAGTAATCGATACAGATGGAAGCGTTTTAGGGAATTATAGAAAGATGCATATTCCTGACGACCCAGGATTTCATGAAAAATATTATTTTACTCAGGGAGATAAAGAAACCGGATTTCAAGTTTTTGATACTGCTTTTGGTAAGATCGGAGCATTGATTTGTTGGGATCAATGGTATCCTGAGGCTGCACGAATAACAGCATTAAAAGGAGCGGAGATCATTTTTTATCCAACTGCGATAGGAATGCTGAAGAAAGAAACCCGAAAGCAGAAAAAAATATTTATGGATGCATGGATAACTATTCAGAGAAGCCATGCTATTGCAAACGGATGTTTTGTAGCGGTTACAAACAGAGTAGGAAAAGAAAAGGGAAACAAGTTCTGGGGCAACTCTTTTGTCGCAGGTCCATTTGGAGAAATTCTCAAACAAGGTGGAGAAAAAGAAGAGATCTTAATTGCTGAAATTGATCTTAATTCTATTGAAGGGCAGCGAAGAGAGTGGCCGTTCTTCAGAGACCGTAGAATTGATGTTTATGGCGGAATCATGAAAAGGTTGATTGACTGATTTTCAATATCGAATATTGAACAAGGAATTATGAATATCGAAAAGAATTCGAATGATCTTTTAATGCCCGCGGAATGGGAAAAACATTCTGCTACTCAGCTTCATTGGCCGTCAAATGTAGAAACCTGGCCTGACGAGAGACTTCAAAGAGTTGAAAAAGTATATCTGAAGATCATAAAAAGCCTTTCGGATTTCGAACAAATTCTACTTTTAGTTGAAAATAACGAAGTGGTAAGCAGAATTTTAAAGCTTTTTAAAGCTGAAGGGATCAATGATAAACAGGTTCCTATCAAAGTTTACCCAGTAAATGATGTTTGGGCAAGAGATTGCGGACCGATCTTTGTGAAAGATGGAAACAGCTTTATGATCACGGACTGGGAATACAATGCTTGGGGAGAAAAATATCCACCCTGGGATTCTGACAATAATATTCCTGAGTTTATTTCTGAGCTTTTCGGCATAAAAAAAGTATCAACAAAAATGGTTTTGGAAGGCGGTTCTATTGATGTGAACGGAGTTGGGGATTTGTTGACTACAGAGTCGGTACTTTTGAATCCTAATAGAAATCCCGGAATGAGTAAAGATGAAATTGAGCATAATCTGAAGAATTATTTAGGAGTTGAAAATATCATATGGCTCAAATCTGGATTAGCCGGAGATGATACCGATGGCCATATTGATGATCTGACTCGATTTCTGAACGAAGAAACTGTTTTAACGATGGTTTGTGAAGATGAGAATGATATAAATTATAAAGCTCTTCAGGAAAACCTGGCGATCCTTCAATCTGCTACATTAAAAAATGGTGGCAAATTGAATATAGAAACACTACCTCTTCCTAAAACCAAAATCGAGGGGACCACAGTAGATGGCTCAGAATTTGTACCTGCAAGTTATGCTAATTTTTATGCAGCAAACGGATGTGTGCTAGTTCCTCTGTATGATGAACGGTATGACCAGCAAGCGCTGGATCTATTTAAAAAGTATTTTCCGGATAGAGAAATTATAGGAATTGATTGTGCTGATCTGGTTTGGGGGCAGGGGAGTATTCATTGTATAACACAGCAGCTTTACGGAACAGATGAATATTGAATATCCAACAATGAATGTTCAATATTGAATTACTTGATCAAAGTTAATCGCTTTGTTAAAAAAACACCATTTGCTTCCAATCTGTACAGATACACTCCGCTGGCTAAGTTAGTGGCGTTAAATTCAATGGTATTAATTCCTGCTGGTCGGGTTTCATTTACCAATTCCCGGACTTTTCTTCCAAGCACATCAAACACGGTCAGTTTAGTGAACGTTGATTTATCCAGTTCAAATTTAATGGTAGTGGTAGGATTAAAGGGATTCGGGTAATTTTGTTTAAGAGAAACAGCGTTCGGGATTTCAGGAGCTTCTTCATTACTAACGGGTACTTGTTTGATGGAAGTTGGTTGTCCGTTTTCAACTTTGTACAGATCCGTTTTGGTAAGCACATACAAAATATCCGAATCTGGCTTTTTGTAGAGTCCGGTTACTTCTTCCTCAAATTCCAGAATTTCCTGCATAGTTTCTCCAAAATCTTCAGAGAAGAAAACTTTTGTAGTATCGGATAAGTAAAGATGATCAGGGTTCGAGTAGTCTATAGATATTCTTTTGTTTTCAGAATTTTCCAATAACTCATCATCTTCCCAGACATAACCATCAAAAATTCCAAATCTTTTAACTCTAATGATGTCGGAAGTAATACCATTTCCAATATAATTTGCCCTATTTCTAAGGTAAAAAACCGATGAGGGAGGTATAATTAGTGGCTCAAATGAAACATCAAGCATGGAATATTTTTCAAAAAAATTATCAATAATTACCTCGGAAGTATCTCCTGAATCGTAAGAAAGTACTAAGCTAGAATCTTTAAACCCGATAAAGATATCATCATCATAATCAACAATTCCAAGAACAGAGAAGTCAATTAAGAGTGAATCAGGATAATTATCGTAATACCCTTTTTCATTCCATAAACTATCTTGATCTAAGGGAAAGCGGTAAGTTTTTTTAAGAATTGCTTCATTGTCAGGCAATGACTTTATAACTACTTCGTCACTTGGAGAGGTAACAATTAAACTGTTTGTATTTTTTTGATAATTTAAACCAAGCGGATTGGCAATTCCGATTTGGAAAGTATTTTCGTTATAAGTTTCTAAAGTAGCACTGCCACTCAAACCATAAACAGATTCATACATAGCTACCGGTTTTGTGACCTTATTATCGACGAAAATAAAAGATTCGATATTATATGGGATTTCCTGACAAAAACCGGAAAGTTGAACGTAATCTCTTAGAATAACCGAATCTGAATTAAGTTCGGTGTCTAAGTGATAAATGTGATTTTTGTATGGATTTATCTTAGTCGTATAAGTTTGGTCGCCTTCCTGATAAGAACATGTGCTGTTTTTAGGTTCATATAATCGATAAAACAATTGTGTTGTCCCTGTGGAATCCTCAAAACCACGTAGATCATGGAAGAAGTTGGGGTTGGTTTCTTGAGCAATCAATGGAAAGCTGAAAAACATTAATGATATAGTGAAAAGAAGCAGTCTCATTTTATCAGTGTGAGTCTTTTAGTTTGAACAACTCCATTTGCTTCCAATCTGTACAGATACACTCCGCTGGCTAAGTTAGTGGCGTTGAATTCAATGGTGTTGGTTCCTGCCGGACGAATTTCATTCACCAATTCCCGGACTTTTCTTCCAAGTACGTCAAATACGGTCAGTTTAGTGAACGTTGTTTTATCCAGTTCAAACTCAATGGTAGTGGTTGGATTAAAGGGATTCGGGTAATTTTGCTTTATAGAAACAGCATTCGGGATTTCAGGATTCTGTTCATTACTCACCGGAACTTGTTTGATGGAAGTTGGTTGACCGTTTTCAAACTTGTAAAGGTCCGTTTTGGTGAGTACATACAAAATATTCGAGTTTGGCTTTTTGTAGAGTCCGGTAATTTGCGAATCGAATTCCAGGAGCATATCGAAGCTGGTACCATAATCAGAAGAGTGGTAGACGGAATTAGTATCTGCAATGAACAAACTACCCGTGACTGAAGCATCCGTTACTGCAAAAAGTAATCTGTTAAAATTTTCAGGTAAACTAACTTCTGACCAGGAATTTTCTACTCCGTTATTATCAGATAATCTTAATGAATTTCGATTTTTACCATATATATAACTTTGGTTGGCATCAAAAAACAATTCCGAGTAATATGTCGAAGAATCAGCTGTCACAAAATCAGAAGAATATGCATCACTTCTATAAAGATGTCCATTTTTATCGGTTCCGAAATAAAGAGAATCGTTTTCAGGATGTATTGCTAAAAGTCTATAATCAAAATGAGTGCTGTCGAAGTAGCTGATCATCTCATCATAACCTGCTTGATCGTTATCAAAATAAGGCCACTTAGAACTATCGGGTGAGAATGGAACAGTAAAGTCGTCTGTGATATAGTAAAGCGAATCATTCGTGCTGTTTAGTAAAAATTTATCAGCAGGGTAATAGAATTCTTTACTTTTTTGAGCTTTAACAATAATGGGAAAAGGAAACCCAAAGCCCGCATTTCTATGATCTTGAAACCAAGGTGCAGAACCTTCTCCATTGGAAGTCATTCTTATCCATGTTGCAGGATCGTTGGAATAAAAATCATAATCGGAAGTTTGTTCTGACGTATATATTCCTATTATAGTCCATTCATAAAAGAAACTTCTTAATAATATAGAGTCTGATCCAGTTGAAGTATTGAAGTGAAATATATTATTGTATCGGAAATTGGATGAATCATTGTCTTCGTCTGGACTTTCACTCAGCCTATAAAACAACTGAGTTACATCTGTCGAATCCTCCAACCCTTTTAAATCATGAAAATATCGATCCTGAGCAGAAATTGATGAGCTGCAAAGCAACATTAATAAAAAAGTAAGTGGATATTTCATAGCAACTCATTAATCTAAAAGAACATACTAAAACAGCGGAAGTAATGCATATTAAGTTTACTATCTAAGTATTTACTTTAATATCTTTACCCTTCATAAATCACGATTCTGAAACAGGACTAAATGAGCACAATTGCCCATGAACGGTTTGAGGCAGTAATTGGCCTTGAGGTACACGCACAATTATTAACCAAAAGTAAAGCTTTTGCACCGGTTGCAGCACAGTATGGAGAAGCTCCAAATACACAAGTTTCACCACTTTGCCTAGGACACCCCGGAACGTTACCGGTTATTAATGAGAACTTAGTTCGCTATATCATTAAAATGGGACTGGCAACAGATTGTAGCGTTGCTCCGAAATCCATTTTTGCCCGGAAAAATTATTTCTACCCGGATCTTCCAAAGGGATATCAGATCTCTCAATTCGACACTCCTATTTGTTTCGATGGGTTCATAGATATTGAGCTGGATGAGTATGATAAAAGAATCGGGATTACCCGCATTCACATGGAAGAAGATGCTGGAAAATCGATACATGATCAGGATCCTTATAACACATTAGTGGATCTGAATCGTGCAGGTACTCCACTGATAGAAATTGTTTCAGAACCGGATCTAAGAACTCCACAGGAAGCATATGCTTATTTGACCAAGATCAAGCAAATCGTTCAGTATCTGGAGATCTGTGATGGAAATATGGAAGAAGGAAGTTTGCGTTGCGATGCTAACGTTTCTGTTCGTCCAAGAGGCAGAGAAAAATTTGGTACCCGAACTGAGTTAAAAAATATGAACTCTTTCCGGAATGTTGAAAAAGCCATTGAGTTTGAAATTTACAGACAGATCGAACTGATCGAAGAAGGTGGTGAAGTAGTTCAGCAAACCAGATTATGGGATACTACTAAAAATCAGACCAGAGTTATGCGCTCAAAAGAAGAAGCTCATGACTATCGGTATTTCCCTGAACCTGACCTGCCGCCTGTAATTGTTACTGAAGAATTGCTCGCTGACATAAAAGAAGAACTTCCGGAATTGGCTGATGTACGACAAAAGCGATTCATGGAAGAATATGCCATGAGTGAAAATGATGCAGTTACTTTAACAGAGAGTAGGTATCTGGCAGATTATTTTGAGGAAGTTGTTTCTTTTACTAAAAATCCTAAATCAGCTTCAAATATTGTTCTTGGAGATGTGCTTCGTATCTTAAATGAACAAAGTATTGAGATTGGTGAGTTCTCGATTTCGCCGGAGCGTTTGGCTGAATTGGTAAAACTTAAAGAAGAAGACAAGATCAACTCCTCAGCAATGCAGGAAATATTTAATGCAATGTTAGACAATAAAATGTCTGCAGAGGAATTAGCAAAAGAGATGAATTTGATACAAGTGTCAGATTCCGGATTCTTAGAGCCAATTGTCGATGAAATTATCAGGAATAATCCTGATGAGGTACAACGTTACAAAGACGGGAAAAAACAATTGATGGGCTTTTTTGTTGGGCAAGTTATGAAAGCTTCAAAAGGGAAAGCCAATCCCAAATTAGTAACTGAAATGGTTTCAAAAAAATTACAAAGCTGATTCATTCAGGTTGAGTCAAATTATTATGGACATTAGAAAATTATTTTATCTGGTATTTCTTACTGCTATTCTAACTAATTGTAGCAGTGAGCCTGAGATGGAAAAAGCGTTTTTAGATGGTAGATTTACAGTCGCTGACACTTTAGACAACACAGGTGATTTTTCCGGAATTCAATTGATCATTACTTATCAGGAAAATGTTGATGCTGAAATTGATACGCTTTTCAATAAGAAAACAAATAAAGACGGCGTCATTAAAGGAATCGTTAAGTTCCCGAGAAAAAATATCTATCCGGTTTTTATAAAAAGAAACGGAAATCAGGTTGGTGCAACGCAATTTATTCTTGCGGATAATGATACTCTCAAGTTCTCAGGAGAATTACCTGGGCTGGATCAAAATTTCGAGCTCAATTCTCGTGAACAAAGAGCAATGGATACTTTTAATAGGATCAATCGGGGTTTTAGCAGAGTTACAGCTTATATAAATGCCGGAGCGATCGAAGACTCACTTTTGTACGATGAAGTTCTTAAATGGAGTGATCTTTTTTGGGAAGTTTCAGAGAAAAATTCTAACACTCTGGCATCAACTTTATCAGCTTCAGAGTCAATTCGGTTATTGAATATCATCGATAAAGAACTGATGATGAATAGAATAGACGAGTCTTTAAAAGATGAGGAAATGATATTTGCGGCCGTAAATTATGGTTTCCCATATTTATCTAAAGATAATGGCTTAGACAGCGGTATTTCATATTTGGATTCATTGGCAGAGCTGACAGAAAATGAAGACTATATTTTGGGGTTAGAGCAAAAGAAAATCGAGGTTATGTACGATAGCTCCAGAGTGGAGGAAGCTAAATCGGCGTTGGAGCAATTTGAAAAGAGATACAAGAATAAAGTAAATGCAATGGATTGGGCAAAGAATATTGGCTATGATCTGGCTTATCTTGCTCCCGGGTTTAGAATTCCAAGTTTCTCATTTGTAACTCAGGAAGGCGATTCTGTGAATTCTTCTACGTTGATAGGAAAACCTTACATTCTGGAAATCACACCCGTAGCAAGCCGCTTGTATCAAAATCAATACGACCGCACCATGGTAATACATCAGATTTACCAAAACTATGATCTGGAAATATTTACTATTCCTTTAGATAGAAGTGAGGTAACTGTTAATGCATTTTTCAATGAACGTGTAAAACACTGGGGAGTAGCCGCCTTTGGTTCATTTGATATTCAGGAATTGATACAAAAGTTTAATGTAACAGATGTGCCAACTAGAATCTTAGTTGATCAAAATGGAAATATTGTAAGGAAGTACGTTACCACAGAATTCACTGACGTGATACAAGGAATGAATACAGTAGTTAATCAAAGTAAAAATCAAAACTAGATGAACAAGAGAAAATTTCTAATTGCCGGAAACTGGAAAATGAATGGAGGGCCTTTAGAAGCAGCTGAACTGCTTGAGGGTATCAAAAATTCAAAAAAAGAAATTTTAGAAGAGGTAGATGTTCTTGTTTGTCCTCCTTTTGTATCTCTGGGGATGGCTGTTAATTATTTGTACGATTCAGAAGTACAGGTTGGAGCTCAAAATTTTTATTACGAAGAAAATGGTGCCTTTACGGGAGAAATAAGTGCAACTATGCTTGCCGAAAGTGGCTGTAATTTTGTTCTTGTAGGGCATTCTGAACGACGTCAATACTTTGCTGAAACTGATGAAACGGTAAATAAAAAAGTAGTTAAGGCTTTATCTGAGAAACTGGCTCCGGTAATTTGCATAGGTGAAACACTCGAGCAAAGAAAAGAGAATATTCATTTTGATCTTGTATCCGACCAGATAACAGCGGCGTTAAAAGGAATTACATCAAATGATGCATTGGATACAGTAGTTGCATACGAGCCTGTCTGGGCAATTGGGACAGGTGAAACAGCAACTCCTGAACAAGCTCAGGAAATGCATAAATTTATACGTCAGGAACTTGAAAAGATCTATGATGAGGAAACGGCATCTGCGATCAGAATACTTTATGGCGGTAGTATGAAACCCGGGAATGCTAAGGAGTTGTTAAGCCAAGATGATGTAGATGGTGGTTTAATTGGTGGTGCAAGTTTAAGCGCAGAGAGCTTCACAGAAATTATTTCAATAGCTGAAGAGTTAAGCTGATATTATGAAATACAATGTTCTTTTGTTGGGCAGTGGCGGTAGAGAACATGCACTGGCTTGGGGAATAGCAAAGTCTTCAAAACTTGAACAGCTTTATATTGCTCCCGGAAATCCAGGAACAGAATCGCTGGGAAAAAATGTGCAACTTATTACTTCAGATTTTAATGAGATTTGGGAATTTATACAATCCCATGCTATTCATTTAACAGTGGTTGGGCCTGAACAACCTCTTGTTGACGGATTAGCTGACTTTTTGGAAGAAAAATGCCATGCAGTTTTTGGCCCCAGAAAACAGGCCGCTATGCTGGAAGGAAGTAAGGAATTTGCTAAAGATTTTATGAAAAGGCACGACATCCCAACCGCAGGATATGAAGTATTCAGCCAGGATGAATTTGACCGTGCTGCAGAATATATAATAGAAAAGGGTAGTTATCCGGTAGTTTTAAAAGCAGACGGTTTAGCCGGAGGAAAGGGAGTTCTGATCCCTGAAAATGAAGCAGATGCCATTTCAGCACTGGAAGAACTTCAGGAAGGATCGTTAAGTGATGCCGCGTCACGATTAGTGATCGAAGAGTTTATGGAAGGCGAAGAAGCTTCGGTTTTTGCTATTTGTGATGGAGACAGCTACAAAGTGATCGGCAATGCTCAGGATCATAAGCGTATTGGAGAAGGTGATACCGGTTTGAATACAGGTGGAATGGGAGCTTATTCTCCTGCTCCGATCGTAACAAAAGAACTTCTTAAGAGAGTTGAGTCTGAAATTATTCAGCCTACGATTGAAGGAATGAAATCCGAAGGAAATCCATATCAGGGAATTCTTTACGTAGGATTGATGATCACAAAAGAAGGACCTAAAGTAGTTGAATATAATTGCCGGTTCGGAGATCCTGAATGTCAGGTGATCGTGCCCGCAATGAGATCAGATCTGTTGGACGTGATCATTTCATGTACGGAAGGAAGATTATCAGAAACAGATATTGAGCTAGACGATAAATACAGATGTACAGTGGTTATGGTTTCCGGTGGATATCCACAAAGTTATGAGAAAGGCAAAGAGATCAACGGAGTTGAGAAAGTTGACGCAGGTATATTATTCCATGCCGGAACCAAGATTGAAAAAGGAAAGCTTCTTACAAATGGCGGTCGGGTTTTAAATATTGTTGGGGAAGGAGAGTCGCTGCAGGAAGCCATCGACAATTCTTATGATCAGGTAAAAAAGATCAGCTTCGAAAAAGCATTTTTCAGAAATGATATTGGAGCTAAGGGATTAAAACGCCTTGCATGATCCGCTTGTGCCTCATAGCGACACTTAGTGTTTTAATTGCAAATTCAGCGTTCGCCCAACAAACTTCTGTTGACACTTTATATACCGGTTTAAAAAAAGCGACTTCTTTTACTTTTGGAAACGATGCCATTTACATCGTTGAAGCCGGAGCACATCGCGTTCTTAAGTTGGGAATGGATGGAAAACTAATCGAGAGATATGGCAAAAGAGGGAGTGGCAACTACCAGTTCGACAATCCGGTGGATATTGCAACTACAAACGGATTGAAGTTATTTGTATCCGATAAAGGAAATAACAGGATTCAGGTTTTTGATAAACGCTGGCAGTATTTGAGTTCTATTTCCGGTAACGATAGATTTCAAACAAGATCAGAAATAAGACCGGCTTTTCTCGGGGTAAACAAACTGGGTGACGTTTATTTCTATGATGAAAGATCAAGAACTTTAGGTAAGTATAATGAAGATGGAGCGATATTAGATCAAGTTTCTCTGCCCGCAGAAGTAAAACAAGTTTCCGGAATACAGCTAGTAGATGGGAGTATTTTAATACTGGATAAAAAGTCAGAATTAATTCATAGAATTTCAGAAAACGGATTTTATGAAAGTTTTTACGAAGCAAAAGGAACGCATTCATTTTTCTATAGAGATAATGAAGTGTATGTTGCCAAAAATAATGCTATTGAAAAGCTAGGACCATTAACTAAAAAGACAATTCTTTCTTTTGAAAAGAAATCTGAGATTAGTGATATATATGTAGTGGAGAATAAGATTTATATCTTGACTTCACATGCTTTAATCAGAATTCTTGAAGAATGAATCCCTATCAAATATTTGATGAGTCTGTTTCTTTTGAAGAAAAAGCACTCAACGTCTTTAAATACCAAACAGAAAACAATCGCATTTATCAAAGATTCTGTAAAGCATTGGGAATTGATAAAATAGCTAGTATTGAAGAAATCCCATTATTGCCCATCCAAGCGTTCAAAGAAAAAGAAGTCACCACTGCTACGAAACAGCTATCAGCTAATAGCTATCAGCTGTTTCGTAGCAGTGGCACTTCCGGAATGCAAAGAAGTAAACATATTGTTATTGATCCCGATCTGTATAAACAGTCGATTTTTGATGGAATGTGGGAATTCTACGATCTGCATGACTATGTGATTTGGGCGTATACTCCGGGCTATAATTCTAATCCTAATTCTTCTTTGGTTTGGATGCTGAACGCATTGATAGAAAGAGAAGATTCAGGTCTCAGTAAGTTTCTGGAACTGGATAAACCGTTACTGCAAAATGAGATAGATCAAATCAAAACATCAGAAAAAAAACTGATGTTGTTCGGCGCTGCATTCGGACTGTTGGACCTCGCTGAACGCAGTAACGTTGATCTTGCAAAGGATACCATTGTGATGGAAACAGGCGGGATGAAAACGTTCAGAAGAGAAATGACAAAACAAGATCTCCATGAACAGTTAGCGAAGGACTTCGGATTGCCGTTGGAACAGATTCATTCGGAATACGGCATGACAGAATTATTGAGCCAGGCATATAGTCGAGGTTCCGAATGGTTTGACTGTCCTTCCTGGATGCAGGTAAGCATTCGAAATCCTGAAAACCCGATGCAGGAAGTTGAACAAGGAGAAGAAGGCTTGATAGGAGTGATAGATCTGGCAAATTTCTATTCCTGTTCGTTTATTTTAACAGGGGATAAAGGCATTATGAATGCTGAAAATCAATTTCAGGTTTTAGGAAGATGGAACCCAAAGAATTTACGAGGCTGTAATTTTCTCATCGACCACGATTGAAGAAATGCCACAGAATCACAAAAACACAGAAGAGTGAATAATATAAGATGCTTAATTATGATCATGTCAAGTGAACGTCCCCTCTTGAGAGGGGATTGAGGGGTGTGTGAGTAAATGCAAATGAAGTTACACATATCAAAAGTTGCACAAGTCACAAGGCAATGGCTCCAACCCGATAATCTGCCTTTAAAAAAGGCCATCGATAAAACGGTGGAAGAAGGCTTGTTCAGTTTTGAAGACATTAAATTTCAGATCAGAACATTAAAGCAGAAAGTGGATTCCGGTCAGGTTGAAGAATGGGCCAAGCGGGCAAATCTGACAAGTGAAAAGAATTCAACAGGTCAAAAAGTTCTTTGTTTACATGCCGGGAATCTTCCCCTGGTGGGATTTCAGGATGCGCTGGGTACAATTTTATCCGGCGCTGATTATTATGGAAAGCTCTCGAAAAAAGATCCGTATTTGATATCAAGTTTTTTGAAGATGATGGACGAAGCTGATCTCGATAATCAAATTCAATATTCCACAGAATTAGCCGATTTCAAAGATCGGCAGGCTGATAAAGTTCTGTTTGCGGGCTCGGAAGAGTCTGTTGATCCGGTTAAAGAAAAGCTTTTTAAGTTAAATGCGGTTAATGACAACACAGAGTTTGTAATTCGTACAGCTAAATTCTCCATAGCCTATCTGGATAATGAAGAGCCTGATACTTTGAGAGATATGATCGAAGCGGTGTTCAGATATGGAGGCAAAGGATGTCGTTCTGTTGCTGTGATCGTTAGCCCGTTCACTCTTTCAAAAGTAAAATGTCACTTTACAGATTATGTGGAAGAATTCTGGTTGAATAATCCTCAGCTAAAAAAACCCAAAGAAAATCTGGTGTATCAGTTTGCCTTCAACAAAGCCATTGAACGGGATCAGGCATGGCTGGATGATTTTCTGGTTCAGGAAACCGATGACTTCCCCGATCAGGAATTTGTGCTAAACTGGGTTGTGGGAGATCATGACAAGGTTAAAGAGCTGAAGAGTCGATTTGGCAACTCAGTGCAAACGGTTTATCGAACCGGAGAAAGTATTGACGGCATTAAAACTGAATTTCTGAGTAATGCTCAAACACCCGATCTGTGGTGGGAGCCGGATGGGATTGGGGTGATAGACTCGCTACTCAGATAACTTTTATCTTTGCGTTATTCTTAGAGAATAAGATTTATCAAACCTGCACTTTTTACTGAACTCGCCTTTTCCTATAATCCGTTGATAATAAATTGATTTAGAATTCAAGAAACGGGTTTCCGTATATGCCATTATTCCAAAACGCGGTACTGAATAAATATCTTTCAGGGGTTGATGAGAAAAAAGTAGAGGAATCCTGGGAAATATTTACTGCACACTTCCATAATCGCGAGATACAAGAGAACATCCGAAACTCCAAAGAAGAGGAGTATCAGGAAGGATTTCTGAATGATCTGTTTGTAAAGGTCTTGGGATATACGAAAAATCCATCACCGAATTTCAACCTTGTTGTAGAGCAAAAAAACCTCACTGATTCTAAAAAAGCAGATGGAGCATTACTGGATGGCAATAAAGTCCGTGGGGTGATCGAGCTGAAGGGAACTGAAACCACAGATCTTGGCAAAGTAGAAACGCAAGCCTTTGGATATAAAAACAAACAGCCGTATGCCGTTTACGTTATTATTTCCAATTTTGAGAAGCTTCGGTTCTATATTGATAATGCGGTAGACTTCATCGAGTTTAATCTCTTTACGCTCACTAAAGATGAATTCAAGGTGCTATGGCTGTGCCTGGGTTATTCCAATTTTACGAAAGGTCTGCCAAAGAAGATCAAAGACGCTTCGCTTACTGAAGAAGAAAACGTCACCAAAAAGCTGTACAAGGATTATTCCGAATTTAAGCACGACGTGTTTGAAAGCATCAAAAAAAACAATCCGGAATACGATAAACTGTTGTTGTTCAAGAAAACACAGAAATTGCTGGATCGTTTTTTGTTCATCTTTTTTGCCGAAGATCAACTGCTTCTCCCACCTAATTCCATTCGTGAGATCATAAAACAGTGGATGGACTTGCGGGATAAGTATGATGAATACGTTCCTTTGTACGAGCGTTTTAAGAAGTATTTCGGATATATGAACCAAGGCTATAAAGGTAAGAACTATGAGATCTTTGCCTATAATGGTGGACTGTTTGCAGAAGATGAGATTCTGAACAATCTGACCATCGATGACGAATTACTCTACAAACACACCATGCAGCTCAGCAACTATGATTTTGGCTCAGATGTAGATGTAAACATCCTTGGGCATATTTTTGAGCACTCGCTGAACGAGATCGAAGAAATTACTGCTGAACTGGAAGGGCAGGAAGTAGACACTTCCAAAACCCGCCGCAAAAAAGACGGAGTATTTTATACGCCCAAGTACATTACCAAGTACATTGTGGAAAATACGGTGGGGAAGTTGTGTGAGGAGCAGAAAGCTGAATTGGGAATTGAAGACGAGGATTATCGCCCGAATCGTCAAAAGAAAACCAAGAAGGAATTACTTGCCAAACTGGATAAATACCGTGAATGGCTGTTGAAATTAACTATTTGTGATCCGGCTTGCGGGAGTGGGGCATTTTTGAATCAGGCATTGGAGTTTTTAATTGATGAACATACCTATGTAGATGAATTGCAGGCAAAATTACTGGATCAGCCCCTAGTGATTCCTGATATCGAAAATCAAATTTTGGAAAACAACTTATTTGGTGTGGATATAAACGAGGAATCGGTAGAAATTGCCAAACTTTCTCTGTGGTTGCGGACTGCACAAAAAGGTCGAAAGCTCACCTCGCTGAACAATCACATAAAATGCGGAAACTCGCTGATCGACGACCCGGAAGTGGCGGGCGACAAAGCTTTTAAGTGGGAAAAAGAATTCCCGAATGTATTCCGACAAAAAGAAAAACAGGCGTTCCATGTTACATGGGTGACGCATAATGCCCGTACGTCTCAGCGAATGATAGAATACAAGGTGAAGAAGGGCGAAACTATCTGGCTGGATGAAGAACTGGAAATGGTAGTAGCTAATGAGCTAGCGGCGATTATTACAGAAGATGAACTGAATGTACTGAACTGGAATATTTGTGGCGATCATGTGCATATGCTGTTGGTTTGTGATCCTGATGAGCTGGCTAATACTGTGCGAAAGCTGAAGGGTAGGAGCGCTCAAAGAACCAAAGAATGCCTTAAAGTACCCAGAGAGGAAGTATTTCATTTATGGGCTCAGAAATTTAACCGAAAACCCATTGAAGATGAAGACGGACTGGCGAATGTATTCGAATACATTCAGCATAATCGAGAAAAGCACAACCTGCCTCTCAACAAGGAGTTGCAACTCCTTGTCTCGGAGGTGTGCTGTTCGTATGAGGAAGCCTTCCTACCCGAATATACCGGGGGCTTTGATGTGGTGATTGGAAATCCGCCTTATGTGAAATTGGAAACCATAAAAGAGACTTCAACTGCTTTAGAGAAACAAGGCTATGACACCTTTACAAAACGTGGAGACTTGTATGCAATTTTTGTTGAAAAGGGTTTTGATCTCTTAAAACCAAAAGGTATTTATTCCTACATCATGCCGAATAAATGGATGCAAGCCGGTTACGGAAAACCATTAAGAGAATTTTTCCTCACCAAAGAGCTGATTCAATTTATTGACTTTGGAGACTTGCAAATATTTGATGGCGCAACAACATATCCATGTATTTTTGTAGCTAGAAATGATATTCCAAAAGATGAGTTTGATGTAGCTGTTTTAGTAGCAATTGGGGAAACAGATTTTAACACCAATGTTCAAACAAATACAGAAACATTTACTACTAAAGATTTTAGCGGCGATACTTGGGTTATTTCATCAAAAATGGAAAGTGAATTGCTAGAAAGGTTAAATAAAAATCGGAACACTCTAAGAAAATTTTTGAATGGTAGAGCTAATTATGGTCTTAAAACAGGGCTTACAAAAGCGTTTTTAATATCAGAGGAAATTAAAAACCAACTTGTGACTGCGAGTCCAACATCAAGAAATCAAATTGAACCATTTTTACAAGGACGTGATGTTGGTAAATATTTGAATGCTTCAGTTAATAGTTATTTGATCTTATTTAAAAAAGGTTTTACAAAAGAAAAACTTGGGGATTGTACAGAAGAAGAAGGATGGGAATGGTTGTTAAACGAATACCCAGCAATAGCTGAATGGTTGGCTCCTTTTGAAGAAAAGGGAAAGAAAAGAACAGACCAAGGTGATTTTTGGTGGGAACTTCGAGCATGTGATTATTACGAAGTGTTTGATGAACCAAAAATCATGTATCAAAAATTTCAGGTTAGTCCCTGCTTTATTTATGATGAGCAAGGATTGTATTGCAATGATTCTATGTGGATTATTCCAACGGAGAATAAAAGCCTTCTTGGGATTCTAAATTCCAAAATGGGTTGGTGGCTTATTACTAAATACTGTACACAAATTAGAGGAGGTTGTCAGCTGATTTGGAAGTATTTTGGTCAAATTCCTATTCCGGAATTAAATGGAGAACTTGATGATCATGTAGTAAATATAATGGAGCTAAATAATGAGCTTCAAAAAATTACAGATTCATTTTCAGATCTCATCCAATCCAAATTCGAGATCGACAAACTCAGCCGTAAACTGGAAAACTGGCACGATCTCACTTTCAAGGAATTCCTTAAAGAGTTAGAAAAAGCACGAAAAAAGGCAACAAAGGATTGCAATCCCTTGCCGATACAGGAACAAGCCGAATGGATGGAGTACTTTAACCAACAAAAAGCCAAAGCGGATGAGCTCAAATCCCAAATCGCTCAAACCGATTCCGAAATAGATGCAATGGTGTACGAGCTGTATGGGTTAACAGAAGAGGAAATCAGAGTTGTAGAAGGGAAATAACCTGGTTTCTCAGTTGCCCATCTACCTACCGGACAAGGGGTTGCAACCCCTTGTCCGGTAGGTAGGAAAGTCGGCTGGTCTAGATAATTAACGTCGAGTTGCAACCCCTTGTCTGATAGGTGGAAGAGTCGGTTGGTCTAGATGATTAATGTGAAGTTGCAACCCCTTGTCTGGTGGGTAGGCAGTAAGTAGGTCTGTTATTTATTTGTAGTTGCATTCCCTTGTCTGGCAGGTAGTAAGTAGGTGTGGGTCTGATATTTAACATGTAGTTGCAACCCCTTGTTGGATAGGCGTCATCAAGTCAGCAATATCTCTTTAACTGCAAAGCTCCTGCATCGCAATCCCGATTCTCTTATTCTATCAGAATAATTGTGTTCAAAATCCTTATTTTAAAAGCTTATCAAGAATTTGAAACCGAAAGCTATTCATGCATTCATACAACCCATCGGCCATAGAAACCAAATGGCAAAAGTACTGGCTAGAAAACAAGACCTTTAAAACACCGACTGACACTTCTAAGCCCAAGTTTTATGTGCTGGATATGTTTCCGTATCCCAGCGGATCGGGACTTCATGTAGGCCATCCTGAAGGATACACGGCAACCGATATCGTTGCAAGATATAAAAGAATGAATGGCTTTAACGTGCTTCATCCTATGGGTTGGGATGCATTCGGTTTACCTGCAGAACAGTACGCAGTAAAGACAGGAACACATCCAAAGGTAACGACAGAGAAAAACGTAAATAAATTTCGGGAGCAGTTGCAAGCTATTGGTTTCAGTTATGACTGGGACAGGGAAATTAATACTACTGATCCTGATTATTTTAAATGGACTCAATGGATCTTCCTTAAGTTATTTGAACGAGGCTTAGCGTACGAAGATGAAGTAGCTGTAAACTGGTGTCCTGAGTTGGGAACCGTTTTGGCTAACGAAGAAGTAATTGACGGAAAGAGTGAAGTTGGTGGTTACCCGGTTGTAAGAAAACCAATGAGACAATGGGTTCTTAAGATCACAGAATATGCAGAACGACTTTTAAATGATCTTGAAGATCTGGATTGGCCGGAGTCATTAAAAGACATGCAACGAAACTGGATCGGGAAATCGATCGGGGCAGAAGTAGATTTTCAGATCAAAGATCATGATGATAAACTTAGCGTATTTACAACGCGCCCGGATACAATTTTCGGTGCAACTTATATGGTTATTGCTCCTGAACACCGACTTGTAAATGAGATCACAACAGATGATCAAAAAGATGCAGTTGCAACATACAGAGCTGAAGTTGAGTTAAAGTCTGATCTTGAACGACAGGAATTAACCAAAGAAAAGACCGGAGTTTTTACAGGAGCGTATGCGATCAATCCTGCAAATGGTAAAGAAGTTCCCATCTGGATAGCCGATTATGTATTGGTGAGTTATGGAACCGGAGCCATTATGGCGGTTCCCGGACAAGACGAAAGAGACTGGGAATTCGCTGAGAAATACGATCTTGAAATAGTTAGAACGGTTCAGCCGGAAGAAGGCTTTGAAGGAAAGGCGTACACAGGAAACGGTCCTGCGATAAACAGTGACTTTCTGAATGGTTTAAAGATCAAAGAAGCCAAACAAAAGATCATCAGGTTTCTGGAAGAAAAAGGAGCTGGTAAAAAGGCAGTTAATTATAAGCTTCGTGATTGGTTGTTTTCAAGACAGCGATACTGGGGTGAGCCTTTTCCAATTATTCATGTGGATGGGGAAGCAAAAGCCATTTCTAAAGATGAATTACCATTGGAACTACCGGAAGTCGAAAAATATGAGCCGACCGGTAATGGCGAACCTCCTTTGGCAAATGCTACTGAATGGGTTAAAACTACAGATCCTGAAACAGGCAAAGAAGCTATCAGGGAAACCAACACCATGCCGCAATGGGCAGGTTCTTGCTGGTACTATTTGAGATATATTTCTCCTGATTTTGATGGCGGACCCGTTGATCCGGATTACGAGAAATACTGGATGCCTGTGGATCTTTATATTGGTGGTGCTGAGCATGCAGTACTTCATTTATTGTATGCCCGCTTCTGGCATAAAGTTCTATTTGATTGCGGGATCCTATCAACCAAAGAGCCGTTTCAAAAACTTGTGAATCAGGGAATGATTCTCGGTGAAATGGAATACACATCCAAAGACGGAAAGAAGCTTTCTGACGATGAAGTTGAGAAAAAAGGAGATGGATTCGTTGATAAATCTACGGGTGCAAAAGTAGAAGCTCGAGCTCATAAAATGAGTAAGAGTAGGGGGAATGTAATTAACCCGGACAATATCATTGCTCAATACGGCGCAGATTCTTTACGATTGTATGAGATGTTTATGGGACCTCTTGAGCAAGTTAAACCCTGGAGCACAAAAGGCGTGGAAGGGGTAAACCGGTTTTTAAACCGAGCATGGAGATTGTTGATCAATGAAGATTCGGGGGAATTGAGTTCCAAAATAAATGAAGATGAGCCAACCAAAGATCAGCTGAAAGCGTTACATGAAGCCATCAAAAAAGTAACCGAAGACATTGAATCATTAAGGTTTAATACGGCGATTTCTTCATTAATGATCTTCACAAACGAAGCAAACCAATGGAAGACAATTCCTAAGTCAATAGCGCAGGACTTTGTGATCTTATTATCACCATTTGCGCCCCATATTTGTGAGGAATTATGGAAAATGCTTGGGAATAATGATTCCATAGCATATGCTGAATGGCCGGAATTTGTAGAGGAATACCTGAAAGAAGATTCAATTCTGTATCCGATCCAGATCAACGGAAAAGTTAGAAGTGAAATAAATATTTCATCTCAAAAAGCCGGCGACAAAGAATATGTATTAGAGCAAGCAAAACAAGATGAAAAGATAAAAGAGTATTTGAAAGATTCGGATATAATAAAAGAAATCTTTGTGCCACAAAGGATTATAAATCTAGTTGTAAAGCCAAGTTAGCTTTATTTAGTTAAGTACTTTTAATTAAGAAGCTTCCTTTAATAGTGTTATACTTTATATGGTAATATATTTTACCGGTTACAGTAGCTGCTATATCTATGAAGTATTTAAGAGTGCTTTTTGTTGAAGACAATCCTCTTGATGTTGAATTATTAATTCGACATATAAAGAAAGGTGATTTTGAGATCGAATATGATATCGCTACCTCCCTCGAGGAGGTTAGTGATCTCACTGATGAATACAGATATGATATTTGTATTTGTGATTATAATCTTCCGGGTTTCTCCGGAATTGATGCAGTGAAACAAATCGATAAAATGGATAAAGATATACCTGTTATCCTTGTTTCCGGTACCATTCCTGACGAGCAAGCAATCGACGCCTTACTTTCCGGAGCTAAAGATTATGTATTAAAAGACAATTTAGGAAGACTCCTTCCGGCAATGAATAGAGAGCTGGATGCACTTGAACAACGGAGAGAAAAAAGAAAAAACGACAAGTTACTAAATGCAATTTTTGATGGACCGGTTGGGGTAAGAGTTTCTGATCAAGATCAAATTATTGTGAAAGTAAATAAAGCTTATTGTGAGATAGTAGGCTACACAGAAGAAGAACTGTTGGGACAAAGTCTTTCGTTAATTACTCCTGTCGAGAATAAACAGGAAGCGGAGGATGCATATAAATCGCTTATAGGTGGGGAAGATTCAACTCTGGCACAAGTTAAAGAAGTTAAGAGTGATGGGTCTTTTGTGGATATACTGGTTAATTATAGTGTTGAGAAAACATCTGATGAAGTTTTAGTGATTTCTACCATCCAAGATGTATCAGATCTGCTGATGAATAAATCTTTTCTTGAACAAACAAGTAAAAGTGCCGGAGTGGGGGGGTGGGAATATCATATTGAAACGGATGTTGTAAAAATGAGTCCCAAAATATTTGAAATCTTTGAAATGGATGATAGGACTGATAAAAACGCTGAACAGCTTATTTCTATTTACCATGAAGATGACCGTGATATTATTAGAGAAGCGTTAGTTGATTGTATTACAAATAAAGTACCTAAAAGTTTACCCCTTCGAATAAATGGATTAAAAGGAACAAAAAAATATGTAAGACTTACTTTTGATCCTTTTGTGGTAAATGATGTAACTGTGAAATTATATGGTTCCTTAAAGGATGTAACGGAAGAAAAAATACTTGAATCAGAAATTGAACAAAGAGAACAAAGATACAGGTTTTTATTCGACAACAATCCAAATCCATTGATAATAGTTGATGATTCAGGATCAGAAGCAATCACTGATGTTAACTTTGCGGCAACGGAATTGTATGGATATACCAAGGAAGAGTTTGTTAGTATGACTACTTATGATCTTAGGCCATCAGAAGATCATGAGATGTTTCAGAATATAGTTAGTAGCTTAGGTAAGAAAGAAAAAGAGGGTGTTAAGTCAACAAGAACTAAACATTTAAAGAAGAGTGGTGAGTTGATCATTGTAGATGTTCATTGGAAAAGAATTAGCTTAGGAGGGGTAAGAAACAGGCTGATACTTTTAATCGATATTACAGAAAAGGCAATGTTTGAGCAGGAACTAATTAAAACAAATACATTGCTAAAAACACTTATTGATTCAGCTCCAATTGGTGTGGTTACGGTAAGTACGGAAGGAATCGTGGAGAAGGTTTGGAACGCACAAGCTGAAAATATATTTGGATGGACAAATGAAGAAGCAGATGGTAATTTTCTACCCTACGCTTTAAGGGAAAAGAAAGCGGAAGCACAAAACTATTTGAGGAAGGTTGCAGAAAGCGGGAAAACAGAATTAATAACTATCGAGAGAGAAACAAAAAAAGGAGATGAAATTGTTTTAAGGGAGTATTTAACACCAATACTAGGCAAAGATGGTGAGGTGGAAAAGATAATGCTCTTGATCGAGGATATCACAAGTACCATTAAAGTTGAAAGAGCTTTGGTAGATAGTGAGCAAAAATACAGAAACTTGGTAGAAGCGTCTCATGATCTTGTATGGAGGATTGACGTTGATAAGAATTTCAATTTTATCAATAACGCAAGTAGTACTATCCTTGGGTATGCTCCCGCTGAGTTAATAGGAAATTCGTTTATTAATTACGTTAACCCATCAAAAGCAGAAGAATTAACCAAGGTTCATGAAAAGGAACTTGAAGGTCAAGTGTTTGAAAGCTTCCCTATCGAAATGGTTACCGTGAAAGGAGAAGTAAGGCATCTTACAGGTACTGCGTATCCAATATTAGATGATAATGGAAAAATAGTGGGTTGTTCCGGAACTGCAACAGACATTACTTATTTAAAAAATTATCAATCTCAGTTAGAAGAATCCTTAGCAGAAAAAGAAATTCTTATTAAAGAAATTCATCATCGGGTAAAAAATAATCTTGCTGTTATTTCAGGGTTATTTGCATTACAAGCAATGTATGTAAAAAAAGAAGATGCTGAGACTCTAACAATTTTACAGGAAAGCCAATCCAGAATTAAATCTATTGCCGCAATTCATGAAAAACTTTACCAGAATCATGTTTTTAGTAGCATAGAGATCAAAAGTTATTTAACCGATGTTGTTTCTGAAATAGCAGAGACGTATGAGAGGGGAGATAGGCATATAGAAATTGAAGTTTTAGGTGATGAAGTTTCCTTAAATGTAAATCAAGCGGTTCCATTTGGTATTTTGGCAAACGAATTAATTGTAAATGCTTATAAGTATGCTTTTGATGGAAAAGATGATGGAAAAATTGAGATCATTTTAAACGCAGTAGGGGAAGAGTTGATTTTTTGCGTTACTGACAATGGCATTGGTTTAGCTGAAGATTTTGATATCAATGAGTTGAACTCACTCGGAATGACATTGATAAAAACCTTGTCTGAGCAATTGAATGCAACGTTTGATTGGGATACTAAAAAAGGAGAGGGAGTTAATTTTAAAGTAAGTTTTGTTCCTGATAAGCTTATCAAATCCACGTGGTTAAAAAAAATGCCTGAAAACTAGATCGTTTCCAGGCATTATAAAATGAATTAGGAAGAACTTATCTGTTTTCTAGAGGAGTCCATTCGAGATTCTTTTCGCCTACATACAGCGCACGCGGACGAATCAGTCTGTTATTAGCAGCTTGTTCCATAACATGCCCTGTCCAACCGGAAACTCTGCTCATGGTAAAGATACAAGTATAAAGATCCGGCTCAATACCAATAGAATAATAAACGGTGGCTGAGAAGAAATCTACATTTGGGTCAATGTTCTTTTCTTCTTTCATCGTGTTGAGCATATCCATACTCCAACGGTACAGTTCTTCATGACCTGTTTCTTCAGAAAGTGCTTTCGCCATTTTTTGAAGGTGGTATCCACGTGGATCAAACACTTTATATACACGATGGCCGAAGCCCATTATCTTTTCTTTATTCTCAAGTTTTTGCTTAGTGAATGCTACAGCATCGGCATCTTTCCCTTGCTCACTAAGTTCAAGTAAAGTATTCATAACAGCAGTATTTGCACCGCCATGTAAAGGGCCTTTTAACGCTCCAATTGCACCCGTAACAGATGAGTACATATCAGACATGGTAGCTGTAATTGTTCTAGCCGTAAAGGTAGATGCATTCATTCCATGTTCAGCATGAAGAATTAAACAAAGATCCATTGTCTTTTCAGCTTGCTCACCCGGCTTCTCTCCATTTAACATATACAAGAAATTGAATGCGGTGCTGCCTTCTTTCAATGGAGAGATAATATCTTTTCCTTTTCTAGATCTATCGAAAGCTGCAATAATAGATGGAATGCGTGCTGTAATTGAAATAGCCTGATCCATAAATAGGCTCTCATCATATTTACCAAAGGTTGAATCGCTATCAGCCAACATAGAAACAGCTGTTCTAAGCACAGCCATTGGCTCAGCGTCTTTGCTGGTAGATTTTATATAAGTTAGAACAGTTTCCGGTAATTCACGGTGATCGATAAGTTCTTTCTTTAAATGGTTTAGTTCAGAACTATTAGGTAATCGATCGTTCCAAAGTAGAAAGCATACTTCTTCAAATGTTGCATTTTCTGCAAGGGTGTCAATGTGATAACCTGAATAAATAAGATCACCTACTTTACCATCAATAAAACTTTTAGTAGTAGAAAATGCTACAATACCATCAAGCCCTTTGTTGATATGTGGGTATTCTTGTTCGTCAAAACCAGTATGTAAATCAGAAGACATTCGATCTCCAAAATTTAAGTGTTAAATAATTTCTTGTGTATCCTATTCACGGAACCAAAAGTTAAACTGTGTATTTTCTCATTTGCTTAACTAGGCCTGAAAATCTATCCTTTTTGGGAAGACTAATAAAATAAGATTATCTGAAGAAAATTGTAGAATTAATTTATTCTTTTAACATCTGTAAGCGGTTTTCTGTTCCGCAACATAGAGCTTATCTGTGCGTAGATTTTACCCAAAAAATTGAAATGAATAGTTAAAAAGAATGAATTACTCTTTTGATGTAACAGGACTTATTCATTTTCTGTCTGCTATTGTTGCAATGGCTACAGGAATGGCAGTTATTTTAATGAAGAAGGGGACTAAATTACATGTCAAAATTGGATATTCATATGTTGTAAGCATGGCGGTTTTAAATATTTCTGCCTTATTAATTTATGATCTTTTTGGAGGGTTTGGGCCGTTTCATTTTATGGCATTAATTAGTTTTACAACTGTAATCGCCGGTCTTATTCCTGCGTTGTTAAAAAAACCGGAAAAGAAGTGGTTGGAGATGCACTATGAATTTATGCTTTGGTCTGTGATCGGTCTGTATGCAGCATTTTGGTCAGAGACGTTTACCAGATTTTTTAGATTTTCAGGTTTTTGGACCTTAGTAGGCATCGCTACACTTGCTACGGTATTGATCGGTGCTATTCTACTGAAGATGAAGAAGGCAAAAATTCTTGCAAGATTTTCAAAGGAAAATTAAAAGTTTAATTAATCAGCTTAGCTTTTTCCCATAATTGATCCATTTCTTCGAGTGAGGCATCATTAAGACTTTTTCCAGTTTTCTTTAGTTCTGATTCTATGAATCTAAACCGAAATTCAAATTTTTTGTTGGTCTGTCTTAAACTATCTTCGGCAACTAAATTAAAATAGCGTGCTACATTTACCATTGAAAACAGCACATCACCAAACTCATCGGATGAGGCATTAATATCATTTTTTTCCAACGTTTCTTTAAACTCTCCTAATTCCTCGTCCAGCTTTTCCCATGCCAATTTCCATTCCGGCCAATCAAAGCCTACGTTAGCAGCTTTTTCTTGCATTCTCTGTGCTTTAATAAGGGCCGGAAGGTGAGCAGGTAGCCCATCCAAAGTAGATTTCTTCCCTTCCTTCAACTTTATATTCTCCCAATTTACAGCAACTTCTTCTTCTCCAGATACGGTTTGATTTTGAAACACATGAGGATGACGACGGATAAGTTTTTCCATTAACGAGTAAACAACTTCTCCAATATCAAATGTATTTGTTTCACTGGCAATATTACTATGGAATACAACGTGAAGCAAAAGATCTCCAAGCTCTTTTTTGAACTCATCGAAATCATTATTATCCAAGGCCTCTATAGCTTCGTAGGCTTCTTCGATCAAATTATCCTTGATTGAGTAGTGTGTTTGTTTTTTATCCCAGGGACATTCTTTTCTGAGAACAGATACTAACTCAATGAGGTCTTCAAATTTTCTGCTTGGCTGCATAAAGAATCAAGAATTAAGGATTCAAAATTAAAAATTAAGGTACTAATCTTTAATTTTGAATTTTTAATTAACTACGTTTTCTTTTTCTTTTTTTTAGCCGCCGGAAACAGAATGTTATTTAGTATTAAGCGATACCCCGGGCTGTTAGGATGCAGGTCTAAATCAGTTGGAGGATCGTTTACTCTATGTGTATAATCTTCTGGATCGTGTCCTGCATAGAACGTCCAAGTACCTTGGCCATAATTGCTGTGAATATACTTTACTTGATTTCTACCGGGAGATTCGGCTAGGATCACAACAGAAGATTTTACTTTCTCTTTTCTGAAGGCAGTTGTTTGTCCATAAAAGCCTTTTACTGAACTTACATGATTTTGAGTAAGCATTGTAGGAACTGGATCCCATTTTGCTGAAAACTCAAAAAGGGTAAAGAAATCAAGGGAACGATCAATTTCTCTGATTTGAACAGGGACGTCAATATCAGCATGTTCATACTGATAGGGGTCAATAATTACATTAAAATCTTCAAAGGCTAAGGTTTTGGAATAATCCAGGTTATCTTGAGCATTGGCATCAACTGCGTCTCCGTCAAATTGAGATGGTGCGATATCGATTCCCTCGGCTGCCAAAGCAATATCAAAAGTATCCGTTCCTGAACACATGGCAAATAAGAATCCTCCGTTTCCGACATATTCTTTTATCGTTCTTGCTACGGCTTTTTTTTGCTCGCTAACCTTTGAATAACCTAATTCTTTTGCCATAGCTTCCATCTGTCGTACTTGAGTTATATACCATGGAACCCTGTTATAACTAGCCCAAAATTTTCCAAACTGACCTGTGAAATCTTCGTGATGAAGATGCAACCAATCATACTCTTTTAATTTACCTTCCAGAACTTCTACGTCCCATATTTTATCGTATTCAACTTCAGCATACGTTAGGGCAAGTGTAACAGCGTCATCCCAGGGTAAAGCTTGATCAGGAGTGTAAACAGCGATTTTAGGTGCTTTTTCAAGATTTACAACAGAAGTATTTGAACCCGGTCGCTCAACTTCTTGTAGAATTGAAGCAGCTTTGGAGTCACTCACAGTCTCTAAACTAACATTTCTCAACCTGCTTTTTCTAACAATGTCGCTATCGATATTAACCAAAAAGCTTCCTCCACGATAATTAAGCAACCACTTTACCGGATATCCATCGGTAATATGGTTAAACACTACACCATAAGCTTTCAGGTGGTTTGTTTGACTGGCATCCATCGGAATTAGTACTTGTTGTTGAGCCTGAATACTTAGACTCAAAAGAAAGAAAGCAAGCAATAAAAGGATTTTTTTTAACATCTAAATATTCCTTTTTGAAAGTTCAGAAAGTTGTTTTCGAGCATAGGGAGCATAAAAACCTTGTGGAAATTCAAGGATTAATTCCTCAAAATATTGCTCTATTATTGAAATGGAAATTTCTTTATTGGAAGTTAGGTTGAAAAATCTTTCTTCAGGAGATTTTGGTTCTTTATTAACGGAGCTTTCAGATCGACTAGCTTTGTTATTGAAAGCCTCTAAGGCAAATGTAGCTCTTTGCCACAACAGTTGTTCTTTTTGAGGAGTATTACTATTTGTTGAAAGATATTTTTCGTTTAGATATAGAATAGTTTCAGCAGATATAGTTGGATTTTTTGATAAAAGTAGCAGTGAATTATCATATAAAGATTGAGCAGATTGATTCTCCATCAAGGAAATAAGGGTTTCTCCAGATTTTTGATAGCTACCACAAAGTGATTCAAAAATGGCATCAGCAAATGGTTTTAGAATTATATCTGATGTATCTGTAGCTAACCCTTCTTGAATCCAAAGCCTGAGCTCTAAAGCATCGTTTGCGTAGTAGGATGTATTTTGACGACCCAGGGTTTTTAGTTGTATAGTAGCGAATTCAAAATCTGATGAGAAAAAATCGGTAAGTGCTAGAAAATATCTCGTTTTTTCAGCAAGCTCTCCAATTCCTGCTAATTTGTTACTTTTAGTTAACGAAATTCTGGCTTGAGTGAATTCTTTATTTGCAATTTCTATCCTGCCTTGGATATAAAATTCTTCAGCTGTTTCATTTTCTTTGTTAAGAGCACGCAACTTAGTTAGTATTATTTTTGCTTCATTGATATCATGAAGATTGTCTAAAACAATTTCAGATTTCATTAACAATACTCTTGTTATGTTACGGTAATTAGGCGCATTATTGATAATTAAGTTTAATTGATCTAGTGCTTGATTATACAGACTGTCTTTTGAGATAGTAACATCCAGATTAAAGTCGTCCAATTGCTTAGCCCATTCGCTATAAACTTTCGCTAATTCTTCCTGGCTTTGCCATTTTACATTTCCCTGAGCTCGATCAATGTAGTACTGAAAGGCATTTACAGCTAATTCAAACTCTTTATTTCGTCTTAAGCTTCTTCCTAACTGAAAAAGGGAATAATTGAAAGTTGAAGTAGAATTTTCAAATGCTGTTGCTGATGCTAAGGCTCTTCGGTACAATTTATTTTCTTGTAAAAGCCATATTTGAAAACGGAATAAAGTGTTGTAAGCAGGATCTTGAATTGGTATTTCATTCAATTTATCATCTATTTCAAGGATAGTAATATCATTGAGTAGGGGATCATTAAACCGTAAAAGAGAACGTTGGATATTTGAAATTTGATCAGGTTGAGCGGTAAGCCAGGCAATCCATTCCTGTACGGCACCTTCATAATTACCTGCTTGTAGTAATGTAGTAGAGATGTCGTTAAAGAATAGCTGTGGGTTGTTAAAAACTTCACGGGCTTGCCTTAATACATCAACAGCCTTTTGAAATTCATTTAACTCCGACATTGCATTAGAAGTTGAAATATATATCTGAAGATTTCGGGGATTTTGGGTGAGATTGTTTTCCCAAGTTGAATATGCTTTTGCTGTATCGTTTTTAAAATGATAAAGTTGCCCTTCTAAAACTTTAGCTTGAGATGAAATTTGTGGCAAAGGTTTTAGTTTGGCGATGGCTTCCAAACCCTCATCGTACTTTTTAAGCTGAATAAAACACTCTATGTATCTTTCAAGGAAATAAAACTCATTAGGATTATTGGTAACAAGTTTTTCGAACATTGGAAGTGCAGCTTCATAATTTTGTTGCTGCATAAAACGATTAGCTATCTGAAATTCATTTCCCAACTGAGCATTAATACTTGTTGGAATCAAAACCAAGAATATTGAAGCTGCTAATATGGAAGCTAATTTCATCAATTTTGTAGTGATATTCGTTTAATGACTGTAGGAAAATGTGATTTCAGTTCGGAATATAGCCTGTTTAAAGGTAAACCTACCACGTTATAAAAATCTCCTTCAATTTTTTCTACGAAAGTGGCACCCCAATCATCCTGAATTCCATAACTACCCGCTTTATCCATAGGACTTCCGGTTTTTATATACGCGTCAATATCTTTTTGATCAAGGTTTGAGAAAAATACTTTAGTAGCTACCGAGAAATTCACCGATCTTATAATTTTTGATTGAGAATTGGTTTCCAGAACTGCAACCCCGGTATAAACGAAATGTTGCTCACCACTTAACTCATTTAACATTTCCGAAGCTTCTATTGCGTTCTCAGGTTTACCTAAAATTTTGTTTTTATTAACTACAATGGTGTCGGACCCTATTATTAAACTATTGGAATTACTGGTTGATACATCACGAGCTTTTTGTAAAGCCAAGCTCTCTACTAGAAGTACAGGATCTTTTTCATCCGTATCCTCATTTACCGAACTTGGAATTACATCAAATTTAAAACCAAGCTGTTGTAATAATTTTTTTCGTCGGGGGCTTTGTGAAGCCAGGATAATTCTCATTCTGTCAGATATAGCCTTTGCAGTTAAAAGATAATTAAATAACTTCTGGTTCCGTTTCAAACTCTGAAAACGTTAAGGTTTATAAAAGATAAATGGCAAAAAAGAATTCAAAGAATATTGACAAACAACCAATGTTCTTCTCATCATTTAATTATAAAATTATCGGAATTGCGATATTTCTCATCATAACAGGTTTTACTGCTATGTATATGGAAAATGAGATAGACGGTTTTATATCTCTGTTCATATCACCGATAATGGTTATGTCTGGTTATGTAATAGTTATATTTGCAATTCTTAAGCACAATAGAGGCGAGCAGGAAGAATCAAGCCAACCCTCTTAAAGTGACTCATCGTCACATAAATATCTTTTTTCTATTTTCACTGATCTTTGTGTTCTTCATTTTTGGAGAAGTTGATGATCATATCAGGATTGGTATAGCTATTTTGTTAGCGGCACTTTTCGGAGTTACTGCATTTCTCTTAAACTGGCTCACATATGATGGAGCACTTGCCGCTGCAATTTTTGGAGTTATTTCTTTTGGAATAGGAGATTGGCAAGTAGCCGCCATAGTTTTGTTCTTTTTTATATCAGCTTCATTGTTGTCAAAAGACGTTATGGCAACCGAAGATGCACGTTCTATCAAATTCAGAAGAGATGGAAGGCAGGTTTGGGCAAACGGGTTCTGGTTATGTTTATGGATATTAATTTGGTTTATTTCTGAGAATCCAATTTTTTTAGCTGCATCTGTTACCAGTATTGTTGCTGCTACAGCTGATACTTGGGCTACGGAACTCGGAAACAGACCTAATACTAAAGCATATCTTATTACAACTTTAAAAGAAGTTTCAGCAGGAACTGATGGGGGAATAAGCTATAAAGGAAGTTTAGGTGCTTTAGTGGGATCGGTAATATTAAGCACTTTGTGTTGGGTTATGTTTAGTGAGATTTCTCTTTTAGTTTGCATTATAATTGGAGCGACAGGTTTCTTAGGATGTTTTGTCGATTCCTTTTTGGGTGTTAAACTTCAGGGTAGCTCATTGAAAATCCCATTTCTTTCAAATAACGAAACAGGGACCATAACGGTAAGCAATAATATTGTAAATTGGCTTTCAACAGGAACAGCGTCCTTATTAGTACTTTTAACTACATTAATTATATAATATGAAGTGGTATAAAAAATTACACTGGCAGATCATTCTAGGTTTAATATTAGGTTTAATATGGGGGCTTGTTTCTGCTTTAGCAGGTTTCAATGAGTTTACTTTAGATTTTATTAAACCATTCGGGACAATATTTATTACCCTTCTTAAGCTTATTGCAGTACCATTGGTTTTAGCTTCGCTGGTTGCAGGTGTAACAAGTTTGAACGATACAGCATCTCTTTCAAGAATGGGCGGCAAAACGGTTATTATCTATCTGTGTACTACAGTTTTTGCAATCACAATAGGATTAGTTTCAGTAAATGTTTGGGAACCGGGTAAAGCTCTTCCTGAAGAAACTAAAATAGAGCTTCAGGAAACCTATCGAGATAATGTAGGTGAAAAAGAAGAGGATGCGATGAAAGTAAAAGAACGCAGACCTTTAGATTTTATAGTTGGAATAGCTCCTGATAACTTTTTCAAATCAGCTAGTGAAAATTCCAATATGCTTCAGATCGTATTTGTAGCAATATTATTGGGAATTGGAATTATTAAAGTAGGAGGGGAAAAAGGACAGCTTCTTGTAAACGTATTCGATTCTTTTAATGATGTCATTATCAAAATTGTAGATTTGATAATGAAAACTGCACCATATGGTGTATTTGCACTCATGGCGGCATTAATTGTTGATCTTGCAGGAGATGATCTCGGAAAAGCAGGAGATCTGTTATATGCGTTAGGAGCATACTGCCTTGTAGTTGTATCAGCGCTTATTTTGCATGTATTATTGGTGTATACAGCAATGTTTAAAATCTTCACAAAAGTAAGTTTAGGTACTTTCTTTAAAGCAATAAGACCTGCAATGTTATTGGGGTTCAGCACAAGTTCAAGTTCAGCCACACTTCCTGTAACAATGGAAAGAGTAGAAAAGAATCTTGGAGTAGAAGAGGAAGTTTCTAGTTTTGTTTTGCCTATTGGTGCAACAATTAATATGGATGGTACGAGTTTATACCAAGCTGTTGCTGCAGTTTTTATTGCACAAGCTTTAGGGATGGATTTAACTATAATTCAACAATTAACCATTGTACTAACAGCAACATTAGCTTCAATTGGAGCTGCAGGAGTTCCAGGAGCTGGAATTGTAATGTTAGTTGTTGTATTGCAGTCGATAAATGTACCTGTTGAAGGTATAGCACTTATATTGGGTGTAGACAGAATTCTTGATATGTGCAGAACAACAGTCAATATTACAGGTGATGCTGCCGTTGCACTAACAGTGGCTTCAACAGAAGGAAAACTCGGCACGCCGAACCTGGATGATTAAAATTTGAATTTCTTGAATTTTAATATGCCTTTTAATAAAGAAATAGTTTAATTATAGAATAGTATTAGCATTGTAAAATAGGGAATGCCTATGGCGGAACCGCTACAAAAAAAAGCACTCTTCAGAACACTACATATCGCCCTTTTCTTTTTTGTAATCTTTATTACAAAAAACTCCTATGCTCAAACATTGCTGCTACCAGGGGATGTTGTATTCGTTTCGGTTAATTCAAGTTCGAATGAGTTTGAACTTGTGTCTTTGATTGAACTGGAATCAGGAACAGAGTTCAGTATTAATAATGGAGTATGGAATAATAGTGAGCAAACTTTTACCGATGGCGATGAGATCAATGTTTTTGTTCAAAAAAAGATAGAAGCTGGAACCCCTATAAAGTTTAATGCGGAACCTAACGATCAGGTTTTGATAAACGGTTCAATAAATTTATCACAAGAAAGAGAGCAATTGTTTATCTATCAAAAGGATAAAGAACAATTTCGATTTTTATACGCTCTGGGATGGGGAGATAAAGATGGTAAAAAAGATCGCTCCTTCTTTGGTTCTGATTTGCCTGAAGTGCTGAATGAAAATAAAAATACAGTTCTCAAATTAGGGAGTAACAACAATTATCAATATTACATTAGAAACGGTGCCAGCGGTACTAAAAAAATGTTACTCTCATTTATTTCAAATGCCGGATTCTGGAGAGGGAATGATGAAGCCGGATTCCCAGGATTCGGAACCTCTTTTAATTTATTAGCTCCTCCTGTAATTCTTTTTGATGAAAGTCTTACTGCAGTAAAAGAAAACAGGAAACAGACTTCACTGAATGTAGCTATTTATGAACACGATGGATCCAAACTCACTGTCGATGTCGCTTTTGATTCAGTTTCAAGCTCCTTAATGAGAGATGAAATTGATGGTTTTAGTTCGCAAACGATCAATTTTACAGGATTAATAGGAGATGCTGTGTATGAAATCGAAGTACTCTTAAAGGATGATAATGATTACGAGGGGCTCGAGTCTGGAATATTTAGTCTTCAAAATTTAAGCAGTGGGAGATTCGGTGATTTTATAACACATACTGTACTAGTAAGTGATGATGAAATTCCAGAAGTCAAATTAGAGCTTTCAGAAGATCATGGCGATGACATTCTTTTGATCCATAATTTGGAGAGCAAAGAAATTGACCTAAAGAACTGGGAACTTGAAAACAAGGATGCCCGTATTATCTTTCCCAGAAATACGATGCTTGGCGTTGGAGAAACATTGGTTGTGTTTAACTCGATAAAGAATGATTCGGAAATAGTATCAAATTCTTATGGAATATCGGATGAAGAAGACTTGAAAATATTTGCTTCAGGTATAATTCAGCTTAAAAACGATGGAAATGAAAAAGTTGCTGAAATTGAGATACTAAAGAAAGAAAAGAATGAGTCTCAAAATTTAATAAGCGACAACAGAGTAAATACATCTAATACCGGAAACGAATCATCCAATATAACTGAGCAACGAAGAAACAACGTGGAAACTACAAATCCCGGTTGGAAAGCTCTTTTTAAATCAGAAATAAGTATTGACGATTTTGCGTCAACCGAATTTTATTATTGGGATGTAAATGAATTACGTTTTAGAATTTATGAGAATGCAGGGTCCGAAGTAAATGATCATTTACTGATTGGGTATTTTGATAAAGATGCATCTGAAAAACTGCAGAAATTGAAATCAAAGAATACTGATTCTGCGAAGTCGCTTAATCTTTCAATTAAGTCATTAGATCTGGACGAAAATGGATTAATTCAATCTACAGAAGGTTTGAATTTAGTAAAAAATAATACATCCGTCGCTTTCTCAGCCCAGCAATTAATAAATGTTTTACAGGCTAAATTGGAGCAGGTTGAAAATATAAGCGTCTACAAAAGTTCTGCAAATTTTGAAAAAATCACTAAAGTAGATGCTGACGCTATGATCTTTTCAGGTGATCTTTTTTGGTTGAAGTTTAATTCCGAATTTAGTGAGCAAGATCTTTCTATAAACGTAGAGGAATTAAAAAATCCGGTTGTTGAACAAGAAAAAATTGAAAAGGGAGTTTTAGAATTAGAATTAAAAAGTAAATCTACTTCTTCAAGTTTGGTGGTCACTTTTATCCCTGAGGAAGCATTTCCTGATAATTCTTTAAATTTCAAACTAAATGAAGAATTATATCTCTCAAATTTAACTGAAACGGTTCTTGCTACAAATGTATCTAATAATAGATACGATGGTTTTGAGATCAATGTTAATTCGGGAAATATAACTTCACTTCCAATTGAAATTGTATCGCCTGTAAGCGGTGAACTTGAATTAAAAGTGAATGAATGGGGAGATATTCCCGAAGGTTGGGTTATTATGATCGAAGACTTAAAAGAAGATAAGTCTTATGAAATTCATGAGAACTGGTCTTTAAAATTTAATTATTCCAATGTAAGTGCTACTAATGAAGATAAAGTATTGCTTCCTTCTATAGATGATCGCTTTACGTTAAAGGTAATCCCAAAAGAGTTGGTAGTTAAGGAAGAAGAAGAATTGCCTTCGAATGTTGAATTACATCAGAATTATCCGAATCCATTTAACCCAACAACTGTAATTTCTTTTTATATGCCCGAGGAAGGTCTTGTAAAGTTGTCAGTATTCAATATTGTTGGACAACCGGTAGCTGTGCTTCTCAATGAAACCAGAGCCCGAGGAGCGCATTCTTATGAATGGGATGCTTCGGATATGCCAAGCGGGATATATATTTATCAACTAGAAGTAGGTACTAAAATTATGACAAGAAAAATGACTCTTGTTAAATAACAATAACTATAAAATTTAAAATTAATTTATTTCCATCATAAAATGGTTACAAAGAATATTCAAGGCATCGATGTTCCCGAAATCGGACTTGGCACATTTAAACTAATCGGGAAAGAGTGTGAACAAATTGTAAAGTTAGCACTTAATCTTGGCTACCGACATATTGATACTGCCCAAGAATACAAAAACGAAAGAGAGATTGGTTCTGCTATCAAGCAAGCTCATATCCGTAGAGAAGAACTTTATATTACTACTAAAATATCCATGTTAAATATGGAGCCGGATGATGTAATAAAATCCACCGAAAGATCTCTTCAAGACTTGGATGTTCCGTATTTAGACTTACTTCTGATTCACTGGCCAAATCCTGACGTTGATATAGAAAAAACTATTGAAGCTATGCTTTCAATAAGAGATCAGGGTAAAGCGCTCAATATTGGGGTAAGTAATTTCCCTATGAAACACCTTAAGGAAGTAAATGATGAATTAGCAGCGCCTATTTTTTGTAATCAAGTGGAATACCATGCCAATCTGGGGCAGTTTGATCTACTGGATTATTCAGCTGATAATGATCTTATGGTTACTGCTTATAGTCCGTTAGGGCAGGGAAAAGTACTTGAAGAACCATTAATAAAAGACCTTGCTCGAAAGTATGGAAAATCACCTGCTCAAATCGCTTTAAGATGGTTAATTGAGCAAGAGCAAGTGGTGATAATTCCAAAAGCATCATCAAGGGTTCATTTGGAAGAGAATCTGGATATTTATGATTTTGTTTTAGAAGATGATGATTTCTATGCAATCGATGAATTACCTAAAGATCAAAGAATTGTGACTCCGGATTTTGCACCCGATTGGGATGCTGTATAATATTTATATATCTGAGAACGAAGCCAGAGCTATTATTTCATCTCGTTGGTTTTTTAATTGATGAAAAGTTGAAGCCTGTTCTGTCGCTTTAATTTGAGAAGTTATAGTATCACCATAAACAGATTCTCTAAGAAATATGATGTCAACTTTGTTGGTTCTGTAAATTTGACCCTCATTTAATGGTTCTTCCATCCACTCCAGATATCTGGCATTATTTACATGCTTATTCATATCCAGATCTGAGCGACGAACAGGAATTATTTTTTCAGAAGATGGTTCTTCAATTTTAGGGATCTTACTTGAGTTGATCGGAAGGACATGTTCTCTATCAGACAATCTTGTATTTAAAATATCCTGTGTCATTCTAGTTGGTCGCCTTGTTTTCATATTGATCATCATCCAATAGCTTAAACATACCGCAATTTCATCACCATTTTCATTTAATATTCTGTAATTACGGTAAGCTCTTAAAGCATCACCAGCTGCAGGCCAAGTTTCTATTGTTATTGATTCTCTCCATTTCGGATACTCATGGATTTTTATATCCATTCTGTGCAGAACCCAGGTTAAGCCTTGTTTATGCAGATCGGTAATATCAAAATTTAAAAGAAGAGCATGATTCCCTGCTACTTCTTGAAAGAGACTACACACGGATGAAAGTGTAATTTTACCCGAAGTATCAACTTCACTTGCTCTCACTTCAAATTGTTCAGAATAAATTGCTGCGGTATCCATTTATCAGGTTATTTTTTTAAGACAACTTAAAAAATGTGAATACAAGTTCCCTCATAAAAAAAGAAGTCTTAACTTAAAGCATGCTAACAAAAAGAATTATCCCTTGTCTGGATATAAAAGAAGGCAGAACAGTTAAAGGAGTAAATTTTGAAGGGCTAAGAGATGCAGGAGATCCTGTTGAGCTGGCTAAGAAATATTCGGATGAGGGTGCTGATGAGTTGGTTTTCCTTGATATTACTGCAACTCTGGAAAAAAGAAAAACTCTGATTGCGTTGGTTCAAAGAATTTCATCTGAAATCAATATCCCATTCACTGTTGGTGGTGGAATTAAATCGGTAGCAGAAATAGAAGAATTATTGAAAGCGGGAGCAGATAAAGTTTCTTTGAACAGCAGCATTGTAAAAGATCCTGAATTGATCAACAAAGCATCAGAGGCATTTGGAGCTCAGGCAATTGTAGCGGCGGTAGACGCAAAAAAAACAGGTTCTGAATGGAGTGTTTTTATCAAAGGTGGAACTGAGAATACCGGAAAAGACGCGCTTGAATGGATGAGAGAAGTAGAGGAAAGAGGAGCAGGAGAAATATTACTTACCAGTATGGACCGAGATGGTACTAAAAATGGATTTGATCTGGAATTACTTTCAAAAGTAGATGCCTGCGTAAACATACCAGTTATTGCCAGTGGTGGAGCTGGTACAATTCAACATTGTATTGATGTAGTTAAGATTTCTAACGTGGATGCGGTACTCGCTGCAAGCATTTTTCACTTCAAAGAAATAGAGATTTCAGAACTAAAGAGAGCTATGAAAGCAGAAGGAATCCCTATGAGACTAAATTTTGCATAAATTTTAAATTTTATTTATTTAGGCTATTTTCATTATATCCGTTATTAAATTAACAAGTCTTATATTAACGGAAGCGCTTTTCTAAAAAACAGAGAGACTTAGGTCGATGTTAGGTAGTGATAAAAAATGCTTTTCAAGCATTTTAAACCTAATTTTTTAAGTGACGCATAAATTTGGGTGGTTTTGAAATATTTGAAATAGTCCTGAAAATTTACCTTTTTTGTGCTTCTTCCTTCTTAAAAACAATTAGCGCTAACGGGAAAATGTCTAATAAATTTAATTATTGCTCTGATGAACATTCTGCCTGTGGGGTTGGATTTATCACAAGTAGAAAAAAAAAGTATACTCATAGTCACTTGATAGAAGGGTTGCACGCCTTAAGGTGTGTTGAACATCGTGGTGCGTGTTCAGCTGATGGAATAACAGGAGACGGCGCGGGTATAATGACAGATATCCCGTTTGAAATGCTTGGATTTGAAAAAGATACCGTCGCAGTTGCTACATTATTTTTAGCTACTGATGAAGACAAGCAAAGGTCAGCGCTAAATATATTTGAAAAGACCTTTAATTTTTTCGGTCTTGAGATCCTTGACTATAGAGATGTACCGGTAAATCATTCGATATTAGGTAAAGATGCGGCAGCAAATGTCCCTGTAATTAAACATGCGATCATTAAACGTCCTGAAAGAAGTAAAACTAATTTCTCTTTTGATAAACGATTGTACAATGCTAAACAATTAACCCGTTCAAAACTTTCTGAAGCTTTATTGATTCAAAGTCTTCATTTCGCATCATTATCAGCCCAAACTATTGTATATAAAGCTTTGACTAAAGCAGAGGCATTAGATGAATTTTATCCTGATTTAAAAAATAAAAAGTTTACTACTCGTTTTTGTTTGTTTCATAGACGGTTTAGTACAAACACTAAAACATCATGGGATAAAATTCAGCCTTTCAGATTGATCGGCCATAATGGGGAAATTAATACAATAGCAGGTAATCGTTCTTGGGCTAAATCTAGAGAAAAAATGATAGGAGCCGAGCGAAATGAAATTCTTACAAGGAAGAATATTAGCGACTCGGGAAGCTTAAATGAAATGGTTGAAGCTCTACGATATCGTAGTAGTATTCCAAACCTGGAAGATATACTGGCTATCATGATGCCTCCAGCTACAGAAGAAAATGAATTTTACACATTCTGGAGCAGAGCTATGGAACCTTGGGATGGTCCTGCCTTCATTACCTATGCAAATGGATATACCATAGGTGCTCGTTTAGATAGAAATGGTTTCCGCCCTTGTAGATGGGTACGTACTGAAGATCACTTTTACCTTTCATCCGAAGCAGGAACTTTTCATATAGAGGAAAATAAGATAGAAGGAAAAGGGACACTTTTTGCAGGAAGAGGTGTTACTGTTGATCTAAGTTCTGGAGAAGTTTTATTCCGAGATCCAAGCCATTCCAAAGAAAATCATGATGCGACTTATGATGCTCGCCTAAAACCGATACCGGAACTTGTTGGGGACATCGGAACGAGCTATAAACAGAAACTGGCTGTTTTTAGTTATACCGATGAAGAACTCGCTAAAGTAATCTATCATATGGCTAAAACAGGAAAAGAACCTGTTGGCTCGATGGGAGATACTGCAAGATTAGCTGTTCTTTCAACCGAACCTAGGTCATTTTTTGATTTTTTTTATCAGAATTTTTCGCAAGTCACTAATCCACCTCTTGATTATATTCGCGAAAAAATAGTTACAGATCTTACAGTTCATTTGGGAAAAAAACCAAATATCTTTGAACCCAAAGAGCTTATTCCTGCTGCTCCGGCTTATGAATTAAAGAGTCCGTTTCTGAGTTTGGCTCAAATGGAGTTTCTAAGAAGCTTGATTACAAAAAGAAGTCCCTCAGATCGCGTTGTGCCATTTGAAATTGATACAACTTTCAAAAGAAGTCATGGAATAGTAGGGTTTAAATCACGCCTAAATGCAATTGGTAAAGAGGCAATTGAAGCTGTAAAAAATGGATATACTATTATAATTTTGAGCGACAGGAACTCAGATTATGATAGTCCAGGTATACCTTCTCTATTAGGATTAAGGCGAGTTGTAAATGCGCTTAATGATGAGGGACTAAAGTTAAATGCCTCGGTAGTAATAGATTCAGGAGAAGTAAAAAGCACGCATCATGCTTCGGCTTTAATAGGATTTGGTGCTCAAGCTGTATGTCCTTTTCTAGCTTTGGATATTGCAAGGAACGATGAACATCGATCTCTAAAAGATTTAGATGCAGATATAAAGGAAAGGAATCTACTTAAAGCATTTGATACTGGTTTACTAAAAATAATGGCAAAATCAGGTATCTCAGTAGTACGAAGCTATCAAAGTGCAAAAATGTATTCAGCTTTAGGGTTAGGACCTAAAGTTATTGAGGAATATTTTCCTCAAGTTCAAAGTCCTGTTGGAGGGATCGAAATTGATCAAATTGCGGAAAGGGTGCTAAATGGAACTCAAAGGCTTTCAAAAGAAGAATTTGAAAACTATAAACCCATCAAGAGTTTTCAATATAAAGAACACGCTCGCGATAAAATGGGGGAAAAGCATTCAATGACTAATTCAAGATCTAAAATCATTCACGACTTAGTTCGGGATAAGAACTTAGATCTTTCAGACATGTCTTTATTTGATGAGTACTTAAAGCTTGGTTTAAATGATGAACCGGTAGCATTGAGACATCTTTTTAAGCCTAAGTACGCAGAAAAGGAAATGTCTTTGAACAAAGTAAAACCAGTAGCTCACATATTACAAAAATTTGGATCAGGTGCTATGTCATTTGGAGCTATAAGTGCAGAATCGCAAAGGGATATTTTTCTGGCAATGAAAGAAATAGGAGGACGATGCAATAGTGGCGAAGGAGGTGAAAATCCTTATTACTATACTGATGGGATTTCTGCTTCAGTTAAACAGATAGCATCCGGTAGATTTGGAGTTACGGCAGAATATTTAGTTTCAGGAGAAGAGATACAGATAAAAGTATGCCAAGGAGCAAAGCCGGGAGAAGGGGGGCAACTAATGGGTTTAAAGGTAAATGAAGACATTGCCAAAGCACGTTATGCAAATCCAGGTTTCGACTTGATATCTCCTCCTCCATTGCATGATATTTATAGTATTGAAGATCTCAAGCAATTAATTCACGATCTGAAGCAATTATATCCTGCTGGAAAAGTGAGTGTTAAGTTGGTTTCAGGAGTTAATATTGGAACTATTGCAGTTGGAGTTGCAAAAGCAGGAGCAGACATCATACAAGTATCAGGAGGAGAAGGCGGGACCGGTGCAGCTTCTTTGAGTTCAATGAAACATGCAGGTTTACCATGGGAAATTGGTTTGCTTGAAGTTCACCAATCATTAATAGAAAATGATCTAAGAGATCATATAGTTTTAAGAACGGACGGCGGTCTCTCAAGTGGAAAAGATATTATACTTGCATCTATACTTGGAGCAGAAGAATTTGATTTTGGAAAGTTATTACTGATTGCCGAAGGTTGTGTAATGGCAAGAATCTGCGAAAAAAATACATGTCCGACAGGAATTGCTACGCATGATCCTAAATTTAAAGCAAAGTACAAAGGCAATAAAGATCATATTGTTGATACCCTCACATACTTAGCTGAAGATGTACGAAGAGAGCTGGCAAAAATAGGAAAAGAATCTCTTCAGGAAATAATGGGAAATACAAAACTTCTATCAATTAATGATGTTCATGAACCACTTATAAATAAATTGGGGCTAGATTTAAGTTTTTTCACTTCTGCATCAGTTTATAATAAAACTGAAAATAAAAAGTCGTTATCTGATGCCATAACGCCCTTGAACTCTAAAATTATTAATGATCTGAAAGATAAAATAGATCAAAATAAACCAATAAACGCTGAGTACGATATTTATAATACAGATCGGTCGGTATTGGCAACTCTCTTCGGACTTTTAGCAGAAAAAGAAAGCAAAAGTAGGTTAGCATCTATCAAAAAAAGAAATAACGAAATTAAACCCTACGACCAAGAGATCGATCTAGTATTTAGAGGAAGTGCAGGGCAAAGTTTTGGCGTATTTCAAACAGAAAGAGTCAATGTTCGATTAATTGGTGAAGCAAACGATTCTGTTTGTAAGTCTATGAGTGGTGGAAAAATGGTAATTGTACCACCTGAAAATGCAAGGTATAAACCAGAAGAAAATGCCATTATAGGAAATTGTGCATTATATGGAGCCACAAACGGGAAATTCTATGTATATGGGCAAGCTGGTGATCGTTTTGCTGTTCGCAATAGCGGCGCATTAGCGGTTGTTGAAGGCACTGGTTTACATGCTTGTGAATATATGACAAATGGAACGGTTGTTATACTTGGTAATACTTCAGATAATATTGGTGCAGGGATGACAGGTGGGGAGTTGTACCTTTATGAGGATCCACTCTTAAAAGCTAATGGGGATTACATTGTTAAGACAGCAATGACACAAAGTGATACTAAAAAATTAAAAAGGATAGTTGAAGATTATTTCTATGAGACCCAGTCATCTAAAGCTAAATATATATTGAGTGATTGGGAAAACATAAGCAATCGATTTTGTAAATATGTACCACATTCCATGGTTGAAAAAGATCTTATGGTAGAGAATAAATAAGTTGGTTAGAGTTATTCTTCAGGCTCTTCGGCTAATTTCTTTTTTAGAGTAGAAAGCTCATTTCTTCTACGAACGTAGCATTTGTATTCCCACCATGAAAGGTAACTTACCCCTGAAAATAGTATTGCCAATGCTATTGTAAACCAAAAAGATTTATCACTCATGGCTAAACTCAAAACTGAAAGAGAATAACCAACAGGCCAAAACCCATACAACATTCCCTTCGACAAACTAACCTGGTATTCAGAAATAGATAAGGCGTGTTCTAAATCACCGAGAATTGTGCGTTCAAAACTTTCTGTTTTATTCTTTCTAAGGAATCTGTTGATTATTGCATATACAGTTATTAATGAGAAGAGAACCACAGAAATATATGAGAAGACGTTACCTTCATCTTTTATAAAGTCGAAATAAACAAGAATACCAGCAGCAAGTAATCCTGTAAATATTAATACCCATTCTGTGATATTTGCAGTTCTTCCTGCTTTTCTACTTTTCGCTAAAATTTTTTGATGCAGAGCTTCTTCTCTTAACACATATATGGGTTTATTACTTTGAGAGTCCCAGATCTTTTGTAGCTCATTAAAGTCCATAATGCTCCTTTTTTTTCATTTGGTCTGAAAGGTGATTTTTAATTCGGTGAATTTTTACACCAATATTACTTTCAGAAATCCCAAGTATTTCTGCCATTTCTTTATAACTAAATCCATCTAGCATAAGTAGGGTAATGGATCGATCAATTTTATTCAGTTTTGAGATTTCATGGTAGAGCCATTCTAAACGTTCATCAATCGGTTCTTTATTTTGCTCAAGAATTTTCTCTAACCCATCTAATGTCTGTCTTCCATTACTGTGTCTCTTATTTTTACGAGTCCAGTTTAAAGCAACATTGAGTGCAATTCGATATAACCAGGTGCTTACCTTTGACTCTTTTCTGAAGTTCGGTATTGAAAGCCATATTTGTATAGAAACTTCCTGAAAAAGGTCGTTCTGGTTTTCCGGATCAAATGCGTAAGCTCTAACAACTTTAAAAAGAAGGGGTTTATGTTGTCTAATCCAGCTGTCAAATATTTCTAGTTGTTCTTTTTTATGCATATGATCTACCTACTATATTTGTACCTGAACAAAAGCTATTTCTTACAAATAATTCGAACTTTTTACTTGAGTTAATTATTTATAGCAGTAGGCGAAAATTCAACATTAAATTTTTAAGAATCTTTGCTCGGCGTTTCTAAAATGCTGACCTTTGAAGCAGAAATTTAAATATAGAAAAGAAAAACTAAATGAGCGTTTCTAAAAAGTTAACTAAGAAAGATTATAAGTTTTTGATTGAACTTGAAGAACTTTTATATGAAAGAAAGGTTGAGATGCCGAAAGGTTCTTACACTACATCCATGTATAAGAAGGGCTTGGATAAAATCGCTCAAAAAGTGGGGGAAGAAGCTGTAGAAACGGTTATTGCTTCAAAAAATGAAGGTGATAGCGAGACCATAGCGGAAGCAGCAGATCTATTATTTCACTTGATGTTATTGTTGGCAGAAAAAGAAATTCCAATGCATAAAGTTGTAAAATTGCTTCGCAAACGTCATAGCAGAGGCAATCACAAGCATATTGGGGAATAATTAAATAAAAAGCCCGATTCAGTTAAGAACCGGGCTTTCTCTCTCTATCACACATTATAGCTTTCAGCTACTCGCTTCTAGTGTAATATCTTCTTCAAGTTCTATGTCCTCACCATCTTCTAATTCAATATCTGTGATGGTAGAGTCATTGTAAGCTTCGTTAGTTGGTTTGATCTCAATTTTGTAGGTGCCATTACTGAGACCGATGATCCTGAAATCACCATTTTCATCAACTTGAGTACCTGAAGTATCTGTTCCTGCTATTGCATATACATAAGGATTTGCATCGGTTGGAAGAATTGTTCCTGAGATACTACCTGATGTAGTCAAGTTCGCAGTCTTTAATACTGGCTTCAGGTTATAGCCTCCGTTGCCCGTTACAACAATCGATCGAGAAGCGTCAAAGTCGATAACCAGATCATAAACCTGATCAGCTTCGATATCAGCTTGTACAAGTAATTTAAAACCTGAAGTTTGACCACTTGGTGTATTTAGTTGAATTGTATCTCCACTATTCAATACAACAGTATTCTCATCACCAAGAACAAGTCTAACCTGATTGTAACGTCCTTCTTTTAATTCAACTTCGCCTAAATCTAATGTAGCACCATTTTGATAGTCCAGGAGATTTACAGTAATAGTATCGTTAAAAACGACCTTCCATCCATGATCTTCAAGTTCATCATTGTCCATATCTTTTGTTTCATCGAGATCATCATCATCTTCATCATTTGCTTTTACCAACACCTGATGAATTTCAATATTAACTTCAGCATAATCGGCAGGGGCATCAGTTAGAGAAACCCTCATGGTACCACTCCCGTCTCCGCTACTGCAAGCAGTAAGACCAAAGCCTACTAAAAGAGCAATTAATCCAAATATTTTGTTTCTGAAATTTATTACAGATCGTAACATGTTTGTTGTTTTGTTAATGTTCATTTACAACTTGAACATGCTACTAATGAATAAGTTCCAAGCATTAATGAGAAGACAAGAACATAGGCTGTCTTATAATTTGTAAATAATTAATTCTATATAATTTAAATATTAGTACAGAAGTGTTTAGTTATACCTAAATCTGAAAAATATGAACAGGTTTATTTCTTTAACAGATCTCTGATCTCTGTCAATAAGATCTCTTCTTTTGAAGGCTCAACGGGTTTAGGATCCGGTTTTTTATCTTCTTTTTTCATGAAATTATTGTACATCTTAACAATGCTAAAAATGGTAATTGCTACAATAAAAAATGTGATTACTGTATTAATAAAGACTCCATAATTAATGGTAACAGCCTCTACTGTTCCATCAGCTAGTATCTTTTCCGAAACGGTGATTGTTAGTTCGCTGAAATCAACTCCTGCAATTAAATATCCTACAGGGGGCATTATAATATCATTTACAAATGATTTTACGATCGCTCCAAAGTAGGTAGCTAGAATTAAACCAACAGCTAATTCTATTACATTTCCTTTGGATACAAATTTTTTAAATTCCTGTATTAAATTTTTCATTTAGCCTGTCCCTATAATTTTCTAATAACTGTTATATACTAAACAACAGATATATCACTATGAAACATTCATTATTTTTAATAGCATTTCTTTTAATACTCAATTCATCTACAAAATTTGATACCTACTTAGCCGAAAGCTTGACTCAAGAATTTGATATCAATGACTATACATGGCTTGTTGGTTCGTGGGAAGGAGACGGTTTTGGGGGTACGTCTGAAGAGATATGGTCTGTTCCACATAATGGTACTATGATGGGAATGTACAGACATATTAAAAATGGCGAACTAATTTTTTATGAGTTTCTATTACTTGATGAATCGGGACTTAGATTAAAGCATTTTCATCCTGATCTAAAAGGCTGGGAAGAGAAAGACGAAACTACGTTTTTTAAAATGATCGACTATTCTTCAACGAAAATTGAAATGAAAGGGCTTATTTTTGAGAAGAAGTCGGAAAATCAGATGGAAATCAGACTTAAACTAAACCGTAATGGGAATATAGAAACGGAAGTTTTTACAATGAACAAAATTGATTTATGATTTACAGCTGTGGAATTGGTAGTTTTGTTAAAGTTAAAAAATTGAATAAATCTGATAGGTTAAAATGAATATCACAGTCAACTGGTTACAGAAAGACTTCCATATGGAAGCGGCAAATGAAGAAGGCGGAAAAATTAGAATTGACGGTAACACGCAAGTTGGTGGGCTGGAAGGAGGGATTAGCCCAATGCAACTTTTACTCGCAGGAATTGGAGGGTGCAGCGCTATTGATGTTATCTCAATATTAGAAAAACAAAAACAGGAACTAACAAATTTGACAGTTGAAGTAAATGCTGATAAAGTGAAACTTAAAGAAGGCTACTCAGAGTTTAAAAAGATTCATCTTCAATTTAAACTTTCCGGAGATCTGGACACTAAAAAGGTAGAACGCGCTCTGAATTTATCAATAACTAAGTATTGCTCAGTATCCAAGGCACTGGAAAAAGGTTCAGAAATCAGTTACGACTACACTATAGAAAAATAAACGTTTCCTCAAAAAGGCTCTATTTTGCCTCTGCGTATCTTATTTAGTACATTGAATATTATAAATTTCAATAAAACAATTACTTACTATATGGCTAAATGCGAGTTATACCAAGATGTTAAAGAACAATGGCGCTGGAGACGAGTAGCAAAAAATGGAGATATAGAAGCTCACTCAACTCAAGGTTTTGAGACAGAAGAAGAAGCCCGGAATAATGGTAAAGAGTGCAAAGAATGTACGAGTTACCTAAAAAAGTTTTATTAATAAAAATAAAAGGAAGTACGGATTAAATTCAATCGATGCCTGTACTTCCGAAACCACCTTCACCACGTTCAGTTGAATCCAGTTCTTCAACTTCTTCAACGGAGAACTGAGTTACCGGAGCTATAACCATTTGGGCAATTCGGTCTCCATGATTTACTATAAAGTTCTCTTTACCATGATTGACTGCGATTACTTTAACTTCTCCTCTATAATCAGCATCAATTGTACCCGGAGCATTAAGCATTGTAATTCCATTCCGAATTGCTAAACCACTTCTAGGTCTGATCTGAGCTTCGAAACCAACAGGAATAGACATTTGAAGCCCCGTAGGGATCAGCATTCTTTCACCTGGTTTTAGTGTCAAAGATTCATTTAAAGCAGCTCTGATATCCATACCTGCCGCAGATTTACTTTCATATTCCGGTAGTGGCAAATCTCTAGCATGAGCTAGCTTTTTAAAAAGAATAGAACTCATAATTCTTCACGTTTATATTCAATTAATCTTACAATGGCGTTCCCAAAAAGGACTTTTACCCGCGCTTCCAAAGGAACTCTTAAGTCGTCAGCCAGAAACCAAGCACGGAAATCACCCGAGAATCCGAAGGGGCCATCAATGTTTTCTGTAGTTCCTTCACTCAAATAGGTTTCTACATTTCCATCGAAAGGCGCATATTTCCGCATTTCAATTTTCGATGAATTAGTCATATTAATATAACCTAGTTTCTTGGTTACGTAAACAGGCAAACGGGAATTTATATCACTCCCAGCATAAAGTCGTGAAAAGAAAAATATTTCCTGACCTGATGTTGCAGGTTCTACAAGATCCAGAGTGTCACGGGTATCGTCTTCTTCTTTATATCGAACTACATTTTCAATTCGATCGAATTCATAAACTATCTCTTTGTACTTATCTTCATCAACATTGTCTTTCCAGTAATAGGAAGTGACAGGAATTCCATCTTTATTTATAAAGAACAAAGAATGAAAAAGGTCCAATTCTTTGCCAACCAGAGGAATTCGGGAATTAGAGCGGATTTCTGTAACTAAATGTTTCGACGTAATTCCGTTGTACAGAGTATCCGAAAGTAATTCTACTTCTACCCAGCCAAGTTTTAAGAAACCATATTTCACTTCATACAAAAATGTTTCTTTAACAGTGAAGAAATCATCCATAATGGGCTGATTTCCTGAACTTGCAGGATAGGAATGCTGAGAAAACAGATTAGTTGAAAGGTAGAAAAAACACAAAAAGGCTAGAACGATTTTTTTCATAAAATGAGATCGATCTATTCTTCGTTTGAGTCTTCAATTCCAATAAAATTTTGGAATGCTTCTTCGTCGTAACCAACAAGCACAGCCTCATCTAAAACAAGAACAGGGCGCTTTATCATAGACTGGTTTTCAGCTAACGTTTTAATGATTTCTTCTTTTGAAAGATCCTTTTCTTTTAACTCCAGCTTTCTATAAGTGGTACCGCGTTTATTTACTAACACATCAAGACCAACTTTAAATTCAAGCTCATTGATTTCATCAATAGTTAGAGGTTCCTTTTTCAAATCAATGAATTCAAATTCGATCTCGTTTTCAGTTAACCATTTTTTGGTTTTTTTGATGGTATCACAATTATTTATACCAATTACATGCAACATAGCATTTCAACAATTAAGTTTTGTATTTTCAGTTAAAGATAAGGTTTGCTAATTCAATAACGAACACCAATCCAGTTTACACACAAGCATTAAATGAAATTCATTCCAAAAATATTAGTGATATTTGGTTTCCTGTTATTGGGTTGCACAAGTAACGACGCTCAAAGAGAATTCGAAATAGACGCATATCAAGACCCAGCAGGTATAACAAGTACATCTGCTCAAGGTGAAGTGACAAGTGAAGATCCTGATGATTGGAGAGCATCACCTTTTTTTCAAGGGTTAATTGAGGTGAAACCTGCATATCCTAATCCAATTGAATTAGGTGGGGTTATAGAGTTCGAATATTTTGTTTTAAGTACGCAACCGGTTAATGGACTTCAAGTTGTAACGAGAGGTGTTAATGGACAATTATCAAATTACATTTATACCAGTTCGAGTAATCCGTTACCTAATGGAATTGATAATTTTAGGATAGATTCTAAATCACTAAGTCCGGATGGTTCAGATGCACTGGCAAGAGGCTTACACCGTGTATTCTTTTTTGATCTAAATCAGCGGTTGATTTCTTATGGAGATATTAGAGTTGAGTAGCAATAGTTAACTTAGTCAATGTAACGCAACATTTTTTGTATTAAGTAGTAGAGATATCATTATTCAAATTTTTAAAAAAAAGTTAGGATTATGAAATCTCGAATTACTACACTCAGTTTAGCGCTGGTTTTGGTAGCAGTATTCGCTATCAACACAACCGTAAAAATACATCATGATGAAGATGCAATTAAAGAAGTTCTTGAAACAGGGTATGTTCATGGAGCTTTTAATGAGTTGAACCCGGAAGCGATGACCAAAACTTTCCATGAAGACTTTGCAATATTCTCGCCCGGAAAAGAAGGAAAGATAAATCGATATCCAATAGCGAACTGGGTGGAAGGAACAAAGAAGAGAAAGTCTGATCCGAATTTTGATGCGGCCAACAACAAGTGGGAACATAAATTCAAGAGAGTAGATGTGGCCGGTAATGCAGCTCATGTAGAATTAGAGCTTCATCGAAACGGAAAGCATGTTTATACTGATTACTTGTCTCTTTTAAAGTTTGAAAATGACTGGAAGGTGGTAGCTAAGGTGTATCATCAGCATGAAACTCCATAACTACTAGTTACCGAAATAGTTTTTCAAATAATGATCTAAAGTATCAGGAAAGTTAGGTCCTCGTAAATTTTTGGCAACTATAATTCCATCCGGATCAATAAGGTAAGAAGTCGGGTATCCGGTTATTCCATATTGATTCGGAATTTCATTGGAAAGTATTTGATTCCACTGCACATTAAATTCCTTGAGTGTTTTTGAAAGTCCTTCTTCAGTATCGCTTCCAGCTACACCTAAAAAATCAATTTTTGATTTATCTATAGCATTATAAGTTTCAACATGCATGGGAAGTTCATCAATACAGGGGGCGCACCAACTTCCCCAAAAATCCAGAAATACAAACTTTCCGTTATAGTCATTTAAACTGATTTCTTGTCCCGATGTAAATTCATTTCCGGTGATTGGTTTTGCTGGAAAACCTATCTGAGTTGAAAACAGTACAGTATCTTCCGGCAATTCCTTGAGTCGTAATACCATTTTATTTGCATCTACGCCCAGATTCTGAAAGGTTCTGTCATTGAGTCTTAAGTATTCGTTTAATTCAATTGGTTGCTGTGGATGTACTGAGTCTCTTTTGCCGATTAAGAGAGAAGTAGCTGAACGAAATTCAGTACTTTGAAAACCGTTACTGATTTGAATCGTTGAATCCTGAAACTGAGCGGTATAATAAACGGGATGGTAGTTCATTAAACCAAATTTGTTGAAACGTATTTCTAATTTTGTCTTTAGATCTGTAACGGAATCATTTCTTAGACTTTGATAATTGAGGGTATGCACTTTGGAGTCAGAACTATTCTTTAAGCCTGTTTCATTAACTGATGAAAAGGTCTTTTCATCTTCGAAGCTCAGATCATTGTCGGTATCAATTCTGTAACTTAAATTACCTGATTCGTCTTTGGTAATTACTATATGTGTAAAAGACTTGATTGCTTGCTCCGTTAAGTCATCCATTTCAGGATCAAAATTCCAGCTGCTTTTTAAGTCCTCAAAACGTGCTGAGTCAATGTTTCCGGCTTTATAGTTTTGATAGGCAAATTGATGAGCATCGAACCAAATTTGTTTAATCACAGGTTCTTTCCATGAATCCGGAATTCCTTCAACATCAACTCGCGTTTCAGACCAAAAACTATTTGGCGAAGGTTTTGTAGATATAATACCAAAACGTTTATAGAAATCGCCCACTCCATCATGAGAAGTAATCGGCAATTCGTGTATAATTACTTTGTCTTCAGGGGTCTTTTGGACACATGAAATAAGTAATAATAATGGTAGCAGTTTCAAAACTTTAAGCGTGTCTTTAAAATATAAAACAAAATCTAAAGTCAAAAAAAATAGCAATTAACGTTGTAAGCATTTGACCAATAGATCCACAACCTGGTCGATCTCATCTTTTGTGATCACAAGAGGAGGTACAATTCGTATCACATTTCCTCCGGCTGCATTTGAAAGCACTTGATGTTCAAACATTTTTTCTACTACCGGTCTGGCAGGTTGATTGAGTTCTACACCGATCATCAATCCAAGTCCGCGGACATCAACTACAGAATCCAAATGAGCAGTTTTCTTTCTGATGAGATTCATCATGTATTCACCTTTTTCAGCAGCCTGTTCACAGATATTATCCATTTCAATGGTTTTAAGACAGGCATTACCGACTGCACAAGCAAAAGGATTTCCTCCGAAAGTAGTTCCATGATTCCCAAAAGAAAGTGCAGAAGCTATTTCTTCCTTCGCAATTACCGCTCCGATAGGAATTCCACCGGCCAGAGCCTTAGCAGAAGCAACTACATCCGGTTTGATATCAAAATGTTGGTAACAGAAGAATTTTCCAGTTCGACCTACGCCGGTCTGAACTTCGTCGATAATGAGCAGGATGTTCTTGTCATCACAAAGTTGTCGGACTTTCTTCAGAAAATCTCCGTCAATTACATGGACGCCACTATTACCCTGAATCAATTCAAAAGCAATAGCAATGGTTTGATCATCAACTGCTTTTTCAAGAGCTTCAAAATCGTTGTAAGGTGATTGAATGAATCCCGGAGGTAACGGCTCAAAATCTTCCTGATAAACCGGTTTACTCATGGTGATGGTGGTTACGGACCGACCGTGAAAGCCATCACTTAGAGAAATTATATTTCCTGACTTTCCATTTTTCTTACCCCATTTACGAGCCAGTTTGATACAAGCTTCCATCGCTTCCATTCCGCTGTTACAAAGGAATACACGATCCAATCCGGATAAATACGCCAATCGTTCTATAAACTCACTTTGTGGCTCGGTATAATAGAAATTAGAAACATGAAGCAATTTCTCAGCTTGATCTTTGATAGCCGAAACAATAGCCGGGTGGCAATGACCGAGATTGTTTACCGCAATTCCACCCAGAATATCCAGATATACATTTCCTTCAGTATCCCACACTTTGGTTCCTGATCCACTATCGATTGTAATTGGGTATCTGTTATAAACCTGAAAGTGATGTTTTTTTTCTAACTCCTGGGCGTTCATTTATTCTATTTAGTTTGAAGGAAGGTTGTTTTGAAGATATAGACTTTAACCTGTTTTATAGAAAGTTACAAAGTCACAGAGTAACAAAGAAGTGAATTTACTTTGTTACTCTGTCATTGAAAACACTTTGCCACTTTCCATTCTTCAACTTCTTAATTAGTGCTATTCCCGTTATCCATATCCGAATGAATCAGCCAATTTCCATTGATCTTTTTCAGAGTGAGTGTGTATTTGCCCATGTCTTTAACTCTGGAACCATAAGTATATCCACCAATGATATAAGCTAAATTTCCCTGAACAGAATAATCATAAGTTCTCAATACAAGGTCTCCACCACCGGCATTTTCATAAGAAGTCTGGATATTTTCCCGTCCTTTAACGAGGTCATGACCCGGACGTAGAATAAATCCATCTTCCGTAAAAAGAGAAGCCAATGCTTTCGCATCACTGTTTTTCCAATGTGTCTCGTAATTGGTGAGAACCTTTTTTAGTTCGTTGGGGAGTTCAATTTCCTGAATGGTTTGAGCTTGAACCGATGTGACAGAAATAATGATTAAAGTTAAACACAAAGTTAGCATTCGATGATACTTCATATGATCATATTTGGTTTAAATCCTGAATCTAATGAATATCGCTTAGTCCAACAATGATTTAAACGACTGAGAATCTGTTTAAGTAATTAAAAATCTACCAATCAATAGGTCTGTAATCTTTTAAGAATTTACCACACCAATGCTTGCCGGTGTTAATTCCATCAAACAACGGATCCAGAACTCTTGCTGCTCCATCTACGATATCAAGTGGCGGCTGAAAGTCATGGACTTCTTCTTTTCGTTTTGCTAATTCTGCAGGATCTTCATCCGTTACCCAGCCGGTATCAACTGCATTCATATAAATTCCGTATTTAGCAAAATCAGAAGCTGAAGTATGCGTCATCATATTTAGTGCCGCTTTTGCCATGTTGGTATGGGGATGGCGGTCTTCTTTATGCCAGCGATGGAATTTCCCTTCCATTGCAGAAACATTAATGATATGTTTTTGACCGGTATCTTCTTTTTTCATCAATCCGGCTAATCGATTACACAAAACGAATGGAGCGACAGAATTAACCAGCTGAACTTCTAACATTTCGTTAGTATGAATTTCACCCAGCTTTAATCTCCAGCTATTGGTTTTACGAAGATCCACTTGCTGTAAATCTGCATCCAGCTTTCCCTGAGGAAAAACTTCTTCAGCTGTTAAAGAATTGTCTATGCTGTACGGAATTTGAGAAAGTTTTGCAGATGCCCGAAGCCCAATTCCCAATTGTTTTCCATGCCAGGTTACAGGTAGGTTTTTATTCTGTCCGTCTTCAAAACCCGAGCTCAGTGATCGTAATTCATTTAAACAAGCATCATGATCAGATAGCAATTCCTGAGCAAAAGGAGGAAGTTCGGAAATCGAGCGTTCTTCGTTTGGTATTAAGTGCTGATAGAAGCCTGCCGGACGTCGAACCGTTTGAGCGGCATTATTGATAAGCACATCCAAACGATCATATTCCTGCTCAATAAAATTACAGAAGATCTCCACACTTGGAATATGACGAAGATCCAGACCATGAATTTTTAGGCGATGTCCCCATTTCTGAAAATCATCTTCTTTGGCGAAACGAAGAGCTGAGTCCACAGGAAAACGAGTCGTTGCAATAACAGTCGCTCCGGCGCGCAACATCATCAAGGTGATATGATAGCCGATCTTAAGTCTTGAGCCCGTTACAAGAGCAACCTGATTTGTTAGATCAGCAGATTGGAACCTTTTGGCATAATTGAAATCACCACAACCTTTACACATCGTATCATAAAAATGATGCAGGTTGTGAAAAATTTCTTTACAAACGTAGCAATTTCTTGGTGATTCTAACGGGATTTCTTTCTCAGTTTCCTTTCCTGTTAAGCCAATCATTTTGGGAGCTTCAAAAACAACGGCTTCACGGGCACTTCGAATTCCCGTTGAGTTTCGAGCGTGCCGATCTTTCTCTTTTAGTTTTCGCTTATTGGCTCGTTTAGCATCTTTCTTTCGCTTTCTGAATTCCTCTCTGCTTGGTCGGGATAACTTTCCCGCAGCCATGATAAGCTCAAGTCTCTTGTCCTTTTCAATCTCAAAGATCTGATTCGGATCATTAGTGAGTGTTTCCAGCACAGAAATACACAGATCGATCTCTTTCTGACTTAATTTCTTTTCTTTTTCGATGTCGTCCTTGATGAAAAATATTAGGTTAAAAACCAAGTTACGGAATAGTTAAGAGAGTGGAACAACTGATTTTCTGAAATTGAGTTTTGAATCAGGTAGAGGGCTGAAAGCCTAAATAAAAAAAATTGGAAAATATTTGTAAGGAATACCCTCAATTTCTGTCTTACTGCAAAAAATAAAGACTATGAAAGCAGACATATCTAATAATTTCGGTTACAACAAAGGATTGAGAAAATTTGCGAACAAAAACAGAAACAGCGCTACCAAAGCCGAATCATGTTTATGGAAGTATGCGCTTTCCAAAAAGAAAACAGGTTATACTTTTAAAAGACAGCGACCGGTATTGAATTACATAGCTGATTTTATGTGTCAGGAATTATCACTTATTATTGAAGTGGATGGAAGCTCACATGATGATTTGATTGTCAGGATGAATGATTTAAATCGACAGATGAAATTGGAGAACGTAGGATTCACAATTATCCGGTTTAGTAATGAGGATGTTCTTAAGAATATGGATGAGGTGAGAAGGGTTATTTCACAGGTTATTACTAAGCTTGGTCGTGGCTCGTCCTCCCTTTGATTTCATGCAAGCATGAAATCAGTATCCCTCCGACGGGAGACAGGGACGCCCTCGCTGTGATTACAAACGAAACCAAACTTTGAAGCTCTGTCACTAAAAACTCTTTGTCACTTCTTAAACCAACTCCAACCCAATTCTTCCTCTTTCAAGATCCAGTTTTATGATTTCTACATTGATGATATCACCGACTCCAACTACGTCATGAGGATCTTCCACTTTTTTGGTTTTACTCATGCTTGAGATATGAAGCAATCCATCCTGTTTTACTCCGATATCCACAAAAGCACCGAAATCAACTACATTACGTACGGTTCCCTGTAATTTCTGGCCTTCTTTGAGGTCTTCCATCTTTACAACATCGGTTCGCAAGATCGGTTTTTGAAGGGATTCTCTTGGATCACGGCCGGGTTTCTGGAGGTTTTCGATAATAAGTTCTAAGGTAGGCTCGCCAATTCCCAGTTGTTCAGCAACTTGTTTGGTGTTCAAATTCCCAAACTTTGAAGCGATCTTATCTTTTTGTGAAGACAGATTTTCGAGATCTATACCAAACAGATTACAAAGCTTTTCAGCGGCTTCATAACTTTCAGGGTGAATGGCAGTATTATCCAAAGGGTTTTTAGATTCAGGAATACGCATAAATCCGGCGGCTTGCTGGAAACGAAATTCTCCCACTCCTTCAATTTCTTTTATTTCGTTTCTGGATGTAAAGATTCCAGATGTTTCTCGCTGTTTAACTATTGCTTCAGCAACTCGCTTTCCCAAACCGGAAATATGAGTTAGCAGTGGAGCACTAGCTGTATTCAGATTAACGCCTACTTCATTCACACAGCTTTCAACTACATCGTCAAGTTTCCCTGAAAGTTGATTCTGGTTTACATCATGTTGATATAACCCTACACCAATAGATTTCGGGTCGATCTTCACCAATTCCGCCAAAGGATCCTGAACTCTTCGGGCAATTGAAATATTACCACGCTGAGCTGCGTCCAGATCAGGAAATTCATCTCTGGCAATTTTGGAAGCAGAGTACACCGAAGCTCCGGCTTCATTCACGATCAAATAGCTGACATCAGCGCCACTTTTCTGGATGTAATCGGCTACAAATTGTTCAGCCTCACGACTCCCGGTTCCGTTACCGATCGCAATCAGTTCCACATTATGTTTTTCGATCAACTTTCCCAGAACCACCTCAGATTCAACGATCTTGTTTTGTGGCGGAGTAGGGTAGATAGTGGTTCCATCCAGATATTTACCGGTCCCGTCAACTACTGCCAACTTGCACCCGGATCTGTAAGCAGGATCTAATCCAAGAACGATCTTCTTTTCCAGTGGAGGTTGCATTAACAGGTTTCCAAGATTGGTTGCAAATGTTTCAATGGCATGTTCGTCAGCTTTATCTGTAAGTGCGTTTCTTAATTCCCGCTCTAAAGAAGGGGAGAGTAATCTTTTAAAAGCATCTTCAACAGCATCCTGAATGCGTTCCGTAAAAATACTCATGTCGTTGGTGATAACGATGTCATCCATGGTTTCCAGAGTGCGTTCTTCCCAGACTTCTGTGCTCACAAAAAGCACATTTTCTCTTTCACCACGATTGATAGCCAAAATTTGATATGGTTTTAAGCGGTCTACTTTGGCTGCGAATTCATAATAATCCTCAAAATTAGTTCGCTCTTTTACAGTCGGGTTTTTCTTTGTCTTGATAGTAGCGTGCTTCATAAAAATATCACGCAGTTTTTCTCTCACTTCCAGATGCTCGTTGATCCACTCCGCTACAATATCATTTGCTCCCTGCCACACATCTTCAAGAGTCTCTACTTCTTTTTCTTTGTTGATGTACTCTTTGGCATAATCATCAGGGCTTCCGGATTCGATTTCCTGTTCCCAAATAAGTTGAGCCAATGGCTCTAATCCTTTTTCTTTGGCTTTGTCGCCTCGAGTTTTACGCTTTTGTTTGTAAGGCAAGTACAGATCTTCCAGCACAGTAAGGTCGGTACAGCCTTTTATTTGCGCTTCCAGTTCAGGTGTGAGTTTTTCCTGTTCTTTAATGGATTTAAGAATGGTTTCTTTTCTTGAAGCCAGTGTTTTTTGAAATTCCAATGCATCACGCACATCTCTGAGCTGTTCTTCATCCAAGCCTCCGGTGGCTTCTTTACGATAGCGAGCAAGGAAAGGAATGGTAGCGCCCTCGTCGATAAAACCGGCTACCGTGCTAATTTGTTTAGCTGAGATATTTAGCTGTGATGAAATAGTATTAACTATAAGTGAATTGGGCATTTTTTAATCAATTTTTGAGATTCCAAGAACGATTCAAAAATAGGAAGTAGCTAAACTTATTGATAGTTGAATTTTCTAAAGATTAATTATAAGTGAAGATCTACTTCATCGAATCTTCACAATTGTTAAGTACCTTATGACAAGCACTTAGATAGATTGATCAATCTTCAAAGAAACAATTTCCTTTCACGGAAACCTTAACCTAAAGGAGTTACTATGAAGATTCTGTTCATCATATTGTTTGGAGTTTTAACAAGCTTATCTATTAAATCTCAGAGTGTCTACACCCTGGATTATGAACTCAGTAAAATTCTTGTAAAGGGTACATCCTCCTTACATGACTGGGAATCTAATGTGGAGAAAATGGAAGGTGACTTACTCACCAAAATTGACACACAAAACAAGTCTATTGGCATAGAAGACCTGACCTTAGTTGTAGATGTTGAATCTATAAAAAGTGGTAAGGGCATTATGGACAGTAAAACCTATTCAGCATTGGATGCTAAAAAACACCCGAAAATCATTTTCAGGTTTTCAGAACTAGCTGAACTAACACAAGATTCAGTTTACATAAACGGGTTTTTGACCATTGCAGGAAAAGAGTTGGAAGTGGATATAGCAGGCTCTTATCAAATTTTTGAAGATCTCAGCATCAAGATCAATGGAGTTAAGAAGCTTTTGATGACTGACTACGACATAAAACCACCAAAAGCGATGCTTGGAACTTTAAAAACCGGAGATGAAGTCGAGATAGTTTTCGATGTCATCTTTAAAACAAACCAATAAAATAAACCAATACTATCATGAAAGCTCTAACCAAAACTCTATCATTTGTAGTACTAATGTCTATTTTCGCAATGGGAAGCGCATTTGGGCAAGCAAATAAACATCTTCTTAATTTTAGAGGTGTAGATAAGTCCGGCATCAATGTTTTTGAAGCTCCTAAAACACCAAATAAAACATTTGATGGTTTATATGTATGGGTCGGAGGAGACTTTGCTCTTCAGTTTCAAGGATTATCACAAACTAATTCCGGTGATTCTTTAGCTGATATTAAGAATAATTTCAACTTACCATCCGCAAACTTAAATCTGGATGTGCAGCTCGAAAAAGGATTGAGAATGCATTTGAGAACCTACTTATCATCTCGTCACCATACTGAGGCGTATGTAAAAGGAGGGTATATGCAGATAGATAATCTTGATTTCATCCAAGAAGGACTGCTTTCTGAATTAATGGAGAGTGTTAGAATAAAAGTAGGAATGGATCAAATCAATTATGGTGATGCTCAGTTCAGAAGAAGTGACAATGCTTCAGCACTCTACAATCCGTTTGTAGGGAACTATATAATGGATTCATTCACTACCGAACCATTTATTGAATTTACAGTTCTGAATTCAGGATTTATAGGAGTAATTGGTGCTACAAATGGTCGACTTAATCAAAGTGTAACCTCATCAGATGAAGGGTATGTAGTTTTTGGTAAACTAGGTGTGGATATTCAACCTCAGAGAGATCTTAGACTTAGATTAACCGGATCATTTTACAGCAGTAGTGATAAAGGCACCAGAGATTATATCTATGGTGGCGATCGCGCCGGAAGCCGATATTATGCTGTAGCTGAAGGAAGCGATTTCTCAGGCAGATTTAATCCCAGATATGCTTATCAAACTGCGTATCAAATTAATCCATTCATAAAATTCCAAGGTCTTGAATTCTTTGGTATTATTGAACAAGTGAATAATGGCGCTGATGCGGGCGGGGGATTTACTCAACTGGGAGGAGAGTTGATCTATCGCCTTGGTGCAGATGAAAACCTCTACTTTGGTGGAAGATACAATACTGTTTCTGGAGAGCAAACCGATGCTACTCAATCAATTGACATATCCAGAATTAATATCGGTGGAGGCTGGTTCTTAACTGATAATGTATTAGCCAAATTTGAATATGTAAAACAAACATATGATGGAGCCGGTTATAATGGTTCGCTCTATCAAGGAGCAGAATTTAGCGGAGTAATGTTAGAAGCTGTAATTAGTTTCTAACATATCCTGATAGAGATAAAAAGCGAGTTCTGACTGAGCTCGCTTTTTTTATAAATGCCGGAGAAATATGTCAAAAGAAATAACGAGTTCATTTTCTACTTTTATTAAGCCAAACAATGCTTTAGGAGGTTCTATGTTGAAGTCTCTTATTGTTAATTTTTGACGTCCATTTATTCTAAATACACCTTCTGAAGGTGAATCTGATTCGAAATTTAATGTATAGTTTTTGGTAACTCCTGCTAAAGAAATAGAAATCTTGATCTCGCTTAAAAGAGAACCAGTGTTTGTAAATCCAATTGGTGTGATATCAATGGTTGGAAAGTCAGAATTCTTAAGTGTATTTCTGAAATCCCTGTTAATGCCCCGCCTCCCACAATCAAAATCTTCAATAACCAGCTTTAAGGTATCTCCTTCAATAACATATCTATTATCTTGAAAAAGCAATGTATGTCTGAAAGTAGACGGATTGAAAACACCTCTGTAAATACACTCAAACTCATTGATGTTTGAAGAGCCTGAGATTTGGAGTGAAGAGCTGTCAAGAATTACAGTATTTAATACTGTAGGGCTTTGTGCTAAAAGTGGGAAATGTGATGAAATTGCTAATAATGTGACTAAAATATATTGCAATAAGATTGCCTTCATTAAACGATCATATTGGTTATATTTTATTCTTTGCATCACAGGGCCAAAATACTAACTCCTCAAACTGAACATCAACTTAAATGGATATAAATTTTTTAAGAGAAGCGGCAATAGAAATAGCAACTCTTGGTGGTGAACATACACTCAAATATTTTAAGAAGGACTTTGATGTAATTAGTAAAGAAGATGATTCTCCGGTTACCATTGCTGACCGAGAAACGGAACAACTGATGAGAGCCGAGATCCAAAAAAGATTTCCCGATCACGGAATCATAGGTGAAGAATTTGGTAAAACAAATGAAGAAAGTAATATCCAATGGGTCTTAGATCCAATCGACGGAACCAAATCATTCATTCACGGAATTCCATTTTATACGACGCTTGTTGGTGTGATGATCGACAATGAACCTGTTGTAGGAGTGATCAATTGTCCGGCGCTGAATGAACTTTGTGCTGCAGGAATAGGTGAAGGCGTGATTATTAATGGTGAACCTTGCAAAATGAGAGAAACACGATCTCTGGAAGAATCTACAGTGTTAGTGACTGAGATCAATCGTTTTAACAGAATGGGAATGCAGGCACAATTTCAGGAACTTTTAGATAAAACCAAGATACATCGTACTTGGGGCGATGCTTACGGACACATGATGGTGGCAACAGGACGAGCAGAAATTATGATCGACCCAATTTTAAGTATCTGGGATGCAGCGGCATTACTTCCGGTTATGAAAGAAGCCGGTGGAGTGTTCAGTGATTTTGATGGCAAGGAAACCATTCATACCGGAAACGGATTTTCTACCAATAAGCATTTATATCCGTTAGTAAAAGAAATTTTTGAAGGATGTAGTTAGTAATGACCCTCACCTTTGTTTCCTCTCCCGGGAGAGGAAGACTCGTTGTTCAGGTGAGATATAGTTTTTAATACGAAGAATTATTTATTGAATTGAGTTTAAGTCAGAAAATGAAAAAAAGTTTATCAAGCATATTTAGCATAGTTATTCTCGTCTTCACCGCGACGCAAGATTGTTCAGTAAAAGATTGGGATTATGAGCAAAATCCGAAACTGACTTATGATTTCAATCATCTGGATCTGGATATGACCATTGATCCGGTGAACGAAACGGTAAAAGGAGTAGCAACTTACAGCATCAGTGCTAAAATTCCGGCACAAACAGAAGTGATATTGCATGCCGCTGCTCTGGAAATAGACGCTGTTACTTTTGATGGTAATGAGAAGGAATTTTTAGTCTCAGGTGATTCTCTGATCATCGATCTGGCTGATACCTTAAGCATGACAAATGAATCGGAATTGGCAATTACCTGGCAAGGAAGATCGATCTACGGAACACATAAAGATCGTTTCGGGACGATGTGGTCAAGTTTGAATCCTAAATCACAAAGGCATTGGTTACCGGTGTTTGATCATCCGAGAGTAGCATTTTCTGTAGATGCTGATATTACCATTCCTGCAAATCTGGATGTGGTTTTTAACGGAAACTTGGTTTCTGATCAAGTAACATCAACAGAAACCAAAACCGCAAGTTGGAAGGTGGATACTGCGATTCCGGCTACAGGTCTTAATTTTGCAGTTGGGAAGTTTGAATCTTCTGAAGCACAATCCGGAATCAATAAGGTGAGAGTTTTTGGTGAAACAGGAGTAGTTACCGGTGATGAAATTCAGGAAATATTATCTGAAGCGATTCGAAGTAAACGAGTTTTGGAAAATGAGCTATCGTTTGAATACCCCTGGGAAGCTTTAAACGTGGTAATACTGGAAGATAATTTTTGGGATGAGAAAGCTGATGCAGCCGGAGTGATCTATTTGGCTAAAAACAGAGGAGCTTTAACAACTCAACTTCAACGCGGATTAGTAGCACAGTGGTTTGGGCAATATCAGCGCACTGAGAACGTGACGTATCAATATGAGGTTTTTGAGCTCATCCGAAAGTCGATTTTTAATATTTCCGGTTTCGAATCTAAAGAAATTGGGAATAGTGATAGTTTGTTTAGCTTGTCAAAATGGAACGAACTAAGCAGATGCTGTGAAATTGAAGATCCTTTTCTCAAGAATAATATAGAGCAGTCACTTGCCGGATTGATCAGGAAAGAGTCAGGTGTTGTTTCAGGGTCGTTCTATAAAGACCATTGGTATGAACAAACGGGTATTCCATTTCACCTGATCGATTTTGAAGCTGATAAAGAACCAGAAACACCTGACAACCAAAAGCTGGTTTATGGATTAGATTTAGAATATGATGAGATCAACTCAACGATTATAGCTTACTTTACAAGTGTATCCGGAAGTGGAGAAGATCTTCAAAGTTTAAACGTGACCGTTTTTACCTTTAATGACAGCACCACTTCAGAAGTTACCTTCACAGGGGGCAGAGATTCTGCAAAAATTGATGTGCCTGCAACGGTTGAGAATGTCAGGTTTAGCTCGGGAAGTACAGATATTGCGGAAATAGGATTCGGAAGATTTCCGGTTATGTTTTTGTTGGCACAATTGAGAAGTAGCAATGTTGAAGACAGAAGACTAGCAGCTAGTTTATTAAGCTATCATACAGATAATCCCGATTTGCAATTAGCTTTGAAAGACGCGCTTAATGCAGAAACGGATGTTCAAACTAAAGCAAACTTGTTGAGCACCTTAGGTGCGTTCACAGCCGGTGCTACGGGAACAGAGATCCAGTTTATGCAGGAAGTAAATAGTGATCATGAAGAAATTCAGATAGCAGCTTTAAAAGCACTAGCTAACTATAAAGAAGATGAAAATGTGCCCGGAGTGATTCAACAAAAAATGGAGCGTACATCATCCGATGAAGTATTTAAAGTGGCGAAAACAAGCTTTTTAGAAGTTGCGGATCTTCCGAGAAAGATATCAGCAACAAGAAGATTGATCCAAATTGATACAGCAGGTGCCCGTTCATTGTCTTTGCTTAAGGAGATTATTTCTACAGATACAACAACTCAATCACAGCAAATTGCTGAAGAATTGATCTCGTTTGAGTTTCCGTACTCTACGAGAATCGGAGCATTGGATTTATTACTTGAACATGTTGAAGATGGCGATTATTGGGGAAGTAAGATCGTAGAGCTTTCAAGTGATTTCGATCCAAGAATAAGATCGAAAGTACTAGAAGGCTTGAAATTTTTGTCTGAAACGGATGCTGAAAATATTGCGGAAGCAGTATTACTTTCGGAATTTGATCTCAGAGTGCTAAATGGTGAGAGTGATTGAACTGAGGTTAAATTAATTACTCGTTAAATAAGGATTATAATATTTAGAATAAGATCCGAGCTTAATTTTATCGGATGCTTCAAGAACTAGCTCATGTTTTCCTGTATTCAAATTGTACAAATAAATTCCATGAATTCGTTTGTCATCAATAAACCTGTTTACATCTAATAAAAGTCTGTTTTTTTTGTCAATAAACTCGATAATATTAAAACTATCTAAATCTGGTATATTTAAAACATATTTTCTTTCTACTTCACTAGTATTTTTATTTATCAAATGTATTTCACTTTCAGTATTACCAAAAACCAATTCTTCGGAATAGCCTGTATTAATTAGCATATACTTATCAAAAACTTTGGCTTGATTTTCACCTTTTAAGCCTGAAACGTAAAGACCTGTAGCATTTGTTTTAACTCTTCTAAAGAAAATTCTCTCACTATCTGAAGCCCAATAAACTCCAAACTCGTCATCCTGATTGAATTCAACAGCAGAAATAGTTTTCTTTTTTACATCGTAGATGTAATTGTCATAAATTCCCAAAACAGGTAATGAAACATGGTTATATGCTATATATCTGCCATTTGGGCTCCATATAGGAAACCTTCCTTCAGCATGCACAAAAGTGGTATCCGTTAAGTTGAAAGGATTTAATGTTGCTTTCGCCTCCAATTTCTTTGTTTTACTTTCAGCTATATTAAATAAATAGAGCTTGCCTTCTGAGGCGCCATAACCAGAATTTTGTATCACTAAATTGTTGCCGTCAGGACTGATATCAAAAATAAGATTATACGCTCCATTAAATGATGTCAGCTCTTGGTGATTTTCATGTTCAAGGGAGTATCTGAATATCTGATCCCCCGGATTTTTTTCTCCTTGGGAAACATAGTAAAGATATTCACCTTGGGTAGGTATTGAAGAATCAGTTAATCCTAAAAACTCACATGAAAGAAGAGCAGTTGCAAATAGAAGAAGTATCAGCGAATTATTTTTAGTCATAGGAATTTACTCTATAGTGAGTATGTCTAGTATAATCAAAAGTATTTAGCGAACGAAAAACTGAAAGTTATATTATGTGCTATCCAATATCTGATCTTATTGAATAACCTTTCCCATATAAATTTGTCCTCGAAGTTGGTTTCTAAAATGTATCACATCGGGTAGAAATCCCCATTGTTCGAAGCCGAGCTTTTTTAGAAGTTTTATGCTACCATCATTTCCTTCAATGATAATAGCCAGAAAAACTCTTTTTTTAATTTTCTCAGCTTGATCCAAGCAATGCTGCACTAATTCGGTTCCTATACCTTTTCCATGAAAGTTGAAATCCACATAGAAGCTTATTTCAACAGTTTCATTTAAAGCTGATCGTCCTTTTCGATAAGGAGATACAGAGATCCAGCCTATTACTTTGTTGTTTTTCTCATACACGAACAGTGGATAATCATCTTCGGAATACTTTTGAAACCATTCCAATCTCTCTTGACTACTAAAAGGTTCAGTATGTGCAGTATGAAAACCATCGGTAATTGCTTGAGAATAGATGGTATCTATATGCTCCAGGTCCTGTTTTTCCGCAATTCTGATCATAGCTTAAAATGGTAATTTTTTCTAGATCAATATAACAGACTCTTTTTAATTTGAGCTCTCCTAAATAAAAAAAAGCCCCGATATTTTCACATCGAGTCTTTTAATTAAACTAAAAGTGGTTTAGGATTGTCTGATCCACTTTGCAAAATCACCGAAAGAGGCTTTTTTACCATACATTAAAATACCTACTCTATAGATCTTTGCACTAACCCACATCACCCCAAAGAAACTGAGGAATAAAGTAAGTAAGCTTAAACCTATCTCCCAAAAGGGGACATCAGTGGTAGCTATTCTGGTAATCATATTAATTGGAGAAGTGAGAGGGAATATCGAGGCCACTACTGCCAATGTTGAATCAGGATCAACCATGATTCTTGTATTCAATATATAAGCTCCCATCAATGGCACCATCAAAATCGGCATAAATTGCTGAGTGTCTTGTTCAGAATCCACAGCAGAACCTACCGCAGCAAACAAAGCTGCATACATGAAAAAGCCAAGAACAAAGAACAGGAAGAAGTACACAAAGATCATTGGATCAATAGAAAGAACTTCCAGTGAAGCCGGATCAAAACCTGCTTTAGCAGCAGCTTGTTCTATTTCCTGAGTATCGGCCATTTGTGAAATTTGGTCTTGCATCAGAAGTCCTGCCACAGGAACTGCCGCCATAGATATTCCAATATACATTATAGCCCAAACTGTAAATTGTGTGAATCCAAGTAAACAAACTCCTGCAACTTTACCAATCAATAGCTCAATTGGTTTAAGTGAGGAAGTAATTACTTCAACAATCCTATTCGTTTTTTCTTCAATCACACTGCGCATTAGAACGGCGCCATATCCAAATAGCCCGATAAAGATCAACAAACCGAGTACAAATCCAACTCCGGACATAAACCCGGCTTTATCATCTTCCGCTTCACCTTCAGCGGTTAATTTTCTGGAATCCAATCCCGGTCTTCTCGCAAAGAGTTCTTTAACCTCCTCCGAAACATTAGCTCGGGAAAGTCGCTCTTCCTGAATCACTTCTCTTATGTCGCTTCGTACACTACTTGAGAAGGCCAAACCACCGCTTCCGCTGTAGATCAATTCTGCATTATCATTGGTTTCAATATGTTGCTCTTCTAGTAGGAGATATGCATCTAAATCTTCTCTGAGAACCATTGCTTTAACTGTATCCAGAGGTAGATCAGAAACATTCGAATATCGAACGCTATCTAAAGCAATCAGATTTTCCACCAAGACCCCGGTATTGTCATAAACACCAACGCTTTTTTCAGTTTCAGATTCACTGGTCATTATCCAAATCATGAATGCTCCAAAACCTATAAGCACCAGTGGAGTTAGGATAGTAGAAAGAATAAAAGATTTAGACTTTGCTCGTGTTAGATACTCGCGTTTCAACACTAGTAGTATTTTTGAAAAATCCATTATTGCGCCTCCTCTAGTTGCTGAGCTTTTAAGTTATCTTCACCAACTGTTGAGATGAATATTTCATTAAGGGAGGGCTCTATACGCTCAAATTTATGAATTTCAGCATGCTCCATAGCCAGTTTCAAAATATCTTGCATGTTTTGTCCATTAAGTACTCTTATTTCAGCATAATTTGTAGAGCGATTGTTCAAACGTACTCCTTCCAATTTATCTAAGAAAGAGCCATCGCCATCAAATTCAAGATTGATTGTATTTTTACCGAACGACGCTTTTACTTCCCGAAGTTTTCCTTGAAGAACAGCTTTTCCTTTATTGAACAGACAGATATCGTCACACATTTGCTCCACTTGTTCCATTCTGTGTGTTGAGAACAAAATAGTTTTACCGTTATTCTTCAGTTCTATGATAATATCTTTAAGCATGTCGCTGTTAATCGGATCCAATCCGCTAAATGGTTCATCAAAAATATAGATATCAGGATCATGAGCGATCGTAGCAATGAACTGAATTTTTTGTGACATCCCTTTAGACAATTCACCCACTTCTTTCTTAGTCCAGTCGGAAGCATCAAAGCGGTCCAGCCAATAATGAATGGCTTCTTTGGCGGCTTTTGGCTTCATGCCTTTAAGCTGAGTTAGATAAAGCAATTGCTCTTCTACTTTCATTTTTTTGTATAGTCCACGCTCTTCAGGCATGTAACCTATCATCTTTTGAGTTCGAGGACTGGCTATTTGACCATTGATAGTAATAGAACCTTCATCAGGACCTAGTATGTTATTTATCATCCGGATGGTTGTGGTTTTTCCTGCTCCGTTTGGTCCAAGTAATCCAAAAATGCGCCCCTTTTCTACATCGAAACTTACACCATCAACCGCTTTATTTTTTGCAAACGATTTTCTGATGTTTTCAACTTGAATTATCGTCATTATCCCTTAGTTTAAATTTTTACCTTAAGTAAATCTTGTTGTGAGAATAGTTTTTTACCTTACGCCCAAAGATTCTTTTTTTGTTAGTCGTAAGCAAGTACGGATTTATTACAACTCAGTTTCAATAAAATGAACATTATTCATATTAGTGCAGAATGTTATCCTATCGCAAAAGTAGGAGGATTGGCAGATGTTGTGGGGTCGCTTCCGAAATATTTAAATTTGGAAAAGCAGAATGCTGAAGTGATCATGCCTAAGTACGGGAATCTCTGGACATCTGAGAAGGAGTTTGAGACGGTTTATTCGGGTACTTTTAACTTCTTCGGTGAAAAAACCGATTTTTCTATTGAACTACTTACAGAAAATGAATTAGGCTTTCCGATCTATATGATCAACATACCTGGAAGATTTGATAGGCCGGGAATCTATATTGATCCTTGGAGTAGCCAACCATATTGGGACGAAAAAGAACGATTTGTAAGTTTTCAAACGGCTGCTCTTGAATGGATCTTAAACAGGCCTGAAAAACCCGATATCATTCATTGTCATGACCATCATACCGGATTAATTCCGTTTATGACCTCTCAATGCAACCGGTACAGAGAACTAAATCAGATTCCAACGATCATCACAGTTCATAATGCTGAATATCAAGGACGGTTCGATAAAGAAAGTTATAAACTCCTACCTGCTTTCAGTTTTGATAATGTAGGATTATTGGAATGGGATGGAGCTATGAATTCATTAGCTGCAGGTCTGAAAACAGCATGGCAGATTACAACTGTTTCCAAGAACTATATGGAAGAATTGAAAGAGGAGAGCAATGGCTTGGAATCTTTATTCGAAAATGAGTCTGCTAAATCAACTGGAATAATTAATGGTATTGATACTGAGGTTTGGGATCCTGCTAAAGATGAATTGATAGCTCAGAATTTTTCGTTCAGAAACAGAAAATCAGGAAAAGCAGAAAACAAGAAAGTTTTATGTGAAGAGTTTGATATTAATCCTGATCTGCCAACAGTAGCCTTTATAGGAAGGTTGGTTAGGGAAAAAGGAGCAGATCTGCTTCCGGATCTGATCGCTCGTTTTATGGAAAAAAAGAGGGAAGTTAATTTTGTTCTATTAGGAACAGGGGATCCTCAGTTGCACGCTATTTTTGAGAAAATGTCAAGCGATCATGTTGGATTTTTTGATGCCACTCTGGAATACAATGAAAAATTAGCACACCAGATCTATGCAGGATCAGACTTTATACTAATGCCTTCAAGAGTTGAGCCATGTGGTTTGAACCAAATGTTTGCAATGCGTTATGGTTCCATTCCAATAGTAAGAGCAACAGGCGGCTTAAAAGATTCAGTAAAAGATATTTCTGAAAAAGATGGATATGGAATTTGTTTTAATGAGTTCAATTTGGAAAAAGCTGAATATGCAATTAATAGAGCTATTGATTTATTCGAAAATCAAAGCTTATTTAACCAAGTAAGATCAAAAGTCATGAAACTAGATTTTTCATGGAACAGATCTGCTAAAGAATACATTGATGTTTATACAAAACTAATGAATAGGGTAGGTTGATGAAAAGTTCAGTGATGGCAGTAATTCTAGGTGGAGGTCGCGGTACGCGTTTATTTCCTTTAACAGATCAAAGATCGAAACCGGCCGTTCCAATTGGTGGTAAATATCGCTTAGTTGATATTCCTATTTCAAATTGTTTGAATTCAGATATCCGAAGGATTTACGTTCTTACTCAATTCAATTCAGCCTCGTTAAACCGCCATATAAAAAACACCTATAATTTTGATGTATTCAGTAGCGGTTTTGTAGATATTCTTGCAGCAGAACAAACAGCCTCAAATCCTGATTGGTTTCAAGGTACAGCAGACGCAGTAAGACAATCACTGCATCACATGATGAATCATGAACATGAACATGTGCTCATTTTATCAGGTGATCAACTCTATCAAATGGATTACAGAAACTTGTTGGAGAGGCATAAAGAAAATAAATCTGATCTTACCATAGCTACTATACCTGTAAATGCTGAAGACGCAACAGGGTTTGGAATTATGAAAACCAATAAAGACGGACTTATAGACAGCTTTATTGAGAAACCTGAGCCTGATGTTTTAGAAAACTGGAAGTCTGAGGTTCCTGATCAATACAAGGAAAAAGGAAAAGAGTATCTGGCATCAATGGGGATTTATATCTTTAATAAAGATACACTGAAGCGTTTATTTGAAGAGAATCCCAATGCAACTGATTTTGGAAAGGAGATCATCCCAAAAGCTCTTAAAGAAGGGCTAAGAGTAAGTAGTTTTGAGTTCGGCGGTTATTGGACAGATATTGGTACAATTAAATCCTTTTTCGATGCAAATTTATCATTAGCAGATACTGTTCCTGAATTCAACTTATATGATAATGAAAACTACATTTATACTCGCGCAAGGCTTCTCCCGGCCTCCAAGTTAATGGGAACAACTCTTGAACACGCGCTTATGGCAGAAGGATGTATAATTGAAGCAAGTAGAATTGTGCGTTCGGTGATCGGTATCCGTTCAAGAATTGGAAAAGGAACTACTGTTGAGAATTCTATAATTATGGGTAATGATTTTTTTCAGGATAAAACAACTATTGAAGCTGCCACACCGGAACGTCCTGTCTCAGGAATAGGTCAACGTTGTTACATTAGTAATTGCATTGTAGATAAAAATGCATGTATTGGAAATGATGTAAGAATTGTGGGAGGAGACCATCTTGAAGAAGCTGATTATGAGAATTATAGCGTAAAAGATGGAATTGTGATAATCAGAAAAGGGGAATTTATTCCTGACCGGACGGTTATCTGAATATTGAATAATGAACAAGGAATATTGAATATCGAATTTGATCTCATGATTAAAGTTTTATCAATCATTATATTTATAAGTGCCAGTTCAAGATTGGTTATTGGAAATTCATTATTCAATATTCATAGACGTGTCTCGCTATAAACTAACGATAGAATATAATGGTGCCGGTTTTTCCGGATGGCAAATTCAGCCGGATGCGCGAACGGTGGAAGGAGAGCTGGAAAAAGCATTTTCAAAGATCTTGCAACGGGACATAGACTTGATCGGACAGGGGAGAACCGATTCCGGCGTTCATGCCAGAGGTCAGGTTGCACATGTGGATATAGAAAATGTAGCTGATGTTCAAAAGCTGATTTTCGGAGTGAACGGATTAGCGGGGAAAGAAATCTACATCAAAACTATAGAGGAAGTTCAGGATGATTTCCATGCTCGATTTGATGCAACTTCCAGAGAATACGCATACACCATTCTTAAAGAACCCTCCCCATTACAGGAGCATTTGGGGTGGTCACAGACCGGAGTTTTAGATGGTTCAAAATTATATGAATGCGCAGCTTTGCTCAATGGAGAGTTTGATTTCTCAGGATTCTCGAAATTCAACGAAGAAAACTTTACGACTCTTTGTACAATTCAGAAATCGATATTTGAAGAGTTTGAAGATAAATGGGTTTATCGAATCAGTGCCAACCGTTTTCTACGTAACATGGTAAGGCGTATTACAGGTACTATAGTAGAGGTTGCCAAAGGAAAATTAACGGTTTCAGAGTTTTCTGAACTATTGGAAAATCCCGATGCGGATGTGAAATCATTCACGGCACCTGCAAAAGCTTTAGTGCTGGAAAAAGTTTTTTACTAAAATCCGAAATTAGTATTGAAAGTCACACCATAATCTGTTTATATTTGTCGCCCCTTCAAGGGACACATTCCTCGGTAGCTCAGGGGCAGAGCAAGCGACTGTTAATCGCTGGGTCGTAGGTTCAAATCCTACCCGGGGAGCAAAATTAAAGCCTTCGATCAATGATCGAAGGCTTTTTTTTTAGTACTGAGAATAGTTGTGAAACTTTCCTTCTGGGTTAAATAATGAATTTGAACCTTGGCAATTACTCCATTCTACCCAAGATCATATCTAAAAACTTTGTTCTGATTTCCGGACTAGCATCACGATAGGAATCAAATGTCACATGTTGATCTGTTTTTGTAGTATCAATGGTAATGCCCCATAACGGTGAAGTGGTAGTTGGAAGCATAGAATACCGGGCATCACCAAGTACATTTGGGTGATTGGGATGTTCAACTAATAAACCGTCAGATAACACGGAAAACCGTTCTATATCTTTATACATCACAGTACCATTAAATGATTTATATGTTGAATTCCAATCAACTAAGACTGTGCATTCACCTTCATAAACAACGGATGTTGAGAAAAGTCCCGTCCGAATTCCCGAGCTACATATTTCTCCATCCTCCACATAGCGAACGCTCCATAGAATTTGGTTTCCAATAGTGGGTTTAATTATAAGTTCAGAATTGGAATCATTTTCTGCAAGTAGTACGTTAGTAGCAATATGTTCAACTCTGGATTTTTGAATCCCTGCAAAGCAAAGATACAAGAACAGCCATCCTGCTAAACCGTAACTATATACCTTCTTCTTTTTGTATAAAGCGATGGATGCTGTGATCAGCAGACCGCTACTAAGCAGAGGATCAAATACCGAGACGATATTTAAAGCGAAGCGCTCATCCAAAAACGGCCAAAATAAATACACCCCATAACTGGTGATATAATCCATCAAGCCGGCGGTTGAATATCCGAGCAGGCTAAAAAGGTACGTGTGCTTAAAGCTGATTCTCTTTTTAACAAAAAACCAGAGAATCAAAGAGATAATTAGTGCTCCAAACGGAATAAAAATAAAAGAGTGGGTAAAATGGCGATGTAGTTCAAGTGTAAGCAAGGGATTTGATGCCGAACCCAAAAATACATCCAGATCAGGAGCTAATGCGCCAATAAAGCCAATAAAAGAAGCTGTTCTAAAGGTATCTTTATCGGAAAACAATTGAGCACTGGTCGCTCCCACTAATCCATGCGTTACCGGATCCATACAAACTATTTTTGATTCACCAAAAGATAGTGATTACACTATTTCGAATTTGAAGTATTCGTGATGCAACTCCAATTACCGCAAGTAGAGAATAGATAGTAAAGTCGAAGAGAGATGGTTACGCAATCTGGGCTGCGTAACCAGAGTTTTGATCTCCTCATCTTCAGTTGCCTGTATATCTATGGCGTAATAATTAGTTTACCACGCGTATGTAATGTTTGGACGTCCTTAAGTGCTTGTTCAGCTTCTTCTAAATCGTACGTTTTAGAAACGTGGACTTTGATCTTTCCGTCATCGGTTAATTCCTGAATATGTTGTAGTTGTGTAGAGTTGGGTTCCACAAACACATATTGGAAATTAATATCATCGCTGATGTCCGGATTGCTGTTGGTAATGGAGATCAGATGTCCGTTGTCTTTCAGTACTCCGGTTTCCATAACCTGATCAAGAGCGTCTCCACGAGAGCAATGGAAGATCACATCAACGCCGTCGGGTTCAATAGCAGCTACCATTTCTCCAACATGGTTGTCTTTATAATCAACAGTAGCATCCGCTCCAAGTTCTTTCATGTACTTATGATTCTTCTCACTAGCTACTCCAATTACTTTGATGCCATGGGCCTTAGCTAATTGAATAGCTAGTGTACCAACACCACCTGAAGCACCCAGAATCAGTAATGTTTGTCCTTCTTTCATTTTTGCTGCATCAAAAAGAGCTTGGTATGCAGTTAATCCAACCAAAGGAATTCCTCCGGCTTCTTCCATGGAGACTTTTTGAGGTCGCTTAGATAAATAACTTTCCGGAATAGAGATATACTCTGCGAAAGTTCCGTGTTGGATAACAGGTCGACGTGCATAAGCATACACTTCATCGCCTTCATTAAATCTTCTGGCTGAATGTCCTCTTTTTTCTACGACGCCGGCAACGTCCCATCCCGGAATTGCGGGAAATTCAGAAGGAATAGCATCTTTCAGCATTCCCTGAGTAGCAAAAGCGTCAACAGGATTGACACCTGCTGCTTTTATACGAACCAAGACTTCTCCTTCACCCGGTTCAGGAGTATCCAGTTCTCCTTTTTCTATGTTATCTAGTTCTCCGAACTTGTTGTAATACGCTGCTTTCATTTGGGTATTTTCTTAGTATTGAAATTGTTTGTGTTTCAATAGTTAAACAGGTGAGGATTATCAGCCGTTCTAAAACAGTTATCAATAAAAGCTATGAGCAGCATTCCCGGAATTGATTACAGGTTTGATCTTAAGAAATGTGTTGTATAGAAATTACGCTAATATTCACACATTATAGTCGGGTTTGCTTTACTTTATGAATGCGCGCGAACTATTAATAGAATTTTTAAATTTTCGAATATTAGTTTTTAAGGTCTACTCGTAAATGGATCAAAGCGAGTGCCCACTACATTAATGCTCCTTCAAATATTCTTGTGGGCTTAAACCAAACTCTTTTTTAAAAGCTCGAGAGAAATAAGAGACCTCGCGGAATCCAACTACGTAAGAAGCTTCTGTAATATTGAGTTGTTCTTCTCTTATCAATTTAAGAGCTTCGTCAAAGCGCATTTTTGCTATGGTTTTATTAATGCTAAGCTCGCTTACTTTCTTCCAGTTTCTATATAATGTAGCTGAGCTTGTTGCCAAAGATTCTGCAATTAGATCAACACTTAAATCAGGATTTCCTAAATGTCGATGAATAATCTCTTTTACCTCTATTATTAATGGTGGCTGTTGCGCTTCTACTAAAATATTGGACGTTTCTTTAAGTAAGCGTTCTCTTCGTAATAATACCTTAATCTGGGTGAGTAAAATATTATTTTCAATGGGTTTGGAAAGATAAATATCTGCTCCGAGATTCAGTCCCTTTTCTACGTCATCAGCACTGTCTTTAGCAGAGAGGAAAATAAATGGGATTGTTTTGAAATTTTCTTCTGCTCTGATAGCCTTCATCATCTCATAACCGTCCATTTCGGGCATCATTATATCCGAGACGATAAGTTCGGGGTTAAATGTAGCCAATTTTTCTAATCCCTGTTTTCCATTTTCGGCGGTTTCAACAGTATAGGCGGACGCTATAACATGCGAAAAATATTCACGGAAATCGGGATTATCCTCTACCAAAAGCACCTTTGGCAATGTATTATTAATGTGTTCTGATTTGGGTATGACTACATCCGAAAGCTTTTCAGTAGTATCCTCTTTACTCAACTCAAAATGTTCTTGCAGCGAATCAATAAGAGTGTCACTTTCAGTTACATGATCATCGCCGGGGGTGAATTTCAATCTAAATTCCGTTCCTTCACCAACAGTAGAATACACAGAGATTTCTCCGCCCATACGCTCCAGCAATCCTTTTACCAACGCCAAACCAATACCTGTGCCTCCAGCTTTTGAAACAGTTGAATTTCCTTGAAAATAGGGATCAAAAATCCGATCTATTTCAGTTTCAGGTATTCCGGCACCCGAGTCCTTTAAAGTAAGGACAACAGAACCCTCTTTTTCGGCGATGCTCACAGAAATTATTCCATTTTGGGAAGTAAATTTAATGGCATTGCTCATCAAGTTTACCAGAATATGCTCAAGAGCTGTGATATCGAGTATTAAAGTTGGATTCGACAGATCAGTATTAAATGTAAACTTTATCTCTTTTCGCTTAAACTCCTGATCGAATTGGCTTAAAATCTTTATAGAAGCAGACACCAGCTCAACTTTTTGGTATCTAAACGAAAGCTCATCAGAATTAAGTTTAGAAACATCCAGTAATTTGTTAACCAATTCTTTCAGTTTCCTTGCGTTCCTGCGCATCATTTCTAGTGAGTCTCTATTTGTGGATGTAACGTGCTTAGATTCGTCAAGCATTTCATCTAAAGGGTTCAAGATCAAAGAAAGTGGTGTTCTGAGTTCATGCGTAAAATTTGTAAAGAACTGGGATCTGGCCTCAGACAAATGCTCAACTTCGTTTAATGCAGATTTAAGTTCAATCGTCCTTTTGTTCACGAGCTCATTCAGTTTTTTCTCTCGATTTTTTGAACGTGCAAGAAGGAATTGAAACCCTCCAATAAAGCCCCCAACCAAACCAATAAATGAAAGTAAAAAGAACCATTCTGTCTCGTAAAAATAAGGAGGAACCGAAATAAATAGGGTGCTTTTTCTAAAGCCAAGCCCATCGTTGAAACCACCCCTTATCTGTAAATGATGTTCTCCTGAAGGCAGGTTGGTAAATACAGCCGTACGTTCTTCCCCAACTTGTTGCCATTCATCATATAATCCATCAATGTAGTATTCTAAATTTAATTCATTTGATGAAGACAAATATGGTAATGTAAACTTAACCTGAACAGACCGATTTCCCTTTGGTAGAGTAACTTGCTGTTGGGAAAGTAAATTGATGGTACTGTCAGAGAAGTGAATTTCTTCAAAAATCGGATCATTGATTTTCCCGAATTTTGAGTCTAGATGCCATTCCGGTCTGGTATAAACTATTCCGGCTTGATTTGGGAATAGAAGCTTGCCGTCACTGGTAATCAGCCCGGCATTGATCGAACCACCATTTCCCTCAATATTCATTAACCCATGTTCTTCTGTAAAAATGGAAACCCAAAGATAGGCTGAATTACCATCCACATAATTATTCAAATTCTTCTCTTGAATTCTCATAATTCCTTTGTTCGAGTTGATCCAAATGTAGCCGAGATCATCTATTATGAAACGATGTAGTGAATTATCGACTAACCCGTCATTTACGGTTATTGAATGAACTTGTGAAAGATCTCTATTAACATTGTATATCACACGGTTAAGTCCTTTGTCTTCTGTAACCACCCAAAGAGTATCTTCACTTGTAAAGTGAAAATCACGAATCAAATTACTATTTAGCCCATTATCGGTAGTGATAAATAGAAGTTTTTCATCATCTCCTAACCTGGCCAAACCCTGTCCTAATGTAGCAACAACTATTTCTCCATTGTCTCGCTCTTTTATTGATACCACAGATTCAATTGATTCACCATTTACATCTTTAAACGGGCTAAATGAGTTTCCTTCTCTTTTAAACAACCCATTCCTTGTTCCTACCCAAAAACGGTTTTTTGAATCTTGGAAAATGGCATCTATTCGAATGTTAAATGTGTTGTTATCTATCTTTATCCATCGCTTATTTTCAAATTTCCAAAGGTCAGTGTTACCGGCCCACACTTCTCCTTCTTCATTCTCAAAAACTGATCTGAAAAATATTTCTGTCAGACCGCTGTTGCTTTGTGTCCAAAATTGATAAGAATTATCCCGAATTTGATGCAATCCCTGATTAAAGCTGGTGGTCCAAATACCATCAACACCTTCCCACATACTGTATATGTTACTTAGCCCTTGGACTTTATCATTTCCAATGGTGATCATCTTTTCTCTTTTAATTTGATATAAGCCATCACCATTTGTTGCAACCCATATTGAGCCTTCCCGGTCTATCATTAAAAAACTAATATTAGCCCGTGCTTGTAGCACTTCTTTCGAATCAATAAATATTGAATTTCCTAGTTTTGTAATCAGTCCTTCATCGAACACCTTCCATGCTTTGTCTTCGAAATAGTTTTGCTCTTTACTACCGATCTTATAATCACTGATTTCTCCTGAGACTTCATCTAATTGTAAGTATCCAATTCGAGTGCTAATTAGAAGTTCTTTTTCTGTATCAAGTAGATCCCAAAACTGGAAATCAGATCCCTTATATCTATATAGTTTTTGAGGTTCAATGTTACTTATTCTCAATAACCCGCTTTCATTAGTTAAACCCCAAATAACACCTTCCTGTGTTTTTGTTAAATTAAAAATAGAATTTGGTGCTACAAGCAACTCATCAGAAGTAAGCATCTTACTAAACACTCCTTCTTTCCATACATACAAGCCGTCATCATATAATACATAAAGCTCATTTCCTTCAAAAAGAGAGCTGTTTAGGACCTTTTTTTGGACGGGGAGTTCGTCCAGTACATCAAATTCGACGCCTTGTTTTTGGATAAAAAATTGATCTTCTGCAGCAACCAACATTTTTCCATTATCTAATGGCTCAATTTTAAATGCCTTTTTGCCTAGTAAATTGATTTGTTTAATAATGCCATCCTTATATCCATAAAGTCGGTTCTCGGTATCCGTAAACCAAAGGTATCCATTTTCACCTTCTCCGATCCATTCGATCCGGTTACTTTTAATTTCCGGGGTGTTAAAAGTATTGAAGGTGATAAACCTAACTCCATCAAAGCGAACCAGACCATCATAAGTTGCCAGATATAAAAAACCATCAGTATGATGAGAGATATATTTTATAGAGTTGATGGGGAGCCCATCTTGTACCTTAAATTGCCGGATAGAATAGCTTTCTTCAATATCATCCCAGCTAAAAGAGCTTTGTGTACCTTGAAATGCAAAAGCAGGCAGTTGCAAGAATAATACAACTCCTAAAATCAGATATATCGCCTTTTTTATCCTCATGTTGAGAGGATAATACAAATATTTGATAGAATTATGTAACAAAATCCAACATAGAAATTCAAATATTAGTCTACCAATCAGACATAGAATTGAGCGGGTATATTAAAACGGATCCAAATAAAAAAAGGTAATCAGTTTAAATAAAAACAAATCAGTCTGTGTTTGAAGATCATTCATTGAAAAATGAATATTCGAAACTCTAAATAAATCATACAAATATGCATTGGATTAAAATTACAGAAAAAAACTTTTTGGGCGGGTACAAGTCCTTTTTATATATGATCGTGGCATCGGTACTACTAGTATCTTGTCAAAATTCATCAACGTCAGCATTAGAAGAAGAACAATTGGTTCAAGAGCAAGTCAGCCAACAGGAACTGGAAGCGGCCCTTGAAGAGATGTACGAAATGATGGATCCAACCGGGAAACTCCCCAGACCGGGTGAAACAATTGATCTCTCTAAATTTAAAGTGGAAAAAGACCTGGGGGTGATGGCTAAAATATCAACAACCGGGTACCAGGTAGATTCTATTGGTTCATTAGGCAATCAGTATGCTTATGGAGTTGGCCGAGCTATAAATAACTCAGGGGCAGCAACAGGTCATTCACATACTGGTAGTAGATATCATGCTTTTTACTACGATGGTAATTCAATGTCCGATATTGGTACACTTTATAATAATGTTTCTAACAATACGTCCTATGGTATCGATATAAATAACCATGGACAGATAACTGGGTATAGTTACGGAAGTGGAAATTACCAGGAGGCTTTTCTCTGGGATCCACAAACTGGTATGGTGGGGCTAGGTGTATTACCTGGTCAAAGGTACAGTTATGCTACCGGAATAAATGACAACGGGCAAGTGGTTGGTTACAGTTCCGGAAGTGGTACTGTGGGATTTATCTGGGATGAAGAATACGGCATGCGGGAAATAGGAGTACCACAAGGTGCAAGATACTTTTATCCTGAAGCGATCAACAATCATGGTGTGGTTGTAGGCCGTGCTTATTTTTACAACAATGGAAACAAAGCTTTTACCTGGAGTGAAGCGGACGGGTTTACAGACTTAGGTTCATTTAACCAGACACCAACATCAACAAATTATAATATCTATCCAAGAGATATTAATAATTCCGGTCAAATAGTAGGAGATGCATACGGTCTGAGTGGCCATTCAAATGGAGGGTTTTTCTGGGATCCGGCTACCGGATTTTACAGCCTGGATACTGACAACGATAATAACACCTATTATTACGCGATGGGCCTGAATAACAACGGTCAGGTAGCAGGATATTTTTATGAGGTTGATGAAAGTTACAATTACACTTATTCTGCATTCATTTGGGATGCCAGTGGTGAGTTCATTGATCTGGGACACTACAACGAAAATACTAACGACTCATACTATTATGCCATCAGCATTGCATATGATATAAATGATAGTGGTGTAGTGGTAGGCTATAGTTATAATTCTGAAGGGCATAATATTCCGGTAATATGGACGGGAGAGAAATCAAATGAAGCCCCTGTTGCAAATGCAGGTGCTGACCAAACCTTAGATGCCACCGGACAAACTACTTCGGTAACATTAGACGGTTCCGGTTCTTCGGACGCAGATGGTGACGCGTTAAGTTACTCATGGACACTTGATGGTTCCGTGGTATCTACAGATGCATCGTTCAGTACAAACTTAGCAGATGGTAGTTATACCTTTACCTTAACCGTTTCTGATGGGGAAGAATCTGATTCAGACGAAGTAAGCGTTACTGTTGTAAATACAATACCGGTTGCCGATGCCGGGGCTGATCAAACCTTAGAAGCAACAGGAGCTACAACCACGGTTACTCTTAACGGTTCAGCAACGGATGCGGATGGCGATGCGCTTACATATTCATGGTCGAATGGAGCTGCCGGAGCTTCTACTTCTGTTGATCTTGCGGTAGGTACACATACATTCACAATGACTGTAACGGATGAGCAGGGAGCAACAGATTCAGATCAGGTAACAGTAACTATTACTGATACTACTGCCCCTGTAATTAGCTTCAATCAGGAAACAAATAGTCTGTGGCCTCCAAACCATAAAATGGTATTGGTAGCAACAGGAATCACTGCTTCTGACATTGTTGACGGAACTACAGATGTTCAGGTGGAGGTTTCCAGCAGCGAAGCAGCCAACGGCAAAGGCGATGGGAATACGGACTCAGATTATGAGATCAGAGTGAATTTCGATGGTTCCATAGATGTATATGTGCGCGCAGAAAGAAGTGGTAAAGGAAAAACCGGCAGAACGTATACAATCACAATGACTACAGGTGATGTAGCAGGAAACAGTTCGGTGAATAGCTTTGAAGTATCAGTAGCTAAAAGCCAAGGAAGAACTAAATAAAACAGCTTCTTTTATTTGAGGGGTTATGGGAGAGAAGGCGTTCATTAATTTGGACGCCTTTTTTTTATGGCTGAGGATTATGATAATCCCGAAATATTTTGGCTAATAATTAAGCGACTATTCGCACATCGCAACTCAGTTTGCCGTACTTTATGCAGATGAATTTTCATCAGATATTAGATTGAATTGACGTCCTATTCAGATCGCCCCCGAAGAGATCAGATTTTATTAATAGCAGGAATTATACTTATCGGTTTCAATCTGAGGCCGGCATTATCAGGAGTAGGTCCGTTGATTGCAATGATCCGTGAGGCAACAGGTTTGTCTAATTCGATGTTGGGTTTACTGACCACACTTCCACTGATAGCATTCGGGATCTTATCTACTTTAACGCCACTTTTTACAAGACGATTTGGAATCGAAAAGACATTATCAGGAGCGTTGCTTTTGTTGACGGTGGGTATCGTCCTCAGAGCTTTTGGATATATTCCACTATTGTTTCTGGGAACCATACTTCTGGGAATAGCCATCGCTTTTGGAAACGTGCTTTTACCCGCACTTGTAAAACGGGATTTTAATAAAAGATCCGGATTTATGACGAGCTTGTATTCCGGAATGATGGGAGTAGGAGCCGCACTGGCAGCCGGACTTAGTGTGCCAATAGCCGAATCTTTTCCCGGTTCCTGGAAAACTTCGCTGGGAGTTTGGGGAGTATTTTCGTTTCTGGCATTTCTGGTTTGGATCAGTCAAAATAAATTCAGCGTTCCTACCAATTCAAAAAGAAGTTTTAAAAAGGCCATGAAGGATCTGGGATCAAATTCATTAGCGTGGAATGTGGCTCTGTTTCTGGGATTGCAGTCGATAGCATTTTATGTAATTCTTGCATGGCTGCCTGATATCTTGATCTCCAAAGGTTTCAGCAGTTCTGAAGGGGGTTGGTATTTATCGCTATCACAAGTTACCGGTGTGCTTGGTTCTGTGCTTGTTCCTGTAATTGCTGCAAAAAAGGATGATCAAAGAAAATATATATCAGCTTTAATTCTTGTGGAAGCCATTAGTTTGATAGGTTTGTGGTTAGGGACTAATGCTACCGTATTTTTATGGGTTTCCGGAATCGGATTTTCATTAGGTGGAAGTTTTGGACTTGCATTGCTATTTATTGTATTAAGATCGTCAGATTCAGAAACGGCAACAGAGCTTTCCGGAATGTCACAGTCTATTGGATACTTGTTAGCAGCAACGGGCCCAATTTTGATCGGGGCTGTTTTTGATATAACCGGAGATTGGGATACAGCACTTTATATCTTATTTATGATCTTATTTTTTAAGTTATATACCGGTTTAAGAGCAGGAAAAGCTCAGGCAATCTAATTAAACCTGCTTGTTTACAATCATTTTGATTAAAAAACTTAAACAAGCAGAGCCTTCAGTCTCGGAGAAATGGCTAACATTTATAATCAAATTTACGACCAATCTTTGTTCAAGCCTCCATCACCCCGCTTTCAGCGAAATGATGGAATGAAGCAAAAATCCACGAACCATTCATTCATATTTCTAACTGTCGGTGAAACCATAGTTGGTAAAAAAGCACAAAAGTCATCTATCATTGATCGAGGCCTTTTTATAGGTCTCTTTGAAAGCACTAATACTAATTCGTATTTACTTTTCATACATTGAGCCGATAATACTTAGAAAGGTAATTTAAAATCGGGTGTTATTTTTTTGAATAAAGGTACAAAAACAATCTTTTCTCCTATACTATCAGGATTTCTGGTCGGAATCTTTGTGTTTTGTATTGGCTTGATGATCGCATCATTGCGGTATCAGGTTTTGATACAGCATCAGGAGAGAGAGTCTAAGGAAGTTCTTGAGCTTGTAGAGCAGAATATTGAAAGAACTATTCAGGAGTCTTATAGTGCAGCTTTAACACTGGCACTTACAGTAAATGATGAGGGTGAAGTTAAGAATTTCAATAAAATTGCTGAGACTCTTTATAAAAACAGTAATGTTGTTGATGTTTTAGAGCTGGTTCCTGATGGAATTATAAAATATGTGTATCCATTAGAAGGGAATGAATCCGTTATTGGATATGACATTCTGAGCGATCCGAAGGTTAATGCAGAGGTGTTAAAAGCTGCTGAACTCGGAAATATATATTTTGCGGGCCCTATCAGTCTTAAGCAAGGTGGGCAGGCAGTAATTGGAAGATTACCTATTACCATCGATGAAGAAATTTGGGGATATTCTGCGATTTTGATATATCTGGAAACACTTATTGAGGAGTCAGGGATTCACCAGTTTTCTAAGGACAGATATTATTTTCAACTTTCTAAGGTAAACCCTAATACAGGAGAAGAGGAATTTTTTCTACCAGTTAATAAGGAAGTAGAACTCAATTCTTATTCATCTATAAATTTTCCGGAAGGGGATTGGAGGTTATATACAAAGAGAATTGATGTTGATTTTGCTGAAACTAGTTTTCTTGTAATAGCATTAAGTTCGCTTTTGGGAGGACTTTTATGTGGCTTTATAACAACTAAGTTTCTAAGAAGACCCAAAGAACTCGAAGAGTTATTAAAACAGAACACAGAAAAACTACTATTAAGTAAAGAGAAGTTCAGAAAGAATTCAGAACTATTGCAATCTATCCTTGAAAGCCCTCAGGATATGATAATTTTTTCTTTGGATACCAATTACAACTATTTGGCCTTTACAACGTCCCACAAAAAAATGATGAAAAAGCTGTGGGGGCAGGATATTGAGTTGGGCAAGAATATGATAGAATATGTTCCAGATCAGGAAATAAAAAAACAACTCAAGACTGATTTTGATAGAGCTTTACGGGGTGAACATTTTGATTACATTCAAAAGTATGGGAACAAAAATTTTCCGGATCAATACTGGGAAAACAGATTTGTTCCCATAATGTCGAAAGATAATTCAGTAGTTGGGTTAACACTATATGTAACAAATATAACAGACAGAGTTGAGGCTGAAAAGGAAATTACTTTGGAAAAGCAGATATCCGACTCTATTATTAATAGTTTGCCCGGTGTGTTCTACTTATATAATAAGGAGGGTAAGTTTTACAGATGGAATAAGAACTTTGAGGAGGTTGTAGGTTATACTGCACAAGAAATGGAAGAAGCTCATCCATTGAATTTTTTTGATGAAAATGAAAAAGAGTTGTTGGCTGAAAAGATCGGAAATGTATTTATAAGTGGTGAAGACAATGTTGAGGCCAACTTTGTTAGTAAAGACGGTACCAAAACTCCTTATTACTTTACCGGTGCTGCAATAAATTATAAGGGGGAAGAATGTTTGCTGGGAGTTGGTCTTGATATCAGCAATCAGAAGAACATTGAGAAAGAGATCAATTTGGAAAAGCAACTTTCTGATTCATTAATAAACAGCTTACCCGGTGTTTTTTACCTTTTCACTAAAGAGGGTAAATATTTGCGATGGAATAAGAACTTTGAAACTGTAACCGGTTTTACGTCTGAAGAGATGGAAACAGCACATCCCATTAACTTCTTTGATGTTGATGAAAAAGAACTTCTAGCAGAGAAAATAGGCAATGTGTTTGTTGAAGGCACTGACAGTGTAGAAGCAAATTTTATGATGAAGGATGGTTCAAAGATCCCCTATTTCTTTACCGGTGTAGCTGTAAATTACAATGGAGAAGAATGTTTGCTGGGTGTAGGAATAGATATAAGCGAACGAAAAAAAGCAGAGCAAAAGCACTCAGAAGTACTTCAGCAGCTACAGAGTCATTTATATAACTCCCCATTGGGTGTAGTGGAGTATAATAGTGATCTGAATATTACAACTTGGTCAAAAAGGTGTGAGTTAATATTTGGATGGACCGAACAAGAGGTGCTTGGAAAAAATGCATTTGATCTCATTTATGAACAGGATAAATCCAAAACGGAGATTATTGCTGATGAATTGACGAAAGGAAGTGTTGATTCCAATATTTCACACAATAGAAATTACACGAAGTCAGGTAAAATTATCGACTGTGTATGGTATAACACCGTTGTAAAGAATTCATCAGGAGAAATAACAACAGTTATGTCTTTGGTGGAAGATATTACTGAGAAGAAGAAATCAGAAGAGATCATTGAAAACTCACTCAAAGAGAAAACCACACTGCTTTCAGAGATCCATCACAGAGTTAAGAATAACCTGGCCATTGTATCAGGTCTTCTTCAGTTGCAAAAGAACGAAGTTAAAGACGAGAAAGTAACTGCGGCGTTTGAACAAAGCATCAACAGGATTATTTCTATTGCCATGGTGCATGAATTGATGTATAAATCTCCGGAACTTTCTTCTGTAAATATTCACACCTATTTGGATATGTTGATCCCGGCTATTGCTGCTGCAATGAATGATCATAACAGAAACATAGAGTTTAAAATTGAAATTGATGAGTATAAACTTAATATCAATCAAGCTATTCCTATCGGACTTCTTTTAAATGAATTAATTACGAATTCGTTTAAATATGCTTTTCAAGATCAAAATGACGGTTATATAAAAATCGAGTTATCAAGTAGTGAACAGTCAGTTACGATTTTATACGAAGATAATGGCTCAGGATTTGGGGAGGAAAGTAACTTCGATAAACCAAAGAATTTAGGACTCAATCTTATTCATACTCAACTTCAACAACTTGATGCTACTTATAAAGTTGATACAGAAAATAAATTTAAACTAGAATTTACTTTTGAAAGCGAAACTTATGAAACTATTGAAAGATAGTTAAGTAGTGATTGATTACATATTAGCACAACAGTATGTACATTATTTGAATTAATTTTAGGAATTAAAATTTACTACTATGAAAAACAGGCTTACTAAAACGATCTGCGGACTTTCCTTACTTACTTTGATGATCAGTTCAAATGTTAGTGCACAAAATGCAGATAAGGAATTAATTCTTTCACAGATCGAAACTCTGTTTGATGGAATGAGAGCAGGTGATAGTGCAGCCGTTTCAAAAGTATTTACGAGAAATGCTACCATGCAGTCCATTTTTAAAAACAGAGAGGGTGAAACGGTGATAAGTTCCGGGTCTTTACAGAATTTCAAAAATGCTGTAGGAACACCACACGAACAGGTTTGGGACGAAAGAGTTGCAAACATTCAAATCAATGTTGATGGCGAAATGGCTGTTGCCTGGGTGCCATATTCATTTTATTTAGGGAAAGATTTTTCGCATTGTGGAGTAAACTCATTTCAATTTGCTAAAACAGCTGAAGGCTGGAAAGCGATCTCTATTGTTGACACCAGAAGAAGAACCAACTGTGCCGAAGACCTTTAATTAAAGCCCATGAAAAGAATAGTAAGTTTTCTGTTTATCGCTTTATTGTCGTTTCCTGTAATGGCACAAAATGCATACGAGGCTGACGTCCAATCAATAGATTCAATAATAGAATCACTTTACGCTTCCATTTCAGGAGAAAAAGGAGAAGAAAGAGATTGGGATAGATTTCGAAATTTATTTATCCCTGAAGCAAAATTGATGCCTACAGGAGTAAACAGTAAAGGTGTTGCAGGTTACTCAGCGTGGGGAGTTGAAGATTACATTCCAAGAGTAGAAAAAAGCTTTTTGGAAAATGGATTTATAGAAACGGAGATATCTAAGGAAGTGGAAAGATTCAGGAATGTAGCTCATGTGTTCAGTACTTACGAATCAAGGCGAACCAAAGAAGGCGCCATCATTGCCAGGGGAATAAAACAGTATTCAATTATTCTATGACAATAACAGATGGTGGGTTGTATCTGTTTTTTGGGCATCTGAAAACCCTGATCATCCAATTCCGGAAAAATATGATATCAAGAATTAGTTTTATCAGTGGCTGGTACCTTCAAACTTAGATCATTCTACGATTTTAAACCTGCTCTTCGTTTCTGTTCTTGAGAAAGCATCAAAGTGCCACCATTCAGTTCTAACAGGAATAAATCCGGCCTTAGTCATTACACTCCTTAAGATAATTCTATTTTTTACCTGAAGTTCGGTTAGTAGCTTATTCTCGATCAATTCTTGTTCCTTATCAATATGAGCTACCTCATTAAAATCATCATAATCGGTTCCCATATCCAAAGGGTTTCCTAAGCTATCGGCTAGAGTTAAATCTATCGCAGCGCCATAATTATGAATGGAGCCTGTTTCAGGATTTGCAACATATTGAGCTCTTTCTGGCAACGGAATTTCTACTTGATCCCATAACACCTGTTGTATTCTTCTGGGCCTTGCTGCGTCCCATATAAGCAGTCGAAGTTCCGGATGTAGTTCATTTAAGTATTCAGCTGCATTATAGAGTTTCGAAAGTGCTTCAGGTTGCAAGTAAGCTTCTTCAAGATCACCATAAACATCTTTGCCTATAAAATTATCTGTAGTAGAATATCTCAGGTTTACTTTTATAGATGCGCTGTCAGAATTAACTACCATTAACCCTTGATCAGTATAAACTTTATACCAGGATGTCTTTTCTTTTGAAGTTGAACAGCTGATCAGAAATATAAAAGCTGAACAAATAATTAAGGACATTCTGCAATTTTTTTTCATTTCAAAGTACTATAAGAGTCATAAATCATCCTGGAAATATCTGCAGATGCCTCTAAAACGGCGTCACGATCAGGGGCATTTTTTGATAAAAAGACAAGAATGTATCCTTCATCATTACCTGTGAATACAATTCCTGAATCATGATGTACATTAGTGATCCAACCGGTTTTATGTGCAACAGGGGTTCCTTTCGGTAGTTTTGCTGAAATCATATCGTTATAAACCTGATCTTTAAGAATTTTCAGCATTTCAACGTTAGCTTTTTCGCTGATAAGAGTACCTGTACTTAAATGATCAAAGATAACGAGTAAGTCTCTGGCGGTTGTAGAATTACTAAGCCCTTGTCTGTAGGCTTTAAGGTCTTCAACCCCTCGTAATACATTAATGCTGTCAGCGCCAAGATCTCTCATTGTATTCGTAATATTCTCAGCACCTAAGTAATCGATGAGTATATTAGTAGCGAGGTTGCTGCTCCTTGTAATCATTTCATAAGCTAATGCGTAGAACGTAGTATTCTTATTAAGATTTAGATACAAATCTTTTTCACTGTCTTCGCTTACCCCCATCGTGAACAAAGATCCATCTACTATACTCTTGAATTCATTTTTAATAAGTATGGAATCTTCAAGATTCAGATCTGTATTTTCTGCTCTTTTGTACAATTCTATTAACACCGGGGTTTTCATAGTACTTGCTGCATGAAACCGTTCATCAGCATTGATGAGAATGTGCTTTTCAGCATCATTAATATCTTTATAAGCTATTGCGAAATCTCCTTCTATTCCAACTAATCTGTTTAAGATCTTGACTTGTAAATCCTCTTTATGAAATGATCTTTTGCTTTCTGTGCATCCTATGAACAGAAATAGAATGAGAGAAATGATAGTGTAATTTAATTTCATAGCCCGATGTTCTTAGTTTAGAAACTTAAGTGTTTTTAAGTAACCTATCGATAAGCTTTGCTTTGTTGGGATCTGAATACATACCGAAACCAATAACAAGAGTTCCTTTTACTCCTTCATTAGATTCAATGCAATAAACAGTTGATTCGCTACCAGGGTCAGTTCCGCTATCATGAGAATAAGAATCAACAATTTTGAGGTTATCCACATCAAACTCTGTTTCTAATTCTTCACAGGTAATTACATTTTCAGAAATTGTATATGTATGTGTAAACCCTTTTTCTTTCATGGATTCTACAGCATCTGCTAAATCTTGATACATAAGATGTAAACTTGAGTTATAGGTAAAAAAAAAGCCTTCCAAATCTGAAAGGCTTATAAAAAAACAGTAAAAACTTACTCAGCGTTTTTCTTAGATTGGATTTCTAAGCGAATGTCCTGAGCTAATTTTTTAAGGTCTTGCAAACCTTTACGAGCTCGTGTTCCCGCAGCCTTGTTGCCTTTCTCATAGAACTTTTCCATTTCCATTTTTGTGTCATCAACCAAGCTTTGTAGTTCTGATACTCTACTCATTATGTAACTCCGTTTGTTTGTTAAAATTATTTTCCATTTTTGGAACTTGTTGAAGCTATATAATAAGGGGTACTCAGTCAAATTAAAAAGTGCTTTTTTTGCTAATTAATGCGTTTTTTTTTGCCCTTCAAGTGATTTTCATGGCTTTTTTTGGATTTGGCCAACCCGAAAATGAAATTCCGGTAGTTAATACAGCCGGAAAAGTAATTTTAAGCTGCTCCTCGGATAAGTTTTTTTCTTTAAACTCGTCTTCTAATTCATTCCATTTTACCTCATTTCCAAAAGAAGTCTCAGTAAAAATATCCGTGTTGTGGTCTTGTGAAAATATGACCAACTCGTGATCATCTAATTCATTTACAAGAAATTGTGCTAGCTCAACAGGAGGGATATACATGCGTTCGTTTTCATAGCCAATAAGACTGGAGATCAATAATGTTGGAGATTCAGGAAGCGCATTAAATACTTTTTTGTTAAGCTTTAAACCCGATTCCGTTTTTTGCACTAATTCTTTCTGATATCCATGCAATCCGATAGTTGAAACTCCGTGATCAGCGAAAAGTGCTACTAAACGATGGTTTAAATCCATTACTGCTCGCTTCCTTGCATCTTCTCTCATCATACCGGTTTGCATCAGCCGATTCGTGTATTCACTATCTCCATGTATCAAAATCCCCTTTCTGGACTTGTGAGAAGCTAATGATTGTGACAGCGATTTTAAGAATACAGGATGATCCAGATGTTCAAAATCTATAAGCGCTACGTAACTAGACAAAATTATTTGGTTAATGAGGTTGAAGAAAAACTAAGAGGAAGGAGATCGCTGGTGTAATGAACAGACAAAGTACCATCAGCATGGAAAAAATTGATCTCATTGTCAGGCAAATGTTCATGGATTACCTGTCTGCATGCGCCACATGGGCTACTGAATTCTCCTTTTAGTGTATGCAGGTACATCGATTTAAAATCGCCAATCCCATAACAGATTGCTTTAGCAATAGTCAGCCTTTCGGCACATAGCCCGTTGGTCCAATCACTCACTTCTATATTTACACCAGAAATATAACCTCCGGCTGTTAGCAGTAATGTGGATACAGGGAAATTTGAATGAATGGTAATTGCGTCACTCAAAAGGCCAATCAATTCAGATTTTACTTCGGATGGTTCGATATAAACAAAAGGGTCACTAAATAGAATATCGTCAATACCGGATTGTATTTTTATTTCCAGATCAAATTCCTTTGTCCAAAAGTCCAGTTGTTCAAGATAGGAATCGTGTTTCATGATCACTGACTTTGGTATATCTCCATCAGCCAAACAAACACAGCAAGCAGCTTGAATTGCTGGAATGGTAAGTGGAAACGAAACATTCTCGATTCTAACGCCGGGATAGTACGCACCTGAACTTCCTTGAACAATACAAGCTTTAGGTTCTCGTGAATAAGGTGTGTAAGATCTTTCTTCTAATATTTTCCAATTCATAAACAATGATAACAGAGTTTTTCAGGTAATCAAATCAATTATTTGTCGGAATTAGTTTCATTGATCTGATATCAGATTTTTTAAATAGAGTACTATCTTGATATAAAATTCTGTACTGACCGTTTAACCACATTTCAGTTTGGTCTCCAAAATGCTCCGAAAAAGGACTTTCAGATTGTCCCGTAGGGGTAATAGTTTGAATCTGACTTAGATCCGAAAAATCTACAATTCTACGAATAGAAGGTCCTAAAACCATATCGTAAGGTTTCAGCCAACTGTACTGAGCATTATCTACACTCATTCCATGTCCGTCCAATTTATAAGGACCTTTACTAAGTAAGTTATTAACGATCAGTTTTAAAGCTGAGGAAGCATTCGGATCATCGGCTGCCTGAGAAAAAAGTGGTGGTCTTAATGTTAAAGTATGAAGTTGCTCCCATCTCCAGTCTTCTGATTGTGAGCCCAAAGAATCACTCAAAAACAGAATGGCATCCTGCATGCTTTTCAAGACAATATCAGATTTAGTCTCAATCTCAGGAGTGTTAATATTATCAAAAAATGAGAATGCATTAGTATCAACAGTTGCTGGTGTTTGGCGGATTAACTCAGACATTGTTCGAACAGGCACATTCTCATGGTGTAGAAAGTTTTGATACACCTCTGTACCCAGGTCATCGAGAAGTGTGTTTTTTGTAAGGTTAACAAAGAATACATCAAAAATAGAAGCAGCGGTAGCATTATTGGTGTATTTAAAATCCCAATTTTCCAGATATGATATTGCATTATCAAAATTGTAGGCATTCTGGCTTTTAATGATATCCAGAATGATTGGAGTTAATTGCGCAGCATGCGTTGAATAATTATCATTTTGAAGAGCTTCGAATTGTGTGGCATTTAATTTTTCATTCGACTCAAGTATCTCAATAATGCGTTCAATTCTGGAAGGAGGTTCCCAAAAAGTGGCTAAATAATGATCATAGGACTCGGTAGTGATTTTGTTATTTGCATTTGCGATCCATCCATTTTCGGGATTAATAACAAATGGCATTTCGCTATGAGGAATGTAACCGAGCCAATCTTCTTCAGGATTCCAGCCTTTTCTTAAAGAAATTTTATCTCCGGTTCTAATTGGAAGTCTTGCCGTTGAAAACATAGCGATATTTCCTTCTTTATCGCCATACATGAAGTTTTGGCCGGGAACACCAAAGTGAATAAGAGCTTCTTTAAATTCCTGAAAGGTAGAAGCCCAGTTTATTTGGTATAATGTTCTGAATTCATTGCTCAGGTTATGCCCGGTCCAGCGCATAGCAATCAATTTGTTATCTGTAATTCCTTTTTCAGGATATATATCTGATATGATCGGACCATGTTTTGTATATCGTATCTCTAGTGGCACATCATCAGCGTCTTTTACTTTTATAACTTCCCGGATTTTATCGAAGTATAGAAATGAAACGGAACCGTCATCTAAAGAATCTGCTACATATCGACCGCGGTCATTCGGATCCACCTGTTCTAGAAAGAAGTCAGTATCATCGGCCATGATATTTGTAAGCGACCAAGCCATTTCATCATTTTGCCCAATAATGATTCCCGGAACTCCTGCAAGAGTTGCTCCGGATACATTTTTTCCACTTAGATTAAGATGAACTTCGTACCATTTTCCGGGCATCCCTAACCCAAGATGAGGATCTCCGCCAAGTAAAGGATAACCCGTATTTGTCTTTGATCCGTCTATAACCCAGGCATTACTTCCAACATGAGTGCCTTCCATTTCCAGTAATTCCCTTTTTTTAATTTCCTGCTGAAGCATTGGCATTAAAGAAGAGGTAAACTTTCCGGACTGCTCGTTATTCAAAGTTGTAGGAGAATCAGCCGGGTAACTAAGACGAAGTTGTTCGAATTGGTGAGCTGGTAATTTTGTTTTTAGATACCCATACATTACTTCAGTCCACCAGCTCATATTAAGTTCCCAAGCCATTAATCTTGTTACTGCAATAGAACGAGTTGGTGTCCATTTAATAGGCTGAATCCCTGTCAAAGCAAATTCAACCGGCAATTTGTTTAGATTATTTTCAATGTATTGATTAACACCATCTGAATACGCCTGAAGAATTTCTCTCTCTGATTCGCTTAATTCAGTTTGCTCAATTTGTTTCGAGATCTTCCAAATACCAAGGGTTCTTTGATACTTATCTAATTCAATGAGATCTGTGCCGAAGAATTCAGCAAATCTTCCTTCTGCAGCAATTTGTGAAAGCGTCATTTGCCATAAACGATCCTGAGCGTGAACATACCCGATCGATTTATATAGATCGTTCTCAGATGTAGCATAAATATGAGGAACACCAAACTCATCCCAATGAATATCTACATCGTTTTGAAGGCCGGTTAGCTCAACTGTTGCTTCATAATCAGGAAGAGGTTTGTAAAAAGTCCAGTAAAAAGCTAATCCTGCAAAACCTAAGATCAGAATAAGAAAGAAGATGACAAGTTTCAGAAACGTGTTCATGGAAAATCTGTTAAATGATTGAACAAGAAACTACTGAATTTATTGGAAGAAGAATAGAGAAGGGTGAAGTAGTCAGAATAAAGAAGTTGCAAAGTACAGAAGTTCTGAACTCCTGTATTCTGACTACTGTCATCACCCGCTTCCTATTATTAGAACTCAGATCAAACGGATAGAGCAGATACTCGCTGATTTTTTTTTTAAAGATCTCGTACATAAGCTAGCAAGGCTTCAGCCCTGCGGGAGTCAGGATGGGGAATTCTAATCACTAAAAGATTCTTTATAGCCGGTCGGACTAAAGTCCTCTCTTGTAAACTTGATTCTGAATGTTGGTGGTGACGAAGATATAGTCAAGTACACCAGCCAGGGATTTATCCCGTAGCGATTAGCATATCAATTCTGAATAATGTTGCCATTTAGAGTCGTTCGGACTAAAGTCCTCTCTGGTAAACTTGATTCTGAATGTTGGTGGTGGCTCAGATTTACTCAGGTGCACCAGCAAGGATTTCAATCCGCAACGAAACAAAGGTTAATTTGTGGAATGACGTTTTTCCTGATTGAAAATATATTGGCGTACTTTGTTAATATTGCTCTCGCTTACAGAGTAAACTGCATATCCATTTTGCCAAGAAAATTTTGGTTCCCAATTGTATTTCTTATTCAGATAATAAGACGATGATCCTTTAATCCATTTCACAACTTCGGAGATGGATTGTTTGGTTTTCAGCTTTAACAATACATGTAAATGATCATCCACACCATTTACAATATCAATAAGGATTTCATTTTTGAATGCTTCTTCTTTTAGCCATGAACAGACGTCATTTCGAACATTCCATGACAAATAGGGAATCCTATTTTTAGTGCTGAATATAATATGAACCCAAAGAGAATTTTTTGAGAATGCCATAACTTTTTATCAGGTAAGACATATTGGAAGCGTATTCCTTACAAAAATATTTTTTTTCACTTAAAACCGGACTAATGTCCTCTCTGGTGAACTTGATTCTGAATGTTGGTGGTGACTAAGATTTACTCAGGTGCACCAGCAAGGATTTCAATCCGCGGCGCTTTGACTAACGATTGAGAATACTTTTATGGTTTGGGGTTGTTCGGACTAAAGTCCTCTCTTGTAAACTTGATTCTGAATGTTGGTGGTAACGCAGCTTTGGTAAGGTACACTAGTAAGGATTTTAATCCACAACGATTAACGGCGGAGAAAACATAGACCGCAGAACCTGAAGGATCTGCTTGTTTAAAATCACATATAAAAGTTTAAGCTAGAAGGGCGTTCACGCCCGTCTATTTAAAACCTGTGCTGAGTTAGCTTAAGAATCATCATATTTACCCCTTCAAAAAGTTTGAAAAGCGCTTCCAAAACTTTGTACCTTTAACAGAAATCAGAAACAGAACAAAAACTTCAGAAATGGATATTAAGAAAGTAGCAGTAATAGGTGGCGGTACCATGGGTAATGGAATTGCTCATGTTTTTGCAATGAACAGAATACCTGTAAACCTAATTGAGACCAAGCAGGAATTTGCCGACAAAGCAATGGCAACCATCGACAAAAATCTGGAGCGCATGGTCACCAAAGAAAAGATCACTGCTGAAGAAAAGGTAACAACGCTGGATAGTATTAATGCCACACTTAGTATTGCAGAAGGAGTAAAAGATGTTGATCTGATCGTTGAAGCTGTGCCTGAAAATTTTGACATCAAGAAAAGCGTGTGGGAAGCCGTTGAAGCCAATGCTCAGGATCATACTATTTTTGCAAGCAATACTTCTTCCATCTCAATTACAAAATTAGCAGCACTCACAAACAGACCGGAAAAATTTATCGGTATGCACTTCTTTAATCCCGTTCCGGTAATGAAGCTGGTTGAGATTGTTCGTGGTTTAGAAACAGATGATGAAACTTATAATGTAGTTGAAAAGACTTCCAAGTTATTAGCCAAAGTTCCTGTTCCGGTAAACGACTTCCCCGGATTTGTAAGCAACCGCGTATTGATGCCTATGATCAACGAAGCAATTTTTTGTGTTCATGAGGGAGTAGCTACGCCAGAGAATGTAGACGAAGTGATGAAGCTGGGAATGGCGCATCCAATGGGGCCACTACGTTTGGCGGATTTCATCGGGCTTGATGTTTGTCTGGATATTCTGAATGTGTTGTATGAAGGATTCAAAGATCCGAAATACAGGCCGGCACCACTTCTCGTAAAAATGGTAGATGCCGGTAGACTTGGTAACAAAACCGGAGAAGGGTTTTATAGTTACAAGTAAGCCTATGTAATCTCTCTTAAGTTAATAATTATTAAAGGTAGAGTTTTAAAAAATCGGCACTTGTAAAACAGTGTCGATTTTTTTATTTAAGAAAATGCTAACATTCTGTTAATACAGTAGGTTTGATGTATTGACCATGTTTTAGTAACCTTTATAAACTGAAATTTTTATTCATAGGGGGATTTATGAAACAATTTTTTATAACTACAGCAATCTATTTACTGTTTTCAGGAATGGCTTTTGGGCAGGCGACAATTTTGTTAGAAGACTTTGAGGATGGAACGATCAAATACACAACTTCTATTACTGAATTTACAGACAATGGTTCTGATTACTTTATAAGAACTGATGGTTCAAATATTACAGGTGAATCTTTTAACAGTATTTTAGGATCTTTTTATTTTGGAGCACAAGACATAGATGGAGAAGGAGCTTCACTACCTGTAAATTTTACAATTAATGATATTGATATATCAGGATATACCAACTTAATATTAAAGGTTTATTTAGCTGAAGATGCGACAGGAGCGTCGGAGCATTGGGACGCAGCTGATTATTTTCATATAAATTATGATATAGATGAAGGCGCCACCAATAACTTATTATGGGTTGAAAATCTTGGTGATACTACGAACGGTCCTCCTGGCTTAGATACAAACTTTGATGGAAGTGGAGATGGAACAGAAATCACTGATACTTTTGTACAATTTTCTGCAAATATATCTGGTACAGGATCATTACTGGATCTTACATTCGAGTTTAATCTAAATTCTGGTGACGAGGATATTGCGATAGATAATATTGAGGTTGTAGGTACAGCTACAGGTCTTCCTTCTAAAATAATTTCAGGGGATGCTGGCTGGAGATTGCTTTCAATTCCGAAAACCAGTGCAACGGTAAGTGATATTTCTGACGACACTGCAGTTCAGGGAGTTGCAGGTGGTTCCGATACAGGAGCTTCTTCTAATGTATTTACCTATGATAATACAGGTTCTTATGAAACGCCTGCAAATGTAAGCACTGCTATTTCTGATGGATATGGTTTAGCAGTCTATTTTTATAACAATACTACAAATGGAAGTTCTGCATTACCCTTAACCTTAGATGTGTCAGGTTCAGAACCTTCCTCAGACGTAGGAGTTACCTTAAATAAAAGTAATACAGCAGGAACTTCTTCCGGTTCAGGAGTTGCTGATAGTTACTATACGTTAGTAGGTAATCCTTTTGCTTCTAATTATAATTTGAATAGCATTACAGTTACCGGTGGCGCAATTCAAGATAATGTTCAGTTTTGGAATGACGGTAGTAGCTCGTATTCAGCTCAGAACAGAACAACTCCATATATTGTGTCTCCATGGCAGGCATTCTGGGTAGAAGTGTTAAATGCGAATGCAGCAACTTCTATTACCTTTCCTACAAGTGGGAAATCTACATCCTCTGTTACAGGAACATTTTTCTCAAAAGAAAATCCAAATAACGCTGATATAACATTCACCTTATCATCGGAAACTACTTTTGATGAAGCGATCAAGTTAAGCTTTAGGGATTATGCAGAGTTAGGTATGGATAGGGCGGATGCTTCTAAGTTGGTACCACTTGTTACAGAATACGCAACCATGGCTTTTGTAGGAGAGTACCAAAATGAAGAAAAACTTAAGTCTGTAGAATCTATTCCTACAAATTTGGAAGAAGCAATTACAATTCCATTACGTCCGACGTTGGTTGGAGTAAGTGGAGAATTCACTTTTTCGTGGGGCGGTATAGAAAAGTTGACAAATAAAATGTCCTTAACGTTACATGATTACAAAACCGGAGCAGATCTTGATATGAGCGAGTTCGACTCTTACGTGTTTACTGCTCAGGCTAATAAAGCTTCTAAAAGTAATTCAGTACTTCTCCCTGTAGTTGCAGAAACAGAATCTAATGATACGGAAAATCGTTTCGGAATCACGATCACTCCAAATACATCGGTAGGTATTGATGATGAGCTCACAAAAGTAGATGCATTCAAACTGGATCAGAACTATCCGAATCCATTTAACCCAACTACGAACATCAACTATACAGTAGGCGAAGCAGGTTCTGTAAACATTACTGTATATAATGTAATGGGGCAGAAAGTAGCCGAGTTGTTAAATACAACGAAGTCGGCAGGAAGTTATCAGCTAAGCTGGGATGCTACCGGGCAAGCAAGTGGAATATACTACTACCGCTTAACGGCGCCGGGTGTAGTACTAACCAGACAAATGACATTAATTAAATAACAGCTATTAGCTATGAGCGCTTAGCCGTTAGCTTTTAGTGCCCGATGGGAAACTAAAAGCTAATAGCTAACAGCTGATAGCCCGAAATTATACTAATATGAAAAATTTTCTTCTAATACTACTTACACTCACTATCGCTTTAATACTAATGTCACTTGCTATGGCGCAACCACCGGGATTACCTGGAACGCCTAGTCAGGCTCCCATTGATGGTGGCTTAGGTTTACTTGCAGCAGCAGGCGGCGCGTACGCTTACAAAAAGCTCAAAGGACGTAACAGCGAAAGCGAAGACGTATAAACACGATCACACCGGTCTGTTCTCTGTGTTAATGTTATAACGCAGACCAAACGGATGTGGCAGATATTCACTGATTTATAAAAGGTTCTGATGCACTGCGTCGGAACCTTTTTTTGTTTTAGAACTGAGGTATAGCCGTTCGGATCTCCTAAGAACAGGAGGGGAATTTAATTTTGAATTAGAAACCTCGTTAACCGGTAGCCGTTCGGACTGAAGTCCTCACTGTTGAACTTGATTCTGAACGTACAATATGATTGAGGCTTGCTCAGGTACACCAGCAAGGGATTTATCCCGCAGCGAATTAAGGCAGGTAATTACATAAACCACAGAACCTGAAGTATCTGCTTGTTTAAAATGACGCAACAAAACTTATGCTAGCAGGGCGTTCACGCCCGGATGTTAATTTCGGGCTGTGTTGTTGACACCCGATCTTGGTAAAAACTCAATTTCGGTCATTCCTGCGAAGGCAGGAATCTGGATCGTTATCACAGGTATATTCCTCTAAACTAATCCAGATCTCGGGCATACGCCGCGAGATGACTTTGCATTCGAAGATTATTTCTAGCTTATCTGAAACTTCCTGGACCTAAGGAGCGCCCCTCCCTAAACTTAGGTAGGAGACGGGGTGGGTCAGCAATCGGAGCTTTGTTGTTGTTCGGACTGAAGTCCTCACTGGTGAACTTGATTCTGAACGTTCAATATGATTTATGCTTGCTCAGGTACACCAGCCGGGGATTCAGTCCTACCTAATCCAGTTCCGCAAGTAAGCTTTTGATATCAAGAGGTTTTGTGAACATATCAACTGAGCCATCTTCTTTTTTAGGCCATTGCTCTTTAGGTCTGTCCCAATATAACTCAACTCCATTCCCATCAGGATCGTCGAGATATAAAGCTTCCGAAACACCATGATCAGAGGCTCCTGCAATCGGGTACTTTTTATCCTGCAATCGTTGGAAAATTTCTGCCAGATCTTTTTTAGAAGGATATAGAATTGCAGTATGAAATAATCCCGGGGTATTTTTAGGGGCTGGTTTGGAATTTTCACTAAACCAAGTATTTAGTCCAATATGATGATGATATCCACCGGCTGAAATAAAAGCAGCTTGATCTCCATAGGAGGTCATGAGTTCGAAACCTAACAAGTCGCAATAAAACTCAAGGGAGCGATCAAGATCAGAGACTTTCAAATGAACGTGGCCAATGGAAGTTTTATGAGGAATTTTATACGACATAGCACAATGGTTTAATGAAGAATTTCCAAAATAAAAAAAGCCTTCTCAAAAAGAAGGCTTTTTAAATAAAATGAAATTAAATCAGACAATCAGGGATCAGTTGCCACCGTCTCTGTTTGCTGATCTTGGAGTAGGCCAGGTCATTTGCTCGCCCGTTCTTCGGTTTATAGGAAGAACTGCTCTGTCTCTTGGGAAAGTTTCAGGATCTTCGCTAGCCATATAAGTTAACACAGCAGTTAGAATGGCATTGTTACGAACATCATCAAAAACGATCTTATCATAAGTGTCACGATTTGTGTGCCAAGTGTAGTTCCAGTAGCTCCAGCTTAATGAGCTTAGAGAAAACCCTGGAGCGCCTGCGGCTATGAAAGAAGCGTAGTCAGAGCCACCACCACCGGGTGTGCCGGGAAAAGTTGTTTCTATATGTCTGCTGATGTCATTTGGTACTGCTTCCAACCAACGGCCTAAGAACTCATAAGAATGAAGGAATCCCTGACCTGATAATCTAACTACACGTCCCGTTCCGTTATCCTGATTGAATAGTGCTTGTAAGTTTTCAACAACTTCGGGGTTGTCTTCAACAAAAGCTCTTGAGCCATTCAATCCTTGTTCTTCGCTTCCCCAAAGTCCAACAATAATAGTTCTTTTCGGATTATGATATACTTTTTTCAAAATACGAGCTGCTTCCATCATAGTAATAGAACCTGTTCCGTTATCAGTTGCACCGGTTCCGCCATCCCATGAATCAAAATGAGCAGAAAGTACGATATACTCATCAGGCTTTTCTGTACCGGGAATAGTGGCGATGGTATTGAACGTTTCTACTTTACCCAGTTCTTTAGAAGTAGCGTTAACATGAATTTTAGGTTTATCACCATATTCTGTTAATCTATAAAGCAATCCATAATCTTCAAGAGAAAGATCAACTGTAGGTATTTTCTGAGTGCTGGAACTAAAGATCTTATTTACACCAAATCCTGATGACCATCTGGACTGAATGATTCCAACGGCTCCAGCTTCTTCAAGCGCTGCAATAATTGTTCGTGAATTATAGCCTGTGTTGTTGATTCGTTCTCTCCAAGCCTGAGCTTGAGCAGATCGCTCTGCTTTCATTTTTTCAAATGATTCTTCAGTAGCGAATTCTTCCCAGTTGTAATCCGGTCTTCCGGTAGGTTGGTGCATTGAAACTAGTACATATTTTCCTTTAGCATTCTTTAACCAAGCTTCAAATTCTTCCTTGTTTTCAACTTCAGGAATAATTACAGTTTCTGCTTCAACGCCGTTCTTTTTTGTTCCCGGGCTCCAAGCCAGAATCATTCCCTCCATGGTTACTGTTCTTGGATGTGTGAGATCGATATGTGTAATACCTCGTTCCCAACCACGCCATTCTCCGAATTGTTGTTTTTCTGCTTCAATTCCCCATTCTTTGAATGTATCTACTGCCCAGTTATGAGCTTTCAGCTGATGTGGAGTTCCAACCAAACGTGGCCCGATTACGTCAAGTAATTCGTGAGCAAGTTTTTCCAGATGCGAATTCTCATTAGCTTCTTTTACGATCATATCCACCACTTCTTCAGTGGTTTGTGCTACTGCCATTGTGCTTGTTAGCATAATAACAGCTAGAAATAGTTTCAGTGTTCTTTTCACTTTCACCCTCATTAAAATTAAAAATTAGTTGGCGAGAATATATCCAAGAAATGAGTAAGGGAAGAGAGCGATAACTTTTTTTAACAGTTTACTTAAATAAAAAAACCTCCAACTCTATCGAGCGGAGGTTTTGAATATAATTGCCACAGAAACACTAATTCACGAAAGTTACTATTTAGTGTTTTTGTGATTTAGTGGCGAAACAATCTTAAGCAGTCTCTAACATTTTCTTTAACGTAACGCCAATTTCAGCGGGGCTGTCTACTACAGTGATACCAGCTTCTCTCAAAGCTTCTTTTTTAGCCTGAGCAGTTCCTTTACCACCTGAAATAATTGCACCTGCATGTCCCATACGTCGTCCCGGAGGCGCTGTTGAGCCTGCAATAAATGCTACAACAGGTTTGTCAACGTTTTCAGCGATATAAGCAGCAGCTTCTTCTTCAGCAGAACCACCAATTTCACCAATAAGTACAATTGCTTCAGTATCCGGATCTGCTTGCAGCATTTTAACAGCGTCAAGGTGAGTTGTTCCAATTACAGGATCTCCACCAATTCCGATTGCAGTACTTTGCCCTAAACCTTCTTTAGTTAACTGATCAACTGCTTCGTAGGTCAAAGTTCCTGATCTCGAGATCAAACCAACTTTTCCTTTTAGGAAAATACTTCCGGGCATAATACCAACTTTTGCTTCACCGGGAGTAATAAGACCAGGACAATTTGGTCCTACAAGTACCGCTCCATGGCTTTTAACAACTTGCTTGGCCACGATCATGTCTTTAACAGGGATTCCTTCAGTAATACAAATGATCACTTTGATGCCCGCAAAAGCGGCTTCAGTGATAGCATCGCCTGCAAATGCGGGTGGTACAAAAATGATAGATGTATTAGCCTGAACTTGTTCAACAGCTTCAGCAACAGTGTTAAACACAGGTCTGTCAAGATGAGATTGACCGCCTTTACCTGGGGTAACTCCACCGACAACATTAGTTCCATATTCGATCATTTGACCTGCGTGAAAACTTCCTTCACTTCCGGTAAAACCCTGTACGATCAATCGGGTATCATTTCCTACTAATACGCTCATTTTTGTTCTTTAACGTTCAAATTTTTGTGCGTTGGAATATACCATCATTGCATGGCAATGGAAAGCGCTTTTAAGGATAGTTAACGGTTAATAGTTATTGGATAATGACTGAATAACTAATAACCATTATCCAATAACTGAATTTCAAAATCCGTATAATCACAACATGATAACCGACGACAAAAAAGAGGAAGTTCGCGACGCTGCTGATATAGTGGAGGTTGTGGGTGACTATGTAAAGCTGAAGCGCTCAGGGAGTGGTTTCACGGGTTTGTGTCCTTATCATGATGAAAAGACTCCATCTTTTAACGTAACACCGAGATTGGGCATTTATAAGTGTTTTGGTTGTGGTGAGTCCGGCGATGTATTCAAATTTGTGATGGATCAGGATGGAATCGGTTTTACGGAAGCTGTTCGTCAGCTTGCAGATCGATACGGAGTTTTTATCCCTGAAGAAGAAAGTAATGAGCCTTCAGAAAGTCTTCAGCAAAAAGAAGGAATTTACCACGCCTTAAAATTCGCAGGGATTTATTTCTACAGAAACCTTATTGAGAATCCGGATGCGGAGAAGGCTTTAAAGTATCTGGATAATCGTGGGTATAACAGAGAAGTATTTAAGAAATACGGGTTGGGTTACGCTCCTACGGGCGGAAGTGATCTTTACAAAGCAGCTCAGAACGCAGGAATATCTGAAGAATATTTAGTAGAAGCTGATCTTATCAAACCCAGTCAACGTGGAGAAGGTTATTACGATACTTTTCGTGGACGATTGATGTTTCCCATCTTTGGAACTACAGGAAAAGTGATCGCTTTTGCAGGAAGAGTGCTTGGTAACGAAAAAACAGCTAAGTACATCAATTCTGCACAGACCAAAGTGTACAATAAAAGTGAAGTTGTATACGGGGTTAATTTCGCAAAGAATGAGATTCGTAAAAACAAAGAAGTGATTCTGGTTGAAGGATATACTGATGTGATCACTTTGAATGAGCACGGTATTAAAAATGTAGTGGCAAGTTCGGGAACAGCATTAACTCCCGGGCAAATGAAGATTTTGAATCGCTATGGCGAAAAGATCATCATGATCTACGATGCGGACAATGCTGGTCAGGCAGCAATGAAAAGAGGAATTGATATTGCCCTAGCTCAGGGGATGGAAGTTCAATTACTAGAACTACCAGATGGGGAAGATCCCGATTCGTTTGTAAAGCAGTTTGGAAAAGAATCTTTCGATGAACTCAAAAGCAAAGAGGCTTTAGATTTCGTGGATTTTCTTCTATTGAAAGCGGATGAAGAAGGTCGGCTTAAAAATCCTGTTCAGGTTGGTAAAGTTATTTCGGAGATTCTACAGGCTATTGCTAGTATCAAAGAGTCCATTCAGCGCCAAATTTATGTTCAACATCTTCATCAGAAAACTCAACAATATAGAAAGGGAAGTGATCGGGAGCTTTTTACTGAGCTGGAGCGTGTTATGGCCCAAAAAATGCAGGAAGATTCCCGAGACCGTAGAAGAGAAGAACTTAGAGATTCAAGATTAGAGCAAGAGCAAAACGATGGAGATCCTGGAATTGAAGGAGCCGTAGGAAATCTTCAAACTAAAACAACAAGGAATAGCTCCCCTGCTAAAAAACCATCCTCTGAAAAAGAACTGATTAGATTGATGATCACTTATGGGAGAGATATGGTTGAATACATTTGCTCTTTTACGAATGAAAAGCTTTTCGAAGATGAAGAATTAAAAATGTTTTATGTGGATATTCTTGGTCGATATAAAGAAGAGAAAGAAATATCTATTCAAGTGTATTCAGCAAAGCAGGAACCTTTTCCAAGATTAGTAGGCGATGTACTATTGGAGCAATATTCGCCAAGCGAAAGACATCAAGAGAAAGTAGGGTTGAAATACGAAAAGGATAAAAATCCTTATCGAACGGCTAAAAGTACTATGAAAGCTATGGAATTAGCGTTTTTTAAGAGAAAACTAGCAGAACTCTCTGAACGATTTGGAAGATCAGATTCTCAGGATGAGAAGAAAAAGATCATGACTTCACAAACCAAAATTCAGGAAAAAGTTACTAAATTAACTACAACTTATTCTGATGATTATTATCCCGATCCACCACAGGAATCAGATAATGTTGTGAACGAAAAGAAGTTTGAATACAAGATGAAAAGCGACAGGAATTAGTTATTGGTGACAAGTGTTAAGTGTTTAGTTTGCACATAAACTAAACACTTAACACTAAAAACTGAGCACTACTAAAATGAAGACCATCAATCCAGCTACCGGAAAAGTGATTAAAGAATACTCGGAAATGAGCTATGAAGAAGTTTCCGGTATCATTTACAGGGCGAATATTGCTCAGAAACAATGGAAGGATAAGAGCTTTACAAATCGGTCGGTAAATCTTAATAAGATCGCTAAATCTCTAAAAGAGAATAAGCAGGAATTAGGTGAATTGATGTCAACTGAAATGGGAAAGCCTCTTTCTCAATCGATCGGCGAAATAGAAAAATGTGCATGGGTTTGTGAATATTATGCGGAAAATGCAGAAGATCTTCTATCAGATGATTCTGTTGAAACAGATGCTTCAAAGAGTTATGTGACTTTCAATCCGCTTGGAACAGTGCTTTCAATTATGCCATGGAATTTTCCGTTCTGGCAGTTATTCCGTTTCGCAGCTCCTGCTCTCATGGCGGGTAATGCAGTGATTCTTAGTCATTCCGAAAATGTAACAGGTTGTGCACTGGAAATTGAAAAGATCATACATACTTCAGGAATTCCTGCTGACCTTTTCCGTACAATTTTAGTGCAAAATGAAAATATGAAGCCCGTAATTCAGCATAATGGAATTGCAGCGGTTACATTGACGGGAAGCACCAGAGCAGGGAAGATCGTGGCTTCGCAAGCTGGAGAAGCGTTGAAGAAAACAGTCTTGGAATTAGGAGGAAGTGATCCTTCTATTATTTTAGCTGATGCTAATCTCAAACAAGCTGCAGAAAGTTGTGTCAATTCAAGAACATTGAACAGTGGACAAAGTTGTATTGCAGCTAAGCGGTTCGTAGTTGTAGAAGAAGTATATGATGAATTCGTTTCTGAATTCAAAAAGTTGATGGAATCCAAGAAAGTAGGCGACCCTTTTGATGAAGCCACTGATATTGGACCAATGGCAAGAGAAGATCTCAGAGATGGTTTACATGAACAGGTTCAGAAAAGTATTGAAGCCGGTGCAAACTGTATTTTAGGTGGAGAAAAACCTGGAGCGACGGGTTCATTTTATCCGGTTACTATTCTTGAAAATGTGACCAAAGGAATGCCTGCTTATGACGAAGAACTGTTTGGCCCTGTTGCCTCGATCATAAAAGTTCAGGACGAAGAGGAAGCTGTACAAGTAGCTAATGATTCTATTTATGGGTTGGGAGCTTCTATTTACTCTAAAGATGTTGAAAAAGCAGAGAAAATAGCCGCTGAGCAGTTGGAAGCAGGATGTTGTTTTGTTAATGAATTCGTTAAATCTGATCCAAGATTACCGTTTGGTGGAATAAAACAATCGGGCTATGGCAGAGAACTAGGTTTATATGGAATCCGTGAATTCGTGAATACGAAGACTGTGTATGTGAAGTGAAGTAGAATTAGGAATAAGTAAATATGGGAATTAGAAATAATTGAATAGCTATTCCTAATTCCTATATTCCTAATTATTCTCCACCATCCTTCATATTGCCAACACCCGCTGAAGCTTCGCCTTTAGCCAATGCATGTAATTTGTCTACAGCATCCCAAAGTGTCATGGCTTCTTTCAGGGTTTCATCGAACACATCATTTACGATAGGGTAGAACGATTTCATGCCCCAAACTTGTCGTGCAAGTTCAGCTTTCATTCTTCCTTCGCTCATCCAGGCTACTTCTTCAAAATGTCCAACAGGGACAAATAATGAGTCTTTTCTGAATTTAGGAGTATCAACGGTGTCAGTAATAACTAATCCTTTTTCGATCAATGAAGCTTTAAATTCAGCAATATTCTTTTCTTCCCAATTGAAATCAGTACGGAATTTTTCGAAATCATTTTCCCATTTTCCACGGAATTCGTCTCCATTTTCATCTAAGTAAGAACGCACGTAATCAAAGGCAGCTCTTTTACGAATGGCAAAGTTAATAACATAACCGGAACGGGTAGTATCATCAGGTATGATATAATCAGGTACAATACCACCGCCACCATAAACTGTTCTGCCGGCATCCGTTTTATATTTGAGTGAATCTGGAATTTGGTCTGAAAACTCTATTGCATCACTCATAGCATTTTGTCTGCGGTAGATCTCGTAAGCATATTCTTCACCACCACCTTCAACAAAAGGTTTTTGAATTAAACGACCAGATGGAGTGTAGTATCTTGAAATAGTCACTCGCACATTGCTGTTATCGATCAATTCATATTGTTGTTGAACCAATCCTTTACCAAAGGTTCTTTTACCAACAATTAATCCACGATCGTGATCCTGGAGTGCACCGGAAACGATCTCACTAGCAGAAGCGGCTCCTTCATCAACCAAAACGATAACAGGTTTGCCCTGATATTCGCCACTCTTTCTTGAAAAATAATCTCCGTCAAATCTGCTGTGCTTACTTTTTGTAGAAACCAGAGAGGTTCCCCGAGGAAAAAATTCTTCTGCAATCGCAATAGCTTGTCCTAAATACCCGCCCGGATTTCCACGCAAGTCTAATACCAACCTTTCCATTCCCTGAGATTTTAACTCTTTTGAAGCTTCCATAAACTCTTGATGAGTAGTAGCTGCGAATCGGTTAATTTTAATATATCCGGTTTGTTCGTCTAACATATAGGAAGTGTCAACCGTGTATAAAGGGATGTCATCGCGTTCAATCGTAAAATAAAGGGGAGAGGATACTCCTGGTCTTACAATAGTTACTTTAACTTTAGAGCCTTTTTCACCGCGGAGGTTTTTCAAAACTTGTTCATTTGTAAAACCAACAGCATTGCTGTCTTCAATAGCTACGATTCTGTCACCGGAACGAATTCCTAACTGATCGCTTGGGCCACCTGAAATTGCTGTTACAACCGTGATGGTATCCTGAATAATATTGAACTGTACACCAATGCCTTGAAATTTTCCTGCAAATTCTTCCTGAACGCGTTCGCTGTCTTCCGGCTCAATGTAAACTGAATGCGGATCTAAAGTTGAAAACAGACCACGAATAGCAAATTCAGTCAGTTTGGTCATGTTTTCATCTTTCGTATTATTTGAAACATAAAAATAAGCCTTTTCAAAATTGGTAAAGGCGTCGGTAATGGAATTGATCTTTAAACCCGGAAAAGTAGTATCAACGGGAGTCGATTCGATCTTTAATGTAGAATCTTTAATATGCGTTACAAATTCTTTGATGCTGACTTTATACATTTTATCTAGATCAGCTTCGCTAAAGTAATTGGCTACTATGCTTCGGGTTGCCTGCGCATATTTTATGATATTAGTTTCATCATCATTAGCAGTTGCTTTAACAACAGAATCAGCGCCGGTGAATTTTACAAGCGCCAAAATTATTACGATGACTATTTGTGGGGCAATAAATTTTTTTAACGTCATATTCAGTTCAATTGTTTGTTACACTAACTCAAAAGTATAACAAAATGTTTCATTCAAGTGGATTGTAATAAATAAACTGCTTTAATGCCCATTAAAGTATGTAATGGCTAAGATCTTTGTCTTTTACCAGATCTTCCAGTTGTTTACTTACATAAGTTGGATCAATTGTGATCTCTCCTGAGTTAATGTCATCAGGTACCGCAAATAATAATTCATCAAATAGAGAAGACATAATAGTATGTAATCTTCTTGCACCGATGTTTTCTACTTGTGAATTTACAACGGCAGCAATTCTAGCTAGTTCTAGAATAGCATCATCAGTAAATTCTATTTTTACACCCTCTGTTTCCAGCATAGCTTCATACTGTTTTGTAAGCGCGTTCTTTGGCTGTGAAAGAATCTTAACAAAATCTTCTTCGGTAAGTGAATTGAGCTCTACGCGAATCGGGAAACGACCTTGGAGTTCCGGAATCATATCAGATGGCTTAGAAACATGAAATGCTCCTGAGCCAACAAACAGAATATGATCGGTTTTGACAATTCCGTGTTTAGTATTAACGGTACTTCCTTCAACTATCGGCAGAAGATCACGCTGAACACCTTGACGACTTACATCAGGCCCGCTTTTTCCTGCTCCGGTAGATGGTTCTGCAATTTTGTCGATCTCATCGATAAATACAATGCCTTGCTTTTGAACTCTTTCCAGTGCTTCCTGAACAGCAGATTCATGATCGATCAGCTTTTCTGCTTCTTCTTCAAGTAATGCTTCACGAGCTTCAGATATAGAAAGTTTTCTTTTGGCTTTTTTTCCTTTTCCGCCCATGTTCCCCAGCATATCCTGTAGGTTCATTCCCATTTCTTCCATGCCACCCGGACCAAAAACCTGCATCATAGGAGTTTTGGTATTTTTTACTTCGATCTCTATTTCACGATCTTCAAGTTCTCCGTTGCGAAGTTTTTCTCTGAATCGCTCACGGGTTCTCATATTCAATTCTTCGTCGCCGGCTTTAGCAGGATCAAAATTTGAATCAGAATTAGCAGTTGATGAGTTAAAACCAACTCCTTTTTTTGTAACAGGAGGGATAAGTATATCCAGAATTCTATTTTCAACAGCTTCAGCAGCTTTTTCTTTAACGCGTTCCTGCATTTCAGCTTTTACCATATTTACAGCAATATCAGTAAGATCCCGAATCATGGATTCAACATCACGCCCCACATAACCTACTTCAGTAAATTTAGAAGCTTCCACTTTTACAAAAGGAGCCATTGCAAGCTTTGCCAATCTGCGGGCGATCTCAGTTTTACCGACACCTGTTGGTCCGATCAATAATATATTATTCGGAACTATCTCTTCTCTGATCTCTTCTCTGGAGTTCAACCTTCTCCATCGGTTTCTAAGTGCGATGGCTACAGAGCGTTTTGCAGCCTTTTGCCCAACAATATATTTGTCCAGTTCTCTTACTATTTGTTGTGGTGTTAAATTCTTCTCTTCTATCATTATTTAGTCCTCAATTTCTATGATCGACAAGTTGTGATTCGTATAGATGTCGATGTCTGCGGCAATATTCAGTGATTCTTCAACAATTTGCTTTGCTGTTAACTCTTTAGCATGTTTACTCATTGCCCGGGCAGCAGAGAGCGCATAAGAACCGCCACTTCCAATAGTTGCGATATTATCATCAGGCTCAATTACATCTCCTTGGCCAGAGATAACTAAAGCGTTCTCATTGTTCATCACGATAAGTAATGCTTCCAGTTTTTGAAGGAATTTATCTTTTCTCCATTCCTTTGCCAGTTCAACAGCAGCACGCTGCATATTGCCGTTATATTCGTTTAGTTTTTCCTCGTATTTCTCAAAAAGAGTAAAGGCATCGGCAGTAGATCCGGCAAAACCGGCAAGCACTTTCCCTCCATATAACTTTCTCACTTTTTTGACGGTAGACTTCATTACCGTTTTGTCCATAGTGGCCTGCCCATCGCTGCCTAATGCGGCTTTTCCATTATGTATTACGCCCACAACCGTTGTTGCATGTAGTTTAAATGCACTCATTGTATATAATTAAATTCTGTTTAAAGCTATGATTGGCAAAAACCAAGCCATCAAAATCTACGTGCTAATTTTGATGAGCGTGGTTCTTTCTTCCATTCGAATTGGCAGAACTACCTGACGTTCTGTTTCCGCTGTTTCGATGATTGCTTTTTTTCGTGATCTCAAGATCATCTTTACTGTTATCCAATTCTTCAATGATCTGAACCTGCTCCAAAGCTTCGTCAATAGAATCTCCACGCATAACCACATCGGTTATATCCACATCAGAACCGGATAGCGTTACCTTGAATCTGCTCAATGGAATACTTTCATCAGCAACCAAGGTAATTTTGATGTGCAATTTTGACATCCACTTCCAGCGTTTACTGAACATTCCCTTGTTGATGAGTGTCTTCATATACGGATTCACATACAGATCAACTGCACGATACTCAGAAGCATGCTTAAATTTACTTAACCAGCTTTCAATATCAGTAAGAATGGTATCATCGCTGATCACATCTCCACTTCCGCCACACATGGGGCAGACTTTAGAAACAGAGTTGATGACACTTGGACGAATTCGCTGTCTGGTGATCTGAACCAATCCGAAATCACTCATTCCCAGCATATTGGTTTTTGCAGGATCTTTTCGGAATTCTTTCTTTAATTCATCGTAGATCTTCTTACGATTCTTGTCGTCTCTGAGATCAATAAAATCGACCACAATAATTCCACCAATGTCTCTGAGACGTAATTGTTTTGCAATTTCTCTGGCAGCATCAAGATTGGTTTTTAAAGAATTATCTTCCTGTTTAGCTTTTGCGGCATAAGGACCTGAATTTACATCCACCACATACATGGCTTCTGTTTGCTCAAAGATGAGGTAACCGCCCGATTTCATTCTCACTCTGGGATTAAAGATGGAATTAACATCTTCCGCAATACCCATTTGGTCAAAAATATGCTTTTTGCCTTTATATTGATGTACGTTCTGTGCCATTTCCGGTGCAATTTGGCTAACATACGATTTAATCTGACGATACATTTTAGGATCATCAACCAATACACGTTCGTAGTTTTTAGCAAAAAGATCACGGATCAAACTTTCTGTCATATCCAGATCTCTATGTAAGAGAGAAGGAGGTTTAGCTGTTTCAAGCTTGTCTAAGATCTTTTCCCATTTTCGTAACACATCACGCAGATCATCTTCAATAGCTTTTTCATCCTGACCCTGAGCAACTGTTCTTACAATTACACCGAAACCATCCGGTACCATATCACCAAGAACATTTTTTAAACGACGACGCTCTTTGTAGTTAGAAATTTTCTTAGAAACAGCGATATAATCACCCATTGGGATCAACACTAAAAAACGCCCTGCAATGGTGATATCGGTAGAAATTCTTGGTCCTTTGGAGCCAATCGGTTCTTTAACGATCTGTACCAGAAGTTTTTGACCATTTCTTAAGATCTTTCCTGCAAGCGCTTGTTTCTGGTGATTAGCAAGTTTCTCTTTGTTCTTCAGATCCGGCTTTGCATGATTCGGAATAGCATTTTTTCCGTTAAGCATGGCAATGTATTCGTCTAAATGGTCGCCAGCATCAGAAAAGTGCAAGAAAGCGTCTTTAGGAGTACCCATATCGATGAAAGCAGCTTTGATACCGCTCATCACTTTATGGACTTTTGCTACATGAATGTTACCAACTGTGCGCTGGTTTTCTTCGGATTGGATGAATAATTGAGCGAGCTCTCCGTCTTCGAGCAACGCAATCCGAGCTTGATCCTCGGTGGAATGAATTATGATTTGATTCTTCATTGAATTTCTTTTTTGAACGGCCGATGGTTGCAATACATGCTATCCATGATCGAATTCTGAGTATTAACTCAGGATCGTAAAATGTTCTTATATAGGATGCCACCTGAATTGAAGGAGCAGCGACATCGGCCAAATTATCTTGAAAATTTGTTTTGTTGTGGGCTGATGGTTGTGAAATATCAGCGAAAAGTTTCTGCTTTATAAGTACAAAAATTGATGTGCAGAATAAAAGTAGATCGGTAGAAATAGCATCAAGAAGTATATTTTTCTCTTCTTGTCCATTTTGTAATTGATATGTATTCAGTGCGTAGTGCAAAAAATAGTCTCTGTAAAAATCTTTTTATTTAACCGTCTTTATAAATACAAATATACGGCTGATTCCAATACTTTGAAATGATTAAATGATGTAATTTTTTTTGTAGTGAGGAGTGAGGAGTGAGGAGTGAGGAGTGAGGAGTGAGGAGTGAGGAGTGAGGAGTGAGGAGTGAGGAGTGAGGAGTGAGGAGTGAGGAGTGAGGAGGCTCTGCCTCAATTACATCTCGTTCCGAACGTCCCGTTCGGAACGTAGTACTGAGGTTATGCTTTGTCTGTTTTAATGTGGCTTTTCGGGTAGGATTTGACTGGTATGCCAGATTGTTAGCATATAAATACGATCAGGCTTTATTTCATAAACCAGTCTGTAATTACCATGAATAAGCTCTTTGATTTCATCCCGATTGAATTCAGGTACTATTCTGCCGCTATCTGGTTGTGATCTTAGTTGTTCACAATGATCAAAAATCTCTTCCGCCCATTTTATAGCTGTTGGAATGTGATCCAAAGCAATGTAATCCGTACACTCCTCAACGCGGCTAAGAAAACGATCGGTAAAAATTATTTCCATTTAGAAAGATGCTTTTCAATCCTTTCTTTAGCTTCGTCCATGGTAAAGGTATTACCTTGCTCAACTTGTTGTTTTGCTTCCAGCAGATCTTCCAGCATTTCCATTCTTTCGGCAATGCGCTCGTATTCTGATACATCCATCAAAACAGCTGCACTTTTGCCATGTTGAGTTAAGACGATAGGTTGTTTGTCTTTCTTCAGGCGTTTTACAAAATCAGCCGACTTTTTACGAAACTCGGATAGTGGTTCGATATCTTTTGAAAGAGAAATATTCATATAAGTGCATATAAAGTTTTTTAAAGTACTATAAATATACTGAATTGAAATGTGGTTACCAATGTAAAGTAGGTCGGGCTAAAATTAAGTGAATTAACAAGAGTTGTTACTTAAATGAAGAGAGAGCTCCCTAATGGCATTCCCAAGCAGAGCTTGGGAATGAGGCTAAGCGGCGAGTCTGGTTTAGTTTATTAAAGTTCCGAAACTCGTTCGAGTCCACTTGAAACACTTGTTATACTGCAAAGTATTACCAAGTTTCTTCATACTTCCATTCGGGTCTTTTTTGTCCTTCTTTTTCAACAATTGAAGGAACTGATTCCCAGACAGTTTTAGTAATATCAATTTGATAGAATTTATTCATAACAGTTTTACTTACACTATTATATGTTTTAGCATAAAGAGTAAGTTGGTCATTTACTAAATCACCAGCAATAGGATCAATATTCACACCATATTTTTCACGAAATATATCTTGAGTTACTCTTTGATTGTCCCACTTCCGACCTTTTTCATCAGTATATATTGTGCCAAGTCCATATGATTTAAAAATATATTCTCCAGACAAAAAATCAATTTTAACATCATGGAGTGCTAATTGAAATACACTATCTGGTGTTGATGGAAATTCAGGCCGGATCAATTTATTCCAATAATATTCAGGATTAATTTTTTCAAATTCGGGATAAAAAGATTTTGGCAAATCTTTTCTTTGTTGAGATACAGAATCTAAAACCGTAGTTAGAATTTTCTGAATCTGACATCTTTCAGTTATAGAATAATCTCTTGAATGAATACTCTGCTTTGAGGAGCTACAACTACATATCAATACGATAAAAAGTAGAAGACTATTTTTCATAAATGATAGGGAGTATGGTATTGCAGTATATAATAATATTATCCGAACCACTAACCGTTCGTATAAAACAAAATAAGATAGGAAAAGAGTGAACTAAAACAAGTGCTAAGACGAACCCATCACTGTCCCTTCTCTTAAACAAGGGAAGGGGACTTTCTTATTAATATCTGAGTGGAGTTAAAGAGTTTCCCTCCCTAAAGTTAGTAAGGGAACAAAGGCGGGTCAAAGAAATGATGCGAAGATTCTAAATCTCCTTTCGAAGGGAGACCGATCGAACACTTGTGTGAGATCAGAGGGATGTTGCGCGGTTTCTGAGCTAGTAAACCGCACAACATCCTCCATCCGTTAGTCAGTGGACACCTCCATCAAAGGAGGATTTTCTTCATTTTCGAATCAAGAACTCAGGAAGGTAATTATGGTATTTTTTAACAAGTAAAGTCTTCAGTCTAGGCGAGCTGTGGTGACTAATTTCCGTCAGCATACGTACGTATAACATCGGTGTAACTCATGTCGGCAAGCAGACTGCGATTATCTAATTCTTTTAAAAAACTTACCGGTACTCCGGAGCTGTATAACCCGATAATTCCTGAATAGGAAAAGGTATCGATAAATCCTGCTTCTTTTAATTGAAGGAGGTACTCGGTGGTTACCCCGGAATTATACATGCCTATTATTGCGGAATAGGAAAAGTCGTTGATTAACTCAGCCGCATTTAATCGATCTAAAAATTCAATGCTTACACCGCTGTTATACAATCCAATTAGAGCGGAATAGGAGAAATTATCCAAGTAGCCCGACTCACTCATAAGAGTAAGGTATTCCATAGAAACTCCACCATTGTATAATCCTATGATCGCAGAATAGGAGAAATCATTTAAGAAATTAGCTGCATTCATTTGATCCAGATAAGAAGTTGGAACACCTGCACTGTAAAGACCGATTAAAGCAGAATATGAAAAATTATCCAAGTAGCCTGCTTCGTTCATCAAAGTTAAGTATTCCATAGGTACACCACTGCTATATAATCCAATAATTGCAGAGTAGTTGAAATCATCAAGAAAACCTGCTTGATTCATATCTTCCAAATAGGAAAGAGGAACACCACTGTCGTACAAAGCTCGAATTCCTGTAGGATTGATTTGAGTAGTATACCCTGCTTCATTAGCTGCTTGCAGATAGTCTAAATATACGCCGGTGACTCCATCAGAGTTCGATACTCTAGGGGGAAGTGGAGCAGCAGGTGGTAATGGAGCTTGCGCTATATTTTGGCCTTGCGTAAAGGTTGTATTTCCGGTTCCATTATCGGATCTGAAAATAGGTGGACCAAAAGTATAAAGAAAAAATAGAGCAGGAATTACAACGAAGAAAAAAATAGCCAAAAGATTCCTTTTAGTTGATGATGCAGGTTCTGCGTACTCCTGTTCATTAATTTCGGAATTGGATGGGCTAGATCGTTCATCAATGTATGAGTCTAGATCAAAGTCTGGATCGTCTTGACTTGAACGAAGTTCATTTTTAAATCTTTGGTTATCCATAGTCCTTAATTCTCTTTTTGTTTATACCCTTCAATAAGATCTGAGATCTCCAGTTCATCTAAGATGTTCAGGTCATTAAGTATTTTCAATACAGAAACGGGTACTTTAGCTTCATAGAGCTCTCCAATAGTTTCACTTTCAAAATTACTTTTGATTTCCGCTTCTTCAAGCTTGGCAGAATAATCCTCTAATGAAGTCGGAAAAGCATTGTTTTGAGCATCGCTAGTTGGTATTACCTGAATATTATCAGGGTCACCAAATATGGCCAGATTTCCTAGTTCTCCCAATACGGAGAGTTTTGAGAGGTTTTCAAGATCAGCGAGTCCTTCTAGAGACTCAAGCGCTTCAAGACCTTCAAGTGCTTCTAAACTTTCTAAAACTTCCAAATTTTCAAATGCCTCTAAGCCTTCTGTGTTAACTTCTGCGGATGTGATCGGAGAAACAGGTGTAACAGGAGTAGTCCCTTGATTAAAGACCAAAGGATCGGGAGTTTGGGCTTGGTACTTTTCTATTCCAAAAATATTTCCATAAACTTGTGTAATGCTCCAATTATTAAAGTACAGCAAGGCGAATAAACTAAGTCCTAGCACTAAAAAAGAATTCTTTATAAAGTTTGAAAAGGAGTTTCGCTTTGTATTGGAAGTTTTTTCGTTTGGTTGAGGCTGAGCTTTTTCATCTAGGAATGAATCTAAATCAAAATCGGCACCTTCATCTGAACCGCGTAGTTCGTTCTTAAATCTTTGTCCACTCATTTTATTGTCCGTCTAATCTGTAAGCTGCCACGACTGATTCTGAAGACATATCACTCAACAACCCTTTATCATTCAATGTTTTTAAAAAGCTAACAGGTACATTATTTTGGTGCAATCTTACAATGGAAGTACTACCGAAATTATCAAGATAGCCACCTGCTGCAAGATCTGAAATATATTCTGCAGGTACATTATTTTGATACAATCTAGAAATAGAGGTACTGCCAAAATCATCCAAAACTCCTGCATCATTGAAACTGGAAATGTATTCAAACGGTATCTGATTCTGATACAATCTGGAAATGGACGTACTTCCAAAGTTATTCAAAAGACCTGCTGTAGCTAAGTTCTGAATATATTGAAAAGGAACTTGGTTCTGGTAGAGCCTGGAAATAGAAGTACTACCAAAATTATTCAAAATACCCGCTTTACCGAATTGGTCGATGTATTCTACCGGTACATTGTTTTGGTAAAGTCGAGTGGATGAACTTCCCCCAAAATCATCTAGATATCCATATTCTTTAAGCTGAGCGAGATAGTCAGTATAGCTTATGCCTAGCTCTGCAACACTATTTCCGCCATCAAAGTCAAAGTTAAAATCGAAGTCAAAATCCTGAGCAGGAGGAGCAGGTGAAGGTATAACTCTAACATCAGGTTGAGGTCTTTCAACTACTATAGTTTGACCAGCTCCGGTGCTCGCAAAATTTGTATCATCGGCAAATAATGAAAAAGGATCGCTAAAGAAGAACCATACTGCAGGAATTAAAACCAGAGATAATGCCAGTAGATTTCTTTTGGTAGTTGGATGTGAATCGAATTCTTCTTCAAAATTCTGATCACCGCCTTTTGCCTGTTCATCTATGTAAGCATCCAGATCAAAATCCGAATCCTCATTATTGTTTAAGTCGTATCGTAATTGTTGCTTACTCATAATGATCCTAATTATTTTCGTCTTTATACATCTCTACTATATCAACAAAGCTTAATTCCTCATAGAGCCCTTTGGCTTTTAGATCATCAAGAAATGTTGTAGTTACTCCTGCTTTGTAATACTCTGTGATATATACAAAACTAAGATCGTCAAGATATCCTGCTTGATCCAATGTTCGTAGATAATCCATGCTCACATCGTTTGTATAGAACTCACTTATACCGATGAAACTAACTTTATCCAGAAAGCCCGCTTCTTCAAATTCAGACAGATAACTAAGTGGGATATCATTATTATAAAATTCTGAGATAGCCACAAAATCCAGATCATCCAAAAAACCGGCGTTATCTACTTCTTGGATGTAAGATACAGGAACACCTGAAGAATGTAATTGGCGAGCCTGAAAAGCACTTAGTTTATCGTCATCTAATAATCCAAGTTCCTTTAGTTGCACTAAATAATCTGTAACAGGTGGTAGGTTAGCTGTTTGTGAAGCCCGTGCGAGTTCTTGTTCTATTGCCCTTTGGATGTCTCTGCTTTCAGGAAAAGAAATTTCAGGAATAGTTATTTCCGGAATGTCTATTACAATTTGATTCCCTGTTTGTCCGCCGGCGATAAGCCTTTGCTCTTCAGCTCCAAAAATACTGGCATAAGCTTGTTTAGGACTCCAATCGTGATACCATAAGAATGCAGTAAATACTAAAGCAAGACCCAGTATTGCGTTTTTTAAGAATGATGGCTCGTGTTCATCTACAATTTGTTGAGTAGGTTCTGCCGTTTGATGAGCTTGCTCTTCGAGGTAAGAGTCTAAGTCGAAATCGTCGTTTTTGTTGGATTTTTTAAATCTGCCCTGTTGTGCCATGGTTTTATATTTTTTAAGTAAGACGAAAAAGTAGCAGGGATTGTTTCACGTTAGCAACTTTCTCTCGAGAATTGTTAGATTGTCGCACAACTTGAATCAAACTACCAATATGAAAAGAACAATAAGAGCTTCTTTATTTATCACACTATGTTTTTTATCCGGCTCAGCACTTGCCCAATTACCTGTTTCCTTAATGTTACCGGAGGCAAGTCCTAAGGAAACCAGAAGTATTACTATTGGTTTTACAACAATCAGTTTTGAATATAATTCTGTTGGAATAAAAGGAAGAGAAATATGGGGAGGTTTGGTTCCTTATGGCGAAGTTTGGAGAACTGGTGCTAATAAAAATACACTTTTTACAGTAACAGATGATGTGTTAATAAATGGCCAAGAACTTAAAGCAGGTTCTTACGGAATGCATACAATACCGGGAGAAGAAGAGTGGGTAATTATCTTTTCAAACTTCAGTGAGGCATGGGGAAGTTATTTCTATGACGAAAGTGAAGATGCTTTGAGGATAACGGTAACTCCAGAAGCAATGGAGAGTAAATATGAATGGATGAAATTTTCTTTCAGTAATTATACAGCTACCTCCGTTGATATTTCACTGAAGTGGGCTCACCTGGATGTTCCATTTAAGGTTGAAATTCCAATGGAAACAACATTTTCTCATATCGAAAACCAGTTTAGAACACTTCCGGCATTTTCATGGCAAGGATGGGTTCAAGGTGCAACGTATCTACAGAATAATGATTACAAGCTTGATGTAGCTTTAAAATGGGCTGCAAGAGCAGTTCAAATTGATCGAAGTGTTCAAACAATAGGATTGCATGCAAAATTATTGATTTTGAATGGTAACAATGAAGACGGCCTTAAAGAAGCTGATGAAATGAGAAAAGAATGGGCTAACGATTGGAGATCCCATTACTCTGCAGCAGAAGTATATGAAGAAGCTGAAGATCTGAAAAAAGCAGAAGAAGCTTATAAAAAGGCAATTGATTTGGCAAATGATGAAAGGACCAAACAAGTTTTGATGAGAAGGATTGATTCTTTGAAGGAAAAGTAATCGAATATGTAAACCAATAACTAATAACCTATATCATTTTGTTGATGGTTATTAGTTAATTGGTTTGGTTCATAACTAGTTGCTGGCTTTCCCGTCGTAAAGCAGATCAGCCAACTCAACTATGTTAATAAATTCAGCACGGTAACCATTTTTATCAATTCCTTTGCTTTGTTTGGCAAGCTCCAGAACCATGTCAAAAGTACTTTCTCCTTTGAATTTTGAATCTCGAAGGAGCATTCCAAAGGAGGCCACTGATGCCGCAAACTTCAGGTTATCTGATAATTCAGTGCTATCGGATATTTTTATTACCTGAGAAAGAAGATGACTTTTATTGCCATCAGGGTTTTTATATCTCAGTTTTACCGTCATTAGTTCACTGTTATAATTATTTACGGGATCGTTGGGAGTTTGATATTTCAGGGGGTCGATATCACTAAGCGAGGTGTCTATATGTACTCCATGTGGAATAATTTCATATAAAGCTGTTACGGTATGACCAGCTCCGAGTTCACCGGCATCTTTTTCATCATTGTTGAAATCTTCATCCGCAAGCAAACGATTTTCATAACCGATTAAACGATACGCTTTTACGTTTTGGGGATTGAATTCAACTTGGATCTTTACATCTTTAGCAATAGTGTGTAGGGTTCCACCCATTTCAGAAACCAATACTTTTTTGGCTTCCAGCAGATTGTCGATGTAATAGTAATTCCCATTACCATTGTTAGCAATTTGCTCCATTTTTGAATCTTTTAAATTTCCTGATCCGAATCCCAATACAGATAAAAATATCCCTTCCTCTCTTTTTTCTTCTATGAGTTCCACAAGTTTATCGTTACTGGAAACACCAACATTGAAGTCACCGTCAGTTGCAAGGATAACTCTGTTATTTCCATCTTTTCTGAAATGTTCTTTAGCAACCTGATAAGCTTGTCTTATTCCCGCAGCTCCGGCTGTTGATCCTCCGGCATTAAGTTTATTCAGAGCTTCCAGAATGGCCTCTTTATTAGCTCCTGAAGTAGGAGGAAGCACTAATCCTGAACTACCGGCATAAACCACAATGGAAACATAATCTTCTTCTCTCAATTGATTAGTTAGAAGTTTGAATCCTTTTTTTAGAAGGGGGAGTTTATCATCTGAGCTCATGGAACCTGAAACATCCAACAAAAATACCAAGTTACTTGGTGGTAGATTATCTGCTTCGATCATTTCTCCTTGTATACCTATTTGAACTAATTGATGACCAGGATTCCAGGGAGCTTTTCCAACTTCAGTATTCACAGAAAATGGATGCTCGCCTTTCGGATTTTCATAATCATAATTAAAATAATTGATCAACTCTTCAACACGTACGGCATCATTAACAGGTAGCTGTCCGTCCATGATCATACGCCTTACATTGGAATAGGAAGCACCGTCAACATCAATAGAAAAAGTAGAAAGTGGCGTTTTGGTTGCCCATTTAAATGTATTTTCTGAGATTGTTTCGTACTCTTCGGAGCTAAAATTATCATAATAGGCCGGACTGCCACTATTACCTTCAACTTTGGCGACAGAAAAACCCAGTTTTGTGGTTTGAGTTCCTGCACCAACTCCTGTTACTACTACTTCTTCTAAACCAAACACTTCCTGTTGTAATACAAGGATTAGGTTTTTTACTCCTTCTTCAGGGACTTCAATTTGTTTTGATAGTTTCCTAAAACCTACAAAATGTACTTCTAAGGTATAATTACCCGGTTCCAGAAAAAATAAGAATTCTCCATCAGTATCAGTGCCTTTCCTTTCTTTAGTTTCTTTTACCAGGACGGTTGCACCAGGTAATTCTTGTTGAGTTTCGGCATCAATGACCTTCCCTTGAACTGGAACTTTGTCATTTATTATGAGAGGGGTTGGAATGTCAATTACTTCCGGAAGGATGAGAAGTAACAAGCTTGCAATGAATGTCTTCATAGTATTTCCCTAAATTTATTGAAGATTAAATTGCAACCTAATCGATTGTAAACAGATGTTAAATCACATGAGGATGTTATGAAGACGAGCAAACACTAGAGGAGGTTGAATCGATGTGCAAAGAACTTCTAAAACTGCAATTTGTAATTTGAAAATTGGTATTTACTCTACCACGGTAGGTTATCCAAATCTACATTTCCACCAGTAATGATGATTCCAACTTTTTTACCGACAAACCTTTTTTGGTTATTGAATAAAGCAGCAACAGGCACTGCACAGGAAGGCTCTATGATCATATTCATACGTTCCCAAATAAATCGCATAGCCGAAATTATAGACTCTTCGTCTACGGTTAGAATATCATCTACGTTTTTTTGAATAATTTGGAAAGGGAGTTCACCAAGCGAGGTTCTTAAACCATCAGCAATAGTATGGGTGCTGTATGCTGGTATAAGTTTGCCTTCTTTGAAGGAGCGGTAAGCGTCGTCTGCTTCTTTTGGTTCTGTTCCTATTATTTCTATATCCGGATTTATAGATTTTGCTGCAAGTGCCGTTCCACTAAGCAAACCGCCACCACCGATAGGTGTCATGATCACGTCCAAAAAAGGGCATTCTTCTAGAAATTCGATAGCTGAAGTTCCTTGACCAGCTATGATTCTTGCATCATTATAAGGATGAATTGTTGTTGCTCCGGTTCGTTCAACTACTTTTTTCAAAGTGCCTTCCCGAGCATCAAGGCTTGCTTCACAAAAAGTAACTTCAGCTCCGTAGTTTTTTACTGCTTCCACCTTTACTTTCGGTGCATTTTCGGGCATCACAACATATGCTTTTATTCCTCGAATTCTTGCTGCAAGTGCCAATGCCTGAGCATGATTTCCTGATGAGTGAGTGGCTACACCTTGTTCAGCATCTTTATCAGATAAAGTTAGAACAGCATTACAAGCACCACGGAATTTGAACGCTCCTACTTTCTGGAAGTTTTCACATTTAAAGAAAACTGAAGCATTTGCATGTATGTTTACCTTATTACTTGAAAGAACAGGTGTTCGATGAGCGTAAGGATCAATTACTTGATGCGCTGCTTTTATATTAGAAAGGGTAGGAATAGAGAGTGTGTCGATCATTGATTATCAAATAGTTTAGCCAAAATAAGGAGAATGCTACTTTAATACAGAACTTTAAAAAAAGAACAGAAAGGTGTAAAAGTTAGAAAAGCGGGTTCTGATTCAGGTTTTTAAACTCTAATTTTGCACGGTTTAAATAAAGGAGCATATTTTTGAAGAAAACACTTTTAGGGCTACTGGTTTTTGTTGTTTGTGCACAAAGCGGATTAGCACAGGAAAGCATTCGATTAGTTAAAATAGAATCACCTATAATTTTAGATGGGAAAATCGATGAACCCGCCTGGGATATTATTCCGGAATTTACGCCTGTGCAGTACGAGCCGGTTTTTATGGGTGAAATGAGCGAAGTCACCAGATTTAAAGTAGGGTATGATGAGAGTTTTATCTATGTAGCCGGTGAACTTTTCACATCAGATCCAAGCACAATCACTACCAATTCACTAACCAGAGATAAATATAGTAGTGATGATGTATTTGCAATAGTAATTGATGGGTTCAATGATAACCAAAATGGGACCTGGTTTTTTACCAACCCTGACGGCGTTCGTTTTGATGTGGCTTTATCAAATGATGCAGATTTTGGTGGAGGAAGAAATGCATTTAATGATAGCTGGAATGCTTTTTGGGATGTTGAAACTACCATAACCGATGAAGGTTGGTTTGCTGAAATGAGAATTCCGTTTTCGAGTATAGGTGTTCAGGAGATAAATAATACTACTGAAATGGGAATCATTGTATATCGGTGGATAACGAAGAAAAATGAACGTCATATTTTTCCTGCTATACCACCTAACTGGAATTTAGGGAATGCGAAACCATCTCAAGCACAAGATGTGATCTTAGAAGGAGTGAAGTCTAAAAATCCACTATACATTACACCTTATGGATTGGGAGGAATAAATTCTATAAGTACGCTGAATTCAGATTCAACTCAATACACGTACGATAACGACTTTACTACAGAAGTAGGTTTTGACCTGAAATACAATGTAACCAGTAATCTTACTTTAGATGCAACCGTAAATACGGACTTTGCACAGGTAGAAGCAGACGACCAACAGTTAAACTTATCCCGTTTCTCATTATTTTTTCCTGAAAAGAGACAGTTTTTTCAACAAAGATCAGGCTTATTTGACTTTTCATTTGGGCGCGATCAGGTTTTTTATAGCCGAAGAATAGGTTTAGATGGAGATGGAAATCCGGTTCGAATTTTAGGAGGAGGTAGATTAACTGGAAGAGTAGGGGATCTTGATATTGGATTAATGAGCTTGCAAACTGCTGAAAGTGATAACCTGCCTTCAGAAAATTTCTCTGTGCTAAGATTAAGAAAGCAGGCCTTTAATACAGCTTCTTATCTGGGTGGAATATTCACAAGCCGTTTAGGAGCAGACGGTAGTTCTAATATAGTGTATGGATTTGATGGTGATATTAATACGATTAGTAATCATTATATTGAATTTCGTGTATCACAATCAGTAGACGATAATATTGCCAGTGCAGAAAGATATGATATAGATGAGACTTCTGCGTTAAGGCTGTCGGCCAGAAATGTAACTAGCACGGGATTTGGATATCAGGTAACAGTTAATCGTTTGGGAGATCAATTTAATCCCGATGTAGGGTTTGTAAGGGTAGGAGGCACAACTCAAAAGTTCTTACGATTGAGTTACGGATGGTTACCCGATGAGGAATCTGTATTTCAGCGAACTAACATAAATGCGTTTTACTTCGGACGTTTTTATAATGACAAATATGAACTTGGAAATTTTGATACAGGTCTCCAGTCAAGAACGCTAAGAACTCAGTGGAGTGGCCGCTTTAAACAATATGGAGAACTTAATATAGAAGCTGAATTTAGTAAAGATGATATTCCTGCAGGTGAGTCGTTCGATCTTTTAGGTAAAATTTTTATCCCTTCCCAAATATATGAAACGTCAACTTTTGGTTTTAGATATCAGTTTTCAGAAGCTTGGAAAGTTGGTGGAGATATTAATGGAGGAGTAGGAAATATCTATGACGGAAATCTTGTGGAATTAGCAGTAAGCCCCAGATTTTTTGTATCTCGGAAGGTAGAGATTGGTGGAAGCTATAGAGTTACGCACTTAACATTTCCGGAAAGAGCAAATCGTTCCACAACAGAATTCACATCACATTTGGGACAATTCAGAGGTCAATATGCCTTTGATAAAAAAGCTACTTTTAGCGCATTTATTCAATACAGTAATGTTGCTGAACAATTGGGGGCAAATTTTCGATTCAGGTATAATTTCAGTGAGGGAAGAGATTTCTTCCTTGTGATCAACGAACAATCTTATACAAATCGTGATCCAGTAGAAACAGGTTTACCAAGGCTCCCTGTTATGCAATCGGGTTCTGTTCTGTTAAAATATACGCACACTTTTATTTACTAAGACCTTATACACTTTAGAAAAATAATTTAACTCCATTTTACGGCTTTTTTTATTAGTCTGAATAAAACAATAATTAACTACGCTATGAAAAATTCGATACTGATATTTTTAATTTCTTTTATTTCAATTTCTGCCTCAGCTCAATTGCAAGAAGCAGTTGAAAGGTTTCAGTTTGATCCTTCGATCAGTTATAACAGTTCTATCCCTTCTCCTACCGAATATTTAGGATATGAGCTTGGAACGCAGTATACCTTTCATCATCAGGTTATGGGTTATTTTGAAAAATTGGCTGAGCTTTCCGATAAAATTACTTTTCATGAATATGCACGTACTTATGAAAACCGTTCTGTGAATTATGCGATTATAACCTCTTCAGAAAACCACGGTAACTTGGAGCAGATTAGAAACCAGAATTTGAAAATCGCAAATACTCCTAATTCCGTATCAGTTAATAATGAACCGGTAGTAGTTTGGATGAGTTACAATGTTCATGGAAATGAACCTTCAAGTAGCGAAGCAGCAATGCAAACGGCGTACCGATTAGTGGCATCTACGGATTCAGAAACTCAGAATTGGCTAGAAAACGCAGTAGTAATTATTGATCCAATGATCAATCCTGATGGGCGTGATCGTTATGTGTATTGGTATAAATCAAGTCAGGCAAATGTATTGAATGTTAACGCTTCTGATCTGGAGCACGACGAGATATGGCCGGGTGGTAGAACAAATCATTATTGGTTTGATCTAAACAGAGACTGGACATGGTTGATACACCCGGAATCAGCAGGTCGAATTAAGGTTTATCAACAATGGATGCCACAGGTTCACATTGATTTTCATGAGCAGGGTTTTAACAACAATTACTTTACTATGCCGGGAACCACTCCAAGAAATCATGAACTTCCTGCAGATTATGAGAAATGGGCAGATGTATTTGGACGCGGTGCCATCGAAGAATTCGACAAAGCTCAGGTTAATTTCGAAACACGCGAGCGTTTTGATTTCTTTTACCCGGGTTATGGATCTTCTTACCCAAGTATTATGGGAGGAATTGGAATGTTAGCAGAGCAAGGTGGACATAGTCGGGGAGGACGAGCTGTTGAAACCAATGATGGTTATGTGCTTACACTTCGTCAACGAGTGTTTGATCACTATAAAAATGGTGTTTCAATTGTAAAGACTTCAGTGGAAAATCGTGAAGCATTGGTAAAGTACTTTCAGGATGCCCGATCTCAAAAAGCACAAAAAGGAAATACAAAAGCATACATCCTTCCGAATAATTCTAATGATTATACTTACGATGTTGTGAATTTGATGTTAAAACAAGGTGTGAAAGTTGAACGTGCAAATGAAGATTTCAATGTAAGAAATGCATTTAGTTACTGGGATGGAAAAGCTTCTTCTAGATCTTTTAAAGAAGGTGATTTTATAATTAAAACGGATCAGCCGGCGCATCTTTTTGTTAATACATTAATGAGAAGACAATTAGAAATTAAAGATTCTGTGATGTATGATATGAGCACTTGGTCAGTTCCATTAGCTTATAACCTGGATGCTGCATGGACTACTACAGATGTAAGAGTGAGCACTTCACAGATCGATGAAATGATGGTTCATCCCAACGGTCTTACAAATGGAAACGCTCAATACGCATATGTAATAGATTGGAGCCAAAGAAATGCACCTAAAGCATTGGCTCAGCTTTGGAAGCATGGATATAAAGTAAGATCTGCCGAAAAAGGGTTTACTAAAGATGGAGTGAAGTATTCAAGAGGAAGTCTGGTTGTACTTTTAGGTCGCAATCTTCATAAGGCTGATGCTATCCATCAGGATATGAAGACCATTGCTGATTATGCAGATGTAAAAATAGCTGGATTTAATACCGGTAGAATGGATACGGGTAGCGACCTTGGATCTCCAAGTATGCAGCCGATAGAAAAGCCAAGAGTTGGTTTGTTTATAGATTCAGGATTCAGTTCTTATACAGCCGGCCAGATTTGGTTTCTATTTGATCAATGGACAGAGTTAGGAATTGATAGAATTAGATCCTCTAGCGCTGGGGGAATGGACTTTAATGACTATGATGTGCTTATAATGCCGAGTGGGTTTGGACTTAACCGGGTATTTAATGAAAATTCAAGAGAACGACTTAAGGATTGGGTACGAAATGGTGGAACTCTGGTAGCAACTGAAGGATCAACAGGTTGGTTCACTAAAGACCAATCTGGATTTACCTCAGCTGAATTATTTGATGAAGAAGAAGATAAAGACAAAGATAAAATAGATCCTGCGGCATATACACGCTATAAAGATCAAGAAGATTCCAGTGGTTTGAGAAGAATTCCGGGATCGGCATTCAAAGCTATGATCGACAACTCTCATCCTCTTGCTTTTGGAATGAAAGACAAGCTTTATTCACTTAAATTCAGCACTAATGCGCTTAAACCGGATCCTTCTTTCAGTACAGTTGGGTATTATGTAAAAGATGCCGATGAAGTATTAGCTTCGGGTTATGCATCAAATGACAATAAAGAAAAAGCTGCCGGAAAAGCCTTTGCAGCGGTTTATGGAATGGGAAGCGGAAACGTTGTTTTCTTAATGGACAATACACAATACAGAATGTTCTGGGTTGGTCCTGCAAGAATGATCCAAAATGCAGTGATGCTCGTTCCGGGATTTTGATGTTTTTTAGAAATTCGGTCAGACGGACTTGAAGCCGTCAGACCGAGCTTGTTTCAGGAACTTATAGAATGACTCTTAATGATATTTACACCAACTCTTCCAGAGTTAAACTAGTTTCGAAAATGAAATGATAAATATTAAACTCTGGAAGAGTTAACTTCTATATCAGCAAATATCTTTAATAATAACTTTCTTCAAACCGCTCAAAGTGGCATGTATAGCCATTAGGATACTTTAGCAGGTAATCCTGATGTTCCGGTTCAGCCGGCCAGAATGTGGTGTAGGGCTCTAAAGTAGTAACTACTTCACTATCCCATCTTTTGGATTCATTCACGACCTGAATAACTTCTTCAGCTATTTCTTTTTCCTCTTCATTTTGAAAAAAGATAGCAGAACGATAACTGCTGCCCCTATCATTCCCTTGTTGATCGACCGTAGTGGGATTATGAATTCTGTAGAAGTAGTCCAGTAACTCTTTAAAAGAAGTCTCGTTTGGATCGTAGGTAATTTCGATACCTTCTGCATGACCGGGGTGATTTCTGTAAGTGGGGTTTTCATTTTGTCCGCCAATGTAGCCTACTTCTGTATCTTTTACGCCGGGACGAACTCTGAACAAGTCTTCCATTCCCCAAAAACAACCGCCGGCTATATAGGCTTTCTTCAAATTTTCCATTTTAATTTCTTTCTATTAGTCTAATGTGATTTGTATTGCTTCAGGTTTGATTAACAGATATGATAGCAGAAAAGTTGCTTTGGATAAAGTTTAATCATGGCCATCCTTGTAGATGTTAGATAATTTGCTGAGAGTTTATGAACAGTAAAACATATAGGGTCATCCCGAACTTGTTTCGGGATCTTTGTAAGGAATTGCTCTTGAAACAGTCTTACTTACTATGAACAAAGGCTATGTGTACTTTCTTACTAACTATCGAAGGTCT